>WNFI01530452.1_pt1 | contig 25455 bp, 22 predicted proteins | sample 5400471 | NCBI WGS metagenome assembly WNFI01 (sample SAMN13153348, study PRJNA577476) | soil metagenome | isolation source: 100 cm saprolite on Douglas fir-dominated hillslope | place: USA:California | collected 2013-09-17 | reverse complement strand
CCTTCCTTCTCCCCTCCATCATGCTCTCCGGCTACGTGTTCCCGGTCGCGTCCCTGCCGCACTTCCTGCAGTTGATCTCCCGGATCCTTCCCGCCACGCACTTCATCGCGATTGCCCGGGGCATCATCATCAGGGGGGCAGGCTTCACCGATCTCTGGCCGAACGTGGCCGCGCTCCTCGTCCTTTGCGCGATCCTGGTCGGCCTCAGCACACGGGCATTTCGCAAGACGATTTCCTGAGCCGCCGCCCGCCACCACGGCCTGGTATCCGCCCTCCGGGTCCGTCTCTGGATCATCGCCGGGCCGTCAGGTCCGTGCCGAGGGAACGGCATCGAAATGCCGAGAAGGGGAACCTGGATGCCAACCCCGAAATACCCGGTTTTTTCCAAGTCACATTGCACGAATCGTTTGCAGAGACGACCCCTCTCGGTATACGGATTGCGTTAAGACATCCGGGAGCCTCACGGTGAGTTCGGGTGAGGCGGGAGTTCCCGTGTGACCTCTATCTTGATCGTTGATCCCGATCCAGCCACGAGAGTCCTCGCGGCGGAGATCCTCGAGCGGGTGGGAGTCGTGTGCACCATGGGCGACCACCCCCGGCAGGCAGCGCACCTGGCCAGCATCAACCAACCCGACGGAGTGCTCCTGTCGATCGGACCCTCCTTGGAAGGGATCGAGGCCGCCCGCGCCATCAAGGCGGAGTGGCCGAAGATGGTGGTGGTGCTCCTCACCGATCACGGTGAGGATGCGTACTTGGGCTCGACCGGGAAAACGGGTGCGGACGCGCTCTTGCCCAAGCGGGCCCTGCCCAAGACCCTCCTGGCGACCTTTCGCCGCCTCGACGGACCGGCATTTCGAGAGCTGTGGGACGGCAGGGAGCGCCGCCAAAAGCTGTCGGGGGGCCGGCACCGACGAGAGCGCCCCCGTCCCTTGTCGCCCCCAGAAAGGAGGATCGCGGCGGCTCCCCCCTTCGACATCCGCCGCGAGGCTTTGGCAAAGCAACCCTCCCCGGTCCGTGAGCCCAGCTCCGGCCTTTCCCGGATACCCTTTGCGCGACCGTGCCAGCTCCACGGGGTCAAGGGACGATACGTCGCCAAGACTTGCGACTTGAGCGCCGCCGGCGTCTACGTGGCTCTCGAGCCCGTTCCCGACATCGGCGAGAACTTCGTCATTTCCTTTCCCCTCCCCGGACGGAACGCCCCGCTGTCTGTCGAGAGCGTCGTGACTTGGCACAATGCCCGCTGGGACCGCAGGGTCCCGGACCTTCCACCCGGTTGCGGAATGCGTTTCTTGAGTCTGGCCTCTCCGGATCTTTCTTCTGCGCTGACATTGGCTCGGTCAAGAGACGGCGCTTCGGATGGGCCCACGTCGGCCCCGCCTCGAGCGTCGAACAGGGGGAGGACATTCTCGATCTGATCAGCGGCGTAGCCGGTTGTCTCGCCCGCGCCGGCAAGGCGGCGCTGGGGTTCGGATGCCCATTGTTCGTCCCCGTTGCCGCCGCGGCGAAAGATCTCACGCGGGCCCGGGCGGGAGAAGGCTCCCGGGCATGGTCGGCGGTGGCCGGAGCCGGCATTCTCGCCGCGGGGCTGACGGAAGTGGCGTGGATCCTCAAGCACATCCGCAGCGCCGTGTCGGCGGATGTCCCCTGTGTCCTTTCCTGGGACGCGTTCGAGAGGGCTCCGTCGGGGTTCCTGCTCTGGGAAGCCTTCCTGCCGCCGGCGGCACAATCATTCTCGCACGCGGACGACGCTCTACGGGCAGCCCACGCGTTCGTAGAGGCCCTGCCGAGGCCACAGAGCACCGTCGAGCCGAGAAAGGACGAAGAAGTCCTCTCGCTGCTCGGCGCCGCCATGGTCTGGTCGGGCTGGCGAACCGATGCCGCGGTCCTCAAGGAGCCGTGCTTGGTCATCAAAGCCCGAGAATCCGCCGGATCCGAGCGGACCTCGGCCCGACCCAGACTGCCATCCGCAGGATGCGACGACTAGCGGCCCCGCGATATCCGGGGCCGGCCGGCCCAAGGGCGGAGGAGCCGGAGCCAACGCTCATAGAAGCGTGGACTCACCACCGCCAGCCAGCGCCTCTCCTCCCGCGGGGCCCCCGGTCAGGCCCGACCGCGTGCGCAGAAGAGGTGGAGGCTAGGTCGCTTCGATAAGCCGACGGCACGCCTCACGAAGGTGCGATAGAGATGTGGCCTTGGAATACCAGGCCGTGGCGCCGGCGGCGAGGGCCCGCGCCGAAACCTCGGCCGCCGTGGCAACGATGACCGGGGGTGCGGCCTCCATGGTCTGGAGACGACCGAGGACCTCCCAGCCGTCCATGACGGGCATCAAGATGTCGAGGATGATGAGGTGGGGGCGGTGCTCGAGGATGTGCTGGAGGCCGTCATGTCCGTTGCTGCACACGGTCACCAAGAAGCCGTCGAGCTCGAGGGCGGCGCGATAGAGGGCTCCCACCGCAGGGTCGTCGTCGATTACGAGTATGCGGGACACCCCCGCGGTTCCAGACATAAAACGCCCGATTCTCTCCTTCTCGATCGCGATGTGCTCACAGGATTGAGATCCCTCGGGTGGGATCCATCGGGCAGGGAGACGATCCCTCTGATGAGAACATCTCCATGATGCGCCCGCGGACAGCCACTGTCAACCAAGTAATCACTGCGGGTTACTCCCGCTCCCCAGGAAAGGGGACCGCGAGCGCACACGGCGTGGTCGTCCTTGTCGTGACCTATGTCCCTGGGGCGTAACGCCGTTCTTACTTGCCCGCCGGCCGGGGTCTCGCCACCGGCACCTGATTCAGCCAAAGGGCATCCGCCTACCGTCCGTGTATACTTAAATCATCTACGGGTCGAACACGTCACCAGGCGACCGGAACACCGCTTCCCGAGGGCCGTGAATGAGTGAAACACCACCCGACAGCCAAACCGGAGCCACCCGCCCGAAGTCCCGCCGGCGGTTGCTGGGCGAGATGCTCCTCGACCAGGGTGTGATCACCCAGCAGCAGCTCGCCGAAGTCGTGGCCCGGCAGAAAGCGGAGAAGGGGGGCCGCCTCGGGCGGCTGCTCGTGGACCTCGGCTATGCCACCGAGGCCCAGATCTGCGAGGTGGTCGCCGAGCAGCTCAACATTCCCGCCGCCGACCTCGTGGCCGTCGACATCCCCAACGAGGTCCTGAACCACGTAACCAAGGAACTGGCCACCAAATACCTTTGCCTCCCTTGGTTCATCGAAGGCCGCGAGCTGTACCTCATCATGGCGGACCCGACGAACGTGACCGCCGCCGATGCCGTGGCCTTCCACACCGGGCTCAAGATCCGGCCGGTGGTCGCTCCCGAGACCGAGGTCGCCGAGGCCATCGTCAAGTTCTACGCGGCGGAGGAGTCTTCCCTGGCCCAGTTTGACAGCCTCGACCTCGCCGACCAGCTCTCGGTCGTGAGCGACCAGGAGATCGAGGTCGGCGAAGAGAACTTCGAGCAGGCGGCGCAGACCGTGCCCCTCGTCAAGCTCGTCAACGCCGTCATCGCCGACGCCACCCGCGCGGGAGCCTCTGACATCCACATCGAGCCACAGGAGAAAGGGCTGAACCTACGCTACCGCGTCGATGGGCTGTTGCGCCACGTCATGACCATGCCCAAGCGGGTCCAGGGCAAGGTCATCTCGCGCATCAAGGTCATGTCCCACATGGACATCTCCGAACGGCGCAAGCCCCAGGACGGGCGCACGTTCGTCCGCGTCGCCGGCAAGAACTACGACCTCCGGGTCTCGACCCTCCCCACCGCGGAGGGCGAGAAGTGCGTGATGAGGATCCTCGTGCAGGATCGGGCGAAAGTGGCCCTTCCCGACCTCGGCTTCGAACCCGACGTGCTCGCGTCCTTCCAGGAGGTTCTCGAGCGCCCCCAAGGGATGGTCCTGGTGACCGGCCCCACGGGGAGCGGGAAGACCTCGACCCTCTACGCGTCCCTCAACTTCCTCCGGGACGAGGCCACGAACATCGTCACCGTCGAGGACCCCATCGAATACCGCCTGTCGGGGATCAACCAGGTGGCCGTCTCGGACAAGGCGGGGCTCACTTTCGCCGCCGGCCTCCGCTCCATCCTGCGCCAAGACCCCGACATCGTCATGGTCGGGGAGATCCGCGACCTCGAGACGGCCCATGTGGCGTTCCAGGCCGCGCAGACCGGCCACCTCGTCCTCTCGACCCTCCACACCAACGATGCCCCCAGCGCCATCACCCGCCTCGTGGAGATGGGCATTCCCGCCTACGTCGTCTCCTCCTCGGTCTTGGCCGTCCAGGCCCAGCGCCTGGTGCGCCGGCTGTGCGAGTGCAAGGTCGTCGGCGACGACGGTGTGGCGAAGGCAAAAGGGTGCGACCTTTGCCGCTTCACCGGGTTCAAGGGACGGATGGGCGTCTACGAGCTGATGCGGGTCACGCCCCGCGTGCGCAGCGTGTTGATCGCGCGCGGGTCCGACGACGTCGTCCGGCGGGCGGCCCAGGCCACGGGGATGCGGAGCATGTACCAGGACGGCCTCCGGAAGGTGGCCCACGGCCTCACCACCGAGGAGGAGGTGAAGCGCGTGGTCCCGCCCGACGAGGTAGATGACAGCGAAGGCGCCACGCGGGAGGCGGTTGCCGTGGCCATCCCCGCCTCTCTCTCTCCCGACACCGCCTCTCAGAAGCCCGTTCGGGTCCTAGTCGTGGACGACGACCCCGCCCTGCTCGAGGTCTTGCGGGAGATCCTGGAGAGCGAGCGTTACACGGTGGGCGCGGCCTCCAATGGAGTCGACGCGCTAGCGAGCGTCTTCCTGGAACGACCCGACCTCATCCTCACCGACCTCAAGATGCCGGGGATGGACGGCCTCGAGCTGCTGAAGAGGCTTCGGCACGACCTTTCGACGTGCCAAATCCCGGTGGTGTTCCTGACCATGGTCGAGAGCCTTGACGCCGAGGCCCAGGCCCTCGATCTGGGTGCCGACGACTACATCAGCAAGCCGGTGCAGAAGGCGAGACTGCTCTCCCGGGTGCGTCGCGCGCTCTTCCGAGCCCACTTGATGCGGTCGGCACCCTGATGGCGGGAGGACCGGATCCGCGGGAGCGGGCGCGCACTCGGGTCGGACTCAGAACCGTCCAGGGACGGGCCGGCGTTCCCCTCTCCCCAGTGAAGTCCCGACCGCCGGCGGGCCCCTTCCGCCTTTAGCTGGCCGCCCGCTCGACGAGAGTGAGGCGCGGGCCGCTGGCCTGCACCTGATTCCGGCCGCTCCTCTTGGCTTCGTAGAGGGCGTTGTCCGCCCGGGCGACCAGGCTCAGGCCGTCGGCGTCGGAGCTCGCCAGCGCAGCAACCCCGGCACTGGTGGTGACTTTGACCATGGTCGATCCCACGCGGATGGAGGACGCTCCCACCGCTTTCACGAGCCGCTCCGCGGCCTTCACCGCCCCCGCCTGGTCGGCGTAGGGGAGAAGCGCGACGAACTCCTCGCCGCCGTAGCGGAAGAGAACGTCCCCCTCCCGCAGCTCGCCGGCGACGGTCCGACCACGCCCAGCGCGCTGCCGTACCGGCGGGCGCGCGCCATCTCCTGCGCCAGGGCCTGGTCGAAGGAGCGGCGGTTCGGCACCCCGGTGAGGGCGTCGGTCATGCTCAAGGACTCGAGCTCGTGAAGCAGCCGCTTGTTCTCGTCGCGCAGGCGCTTCTTCTCCACCGCGCGCTCCACCGTGAGGATCACTTCGTCGCCGCTGGACGGGGGCTTGGTGAGGTAGTCATGCGCGCCGAGCCGCAAGGCCCGCACGGCGCTGCTCATGTCCTGGGCGTGGGCGCCGGTCAGGATGATCACCTCTATGGAAAGGCCAAGGCGCTTCACCGCGGCCAAGACTCCGAAGCCATCCAGCTCGGGCATCTTCAGGTCGGTGATGATGACGTCGTAGCTGCCCTTGGAGAGGATGTGCATCGCCGTCTGGCCGTTGTCGGCCTCATCGACGCTGAATCCGGCGGCCTTGAGATGGTGACCCACGACCGTTCGAACCAGTCGGGAATCGTCCACCACGAGAACGCTGCCCCGACCCACCGCCTGCTTGCCGCCGACCTGACTGAGTTCGCCCATGTGCCCTCCTGCCCCCCCTAAGAGCAAGGGGGGTGCCATAGAGGCCCTGACCATACAAAGTCATTAGAATGTGTGTGTTATAGCTCTCACGGCACCCCCGGGAAGTCCCCCAGTTCGGGAGGAACTCCCATGGCCCGGGCGATATTCCTACCTTATCCACGACTTGGGAGACGCGACTGAACACCAAGCGCATCCAGGACCTCGTGCGTAGCAACGCCGAGGCCGCCGGCATCGACATCCGTGTCAGCCCTCACCCGCTGCGCCACGGCTGCGAGACATCTACTCCAGGGCGGCGCTGACGTCCGCCACGACCAGAAGCACCTCGGCCATTCGAGCATGCAGACGACGGCGATCTACACCCACACGACGCACGACCACGCGCGCGTCATGGCCAGTGCTCATTGGAGCGCTTGACCAAACGCAACCCCGGGCAGCCGGTTGCGACCAAGCAGAGGCTGCCCAAGGTCATCAGACGTGACTCGGCGTCGGCTCGAGGTAGCGTGGCATCCTGACTCGCCCACAAGACGGGCGCTACGGCCAGGAAGGCCGGAAGTAAAGCACGTGGAGCGTCGAGACCCCCGCCGACGCTTTGGCGGACGCCGCGGGACGCGTGAATGGCCTTTTTGAGGACGCCGACTCCGACACGGGATAAGGCCTATAATCGGAAGAGGAAGAGGACCCTATGGCGCACTGGAGAGGGGTAAAAGAACAGGGTGCCCACGATCCTTCGGATCGAAGGCTTCCGCTTCTCGTTTTACGCGGGCGACGGCGTGGAGCCACCCCACGTCCACGTGCAGAAGGGGAGAGCGGCGGCGAAGGTCTGGCTACAGCCGGTCCGCATCGCGTACGCCTACGACTTCAAACCGGCCGAGATGCGGCGACTCCGGGAGCTTGCGGTCGAGCATGAAGGCTTCTTCATCGAGCGGTGGAATGAGTACTTCGGTCGCTAGTCCGCCTGAGCCGCGAGCTCGAGCACTCGAATTCATCCCCGATGCCTTCGTCGTGCACCTCGAGGACGGCAGATCCCTGACCGTGCCTCTCGAGTGGTTTCCACGGCTGCGGGACGCGACCACGAAGCAGCGACTCCACTACGAGGTGGTCGGCCGCGGCGTCGCCATCCACTGGCCTGAAATCGACGAAGACATCTCCGTCCGGCGCCTCTTCGGCCTGCCCTGCTGATGCCCCCTAGAGCCCGCCAAGCGCCCGCCTGATCCGCGGCCGCTCCCGACGGGTTCCCTCCTTCGGTGCCTTGCCTCAAGCCCTCTTGGCCGTAGCGCCCTTCGAGTGGGCGAGTCAGGATGCTGGTAAGACAAGCGAGCCGAGTCAGGTCCAAAGCGTTGGGCAGCCTCTACTTGGTCGCAACCGGCTGCCGGCGGTCGCGTTAGTCAAGCGCTCCGATGAGTTGCCGGGTTCGGCCGTCGCCTGTCGAGAAACGGGTGGATCCTCGGGACCGGCGGGGCTATCCTGATCCGGGACCGATGCGGGAGAATCGCTTCTGAAAAATTGGAGGCTGCTCGTGAAGCGGCCGGCGAACGGCACCCTCTTCTGGATATTCCAATGCGGGGGCTGGGCCGCCTTTGGCGCGGTCATGTTTTCCTGGGGGCTCGAGTACTGGAGCTGGCCCGAGGCCCTCCTCAACAAGATGTTCCTGGTCCTCCTTGGCTTCAGCCTTACGCTGATCCTCCGGGGCGCTTATCGTCGGCTCCACCCTCGGCCGGTCCCGCCTTTGATCTTCGGTTTCGTGGTGGTCGCGCTGTCCTTCGCCGGCGCGCTCCTATGGAGAGAGGCCCATGAGGTCCTGTTCGGGGCCGCTTCCGGGATCCTCCGCGGGGAGGCCTGGAACTGGACCTTGGTTCGGGTCCCCCTCGGTCTCTTCCTTTACGACGGCTTCGTTCTCCTGACCTGGTCCCTGCTCTACAACGGCATCCGGACCTGGATGGAGCTGGAAGAGCAAACGCGGCGCGCGGGGCGAGCGGAGGCGCTAGCGCGGGAGGCGCGCCTGCGTGCCCTGCAGTTCCAATTGGAGCCGCACTTCCTATTCAACACACTGAACGCCATCTCCACCCTCGTTGTGGAGGGCAGCCGCCCGGAGGCGACGCGCATGATCGCCCGGCTCAGCGACTTCCTGCGCCTTACCCTGGAGAGCGGTGACACCCCCGAGATCAGCGTCGCCCGGGAGCTCGAATTCGTGCGAGGCTACCTCGACATCGAGCAGGCCCGTTTCGGAGATCGGCTGGCGACTTCCATCGAGGCGGGCTCCGAGGTCATGGAGGGGCTGGTACCGGCTCTCATCCTCCAGCCACTGCTCGAGAACGCGGTCAAGCACGGCGTCCGGCAGCGCGACGGCTGCGGCAGGGTGACTATCTCCGTCACCCGTGACGGTGGCGTGCTCCGACTGGCCGTCACCGACAACGGCCCCGGGCTCGACGAGAACCGGGGGAAGCGGCAGGGGCTTGGCTTGGCCAATACCGCCGCGAGGCTGATGGAGCTCTACGGCCCGGCGTCACGCTTCGAGCTCGTCTCCAAGGACGGCTGCGGCGTGTCCGCGGCCATCGAGATACCCTTCCGGACCACCCATCCCTCCGGACTCCCGTGATGCTCCGTGTCGTCATCGTCGACGACGAAGAGCTTTCCCGACGTGGCATACGAGCACGCCTCCAGGCTTCGAAGGATGTCGAGGTCGTGGCCGAGTGCGGATCGGCGCGCCGGGCGGTGGGCGTCATCCGCCGCACCCGCCCCGATCTGGTGTTCCTCGACGTGCAGATGCCGGGCATGGACGGCTTCGGGGTTCTCGATGCCATCGGTGGACCGTCCTCCCCCAGGGTGATCTTCGTGACTGCCCATGATCAGCACGCGATCCGCGCCTTCGAAGTCAACGCCCTGGACTACCTGTTGAAGCCCATCGACGACGAGCGCTTCGATCTGGCCGTGGAGAGGGCCCGTCAATCGATACTCGCCGGACGCGACGTGGACCTCGGCCGGCGTCTGGCGGCGGCGGTTCGTGAGGCGGCCACCGCCGATGAGGCGTCTCCACCACAGCGGTCTGCGCAGCGCTTCGCCGTACGCCAGGCCGGCCGCGTGCTGTTGGTGAAGACCGCCGACATCGACTGGGTGGAGGCGGCCGGTGACTACGTAACCCTGCACGTTGGCAAAAGGAGCTGGCTGCTCCGGGAGACAATGGCCGCCATGGACGCCAAGTTGCCTCCTGAGAAATTCGCCCGCATCCACCGTTCCGCGATCGTCAACGTCGAACGCATCGCGGAGCTGTGGCCCCAGGACAACGGCGAATACGTCGTGCGGCTCGCCGACGGAGCCGAGCTAAGGCTGAGCCGCAGCTACCGTCAAGCCCTCCAGCGGGTGCTCGGGGGCGCTGTCTAGACGCCCACTCTCGGTTCAGCTCAAACGTTCCTTCGAAACGACGGCTCCTCGGAGCGCCTTGTCGTGAGGCGGAGGCGTTTCGTCGCAAAGTACTGGCGCCCAAGACCCCGCGGACTATCGTAGCTTCATGCCAGGAGCGTCCTAGGCTCCTTACGGCAACATCCCCAGGAGGGCTCGTGAAGGCTTGGCCGACTGTCGCCGTGCACCTGAACATGACCCATGAACTCAGGTTCGCGGCCTTCTCGACGCTCTTCCTTCTTGCCGTGGTTTCCCCTTGCGGGCTCGAGTCCGGAGTCGACGATACTGAGCGCTTTGTCTGGGACCTCTCGTCGCTCTATCCCAACGAGGCGGCGTGGACAGCCGAACGGACGGCGATCCTGGAGAAGGTGGAGTCGATCGGCCGACGGAATGAAAACGGGACCCCAACCGCCGAAGCGCTGGCGGATGTCTTGGATGAAGTCTCGGATCTTCGCAGCCGCGCCGCAAAGATGGCGGTGTACGGAGTTCTCGTGAGCAGCGTGGACACACACTCGGTAGCGGCTCGCCGTCAGTACGACGTCGGAGCCCAGCTCGAGGCGCAGGTCGAGGGGGCGGTTGCCTTCCTACCGACGGAGATCCAGGGGGTCCCGCAAGGACGGCTCCTGAAGTGGCTGAATGAGGAGCCGCGTCTTGCTAGGCATCGGGCTCGAATCATGCGGGTCCTTCGGGAGGCGCCTCACACCCTGCCTGCCGAGCAGCAGGCGATCGTCAAGACCATGGCGGAATGGCCACGGTTGGCGGGCGACGTATTCTGGGCGATCCACGGGTCCGACATCGGCTGGCCCACGCTGAAGAAGGAAGATGGCGGCGAGCTTTCGCTGAACATTCATTCGTATAGGCCGCTGGAGGGCGTGGAACGATCTAGGGCGTCGGACCTCTTCCTGAAGAGACTCCGGTCGCTCCAAGGGGTCTTCGGGCTCCTCTATGCGCGGCGAATCGAGGCCGATCTCACGGTCGCCCGGCTCCGCGGGTTCCAGAATGGCGTAGATGCCTTGTGGTTCCTGAACGACGGAATGCCAGAACAGAGCCACCGCACCATGATCCAAGTCACGCGCGACAGCCTGCCCGTGCTGCGTCGCTACGTCGCGCTCCGGGGGCGCGCCCTCGGGCTGGAGCGGATGGGCTATGCAGACCTCTACACCCCGCCGGGGGGTATCCGCCGCGGCTTTTCAGTCGGGGATGCACTGAATATCGCGGAGGAGGCTTCGGCGCCACTCGGCACCGCCTACCAGGCTCGGCTCCGAGAGCGTCTGCGGGCGAAATGGATGCACCTGCCTGCGTGGCCGCAGAAGCAAGGGTCTCTGGAGGTCTATCCCCCCATCGGCGGCGCCAACCCTTACCTGATCATGAGCTACCGCCCTGGGTTCCGCAGTTCACAGTATCTCGCCGGCGGCATCACTCTGATGATGGCGTTTGCCGACGTTCCGCGCGACCGCGTCCCCGACACCCGTGATGATCCGGGCATCTACACAAACGCCGTTCTCCACGCTGGCTGCTTGCTTCACGATGACTATCTGGAGGCTCGGTCAACCGACCGCTCCGAACACATCGCCTATCTCATACACGCGCTCGATCTGTTGTGGACACGGTACTTTCGGTGGGTTCTGGTTGCCGAGCTCGATGCGTGGGTCGAGCAACGTGTGGGGGCCGGGAAGACCCCATCCGGCCCTGAGATATCGGACATGTACCTACGTCTACTCCGCGAGTACTACGGGCAGAAAGAAGGCGTCGTGGCCGAGGACGACATCTACGCGGCCGAGTGGATGACATTCCCCATTCAATTCTTTTCCTATGAGCACCAGGCCTGGCCTCCAGCCATGGCGGCGGCGGTCCAGATTGCGGAGGGGCTTCGGGCCCATGCCGACGCCGCCCGAAGAGCAGTCGACGAGGCGCTGTATCGTGGAGGCAGCGACCGGAGCTATCTGATGCTCAAAGAGGTGGGGATCGATCTCGCCAGCTCCAAGCCGTATGAAGAGGTCATTCATCGCATGACTCGTCAGCTGGACGGTTTGGAGACCCTCTTGGCTGACGGCCGGTGAGGAACGGCATCGCAGCGATGAATGGCGATTCTGGCGCGGCGACCGAGCCCGCGGGCCATAAGTGTGTGGCACCTTGCGGCGGAGGCGGTGTAGGAGTAGACCCGGGGGTGGAATCTCAGTGCGAGGGTCCGATGATGCGCTTCGCTGCTATCACCCTGGAGTCAGTACCAGAACGGTAGCCAGTCCACGTTTTGCAGGGCCCAACGGTCCGCAAAACCCGATCCCCTCAAAACCTAACTCCGCTCATGTAGTCATTGGTTTGAAGAAAGGCGACACCTCACTGGGGCTCGTAAACGTCTGTTGCCAGTGGCTTACCCTGGTGATCAAGGCGGATCCCTCGCTGGTCGGTCTCAAACGCTCCCGGTCGAGGCTTCCTTCGTGTCGGCCACTCATGATCCCGGCAACACGAACCAAGCCAAGTCAGGTCCAAAGCGTTGGGCAGCCACTACTTGCTCGCACGCGGCTGCTGGAGGGGGTCGCGTTCGGTTAAGTGCTTCAAGGGACGGCCAACGGCCCGGCCTTGTATACTGGGCCTCAAGGCATCAACAACATGAAGGGTCCCGCCTCCAGCCCGCTGGGAACCAGCCAAGCCGGCGAGGAGAACAAGGGTCGCGTTCTGCTGGTCGACGACCAGCCTGAACTCCTGGAGATCATGGGCCATGAGTTGGGGGAGGCCGGTTTCTCCGTGGAAACCGCTTCCGACGGCAACGAGGCCCTCGCCCGCATCCGGTTGCGGCCCCCGGAAGTGGTGGTCGCCGATGTCGAGATGCCGGGCATGAACGGGTATGAGTTGTGCCGCCGGGTGCGTGCGGCGGGCCACGATGAGATTCCGTTCCTGTTCTGCTCTGGGCTGGGCGCACCGGGGGCTCAGTTGGAGGGCCTGCAGGCGGGTGCCGACGATTACATCATTAAGCCCGCCCGACCCGACGAGCTGATCCTCAAGCTCAGGCGCCAGGTCGAGCGCGTGCGCAAGCTGCGCGCGGCGGCCAGAGCGACCGGGGCGCCCTTGAACGCGGCGGAGCTGTCCGCGATCGAGGCCCGCATCCGGAGCGGCGTGGGAGTCGTCCCCCTTGGGCGCTTCGAAGTCCGTGGAATCTTGGGCCGCGGCTCGATGGGCACCGTCTTCCGGGCTTGGGACGTCAAGCTCGAGCGTTGGGTGGCCATCAAGACCGTCCGTGCCGGAACCGGCATGTCTGGCTTCTGGGACGACGACCTGGTGCGCCGCCTCGTGTCGGAAGCAGCCATGGTAGCCCGCTTCAACCATCCGCACGTGGTAGCGGTGTACGACGTGGAAGACGCGGCCGATGCGGCGTACTTCGTGATGGAATTCGTGGAGGGCGCCAGCCTGCAAGAGCTGTTGCGAAACGCGCGCCGGCTGGGCCCTGAGCAGGCCGTGCCCCTCCTCGGGGCCCTCGCGAGCGCACTCGCCGCGGCCCACGCGATCAACCTGCTTCACCGCGACGTCAAGCCGGGCAACGTGCTGCTGGGCCGCGACGGAGCGATCAAGCTCACCGACTTCGGAATCGCTTCCTTCGTCGCCTCCCGGATGCACGGCGGCGTGTTCGGCACGCCGGGCTACATTCCGCCGGAGGCTCTGCGGGGCGAGGCCGTAGACCAGCGGGGCGATCTCTTCGCGCTGGGAGCCATCGCCTGCCGCTGCCTCACCGGTCGGCCCGCGGTCGAGGGAGGGACCCCCGCGGACATCCTCACGAACACAATGAACGCCCGCCTGCCAAAGTTGCGCGAGTCCGGGGCCGAGGTACCGCACGAGCTGGAGGCGATCGTGGCGGGCCTGCTCGAGCCCGACCCCAACAAACGCATCGCGGACGCGGCCTTGTTGGCCGATGAGCTCTCCCGGATGGCGGTTTTCTGGGGGTGGAAATGGACCATGCCCGCCCTGAGCGGGTCGGGGAGCGCGGCTCCCGAGACCGCCTCGGATGTCCCCCACGCCCAGCTGTTCGCCACCATGAAGCCAGGGATCGACGGGCGGGGATGACGAGGGCTTCAGCGAGCTCATCGCGCTTGGAGGGATTGAACGCACCCCTGCTCGGTCGCATCGCCGGCCGGGGGTTCGCGTACAATCAAGCGCCTGCATGCACCCGAGGCGTGTAGGGCTCGGGCGCAGCGGCTAGGCTGGAACGTGGCTGAAGAGTCCAATCCGCCGGCCCTCTCCCATGCTGGTCTAATGGCACAGCTTGAGGGAGAGGTCGCGCGAGTGCGTCGGCTGGGGGGCTTCCTTTCCCTGGCGCTCGCGGGTCCCCCTGAGCATCGGCCGGGCAAGATCCTGGTCTTGGACGTGGCCCGCCTCCGGGAGCGCGCCCGGCTCCACGATTTTCTCGGCTGGCATTCCCCGGACCTCCTCGCGATCGTTCTACCCGGAAACGACCTCCAGCAGGCGGTGAGCGCGGCACAGCGCCTGCTCTTCTCGCCAGAAAGCCGCGTGACAAATCCCCTGGCGGTTGGCGTGGCCACCGTCTACGGCGAGGTGGAGGGCGGCGCGGAGGCTCTCCTCCAAGCGGCCGAGGAGGCGTATGAGCAGGCCGGGCCTGGAGAGGTCAAGTCCAGCACAACCTTGAAGGGCCAGCCGAGGGTGCTCGTTGTGGACGACGACACAACGTTCGCTCAGGCGCTGGCCGACACCTTGCTGGAACTGGGTTGGGAAGGGCACCCCTGCTCCGACTACCGAGATGCTCTCGAGCGCGTGAAGAGCCAGCCCTACGACGCCCTCTTTCTGGACGTGGTGATGCCGGGGAGGAGTGGCCCCGAGATCCTCGCGGAGTCTTTCCGCCGCCATCCAAGGCGTCCCGCCGTGCTCATGAGCGGCCAGGACGTCGATCAACGGGCGATCCTGGATGCTCTGGCGTTGGGCCCCGTGATCTTCGTCCGCAAGCCGCTCTCCCGGGAAGACATCATCTCCGCTCTTCAGCTGTTCCGTTCCCTGCTTCCCGGATCCGTGCGCCGGCAGCGGTCCTGACGGGTGCCGGCCACTCCGTCCCCGCGTTGAGGGGGGGGCGACTCCCCCATTGAGCCCGCGGGGCGGACCGCAACCCTCGACACTCCAGCAGACGCTCCGCCGTCGAGATTCAGACCCCGGCCACGCGGAGCTGGGAGGGGCGCGGGGAGGCGCCCTCGGATCCGGCAAACGCCAGAAGCTCGGCGGTGGCGCGGGGATTACCCGGTCCGAGTTCAAGCGCTTTGCGGAACATCGAGGCCGCTCGCGCGCCGAGGCCGCGGTCCTTGTAGAAGCTCCCCAACGCCAACCAGGCGTCCGCACAGCTGGGACTCTCCGCCACGATCTCCCGCAGCTCGACTTCGGCGGCCCTCAGCGAAGCGGGGTTCTTCAGCATGGCCCGCGCCCGCAACAACCGGGCGCGGCATCGGATCGTCCCCGTGGTGCGCAGGACGAGACGTTCGAGGATGCCGAGAGCCTCCCAGGGACGCTCGGCGAGCGCTTCTTCGGCCAGGCGGAGGCTCTCGTCGACGGGAGGCTCGGTTTCGGGCTGGGGCTTGAGTGTTGCAATCGGCCCGGCAGGGAGAACCGGCGCTGGGCCCTGGGGAGGCTTTGCCGCAGGGGGCCGTGGAGCCTGGCTCATGCGCGGCAGGGCCGAGCGAAGCGCGCAGTAGGCCTCCGACACCCGCATGAAGATGGCCTTGGCCTTTGCCGCCTCTTCGGGAGGTGCGTCGCCCACCGCGTCTGGATGGAAGCGCGTCGCGAGACGCTGGTAGGCCTTCCGGATCTCGTCCGCGCTTGCACTGGTGCCAACTCCCAACACGTCGTGATGGCTCTTGTGGCTGAGTCCGACGAAGATCGAGTCGATCTCCTGAAACCGACGCGGCTTCTCGTCGGCGGGTCGCCGGGGGATGGCCTCTCCTGTCGTCCCTTGCGGCCGAGCGGCGGTCTGGCTCGCACCCGGCCGGGGAGAGAGCCGGCGCGGCTGCTGCGAGCGATACTCCACAACCCCGAGGGAGAGGAGGGCCAGGAGACTCCTCTCCACTGTCTCGCCCGGCAACGGCGTGATCTCGAGCAACTCCCGAGCGGTCAAGTCGCCATCGGCCCGGGAGAGAACGAAAGCGTCGCCCGGGCTCAGAGTCATCGCCTCCAACCGCACGGGAGGGTCCTTGACTGCGCTCACGAGGCGATTCGGGTCACCGAGGAGCCCGCGGACCGACAAGGAGTCGAGGCTGTTGACCGCCTGGAGGATCAGCTGGGCGGTGCTGATACCTAGCGAGACCTCCTCTAGGGGTGGTACGGAGCCGTCGTTGGGCTCGAAGCGAAAGGAGCCGCGGCCCCAGGAGAGGGCGTCAGAGAGGACCGAACAGACCTGAAGCCGCAGGGCCTCCTCGACTTGCTGGCGCGTCGCTAGATCTTGCTCGACCAGAGCGGGCCCCAGGCGCCGGCCCTGCCCGGCGGCCCGGGCCAGCGCCGGATCGAGTTGGGCGCGGTCGAGGACGCCGGATCGCACGAGGACCTCCCCCAGACGTCCCGGCACGGCCTCCGAAGAGCCGCTCACGACGTGCCCGGAGATGAAGCGCAGGCTGATGCTCTCGTCGTCCCGGGTGAACACGAGACTGCCGCTGAGGCCACGGACGAAGACCGCGCGGAGCACCTGCACCACCGAAATTTGCGAGAGGGGTCCGGTGAGCTGGGCGGGTCTAGGCGCTAGTAGGCGTGCGATCATCGTCTCTCCTCGGCCGCTGGAGGAGCACGGTTCGTGCCCACCATCCCGAAAACGAGAAACCATTGGCCGAGAGGAACTTGCCCGTCGGTGGCGCGAAAAGAACTCTTCCAGTCTGGGGCAAGGTTCCCGACCGCATTGGGAATCAGGCCCGATCGCCCAGGTGAGATGGAGTTCGCTCCGGCCGGTTGCGGGGTATGCCCAAGCGAGGTGCGGCGTGCCGGTCCACGAGAAAAATTGACGCGTCGCAGACCTCGATGCTCTGCGACTCCTTACTCGATCGGGTCTTAGTCCCGATGTCGACGAGCCTTCCCTCTCCACGGAAGTCGCACTACATCAATGACTTCCCCAACCAACCCTAACAAGTCAAATCGGTAAGAATGCCCGTATCGGGACGGGAGTGAATTCATAACTATCTGATTCAACATAAGTTACGCCGCGGTCTCAGCGTTGCATTGTTACTCCGGCATGAGCGCACGCACGGACAAGAACAGCGGCGACACTGGCACTGGGGATCCTGGCTTCCACCGGCCTCAATGCCGCCCCCCTTCCCGGCTTCGCTCTCACCGCCCAAACCGAGCACTTCTCCTTCTATACCCGGTCCAAGCAGGCGGTCGAGGCCCAGAAGACCGAGCAGTACGTCGCCAAGGTCGAGGAGCTCCTGGGACAGCGCCTCAGCGGCCGGGCAGACTACTACCGCTACAGCTCGGCCGAGGAAATCCAGTTCGCCACCGGCCAGTACGCCGCCGGCCTGACCGTCGCAACCTCCGGCCCCGGCCAGATCCACTCCATGAAGGCCTTCCACCCCCACGAAATCGTCCACCTCGTGGCCGAGAAGCTCGGAAACCCCGGCACCTTCTTCCACGAGGGACTCGCGGTCGCCCTGGGGGACGAGGCGCGGTGGGGCGGAAAGAGCGTCAACGCCATCGCCAAGGACGTGGTCAAGGCGGGCCAGGTCACGAGCGTCTCCGCCCTCGTTGCTCAGTTCGACCGCATGGACCCCCAGAGGGCTTACCCGGTGGCCGGCTCCTTCGTGGCCTTCCTCATCAAGACCCAGGGCATCGCCAAGACCACCCAGTTCTTCCGGGCCTGCTCCGGTGGGAACACCGCGACCGCCTTCCAGCACACCTTCGGCCTCAGCATGGACGAAGCGGGCACGGGATGGGTCGCTACCCTCTAACTCTCGCCGGCGAGCGACATGATTCGGAATCGATCCTGACTGAACCGAGTACCAAGCTTCTATGCAATCACTTCCAGCGCTGAGCACGCCCTAGAGACTGAGAGGCGGTCCTGCGCAGGGGAACCGTAGGTGCGCCCTCGCTGCGCCAGGCGCGCTTCAGCCCTCCCCTGCTCCCGGTAGCAAGAGGGGAAAGCGAGTCCACTGCATCCGCTGCCCGGCGCCACGTCTCGCCGGTGATACTCCCGCACCTCGGTCAGCGCTGTGCGTTCTTTAGCCAGTTCAATCACTTACCCGGCCGCCGGCGCCCTGTTGCACACGTCGGCGCGGCGTCTATCGCTCTTCGTGATTCGTGAACCCTTGAGGCGCAAGCGCTCCGAGGGCGGCCACGGGGCATGATCTGCGGGCCGGTTCCGGCTCAAGGGGCCGACAACACGCCCCATGCCGAAAGGAGATCCAGAGACGCCTCCTCCGGCGAGGAAGACCAGCGAGGTCCTGAACGTGATCGTTGCTGCCGTTGCGCCCTATCTCGGCGAGACCATGGCCCGCTCCGCGACCCAGGCGCACCGCGAGAAGCTCGGAATCGATGGCCTAGAGGCCAGCGAGGAGCAGGTCGAGGCCCTCCTCCGGAAGATCAGCAGCGGGCTTAATGTCTTCGTAGGCCGGGATCGGTCTTCCGCCATCGTGGCGCAAGTCAGAGCGGCGCTGGCCGCTCCGGAGCAGGCTCGATGAAGTAGAGCTCGGTGGAGGACCTCGCGCTCGGGGTTGGGGTCGTGGCACCAATCGCGCTCCTTCTCGCCAAGCTCATCGCTCCCCAGACGGCCTTCTACGACACCTTCCTTTCGGATACCGCCTTGACCGCGGTCGCCTGCCTCGGAAAACTGCTCCTCCTCTTCCTCGGCGCCCTTTTCGCCGCCCGGAGCACAGTCCATTTCGACCGCGGTGAGCCCGTCCGTCTAGCTTGGGGACTCCTAGCCTTAGGTCTGCTTTCCTTCCTGCTCGGCCAGCTCGTTCTGGCCCGCTACCAGATACTCCTGCGCGCCCCGAGCCCGTTCCCCTCGGTGGCCGACGTCTTCTTCAGCCTCTCCTACCCCCTCTTCATCGTGGCCCTCGCGGTCTTCATCCGGGCCTATCAGGACGCCGGCTACTCCAGCCCGGCCGCCCAGCTCTGGGTGCTCGGCGCGGGGGTGGCCGCGGCGGGGGCCGCGATCGGTTATAGGATGCTGGAGCCCATCGCCCGTTCCCCAACTTCCGGCCTCGAGAAGTACCTGAACCTCGCCTATCCCATCTTCGACCTCGTCCTGCTCATTCCGACCGTCCTGCTCTTACGCCTCACCTGGCGTTTCCGGGGCGGGGTGGGACGGGTCTGGACGGCCCTGCTCGGCGGCTTCGTCCTACTCTCCGTGGGCGACGTCCTCTTCGCGTACTTCTCGGCCCTCGGCCAGACCCACCTGGACGTGTTCATCCACATCCTCTACATCCTTTGCTACGGCGCGATCGCCCGGGGCGTCATCGACGAGTTCCGGCTGGTCACCGCTTAACGGGAACGCCACCACGCCGTAGGCCACGGGCCTCTTCGGGTTCTCGAGGGGATCCTCGCTGATGAATCCCCCCCGCTTCGGATCCGTAGTATCTGGCTCTGCCGCGCGGCCCAGGACCAGGGACGTGGCATGTCCGACTCGGCGCATGAGGGACCTCCCGTGCGTAGGGTAGCGCACGGGAAGTCCTCACGGGGCCGCCGACCAGTCGACGCCGAGGGAGGAACAGGAATCCGGGACGGGGCTCGGGGCAGCGCCCGGCCAGAGGGACCGCCCGGCCAGGACCGCCTGATAGACGTCCAGGCGGCCGTAGCCCAGATCGCTGGTGAGCGGGTTCGCGTGGGAAACCGCCCATGACACCTGGCCGTAGTCGGCCGTGCTCTGCAAGCCGACCAGGAGAGCCGCCGCTCCGGAGACGAACGGCGTGCTGAAGGACGTCCCCCACCCGGCCGCATAGCTACCCCAGGGATAGGTGGTGATGATCCCCTCACCCGGGGCCGCCACCCAGACCTGCGCAGCCCCATAGTTCGAGAAGGACGAGCGGGTATCGTCGTTGCTGGTGGACGCCACGCCCATGACGTTGTCGAGGGCGGCGGGGTAGACGAGGGAGGCGCTGCCGTCGTTCCCGACCGAGGCCACCGAGATGAGCCCTCGGTCCGTGGCGTTGTCCAGGGCGCTCTTGATCTCTGCCGAGGACGTGGGGCTGCTGAAGCTCAGGTTGAGAACCTTGGCTCCTTTCAACGTCGCGTAGTAGATGGCCCGGAGGATGTCGGAGGTGTAGCCCAGCCCGTCGGCGTGGAACGCCTTCAGGGGCATGATCTTCGCCGTGGGAGCGACGAGATGGACGATCCCCGCCACCATCGTGCCGTGCCCGAAGCCGGCGTGGTCGGGGTCGTCCAGGACGGCCACGGAGGCCTGGTCGAGCACGGCGACCGAGGCCTGGTTCATCTGATAGACTCCGTCGGGCGCGGGGACCACGCCCTGAACATCCGCCATCTCGTTGCCGCCCGCCACATCCCGAGTGAAGTCCCACCCGTCGCTCAGCAAGGGGCTCAGCGCGGGATGGTCGGGGTCGATGCCGCTATCGATCACGGCCACGATCCCGGCGCCCGTCACCTGGAGGCCGCAGTGGGTATCGGGAAGCCGGACGATCCCGCTGGCCGGCTGCACGAGATAACCTTCCCAGGCCGCCGTTCCGTAGTAGCTCATCGGGTTCTGGTCCCAGAGGCCGTCCGTTGCCGTCACGGTCGCCTGCTTGAGCGGGAGCAGGAGGTCGGGCTCGATCGCGGAGACACCGAGGAGGCTCAGGGTCAGGGGACTGAGGGCCGGGAGCCCTGAGACCAGGAAGAGCGAGCTGGGCACCGCCGGCCCGGAGAGGGGAAGCGTATCCAGGGAGCCCAGGACCTGGCACCCGACCAGGCTGCAGAGCGAGTTGATCGTGGTCCACCCGGCGAGCCCGCTATTGATGCGGACGATCGACCGGTTCGTGTCGTACACGGTGGCGAGGGCGGCCGACGACGACGCGAAGAAGAGCGCCAGAACCGCGCAAACGAGCCACCTCGTCCTCATGACCTGACCTCCGTCCCTTCCTCTCCTCGACGTTTCCACCTCACTCACGATGCCGCGCATTCGTCCGGTGATCCGGTCCTCTCCTTCCGACGGACGGCAGGGACACGATGAGGGGGCCGGTCTCGGGGGCCTCGACGAAGAGCCGTAGGTTCGTCGCGGGATGCGGTTGCAACAGGAACTCCCCGAAGCGATTGGTGAGCGTGCGGTCCACCGTCTTTCTTCCACTCGAGACCAGGACCGCCAGGTCCTGCAGCGGCTTCTCCGGAAACCCCTCATCGAGGATCTGTCCTACGAGCGACAATCGGTCGGAATCGGCTGCCGGCTCCAACTGCAGCATGACCCGGTAGCGTCCCGCCTTGTACACCAGCCGCCGCGCCAAAGGGCCGACCCCGCGAACCCCGGCCGGCAGTGGTTGTCGGAAGCTGTCGAAGACCAGGGCGGCCTTCCCGGCCACCCGCTCGAGGAACTCTTTAGTCCTGCGAAAGGTGGACAGCTCGTGGACCGGCGCGACGGTTTCTCGCGAGGGCTGCGGGCGCCGGTTTTCCGTGCCGTCCCAGCGGCCCGACGTCATCCCCCGGCCGCGGCGCTCCCCACCGTCCCACGCGCTCCCGAAGCCCCCCACCACCGCCCGGATTTGGGACAGGACCTCGGTCCGTACGGCGCGCTTGGCGAGCAGCGCGTCCGCCCCGGTCTTGCCCGTCGAGCTGAGATACGCCTGCTCCTCGTAAGGAGTCACGAGGATGACCTTGGTCCGCGGCGCCGCCGCCTTGATCTGCCGGGTGGCGGCGATGCCGTCGAGACCCGGGATGTCCAGGTCCATCAGGACGACGTCGGGGCGAACCTCCGTCGCCAGGAGGACGGCATCCTCTCCCCGCGCGGCCTCGCCGACGACCCGCACCCCCGTCCCCAGCAGCCGTCCGACGAGCTCTCGGAAGCGCTCGTCGTCGTCGACGATCAAGACCGTCAACAGCATGTCCGTCTCTCGCTTCGGAATCCCGTGAACAGCGACGCTCGGAGATTATTGGGTCAGACTGAATAATCGACAATCGGGCGGAGTCGGAAAGTGGTGTAGGGGAATCCCTGGGAATGGCTTCCCGGGCCTGCCGAGGACGCCGGCTAGGCTATGCCGTCTGCGGGGTGGGCGGCAGTCACCGATGGCCCCGTCGACCAGCGCGAGCGCCGAGGCCGGGCAGGGTGGGTCCAACGTTAGCACAGTCCTTCGCCGTGCTCCGGAGGCAAACCGTCAGCGGGGAGATCAGGCGCAAGTGGTTCGAAGGGCATCACTCGGGCCTTCGCAGGAGCGGGAGCGAAGGCGGGGTCATGGTGACAGCACGAACAAAAAGCGGAGTGGCGAGCGTAACACAACCTTCACGCTGAACATCCTTGCGCTGAACGGCCTGGCCGGTCTTCCCGAGTGCGCCGAAAGATACTATCGACATCAACTTGAACTTCGTGGTTACTCGAGAAGGCAAGGTCGGATTCGGGCCGGGTGGCAACCAGACCGGCTACCCGTCCGCGGGCGCCTACGCCTACACCAGCGGTGGGAAGACCGCCAAACCCGTTTACGAAAGACAGGAGGGCCAGCCCTCCGAGGCATCCAAGAACGCAGCATGAATCCTGATGGCGTACATATGAGGCAACGGCCGGGCCACCGTAAGATGCTGAATCTAAAGAGATCTCCTCGTGGGCACCCTGCCACCATCTGCACATTGGTGGGATAATGGACGATTCAGGGAGGACGATCGGATGGCTGAATCGCTGGAAACTCAGTTGCGAGCCACGCTGAACATGATTCCGGCATACACGTGGTACGCGGCTGGGTCGGGCGGGCTAACCTTCGTCAACGAACGAGCTGCGGATGTCGGTGGGCTCCCGAGCGATCATCCGCTTCGGTATGGAACGGACACCTCCGCAGCATGGGACTCGCATATCCCCCTTCTCCATCCCGAGGATCAAGAGGAGACGCGGCGGGTCTGGTCAGAGTGTCTGAGGACCGGCCGGCCTGGCGAGATGAGTTTTCGGGTTCGTAACGCTGAAGGCAACTACCGCTGGTTCCTCAGCCGCGCGGAGCCCCTTCGATCGAACGACGGAACGATCCTCAACTGGATCGGGATTAACCTCGACATCGAAGAACGCAAGCGTGCCGACGAACAGCTTCGCCAGGGTGAGGAGAGGTATCGCCTAGTTCTTGACAGCATCGCCGCTCAGGTAGTTGCCACGACAGTGGAAGGCGAACTCGAGTTCGTCAACCAACAAGTTCTCGATTACTTCGGCAAGACCCTTGAAGAATTGAAGGGCTGGCGGACCGGCGATGTCCTTCATCCAGATGACCTCGCTAGCGCAATCGCAATCTGGAGGACCTCAATCGAACAAGGGGTTTCCTACGACGTTGACCATCGTTTTCGCCGCTCCGACGGTGCCTACCGTTGGTTTCATGTACGCGGGCGACCTCAACGTGATGCGCAGGGCTCTATCGTTCGGTGGTATGCCTTGCTTACGGACATAGATGAGCGCAAGAAGGCCGAACAAACACTTGAAGAGCAGGAAATGGAGCTTCGGCAAATCCTGGACCTTACGCCACAAGTCATAGCTGTGTTTGGCCCTCATCGCGAGCGTCTCTTTGTCAACCGCGTCGCACTCGACTACTTTGGCCTCACTCTTAAGGAGTGGCGCGACACACCCCATGGCGCGGTGGGTCATTCCGATGATGTCGAACGGGTCCGGGCTCAATGGGATTGTGCGATGTCGAGCGGCTCCGCTTTTGAAATCGAGGCGCGGCTGCGCAAGGGTGATGGAAGCTACCGCTGGTTTCTGGCTCGTTACAACCCCGTCCGCGACGACAAAGGACAAGTCCGGCGCTGGTACGTTTCGTCTACCGATATCGAGGATCGCAAGAGAGCCGAGGAGCGACTGCAGCAAGAAAACGTCGCCCTGCGGGAGGAAATCGACAAGGCCTCGATGTTCGAAGAGATCGTCGGCGCGTCGCCCGCGCTGAACGCGGTCCTGTCACGAGTCTCAAAGGTTGCCACCACCGATTCGACGGTGCTGATCACCGGCGAGACGGGGACGGGCAAAGAACTCATCGCGCGCGCGATCCACAGGCGGTCCCACCGCTCCTCGCGGGCCTTCGTGGCTGTCAACTTGGCGGCTATTCCGCGCGAGTTGATGGCCTCAGAGCTCTTCGGGCATGAGAAGGGGGCCTTCACAGGAGCCATCCAACGCCGCATCGGTCGGTTCGAACTGGCGAGCGGCGGAACGATCTTCCTGGACGAAGTGGGCGAACTGTTGCCCGACACGCAAATCGCGTTGCTGCGAGTGCTCCAGGAGCATGAATTCGAGCGCTTGGGAGGACGAGAGCGGATCCAGGTCGATGTTCGCGTCATCGCCGCCACGAATCGTGATTTGACAGCCGCTGTGGCTGACGGCACGCTCCGCCAGGATCTCTTTTATCGACTCAACGTGTTTCCCCTTGAGATGCCTCCGTTACGGGAACGGCAGGAAGACATTCCCGTGCTGGTGGAGTACTTCATCGGTCGCTACGCCCGCAAGGCGCGTAAGACATTCAGGCGGGTCAGCAAGCGGACACTCGACCGCCTGCAGTCCTATCGATGGCCCGGGAACGTGCGTGAGTTGCAAAACGTCATCGAGCGGTCGGTGATCGTCTCCGACACCGACGAATTCAGCGTCGACGAGAGCTGGCTGTCCGAGGCGCCCCCGGTCGATAGCCGGCTTGGCTTGTCCGGCGCATTGGCCGCGCACGAGAAGGCGATCGTCGAAGATGCCCTGCGCGCGAGCGGCGGACGCGTGTTCGGGCCATCGGGAGCGGCGGCCCGACTTGGGATCCCGCGTTCGACGCTCGAATCGAAGATTCGGGCGCTGAAAATCGACAAGAGTCGCTTTCGGCTGTGGGCTCCGAAGCGTTCCTAAGGTGTCATTGTCCAGAATGTCACCCTGGCGAACTCTCCCCCGCCCGGGGTGAGGCAGGGCGAAAGACCAGCGTCTCTTGTCGCTCGACTTCAGCCGATCCCCGGCACTCACTGCCGCCCTCTGACCCGCGGCATGCAGAGGAGGATCACGGCTGGATTCCCCCTGCGATGGCGAGCAGTCCCCGGCGCGGCGTTACCTCGCTGGTCAACGAACTTGAGCGAGGCCTTTGCGCAATTCGGCAACGAACAGCTCGGGTTGCTCGAGCGCTGCGAAGTGACCACCTTTCGAAACCTCGTTCCAGTAAAAGAGCTTCGAATAGGTCTGATCGGCCCACACCTTCGGCGGTGTGAAAAAGTCGCCCTTGAAGATACTCACCGCCACCGGCAGCTCGAGGGGCATTCGGCCGAAATCCTTCGCGAAACTCTCGTAGTAGAGTCGTGCCGAGGATGCGGCGGTGTCGGTGAGCCAGTACAGAGTAATGTCGTCTAACATGTGATCGGTGGAGATGGCTTCGCCGCCCCTGTTGTCAGACCATCCCTGAAGCTTCTCGTAGATCCACATTGCCTGCCCGACTGGCGAGTCGGCAAGACCATACCCCAGGGTCTGCGGCCGCGTCCCTTGGATCGAGGCATACCCCGAGGCGTCGCTCGCGTACGTGCCGAGGTGAGCCAGTGCTTGCTGCTCGGCCGCCGTATAGCCGCCGGGTGGCGGTGGCGGTGGCGGAAAGAGGATCGGAAGATTCAGATGAATGGCGGCAAGACCCGAAGGCCGCTGCTTGGCCATCCAGCTCGTTACGCCAGCGCCCCAATCGCCGCCCTGTGCAACGTAGTGGGTGTAACCTAGGCGCGCCATCAGCACTGCCCAGGCGCTAGCAATTCGCGGAAGACGCCAGCCCGGTTCGGTCGGCTTATCCGAGAAACCAAATCCGGGGAGCGACGGAATTACAACGTGAAAGGCGTCGTCGGCTTTACCGCCGTGAGCCATCGGGTCCACGAGCGGTCCGATGACCTGCAGGAACTCGAGGAT
>WNFI01050605.1_pt2 | contig 25459 bp, 25 predicted proteins | sample 5400471 | NCBI WGS metagenome assembly WNFI01 (sample SAMN13153348, study PRJNA577476) | soil metagenome | isolation source: 100 cm saprolite on Douglas fir-dominated hillslope | place: USA:California | collected 2013-09-17 | reverse complement strand
CGCTCGCTCTCCTCGGCGATGATGTCGTTGCAGAGCTTGATGCATTCGTCGCAGATGTAGACGGTGGGGCCGGCGATCAGCTTGCGGACCTCCCGCTGCCCCTTCCCGCAGAAGGAGCAAGAGAGGTTTCCGTGGTGATGGCTGTCCTTCCGGCTCATTCGACCTCCTTCAAGCGCCCAAGTCTACGCGCGGCCCTGCCGGCGGGGCAACCATCTCTACGGATCCTACTCAGGACAAAATATAGAGCGCGGGGCCGGCGCGCCAGAATCACGACGCAGAAACGGGCCAGAATCGAACTGATGAGCGGATCCGGCCGGCCGCCCGCCCGCCGGGCCGGCGCCTGCATCCGGCCTGGCCGGTCGGGTACCGAATCCTCGGCGCTGCGCAGCCATCCAGACTGGATGGGCCACGATCTGGTCGGCGTTGGCGCAGGGCCGGCTGGAATCCCGACCGCCGTCGAGGCGCTCGAGGCCGGCATTGCGTCCGGCCGCATCCTGGTGCAGGAGAAAGGACCGGTCCACGGCTACGCCATCCGCAAGTATTACCGCGACTCTCTGAACCGTCCCATGCCGCCGCCCAGGACTTGAAAGAGACCTTCGCGCTCCTGCTCGCCTACGACGGCGCGGCGTTCCGCGGCTGGCAGAAGCAACCCGGACTGGAGACGGTGCAGGCGGCCGTCGAAGATGCGCTGCGGACGCTGTTGGGCAAGCGCTACGCCGTCCAAGGCGCCGCGCGGACCGACGCCGGTGTGCACGCGGCAGGACAGGTGGCGTCGTTCAGTGCTCCGCCCTTCGGGCTCCGCCCGTCGCCGGGGAACCCGGCTCCTCCGCAGTGCGGCCGCGCGGAAGACTTCTCCGCCCTGCCCTTTCCACCCGCGCTGCGGCTCTTGCGCTGGGCGCGGGCGTCCCCGTCGTTCCATGCGCGCGCGTCGTCGGTGGGAAAGAGGTACCGCTACGACTTCGCGAGTTTTGTACAAAATTCGCAGCACCCCGACTGGGAGCGCGCCCGCGCCGCCCTGCGCGGGCTCGAGGGACTGACCGAGCTGTCCGGATTGTGCTCGCCCTCGAAGGCGCACAAGCCCGCGCCGCCGCTCGCGCGCTGGTCCCTCGACGACGCGGGCCTGCTCGAGGTGGAAGGGAAGGCCTTCCGCAAGCACGAGGTGCGGAACATCGCCGGCCATCTCGCCGCGGTCGCGCTGGGCTTCGCCGCGCCAGAGTCGCTGCGCGAATTTGCGCAGAGAAAAAGGCCGTGGATGGGCGCGACTGCCCCGCCGCACGGCCTCACCCTGCTCGAGGTGCTCTACCCCAGAGAGCTGGACCCCTTCCGCTGACGCCGCAGGAAGGCCAGCGCCAGGAGCGGCAAGAGCGACCAGGCCGTCTGGTGCGTGCCGGTGGCGCAACCGCCCGTGACTCCGGCGCGGGCCAGTCCCGTGCCGTCCTCGTCGCCGAAGTGCGCCTGTGCCGCCCGGCCTGCCTCGTCGCTGGCGCTGACGGACAGCCCGCGGCCGCCCAGCTCGTCCTGCGTGAAGACGCGCGGCGGCCCGGGCTGCGTCCAGCTCTGCGTTCCGTCGATGCGGTAGCTGAAGGCCAGCTTCGCGACCGGCGTCGCCCCACTGCGCGCGCGGGTGACGAGCGCCCCGTCCGCCCGCTGCGCCAGCGACACTTCCGGCGGCTCGTAGGTGACGAAGAAGTCCAGCGCCACCGGGTGCGGATCCATGGTGTGATCGTCGCCCGCCTCCCGCGCCGTCACTTCGACGGTGTGGTGACCCTGCACGAGGAAGAGCGCGTCGCGCAGTGCGAGCTTCGAGCCGCCCAGCCACGGCGACCACATCGAGCCGTCGACCCGGTAGCTGTACTGCGCCCGCGCTCCGCTGCGCGCGGTCAGCGCCGACAGCTCGAGCTCCAACTCCGGCCGCGCTCCCGCCTTCACTTCGCGCAGGCTGTCGGGCAGGTAGCTGCGGGCGACCCGCGCCTGCGCCTTCACCGTGTACTGCCCGCAGAGCACGCCAGCGGCGCCGCCGCAGGCGCCCATCTGCGCCCAGACGGCGAGATGATCGCAGCCGCCGGCGGCGAGGTCGCTCTTCGGCACGGCGCCGGCGACGCCGCGCACCGAGAGCTTGAGCCCCATCATGGTGGGCAGCGCGATCGGCTTGATCACGCCCGCGAGCAGCGGCTGCGCCAGGCGCACCGCCGCGCCGAGGAGGTCCTTCACCACGCCCGGGTCCTCGGCCAGCATGTCCGCCGTGGCGCTGTACGCTCCGCCGTCGGGCGAGAGCGCCGAGACGTTGGTCAGCACCGTGTCGAGCCCGCCCAGCACCGGCTGCAGCGTGTCGGCGTTGGGATCGGGGAAGGTGCGCAGGTCGAGCGGCAACTTGAGATCGGCCTGGAGCGTGAAGATGCGGACCTGGCGCTCGTCGACCAGCGCGTAGAAATCCAGGTTCATCTCCTTGAAGGCCAGCGTGATCAGCGGATCGTCCGGGACCTGGTTGCCGTTCGCGTCCGGCATGGTGGTGTTCTTGCCGATGCGGACGTAGGGCGGCTGGGTGGGCCGCAGCAGGATCTTCATCGGGACGTCCTTGCCGGAGGTGAGGAGGCCGAGCGACGGCAGGAAGGTCTTGAACAGACCGCTGGAGATGAAGGCTGTGGTCTGGTTGGTGATGGCCACGCAGAGCATGCCGGCGCTGTATGCGTCGAGGAAGCCGCGGTTCAGCATCTCGCTCGCCAGCGAGAAGCCGACGTCGTAGCTGGTGACGGCGGACGGCTTGTTGGTGTCGAAGTCCATCGGCGGCACCGCGACGCCGGCGGGCACCAGCGCCGGCGGGACGCAGACTCCCAGGTAGTTCGAGTCGGTCGCCGGCTGGGTGCCGGCCTCGACCGCCATCTGGAGGCCGTTGTCATCCACCCTGGCGGCGCCGTTTTTGCTCTTGCTGCCGAGTGCCGCGAAGAGATTCAGCGCCGTCTTCGGCGGAAAGCCCACCTTCTCCGTCAGATCGGAGACGTCGAGCTTGCCCGCGATGCCGAGCTGCACCGGCTCGCAGTTGTACCCGTCGGCGCCGAGTCCCTGGGCCGGCGGATAGCAGACGCCGCGGCTGGCGTCGCACGCGAGCGCCTTGCCGTCATCGTCGGCGGGGCAAGCGTGAGTCGCGTCACACCTAATAGCGCCGCCCTGGCTGGTGGTGCTGCGCTGGCAGCGCATGTTGTCCAGCTGCTGGCGCAGGATCTTCACGATCTGCGCCTTGAAGGCATTCTTGACGCAGTCGAAGAGGTAGCCGCGGATGTACTGCACGATGGCGCAGGTTCCGCCGTTGTTCTGCGTCACGTCGCAGCCGGCGTTCAGGTCGTTGAGCACCGAGGCGCAGTTGAGCGCGCCCCCGTTGAGCGTGCTGTAGGTGCCGCTGCCGGAGCTGCAGCCGTCGCCGTTGTAAGGCGCGGTCGACGGAGGCGCCGGATCGTTGCCCGGGTTGCCGTCGATCACCAGCGCCGCCGGCTGGAAGTTCGCCACCACGCTGGCGAGGGAAGCGTCGTCGAAGTTGAACTCGAGCCGGCCGTCCGGCGCCGTCGAGAAATGGATGTCGAGATCGGCGGTCGTATACGGCTGCGGCAGGCCCGGCAGCGCATCGTCGTAGACGACCCGCGCCTGGATCGCGGAGGTGCCTCCGCAGATGGAGCTGTGCTCCTCGACGGTGCGGACATAGATGTCGCCGGTCTTGAGATGCAGCACGAGGTGCGCCCTGAGGATGTTGCCAGCGCCGTCCAGGATCGGTGAGGTCGATGAACCCGGCGACGTTGCAGGCGTTGAAGATGGTGCCCGCATCGATGCAGGGGATGGAAAAGCCGGGGCTGGTGTTGTTGAGCGCGGCCACGACGTCGTTGAGGTGGTCGGCGTTGAGGAAGGTGAAACCGCTGCGGGTGATGCGGACCTGCGCGACGTTGTCGAGCCGCGTGCCGCTGAACTTGATGGAATTGCCCGCCTCGTCCTTCGTCTTGAAGGCGCCGCCACACGACGATGCGCAGCCCCCGCCGGTCGAGCCCGAGCAGCCCACGGCGACCAGCGCCGCGACAAGGGCGAGCCGGGCCCGCCTGCGGCGCGGGCGGGACAGTTCGGTGGACGGCATGCGGGGTCGACCTCCGGTAGATCACGCGCGTGGAATGAGCGCGCATCCTAGCGGAGGCAAGGGCCCGACACGGTCCGTCGAGTGACCGATGCGGAGACCCGAATCACTCGCGGCGCAGGGGCACCAGGCCCGCGCTCTCGTTGAGCCTGCCCGAGCGGAACGGCTCCAGATCGAGCGAGACGAACTTGAAGCCGGCCGACTTGAGCGCGGCGGCGGCCGCGGCGCGGACGCGAAGCAGACAGTCGAGATCGGCCTCGCCCACCTCGATGCGCGCGATATCGCCGTGGTACCGCACGCGGAATTCGCGCAGCCCGAGAGCGCGCAGCGCCATCTCGCTCTTGGCGAGCTGATCGAGGCGCTCGCGCGTGACCTCGGTCCCATACGGGATCCGCGAGGACAGGCAAGGCTGCTGCGGCTTGTCCCAGGTGGGAAGTCCCTGCTCGCGCGAGAGCTCGCGGATCTCCGCCTTGGTGAGCCCCGCTTCCGCGAGCGGCTGCACGACGCGGTGCTCGTCGGCGGCGCGGAGACCCGGGCGGTAGTCGCCCAGCTCGTCGGCGTTGGTGCCCGAGACCACCGAGGCGAGGCCCAGCTCACGCGCTTCTTGCTCCGCGAGCGAGTACAGCTCCGTCTTGCAGAAGTAGCAGCGGTTCACGGGGTTCTGGGCGTAGCGCGGATCTTCCAGCTCACCCGAGCGCTTCTCGACATGTCGCGCGCCGAGCTGCCGCGCCACCGCCCGCGCGCCTTCCAACTCGTCCGGCGCAACCGCCGCCGACAGCGCCGTGAAGGCGACCGCCCGGTCTCCCAGCGCCTCGACCGCCAGCGCCAGCAGGAAGGCGGAGTCGACGCCGCCGGAGTACGCGACCAGCGCGCTGCCGAGCCCGCGCAGACGCGCGAGCGCGACCTCGCGCTTCGCATGAGCAGGAGTCATCGCGGCTGTGTGTAGCGGAAAAGCGGGCCGCGCGCGACTGCTACCGCTTGCGCTTGCCGCCCGCCGCCATCCGCGGGCGCTCGGCCCGTGCGGTGCGCGCTGCCGCCGTCTTGCGCGCCGGAGCCGACCTGCGCGCCTTGGCCGGCTTCACGGCGGGCCTCGGCGCAGGCAGCTTGATCAGCTTCGGCTTCGGCAGCGGCTTTCCTTCCACTGCGGCCTTGGCCGGCTTTTCCGCTCCCTTGGGCGCCTCGACGCGCTTCGAAGGAGCCGCGCGCGCCTGCAGCTTGGGCCGGCCTCGCAACGCCGCCACCGCCGGATCCAGCATTCGCTGCGCCACCAGCTGGCCGAGGATGTGCTCGACCGCCTCGTCGACGGTGTGCTTGGAGGTGTCGACGACCACTTCCGGATGCGACGGAGGCTCGTAGGGCTCGGTGATGCCGACCAGCGTCTTGAGCTCGCCCGCGAGCGCCTTCTTGTACTTGCCGCTGCGGTCGCGGTGGATCAGCGTCTCGGTGGGGCACTCGACGAAGACTTCGGCAAACCGCCCGATCTGCCGCCGCGCCTCTTCCCGCGTTTCGCGATAGGGGCTCTCGATCGCCGACTGGAAAATGATGCCGCCACCCCGCGTCACGAGCTTGCACACCCATGCCAGCTTGCGCGCCTCGGCATTGCGCTCGTCCTTGGTGCCGGCGTTGCCGATGCCGAGCATTTTCTCGACTTCCTCGCCGTCCAGTACCTCGACGGTTTTCCCGAGTCGGCGCAGGCGGTTGGCCAGTCCCTGGGCGAGCGTCGACTTGCCGGATCCGCTCATGCCGGTCAACCAGACGGTAAATCCGCTCGACGAACTCCCGAGAGTCATGATGCTCCTAGCGAAAAAGACGGGGCACGATACTCGGCCGCCCCTTCTTTGGCAAGGAATATGCTGGGGACCTTTTACAAATCAAGAAAATGATACGATCTCAAATACTTCTGCTTCCCTGAAATCGCGATCTCCCGCGTTCCACGTATAGAGCCGGGCGCCGTGGACACTTCCTGAACGGACGGAAACGACCAGATATCGGACACCTGGCCAGAGGGGCTCGTCGCCGCCGCCCAGCGCCATGTCCCTGTCTTCCCTGGAGAAATAGGCGCCCACATCAGGGTGGGAGTGGACGATGGCGTACAGGCGCCCACCCGCCTGCTCGGAAGCATCGAGCGCGGAAAGGAGCGCTTTTGGATCCATCACATATCCATCGCGGCCGCTGCGCTGGCTTGTGGCTTGGCCCTCTGCGCTGCCCGCGATGTTGGCGATGGGCGCGAACCTCAGAGCTCCCGCCGCGTCCTCAAGGACGAGCCCGCAGCCCTCGGCCGGATAGCACGCGCGCATGTGCGCGGCGATTTCGGCCAGCGGCATCATTGCGCGGGGGGTAGATAGCGGTCGGCCCGGTCCGGAAATAGAGTAACTATAACTCCCTCCTCGCCGCGCCCGGCGAGCTCCCGGGCGATGCGCAGCGCGCCGGCGGCAGCCGCCCCCGCGCTGTGCCCCGCGAGCAACGCCTCGTCGCGGATCAGCCGCTCGGCCATGTCCCAGCCCTCATCGGTCGCGATCGACAGCTTGCCATCCAGCTCCTCCTCCTTGTAGATGCGCGGCACGATCGACGACGGCATGTGCTTGAGTCCTTCCAGGCCGTGCATCGCCTCTGCCGGCTCGACCGCGATCGACCGGATGCGCGGATTCTTCGCCTTGAGACCGCGCCCCGTGCCCATGATCGTGCCGCCGGTTCCGATGCCGAGCACGACGTGCGTGACCCGCCCCTTCGTCTGCTCCCAGATCTCGCGGGCGGTCCCGAGCTCATGTGCGCGCGGGTTCGCTTCGTTGGAGTACTGGTCGGCGTAGAACCAGCGCGCGGGCTCCTCCTGCACCAGCTTGCGCGCGAGGCGGATGGCGCCGTCCGACTGCTCCATCGGGTCGCTGAAGATCAGCTGTGCGCCGAAAGCGCGGGCGATGCGCCGGCGCGCTTCGCTGACGTTGTCCGGCATCACCAGGGCCACCGGCACGCGCACCGCTGCGCCGATCCAGGCGTAGGCGATGCCGGTGTTGCCGCTGGTCGAGTCCAGCAAGGTGCGGCCCTGGCGCAGCTCGCCGCGCTCCTTCGCCTCGCTGAAGATCTGCGCCGCAGCCCGGTCCTTGACGCTGCCGCCTGGGTTGAACCACTCCAGCTTGGCGTGGATCTCGACGCCCTTCGGCTCCAGCGAGCGCAGCCGGGCGAGCGGCGTGTTGCCGACCGCCTGCACCAGCGACTCGAGGATCACCGCGCGGCGCCTTGCGCGATGGCGCGCACCACTTCGAGCGCGGCCCGCGCGCCGTTGACCGCGCTCTCCGCCGGACCTTCGCGCTCGCGAGGCTCGATCTGCAGCGGCGCGTCTGGCACCAGCTCGAGCCACGGACCCAAAGCGAGCAGCTCGTCGCGCCACGCGGCGACGTCGACCTGTAGCCGCCCGACTCCGCTCGCCGCCAGGTACCGCGCCGCCCACAGCGCCGCAACGCCCTCGCCGCGCACGCGAACCGATGCGCCGAGCAGCCGCTCCTGGCCCTCGCCGCCGAATCCGTCGAGGATCAGGTGGCGCGCGTATCGCTCTTGCTGGGCGGCGGTGAGCTGCATCTACCCGCCGGCGATGGCCGGCACGATGGTGAGCCGGTCGCCTTCCTTCAACGCGGTGCCGAGGCCTTGCGCGTGGCGCACGTCCTCGTCGTTGCGGAAGAGGTTGACGTAGCGGCGCAGCGCGCCCTTGTCGTCGAGCAGCTTGTCCTTGATTGCGGGGTACTTGCGCGAGAGCTCATCGAGCGCCGCCTGGACGGTGCCGGCATTCTCGACCGCGACCTCGCCGAGGTTGGCGGTGAGCGGGCGCAGCGGAGCGGGGATCTTCACGGTGACTGGCATTTCAGCTTCCTCCGGCTTCTAGGATGCCACGCGCGCGCAAGCGGCGCAGGCGGGATCTCGCTTGACGGGCAGCGGGCGTTCCGTTCCTCGCCGGGCGTCCCACCTGTAGAGGACCCCAGGCTCCGGCGCCCCGCGAAAAAAAAATATTTTTTTTTCGTCCAGCAACTGGACGGCACATCGGGCCATGGTCGCACCGACGACCCCGCACAACGGAGAGAGCACGCCCGCCTCCGAGCAGGCCGGCACCGCGCCCTCTGGCGGCGGTCCTTCGAAGAGGCAGCGCAAGCAGCCGGTGCGGCCGGGCACGACCGTCAGCAACTGGCCGCTCCAGCCCAGCGTGGCGCCGTGGACCAGCGGGATGCCGCGCGCCAGCGCCTCGTCGTTGGCGCAGAAGCGCGTCTCGAAGTTGTCGGTGCCGTCGAGGACTACGTCCGCCTCAGCCAGCAACGCCCCGGCCGTCGACCGATCGAAGCGCGCCACGCGGGCCACCGCGCCCAGCTTGCGCGCGGCCACCTCCGCCTTGAGCTGGCCGACGTCGGCGTCGGTGTAGAGGAGCTGGCGCGAGAGGTTCGACCGATCGACGCGGTCGCCGTCGACGATCACCAGCCGCAGCTCGAGCCCGCGCGCGCGGGCTTCGTCGCGCAACGCCAGCGCTGCCGGGCAGCCGAGTCCGCCGGCGCCGAGGAGGACCGCGGTCTTCACTGCGCCCGCTCCAGGCTGAACTCGCGCTCGCCGGGCGCAGTGATCAGCGCCACGCCGCCATGCTCATGCGCGTAGACCGCGGCGGCGGCGCTGGCGTGGCTGGCGAGGAGTCCAAGCTCCCGCGTCACCTTCGCGCGCGCCTCCGCAGCCTGGGCGCGGGTGACGCGGATCCGCTCGATGCCGTCGGGCAGCGCGGCCTCCCGCGGCAGATCGGGCAGCTCCTCGTCGGCAGCGAGCAGCGCCACGCCGCGCACGGCCGGCCACTTCCCGCGCAGCGCCGAGAGCGCGCCGAGCAAGGCGGCCCGCTCGCCTGCCGGGCAAACCAGGAGCGGCGGCGCCGCGGTCAGCTCTGCCACCAGCTCCGCTCCCAAGGTGCGCGCGAAGATCGCGGCGGCGGCGTCCGCGTCGAGCGGGGGCAGCGTCGGCTGCAGCGCCGCATCGAGATGCACGCCCCACAGCTTCAGCGACTCGCGCATCTCGTGGGTGAAGACCCCGCGGGGCGCGATGGTGAGCTCGACGCCGCTCGAGCGCGCCCACTTGGCCGCCGCCAGGGCCGCGTTGCCCGAGGCAGCGATCACCGCGTTTCCCGCGCCGCGCCAGTCCCACTCCTGCGCCGCCCGGTCCGACGCGCTGCCCGAAGGCAGCAAGAGCTCCAGCTTGAGCAGCGCCTCGCCCCAGCGCAAGAGCGGCGTCGGCTGCGCTTTGTCGGTGGTCATGAGGTGGCGTTCTCCGAGCCGGGCGCGCAGGATAAAGAGCCATGCTCCACAGGGCAATACTGCTGCTCCTCCTCGCCCCCGCCTGCAAGGGCGGGACGAGTCCCATGGCAACGCCGCCGGCGCAGTCGTGCCTCGATGCGCAGCTCTCCGCGAAGGGTCTGAACGAGTACGGCGACCCCCCCGACACCATGTATACGGGCGGCACCCCGCTCTTCGACGAAAAGACCGGCAGGCGGACCGCCCGCGAGGACTACGTCTTCGAAAAGCATCCCGACCTCGCCCGCGCCTGCCGCTCCGACGCGGGCGCTTGATTGCTCGTTGCCCGACGCGGCTGCTATCGTCGCCTTCGTGAGCCAGACGTCCGCCGCGGTCCTGGGCAGCGCGCGCGCCGATCCCGCGCCGCGCACCGGGCTGTATGGCAGCTCCGCCGAAAGGAGCGGCACCAGCGGCGCCTTCAGCGAGGACCGCTTTCTCACCCGCGCCCGCGCGCTCTTCTATGCGCGCCTCGCCTTCCTCGTCCTCGGGCTCGGCGTCATCGGCGTCCCGTCGTGGTCGCAGGCCTTCGGCGTCGGCGGGCCCCGCGCGTACGCCGTCTATCTGGTGATGGTCGCATACAGCGCGGCCAACTACGTCTTCCTGCCCAAGAAGCGCGTCGGCCGCATCCTCACCTTCGCCACGCTCTGCGCCGACCTCTGCGTGCTGGTGTGGCTGGTGAGCGTGACCGGCGGCCTGCGCTCTCCCTTGCTGGCGGCGCAGCTGCTCTTCACCACGCTCTTCGTCGTGCTCTTCCCGACGCCGCTCGCAGTGGTGCCGCCGCTCCTCACCTTCCCGGTCGTCGCCAAGCTCGACCAGATGCTGGGCGGCCACGCGGTGGTGCAGATCGATATCTTCATCCTGCTCTGGTACTCGGCGATCAACTGCATCCTCGTCTACGTGATGGTCTACCTCAACGAGCGCGACCGGATGAAGCACCGCGAGCTGAACAAGCTCTCGAAGACGGTGCGCGAGATGGCCATCGTCGAGGAGAGAAACCGCCTCGCGCGCGAGATCCACGACGGCCTCGGCGGGGTGCTCTCCAGCGTCGCCATCCAGAGCGAATATCTGCTCAACATGATCGACGGCTCGGAGGTGCGCAGCCTGCGGATGATGATGGAGGACTTCGACCTGGTGGCGACGCTGGGCGACTACTGCAAGCTGGCCTCGGGACGCCACCGGCTCGAAGTTCGCTTCTCCCGCGTCGGCCGCGAGCGCCAGGTCGGCCCCGAGAGCGCGCTGGCGCTGTTCCGCGTGCTGCAGGAGTCGATCACCAACACCAGCAAGCACTGCGGCAAGGGCACCGCCGTCGACGTCACGCTGACGTTCACGCCCGGGCACGCGCAGCTGCAAGTGAAAGACCACGGCAAGGGCTTCGCGCTGCCTGCCGACGCCACCGCGCCGGGCCGAGACGGGCACTATGGCCTCGCCAACATGCGCGAGCGCGCCAACAAGGTCGCAGGACAGATCCGGATGACGTCCGAACCCGGCAAGGGGACGTGCATCGAGTTGACCGTTCATGCCGGAGAGGAGCTAGGGAGATGAGCGTCGCACCAGCAAAGCCGCCGGTCTCGGACAAGATCAAAGTGGTGGTGGTGGAGGACCAGCCGCAGATCCTGAAGAACCAGCTCAAGATCCTGGCGGAGTCGCAGGAGATCGAGGTGATCGGCACGGCGCTCTCGGGAGAAGCGGCTCTGGAGCTTCTGGAGAAGAAGCAGCCCGACGTCATCCTCCAGGACCTGGGCCTGCCGCGCATGACCGGCATCGAGGTGACCCGCGCGGTGAAGAAGCGCTGGCCGCAGGTCGAGGTGCTGGTGTTCACCATCTTCGACGAAGAGGAGAAGGTCATCGAGGCGGTCAAGGCGGGTGCGAGCGGATATCTGCTCAAAGGCGCCTCTTCCGCGAAAGTGATCGACGCCATCAAGGAAGTGAAGGCCGGCGGCAGCGTGATCCAGCCCAACCTGGCGCGCCGGCTGCTCAAGCACTTCCACGTGCCCGAGGAAGGCGCGCCTCCCGAGGCGCCCTACAAACGGCCGCTGCCGCCGGGAAATCGCGAGGAGCCGCCGACGCGGCCGCTGACCGAGCGAGAGATCGAGATCCTGCGGCTCATCGCCAAGGGCCTCTCCAACAACGAGGCGGCGGGCGTGCTGACGCTCTCGCGCGCGACGGTCCGCACGCACCTGGAGCACATCTACGAGAAGCTCGAGGTCACCAACCGCGTCGAGGCCGTGACCGAGGGCCTGCGCAAGGGCCTCATCGAGATGTAGCGCCGGCGCGAATCTGGCGTGCGCGCGAAAGGTATACTAAGTTTCCGCGCATGCCCGACCTCGCCAGGCTCTTCCACCGCCAGTGGGCGCTGCCGATGCTGGTGGCGATCCTGCGCGAGAAGCAGCTCACCATCGCGCGGCAGACCTACAACGACACGCTGGCCGCGCTCGCGGAGCAGGGCCTGGTGGGCAAGGACGGCGCGCTCACCGCCCGCGGACAAAAGGTGGCCGAGCGTGGAGAAGCGCTGCTCTCGGCGATCGAGAAATCGGACAGCCTGCGCAAGTGGGCGCTGCCCATCGTGCACGTGCTGGGCAAGAAGCCGCACCGCTTCGGCGAGCTGAAAGCGGCGCTCCCGGGCGCGACGCCGCGGGCGCTCTCCATGGCGCTCAAGGACCTGGCGGCGGAGGGCCTCCTGGAACGCCGCGTGCTGGATGGCTTCCCTCCGCGAACCGAGTACCTGCTCGGGCAGAAGGGGCGCGGGCTGGCGCCGCTGCTCGATCAGATCGCGCGGCTGTAGCTGCAATGCTCATCGGTTAGCGCCGGTCGTCCGTGCTGGTGCTCGTGCTCGGCGTCTCAAGCGAGCACGAGGACGTTCACGAGCACGAGCACGGCCTTGCCCTCAACGCAGGCGCACCAGCTCGTTGCTCTCGAAGATGCCGTCGCCGTCGAGGTCGGATGCGTCGAGCGCTTCCGGCGGATACCCGATGTCGCAGAGCCACAGCTCGCCCGTGTACTGCCACGCCAGCGATGCGAAGAGTCCCGCGGCGGGCAGGCCCAGCGCCAGCGTGGTGCGCGCCTTCAGCGTGGGCGCCAACGGTTCGCCGCTGTCGGGCTCGAGGCCGCTCGGGCACTCGAGCGAGAGCGCCTCGGCGCGCACTTCGTTGGCGAGGCGGATGAGGCCGGCGAGCGGCTCCCGCGGCGCGCCGTCGAGCCCCACGCCAACGAGCCCGTCGATCACCAGATCGGCGTCGGCCACCGCGCCCCGGACCGCCGGCGAGCGCGGCTGCAGCAGCGGCATGCGCAGCGCTTCGCAGACCGATGCCGCCGCCAGCGTCTCGGGGCGCATCTCCTGCTCGGTGCCGGTCAAGACTGCTGTGCAGTCGGCGCCGAAGCCGTGCAGGATGCGCAGCGCGTGCAGCGCGACGCAGGCCTTCACGCCGCTTCCGCACAGCGCCACCACGGTCGCGCCCGCCACCTGGTTGTCGAGCAGCTTGCGCGAGAGCGCCGCGGCGGCACGCGCGGCGGCCTCGGTCATCTGATCGCGGGTGACGCCGAAGTCGATCGCCGCCTGCTCGACGTCGGCGAGGATGGAGGTGCTGATGGGCGGCAGGTCGAGGGCGCTGGCCATGCCCCTCTCTACACCGAGAACTTGAAGGGCGCGCGGTCGACGAAGATCGGATCCGACTTCTTCTCGCCGCCCTGCCCGTCCTTGACCACGAAGTAGAAGTGCGACTCGTTGGTGCCGGCGGCGTCGGCCGGGATCTGCAGCTTGACCTTCTTCTTCACGCTCTTCGCCGCGATGGCGGTCTCGCTCTTCACCTTCTTGTCCTGCGATGGATCGGCGCTCGCCGCCCAGATCTCGATGGTCAGGCTGCCCTTCGGATCCTTGCACTCGATGTGCAGCTCGACGTCCTGCCCGTTGGCGGCGCGCTGCACGCTCCACTTGGCGGAAGCGATGGAGCCCGACGTCTTCTTGGGCTGGGCGGCCTGGGCGACGTTCTGGGCGGGGCCGCCCGCGGGGCCGCCGCCGCCGTGGGTGTCGGAGGCCTTCTTGGCTTTCTTCTTCTGGTTCGCTTGCGCCTGCTGGAGCAGGATGGTGAGCGCATTGATCAGGTAGCTGCCGAGGCCCTGCGCGCTCGCGCCGTCGTCGAGCAGCACGTCGGACGAACCTTCGATGATCTGGCCCGAGCCGCCGCAGTGCTTGGTCTTGTCCTGCATGCGCGCTGCGGGCTTGCCGTTGACGTAGACCGTCGGCGAGCCCTTGGCGATCTGGTAGTTGTTGGGGCCGCAGCAGACGGCGTGGATGCCGAGGTCGTCCTGCCGGCCCTGCGGCTTGCCGTTGGTGAAGACGTTGGAGGAGCCGACCACGATAGGCCCCACGCCCGGGTGCGGACAGGCGGGGCAGCCGTGGGCGTCGGCCTGGACCTGCGCGTTGTCTCCCAGACGTGCTGCACCAGGCATGCGGACTCCCCCCAATCGACACCTTCTGCATTTTGCATTTTACCATGGCCGGAGGAGTCCGAAAAGAGCCGCCCTGCGCCGGCTCCGAGAGGTGCTTGCCCGGCCAGGTCCGCCGTGCTATTCGCGCACCCCCATGTTTCACTTCGTCATCACCATTCACGTTCTCGTCAGCATCTTCCTCATCTTCGTCATCCTTCTCCAGCCGGGGAAAGCCGACGGGATGGCCGCGTTCTCGGGAGGCGGCGGCGCCTCGACGACGGTCTTCGGGGGCCGCGGGTCGGTGACCTTCCTCTCCAAGGTGACGACGGTCTGCGCCATCATCTTCATGCTCACCTCGCTGACGCTGGCGTGGCGCTCGTCGCACAGCGATTCGGTGCTGCGCGCGCGGCGCAACCTTGCCGCGCAGGACGCGAAGAAGACCGACACCAAGCCGCTCGCCCCGCCCGCGCAGTCGGTCCCCACACAGCGGCAAACGAACCCGAACCAAGTCCCGGTCGGGCCTCCCGGGAAGTAGTCTTGCAGCGAAAAGGGAGCGGTGCTAGAAGCCGCGGCCCGGCTTTCGCCCAGGTGGTGGAACTGGCAGACACACCAGCTTGAGGGGCTGGCGGGTAAAACCGTGGAGGTTCGAATCCTCTCCTGGGCACCAGACTCTTGAGGGCCGGCTCCGCATCGGGCCGGCCTTCTCCTTGATCGCGGCTGTTCACAGCTGGTAATCGTAGAGCGTGCAGCGCAACGGACCGTTCCAGAGCGTGCGGCGCGGGCCGCGCGGGCGGATGCCGAAGGCGCTCTCGAAGTCCTCGCTGCCGGCGAGGATTGCCGCCCGGTGGCCGCGCAGCTCGCGCAGAGCCTCGCCGAGCTGGTGGTAGAAAGTCTTGAGCTGCTTGCGCCCGCCCGCCTCGAGCCGATCGCCATAAGGCACGTTGAGCAGGAGCTGGCCGGGCGGATGGAGCGGAGCGATCTCGCGCGCGTCGGCCTGCGCGATCTCCAGCTGCACGCCGGCGGCGCGCGCGTTGGCCTTGGTCGCCTCGACGGCATCGGCGTCGCGATCGGAAGCGAAGATGGGCGGCGGCTTCACCACCCTCGCTGCCAGCTCCTCGCGCAGGATGGCCAGCGTGCGCGCATCCTCCGCCGCCGTCCGCGGCCAGCGCTCGCAGGCGAGCCGGCGCCCGGCGTTGGGCGCGCGCCGGGCCGCGAACAGCGCCGCCTCGATGGCCAGCGTCCCCGACCCGCACACCGGGTCGTGCAGCGGCGTGGTTCCCTCCCAGCCGGAATACAGCACGACGGCCGCAGCCAGCGCCTCTCGCAGCGGCGCTTCGACGGTGCGCACGCGGTATCCGCGGTTGGAGAGCAGCTCGCCCGACAGATCCAGCGAGACGCTGCACTCGCCGCCTCCGAGGTGGGCGACGACGAGCACGTCGGGCGCGCGCGGGTCGACGCTGGGCCTGAACCCCTTGCTCTCGCGCAGCACGTCGACCGCCGCGTCCTTGAGGCGCTGCTCGACGAAATGCGTGTGGGTCAGGCCCTCGGCACGTCCGGTGGCGGAGACGGCCAGCGTCTGGCCCTGGGAGATCAGATCCACCCAGGGAAGTTTTTTCGCCCCCGCATACAGCTCGTCGGCGTCGGTGGCGGCGAACTCGCCCACTGGCTCCAGCACGCGCAGTGCGGTGCGCAGATCGAGGCAGGCGCGCAGCGCCACCGATCGCTCGCCGGTGAAACGGACGCCTCCCTGCCCCGGCCGCACGCCCTTCGCGCCCAGCGCCTGCAATTCGCCCTCCAGCGCGGGTTCTGCGCCCCGCGGGCAGGTTGCGTACCAAGAGCGAAACATGGGCGCGGCCCTGCACCAGGCGCATGGCGGCAGCCGGCCCGCCGCCCTATAGTTCGACTTCGGGCCCAGGCGCGTCGATTCATTGACATTGGTGCTTGGAAGGCGCGTTGTGTCGATCGACCCTGCAAGCGCACGTTTCCTCAAAGCAGGCGAAGAAAATGCCGTCCAAATCCCGCCTCACGCAGACGAGCTTCCCGATCGTCGGGATCGGCGCGTCGGCCGGCGGCCTGGCGGCCTTCATAGAGCTGCTCTCCGCCATTCCGAAAGACACCGGCATGGCCTTCGTCCTCGTCCAGCACTTGGACCCGACGCACGCCAGCGGGCTCCGCGACATCCTGGCCAAGACGACGGCGATGAACGTCGACACCGCCACCAACGGGATGATGGTCCAGCCCGGCCACGTCTACGTCATTCCGCCCAACGTCGACATTGCGCTGGAGGGAAACTCGCTCCAGCTGGTGCAGCAGGATCAATCGCGCAAGCCGCATCTCGCCATCGATTTCTTCCTCTACAGCCTGGCCGCGCAGCGCGGTGCGCAGGCCATCGGGGTGGTGCTGTCGGGCAGCGGCGCCGACGGGACAAAAGGATTGCGCGCCATCAAGGCCGAGGGCGGCATCACCTTCGCGCAGTCTCCGGAGACGGCGAAGTTCGCAGACATGCCTGCGAGCGCCATCGCGGCCGGCGTCGTCGATACCGGGCTGCCCATCCCCGCGCTGGCGCGGGAGCTGGTCCGGCTGGGCCGGCATCCGTACCTGGCAACGGCGGAGACCTCCCCTCCGCCGTCGGAGAAGGACGAGGACAGCTTCGAGAGGATCCTCGCCTTGGTCCGCAGCAAGACCGGGGTGGATTTCTCCGAATACAGGCCGGCCACCATCGAGCGGCGCACCGCCCGGCGCATGGCGCTGCGCCAGGAAGAGAGCCTCGGGAGCTACCTGAGCCTCCTGCAGACCGACGAGGCCGAGGCCAGCGCGTTCTGCGAGGACGTGCTCATCCACGTCACCTCGTTCTTCCGCGAGCCCGCCGCCTTCGAGGCGCTGGCGAAGGAGATCCTCCCCCAGGTCCTCGCCAACAAGGCCAAGGGCGTGCCGCTCCGCGTCTGGGTTGCGGGGTGCTCGACCGGCGAGGAGGTCTACTCGCTGGCCATCGCTCTCTTGGAATCCGCCTTCTTCGAGGGGAATTCGCGGCCCATCCAGATCTTCGGTTCGGACGTGAGCGAGAAAGCGGTGGAGAAAGCGCGCATCGGCGTCTTTCCGGATGCCGCGGTCAGCGATCTGAGCGAGGAGATCCGGCGCACGTACTTCGTCAAGCTCGACCACGGGTACCGCGTCAACAAGCAGGTGCGGGAGCTGTGCGTCTTCGTTCGCCACGACCTGGCCCGCGATCCGCCCTTCGCGCGACTCGATCTGGTCTGCTGCCGCAATGTGCTCATCTACTTCGGGCCCGCGCTGCAGAAGCGCCTGATGGCGACCTTCCACTACTGCCTGAACCAGCCCGGGTTCCTCGTGCTCGGGCGCACCGAGAGCATCTCGGGCCATGGGCAGTTCTTCACGCCCGTCGACCGGGAGAACAAGATCTACTCTCGCACCTCGTCGCGCAGCGTGCTCCAGTTTACGCCCGCCGCGAGAGCCTACCCCGCGCTGCCCAATGCGCTGGCGGCGGCGCCGACGGAGACGCCGCGACCGCCCTTCGACCTCATCAAGCACGTCGATCGGATGCTGCTCGCCAAGTATGCGCCGGCGGGAGTAGTCCTCAACGAGAAGCTGGAGGTGGTCCAGTTCCGCGGGCGCACCGGGCCCTATCTCGAGGCCGCCGCCGGGCAGCCCCAGACCAACGTGCTCAAGATGGCGCGGGAAGGCCTGCTCGTCCCGCTCAAGGCCGCGCTGGCGGAGGCGAGAAAAGAGAAAGCGCCCATCCGCAAGCACGCGGTCGAGGTCGGCGAGCGCGGCGCCGTCGTGCACTGCGACGTGGTGGTGACTCCGCTCACCAACTGGCCGGGGTCCAAGGAGCCGCTCTATCTGGTGATCTTCGAGGAGCTCCCCCCGCCGCCGAAAGAGCCAGCCGTGAGCGGAAAGCGGTCGAGCGCGCAGGTTCTCTCCAGGGTGGCCAAGCTGGCGAGCGAATTGCAAGCTGCGAAGGAGTATCAGCAGTCGCTGCTCGAGGAGCACGGCCGGGTGAACGACGACCTCGGCACCGCCAACGAGGAGCTGATCTCCGGCAACGAAGAGCTGCAGAGCATGAACGAGGAGCTGCAGACGGCCAAGGAGGAGCTGCAGTCCGCCAACGAGGAGCTGACCACCGTCAACGACGAGCTGCACAGCGGCAACCGCGAGCTGAACCTCGCCAACAGCGACCTCGTCAACTTGCTCAACACGGTGGAGATCCCCATCGTCTTCCTCGACGCGCAGCGGCGCATCCGCCGCTTCACGCCCCAGGCGCAGAGCATCTTCAACGTGCTGGCGACCGACGTCGGCCGGCCCATCGACGAGATCAAGCCCAAGGTAGACGCGCCCGATCTGGACTCGCAGATCGCCTGGTCGATCGCCAACGTCACCGTGCGCGAGTCCCAGGTCCAGGACCAGGCCGGCCGCTGGTACCGGATGCAGATCCGCCCCTACCAGACCATCGAGGGCAAGGTGGACGGCGCCATCCTCTCGCTGGTCGACATCGACGTGCTCAAGCGCCACGTCGACCAGGCGGAGTGGTCGCGCGACTACGCGGTGAGCGTCGTCGACGCCGTGCTGGTGCCGCTGGTGGTGCTCGACGAGCAGCTGCACGTCATCTCCGCCAACGAGGCCTTCTACGAGAGCTTCGGCAGCACCCGTGCCGAGACGGAGAGCCGCAGCTTCTTCACGCTGGCCGGTGGCGCCTGGAACATCCCCTCGCTGCGCACCGGCTTGCGAGACCTGTTCGGCCGGCGCACGCCGTTCGAGGGCATGGAGGTGGAAGCGGAGTTCCCCCGCGTCGGGCGCAGGACGATGTCGTTCTCGGCGCGCTCGGTGCACTTGCGCGACTCCCGGCCGATGATCCTTCTCAACATCGAGGACATCACCGGCCGCAGGCAGGTGGAGGCCGACCGCAAGCACCTGCTCGCCGAGGCGCAGCAGGCGCGCGACGCGGCCGAGCAGGCCAACCGCAGCAAGGATGCCTTCCTCGCCACCCTCTCCCACGAGCTGCGCACGCCGCTCGCGACCATGCTGATGAACGCGCAGCTGCTGCGCCACGCCGATCTCGGCGCCGACAAGGTGCAGCGCGCCAGCGAGGCCATCGAGCGCAGCGCCAAGGCCCAGTCGCAGCTCATCGAGGACTTGCTTGACGTCTCGCGCATCGTCACCGGAAAGTTCAACCTGGACCTGCGGCGGCTCAGCCTGCTCGACGTCGTCCCCTCCGCGCTCGAAGAGGTGGAGCTGCTGGCGGAGCGCAAGAAGATCCGCATCGAAACCCAGCTCGACGCGCAGAGCGGGATGGTTTCAGGCGACTCGCTGCGCTTGCAGCAACTGATCTCAAATCTGCTCACCAACGCCATCAAGTTCACGCCGGAGGGCGGCTCGGTGACGGTGGTGCTCGCCAACCAGGGCGACAATGCGGTCCTGCGCGTCACCGACACCGGCACCGGGATCGAGGCCGGCTTCCTCCCCTTCGTCTTCGACCGCTTCACGCAGCAGGAGAACTCGAGCGTGCGGCGCTTCGGCGGGCTGGGGCTGGGCCTCTCCATCGTGCGGAACATCATCGAGCTGCATGGAGGCGCAGTGAGGGCGGAGAGCCGCGGCAAAGGCCTGGGGGCAACCTTCACTGTCACCCTGCCGCTGCTGCGGGATGTCGCGGTGGAAACCGTCGTCAGGCAGCCGCTCCTGCTCGTGGAGAAGAAGCCCGCCGACCTGGCGGTCCTGCGGGGGCTGCGAATCCTGGTGGTGGACGACGATGCGCCGACCCTGGAGGCGGTGACCGAGATGCTGCGCCACGCCGGGTGCAACGTGATCACGGCCAGCTCTGCGGCGGAGGCGCTGCGGGCGGCGCAGGAGTCGGGGCCCGAGGTGATCATCTCCGACATCGCCATGCCGGGCACCGACGGGTACAGCCTGATCCGGGCCATCCGCTCCTTGCCTGTCGTGGAGCAGGCGAGCGTGCCGGCGATCGCGCTCACCGCGGCCGCGGGTGCCGACGGCCGCGCGGCGTCGCTCAACGCCGGGTTCCAGGAGCATCTGGAGAAGCCCGTCGACATCGACCGGCTCGCGCGCGCCGTGGTGGACGTGTCGAAGCCGCGTCTGAGGATCGCCTGATCCAGGAGTGAGGCACCGCCCGGATTCGAACCGGGGAATGAGGGATTTGCAGTCCCTTGCCTTACCAACTTGGCTACGGTGCCGTGCCGGGGACGGAGCGAGTATCGCGACTGCGCGCGCCGGTCAAGACGGCGGTTTTCAGATTAAGCCGTGCTCGTGCTCGTGAACGTCCTCGTGCTCGCCTGAGACACCGAGCACGAGCACGAGACCAGCACGAGCACGGACGCTCGGCGCTAACTGATAGGCATTGCGACTACCCGGCGGCGAGCGGGAGCGTGAAGAAGAAGCGGCTGCCGCGGCCTTCATCGCTCTCCACCCAGATGCGCCCGCCATGCGCCTCGACGATGCCGCGCGCGATGGAGAGGCCGAGGCCGACGCCGTGCGCAGTGGGGCCGTGCGGCCCCTGGAAGTAGCGGTCGAAGACGTGCGGCAGGTCGGCCGCGCAGATGCCGGGCCCCTCGTCGCAGACGCAGCAGCGCGCCTCGCCTTCCTCCTGCCACGCCGCCACCGAGACGGTGGAGCCCTCGCGGGCGAACTTGCGCGCGTTGCCGATGAGGTTGGAGAAGACCTGGAGCAACCGCTCGCGATCGGCGAACACCGGCGGCAGTCCCTCCTCCACTCGCGTCTCGCAGGTGAGCGCGCGCTCGGCCAAGAGCGGCCGCATCAGCTCCGCCGCCTCGCGCAGCAGCGCGCCGGCGTCCACCGGCGTCAAGTCGTCCACCAGCTTCCCCGCGTCGAGGCGGGCGACGTCGAGCAGGTCGTGCACCAGCTTGCTCGCGCGCTCGGCCGCGCGATGGAGCGTGTCGAGGTGCTCGCGGACCTTGGCCGCCTCGAGCTGCGGCCAGCGGCGCAGCGTCTGGATACCGATGAGCAGCGCGCCCAGCGGATTGCGCAGGTCGTGCGAGACCACCGCCACCAGGTCCTTCTGCGCCCGGTCCAGCGCCTCGGCGCGCTGGCGCAAGCGGACCTCGCGCTGCCAGGCGACGTGGCCGTCCCAGGCGAGCGAGATCTGGTCGGCCGCGGCGCTCAAGAAGGCGAGGTCGGCTTCGCCGAGCGCCCGCGCGCCCCGCACGTAGAGCGCGCCGCTCACCTCGCGACGGTCGAGCAGGAGCGGCAGCGCCGCGAAGGGGCTGCGGCCCGGCGCGCCTGATTTCGCCGGGAGCGGCAGCGGCTCCGCGCCGAGCTCCAGGCGGCCCTGCGCAAGCTGCGTCACTCCCGCGAGCCGCGCCAGGCAGGAGCGCGCGTGCGCCGCGGCCAGATCGACCTCCGCATCGGGAACGGCCTGCGCGCGCAGAGCGAAGGTGTGGGCGGAGCCGGCGGAGACCTCGATCAGCATCGCCACCCGCAGCGGCATGGTGTGGCCGAGGCAGCGCAGCGCTTGGGGCGCGGCGGCCTTCGCGTCCGTCGAGCCGAGCAGCGCGCCGAGCTCGTAGAGCTGCCGCAGGCGCGCGTAGCCGAGATCGAGCCGATCGGCGGCGCGCCGATCGCGGCCGGCCCCCGGCGCTGCGCCTCGCACGCTGCCCTGGGCGACGAGGCCCAGCTCGAGCTGCCGGCGCCTTTTCTGCTTCATCCGTCTGCGATGGGCCTCACGCCGCCCGGCGGTGTACGCCGGCCACCACCCACGCGGAGCAGCTCCGCCTCCAGCGCGGGGGCGAGGATCGCGCCGGAGGTGTCTTCGACGAGGGCCAGCAACTCGACGAGAAGGCCGCCGAGCGCGCCGAGCAGCTCCGCAGGTGGCGCGTTCGCGGCCTCGCCCAGCTCGAATCCGCGCTGTGCGATGGCCACGTGCGCGAGCAGGGGAAACTCTTTCGTCGCGGCGTCGAGCGCCGTCCGCGCCAGCGCTTGCAGCGCGAACTCCGAGAGCGACCGCCGGGCCCTGCCCCACACCGCCTCGAGCGCCTCGCGTGCGAGGAGCGGCGCCGAGGCCACCCGTGCCCTCCGGCGCAGCCAGCTTTCCACGAACGCCCTGGGCGCAGTGCGCATCCGCCCAGTGTCCCAAGCCTCGGTGGCGCGCTCAAGACGCCGCCGCCGCGGTGTTTACTTGTGCGCGGGCTTTCGCCCCTTCGGCACCACCAGGCCGCGCGAAAGGCGCCGCAGCACCCTGCGCAGCTGGCGCTTCTTGTAGCGCTGGTGGGCGTTGGCGCCGCGCTCGTTGGCGGAAGCGGTGTCCTGGTCGACCAGCTGCAACTCCACCATGCAGAAGGCGATGCGCCCGTCGCCCGCCTCGACCGCGCGCTCGGGCAGGTTGACCGGCAGGTCGACGACGAAGTTGAGCACCTTGTACGATTGGCCCGAGAACTCGTTCAGCTGCGCCGGATCAGCGTCGCGCCGATCATCCTCCTCGAGGTGCAGGCCGACCTGCAGCTCGGGCGCCAGCGCGCGGAGGCCGGGCGAGTCGCGGATCAGCTTGCGGAAGGAGAGCAGCGTGTTCTGCGTCTGGCCGGGCACCACGAAGTTGAAGGGGATGAGCAGATCGCAGAGCCGCACCAGGATCGGCAGCACGTGCTCGCGGTCGGCGGCGACCACGCGGTAGCGGACCCGATCGTAGATCTGCGCCGCCAGCGTCTCCCTCTTGGCGAGCAGCTTGGTGATGACGCTGTGTCGCGTCTTCACGCTCCCGGCGGCGGCGACGATGGGCAGCCCCTCACGGCGGAGCTTCTCGATGGCCGAGTCCACCCGCTGGGTGACGAGCTGGCAAAGCTCGTCCTCGCTCACGCGCGCGCGGTGCAAGAGGCCGCGCGCCTCGACGTGGTGGACCACGTGCATCACCTTGAGCACCAGGCAGGCGATGCGCCGCAGCTTGGGATTGACCACGCCCGAGGCGAAGAGGAAGAGGTCCTGCACCTCTTTCGGGTGCGCCACCTCCTCGGTCACCGCGTAGCGGAAGGTGGTGCGCAGGTAGTCGACGGCCTCGTCGAGGATGCGCTGCAGGCGGTGGCGGTCGAAGGGATCGTCCGGCTCGAAGAGGCAGAGCCGCAGGTAGTGATCGACTTCCTCTCGCGTTTGGAAGTGCAGCCGGCGCCAATCGATGACCGAGCCGCCGCGCAAGATGAGCCGCATCCGCTCGAGATCGCCGAGCGTCCACTGGTCGGGCAGCGGGATGGGCGGGTGGACGATCACGGCGGGGGAGCATACGCCAAGAGAAGGCGTCGGGCCTCGGGCGTCGGGCCAGCTCCAATGCCCATCAGTTAGCGCCGATCGTCCGTGCTCGTGCTGGTGCTCGTCCTCGTGCTCGGTGTCTCGAGCGAGCACGAGGACGTTCACGAGCACGAGCACGGCTTATCAGAGCGGCATTGGGCCTAGAAGCTGGCGCGCAGGGAGGGGAGCAAGGCGAAGCCGAGCGCGTGCTTGTAGGCGAGGACGTCGACTTCGAATCCGAGCTGGAAGCGCTTCACGAAGGGTTGGAAGGAGAGCATCGCGCCGCCGAAGCCTTGGGGACCTGGGGCGCCGTCGCCCCCGGGCGACGCGCCCCAGCCTGCGCCGCCGTGCGCCCAGAGGCCGAGCTTGCCCTCGGAATCGAGGCGCACGACCAGGAGCCGTCCACCTGCGCCCGCGCCGAGGATGGCGTGGTCGCCCGGCGCACCGAGTGGCGCGCTCTCCACCGCGCCGGAGAGCCACAGCTCGACGGCGGCGCGCTCGTGCAACTGGTATCCGAGGTCGAGCCGGACCAGCGGCCCGCTGCCCAGCCCGGACCGGCCGCTCTGGTGCAGCACTAGCGGACCGGCCGACAGCTCGACCCACGGCTGCTGCGGCGCGGCCGCAGCGATCAACAGAGCGAGCAGCATCTCTACCCTCCTGGCGTGAAGATGAACGGATAGGTGACGAAGACCTCGCCGCCGCCCTTGGGAATCGGGAAGCGCCAGGTGCGGATCTTCTGCGCCACGCAGTTCTCGACGGCGTGGTCGTGCAGCGTGCTCTCCTGCGTGTGCGCCTCGGTCACCGTGCCGCTCTGGTCGATGGTCCAGGCCGAGACCAGCTTGCCGGCGAGGTTGGGCTTGGAGGTGAGCTGCGTCTCGTAACAGGTGCGGATCTGCGCGCGGTGATCGTGGACCACCTTGCGGATCAGCTCGGGGTCGATCGAGCCCTGCACTTGCGGCTTCTCCGGCCCGAGGCCGATCTCGCCGTTCTCCTTGCCGCGCAGGCCGCCCTTGCCGTCGCCGTAGTTGGCGAGGCCGCCGCCGATGCCGTTGGTGCCGATGCGCGCAAGGCCGAGGCCGGAGCCGTCGCCGCCGCCGCCGCGGCCGCCCAGCGACTTGAGGCCCATGCCGCCGTCGCCGCGGGCGTCTGCGACGCGCGGGCCGGTCAGGTGGCCCATCGCATCGACGGTGCCCTTCTCGAGGGCGACGCCGAAGAGGTTCTCGCCTTTGCCGCCGCCCAGCGCCTTGAGCAGGCCGGTCTGCGCGACCAGCGCCTTGTCGTCCATGGTGCGCTCGGCGCGAGCGTTGCGGCGCGGCGCGGTCCTGCTGCCCGCCTCGCCCTCCTGGCCCCTATGCCGCGCGGCGGCCTTGCCGGGATCGTTGCGGGCCTGCGCCTGCGCTTTGTGCTCCTCGACGGGCGCGTTGTTGGGCTTGGGCGTCGCGGCGCGGACGATGAGCGGGCGCGGGCGGATCAGCACCGCCTCGCCATTGGTCCGCTGCGGCGGCACCGCGGCGCTCCAGAACCTCATGCCCAGCATCATGAGGACTGCGGCCACTGCCGCGACCATCACGCCCTTCCAGTCGTTCTGCTCGCCGCCCACGCGCGCCACGCCGCGCACGCGGCGAATGCGGAGCGAGAGGTTCTCGCTGCGGAGCACTGCCACCGCGCGCTGCGGAAGCGGCACTACCAGGCCCTGCGCGTCGGCCTGGCTGCGGCCGCGCACCAGCAGTTCCGGCCCGCCCAGGACGCGCCCGTCCTCCTCGAGGAAGAGCTGCAGCGGCCGGGGCGCCGACACGGTCCAGCCGTTCGCGTCGCTGCGCAGGACGGCGGCGCGCCCGATGCCGTGGAGCAACGCATCGCAACCCGATTCGGAGCCCGCCGTCAGCCTCTCGCCGGGCAGGAGCTGCCAGACGCTGACGCGGGTCGATCCCCAGAACAGCTCCACCTCGGCGCACTCGCCGCCCTGCACCTCGGCGGTCGGCAGCTCCATCCGCGGCTGCGGCGCCGGGGCCTCCACCGGCAGCGCGACCGCGGCGCTCTCCTGGGGACCCGGGGTCACCTGGGCCGGCATCGCAGGGAGCTCGGGCTGCGGCGGCAGCTCCTGCGGCGGCAACTCCGGTGGAACCTCCTGCTGCTCCTGTTGCTGCGGCGCGATCTCCTCGTACAGCTCCTGGTCGCCGTACGACGCGAATTCCGCCGCATCCTCGCGCACCACCGACAGGCTGGGCGCCTTCTGGATCAATTCGCGGGGTCCGTCTCCCTCGTTGTGGATGAGCTGCAGGCGCGGCCGGATCTTCTGCGGCTGCGGCGGGGCCGCGCCCTTCTGGATCTCGACCATGATGCGCAGCTCGCCGAT
>WNFI01389011.1_pt1 | contig 25461 bp, 22 predicted proteins | sample 5400471 | NCBI WGS metagenome assembly WNFI01 (sample SAMN13153348, study PRJNA577476) | soil metagenome | isolation source: 100 cm saprolite on Douglas fir-dominated hillslope | place: USA:California | collected 2013-09-17 | reverse complement strand
AAGATTTCTAGAAACATATGCTTGAATACATATTCTGCTTACTTGCATTTAACCATATTCTCAATCATTCTCTAATTTGGTAGGATAATCTTCCTACACGAGGGAGTAAGCAGTTTGGATAGACAAGAAACAAAGTAGGGCGAAGTAATGCTGTTTAGCTTGTTCATCTTGACATCGGGAAATCTACCGAGGGCCGATCATGGCATGTAACCAAATAATCCGGAGAGCGGAACAGCCAGCGAGGCCGATAAATCGGCGGTGGGCACGATAAATCGGCCCCTACTAGTCCGTCAAGCTTCATTTGACCGGTTGGCGTCTATCCAAATGGCCTCAAAAGCGATTTCACCAGCGCCAAATGAAGCTTGACGGACTACTACGGATGATCGGATTCAGACTTTGATTTCCGACTCTGCATCAGCCTTGGTTAAATACCCTGAATTGGGTGCGTTTCAAATGTTTGCGTCTGCATGCGACCGAGCGAAGCGAAGGTGAGGCGTAGAGACCCGATTATGCTCTTTGAAATAAATAAGTTGGATATGTTTGTGCGCATGGTATCCAGGTTATTTATTTACCCATTTTTTACCCAAATTAGTGGCAACATGTTTAGATGGCTTGAGAACACGAAACTGTGATCAGTATTGTCGAGTGAGTGATAACGACCTCCTCTGATGAGATTCATATCGGTCTTGCAGAGGCCGCTTTCCATCTCGCTCCTCGCATTGTGTCACTAATTTGGGTTCTCGGACCGGTTTGGTGATGCGGATTGTGCATTCGAGAAGACCTCTGGCTCTTGCAGCACCCGCTAGAGCATTTGCTCTGACCAGAGCCACAATTTCTCGTTCCCAGGCTGATCAGGTGCTATTTCTTATCACCAAACCGGTCCGAGAGCCCTAATTTGGGCGAAATTTAGGTCATTAACAACCGTCGCTTATTGAGCTTCTTTACATGGGTATGTTTTTTCATGGTCAGTAACAGTATTGCATATTTCTATTGATGAGACAAGATGAAGAGTCATTCTACATCAGAGAATCGGGTTGTGGGTCTTTCCAATCATCCGGTATCTCAATTCTTGCTTCTATTCCGGCGTGTTGAGCTAGGAGATACAGAAGATGGCTTCCGCTCAATAGCTCAATGGGCTTTCCCTGAGCAAATTCAAAGGATGCTTTCCCATAGCCACTGGTTGTCACCAGTATTCCCTTCGATGCACCCTCATTTTGCATGGTACCGAAGAGATCGCGAACAGCACTTACGCCAACCGTATACTTATATCGTTTGGCCTGTATCACCACTTTCCCACCAAAAATGGGACGGGGATCGTATGCCACACAGTCAACCCCTCCATCACGCGAGGCTTGGGTAAGCCGCGTTTCCAAGCCCATTTTCTGAAATAGATTGCTAATGAGTGACTCAAACTCTGAAGGAGTAAGCTCCATGAGATTGGGACGCTGATCGAGCCCTGAGAGCACATCTGTCTCTTCAATGAAGCGAGGATCAACCATGTTGAACTCTAGAACGGGTCGTACCGGTGCCAGTTCTGCGGGGCTTTTCGATACTGAGGCGTTCAACATGTTGAGACAGGCCGGAGGATCAACTTTGCTCAGGTTCAGTTGTGTAAAGGTATCTCGGCTTGTACGTACCGTAATCAGACAAGTGCGGCTAGGATGACCTGTCCTCTTATCGGTGCTAGCAACGTAGCCGTTAAATACGATGATCTCTACATGTCCCAGGCGATCGGCTTTGAATATCTCATAGAGCGACCGCAGCGTTATCTGGGCAATGGTAGAGGAATAAAGAGTCTTTCGTTGTGCAAGTGGACGCGGGGTCTGCGTTACTTCGTCCTTTGTCTTCACATATTTGTAGAAGTTAACTGTGGGGATAACGTCAAAGGAAGGAAGATCATACTCAATAACGAGTTGCTTCGATTCGGGTACGTAAGCGAGCTTTGCGTACTGTGGGAAGCCTTCAGGATAGTTGCTTGAGGCCAGAACCATCGTGAAGTAGTCCACGATAGCAGCAGGAGAACCGGCTGAGAGTTCCCGCCGAAAGTTATCAATCTCAGCATGTTGGGCCGCTACCTTTTGATGAGTCTCTGCTACTTGACGTTCAAACAAAGCTCTCGCCTCAGCCAGACTTCTTTGTCGTGCATCTTCTCGTGTAGAATAAGCAGCTATCTGCATGCTAAAGGACTCCTGGGCTTTGGTAATGTCCTGCGCGTGCTTTCCTTTAGCACCTGGAATGAACTTTTGGATACCTTTCAAATCAGGTGGCATATAGGGTATAGGGAGCGGATCTGCTACTTCTAATTGACCTGGGTTGAAAACTGGACTTTCTAGGACTTGCTTGAGTGTCTGTACATCGATGAAACTATCGATGTAGAGCGCGTCGCTGAGGAGATTACCACACCGAGTAACATAACGATCAAGCAGCTCGTTCTGCCAACTGACTTGAGCAATTCGTGACTCGGTGTAGAGTCGAGCGCGTTCCTTTATATCGGCATACAGTGCTTGCTCATATGCTTTTTGTGCATAAGCAGCCGCCCTTGCAGCTTGAGTTTGACGCGATGCCTCTAAGCGCTGCTGGAAAAGACGCTGTCGTTCCGATTCGCGCTGTGCCCGTGCAATCCTAATTCGACGTGCCATACCATTGTCCTCCTTCTCTCCCTTCTTAAACTGGTATGCATTCCCTGAGATATAGTTTCCAGGCTTTATTTACCCTGAACAAGCAAATCTATCCAGCTTATAGTAGCAGAGAAAAAGCCACGGTGCAAGATAAGAATAGGAACACAATGCCAGGAAACACGTCTCGGGAGATTTTCTACTTACCTAAATTTCGTCCAAATTAGTGGCACGAAGCTCGTAACGTAGTACAGCACTGCCTTTACAGAAGAGGCACGATCCTGGTAATGATAGGTTGAGCATGACTAAGCCAACGATTGTTTCAAGCTCTCAAGCCACTCAAGGACATTGCCACTAATTTGGGCAAAAATTGGGTATTCAAACACCATTATCACGTCCCTACGCACACTCCGTGCAAAACTATGAAACTTACCCCTGAATTCCTGTACCTTTTCACCTCGGCTAAATTCTGCTATGCTACATTCGTCAGACTCCTTTTCCGTTTTTCTTAGGACAATAAAGAATCTCTTGGTAAGAGCCACAAAACGAGAATTCTATACGGCTTTACCATTTTGAGAGGGTCACGGGAGCAAGAGAAAGGTTGCTAGTTTCCAGATTTAAGGAAGCGAGCATCTGCTTGATGGAGGTTTCTCATGGATGATCTAGCGAAACTTGCTGAACTATTCAAAGAAAAGAATTCTGTTGACAATAAGGTTGCAAGCCTTATCGGACGTCCTGCGCAGGTCGGTCATGCTGGAGAGTATATAGCAGCTACTATCTTTGGGATTAGACTCCATAAGTCAGCCACACATTATAGTAGCGATGGTATTTTCATTAGTGGCTCTCTTGCTGGTCGTACCGTCGATATCAAATGGTATCTCAAACATGAAAGTGTACTCGACCTTAATCCTAAAAATCCTCCTGATTATTATCTTGTCCTGACGGGGCCCAAATCGGCAGCAATCTCATCACGTGACGCTATCCGTCCCTGGGTTATTGAGTCCGTGTTTCTCTTTGATGCTAATAAGCTTATCAATGCAATAAGCATACGCGGCATTAGGCTCGGTATTGCAACAAGTGTAGTTGTGACACATTGGAACGAAGCCGAAATCTATCCAGTACAACAGAATAAGGAGTTGACGCTATCAACTGAGCAACGTATGCAACTTGCTTACTTCCATCCAACAAAGATTGGGGTATGAAGTTATGATCGATCTACATGACCCCACACTAAAAGAGCGCCTGCGACGTCGGACGGCAGATGGTCGCTACGAGATAAGCGAGATCGACCTGGTACTGAATATTCGCGCCCTGCGTGCGAAAGGGGACACTGAAGCAACACGCATGCTCTGCGAAGTGCTGTTAGACCGCAGCGCTCCAGAGTTTCAACGCCATACCTGGGGGCTTCGTCACCGACCGGAACTGCGCGAGGAGGCCATAGCTAATATGAGCGAGCACCTCCTGCGCGAGGCGATGGATCCCCAGGAAGTATTTATAACACAAAATTTTATTCACTACGTTCGCTGCTTGTGCGTCGATGAGTTCAATCGCATCTTGCGACAGGAGGGTTTGCGCTATCAGCGAGACGACGAGGGACGCCCCACAGGAAGACCGCACCATGTGCCACGCGCGCTGATAGAGCCTCTACAGCCTGCGCCGACAGATAGCGATACCTTACCGACAGCAGATGTGGCCGATCCTCAAGATCAATACGAGCATTTGCACGCTTACGAGGAGAGCCGGCGCATTCTGACCTTTTTATCTGATCCATTGGATCGCAAGATTATGGTTCTGCGTGCTATCGAGCACATGAAATGGGATGATATCGCAGCCGTTTGTAATCGCACTGAACGCACCATTCGCCTACGCTATGAACGAGCACGCAGTTATCTCCGCGAGCGCATCGTGAAGGAGCAGGCAGCTTATACACAGGCTAATCAGCAGTACTGATGATGAAAAGGAAAGGGGCGTATGAACGAGTGGTAGGCAAACGAACGTACTGGCCGATAAATCGGCGGTGGGCGCGATAAATCGGCCCCTACGGCCTATCCCGTTTGGTGAATTGCCTACCAACAATTCATACACCCAAAGGAAAGTAGGTATAGATATATGAATAACAATGAATTGCAACGCATAAAGATGGCGTGGTTAGCCGCCGAAGAGGTGGGAGATAAGCAAATACAGCTTGCCCTGCTGCTTGACCATCCTGAAGCACAGGAGGCGTTAATTGACTTTATTGCCACCTACCGTTTTACTGACCCGGTTGAGGCGGACGCACAACAAGCCGCTCTACTGCCATTGACGCAGCGCGCGTATGCCACTGCACTGGAACGAGTCCTTGGCCCTTCTTTGCTGCCTGCCGATTTGCGGCAGCTACGAGTACAAAAGGGACTGAGCCTGGCGGAAGCGGCGCGCAGACTACACATGGGTGTTGACGTGTGGAAAAAATTTGAGGAGGGTTTGATCGAGCTGGTCAGCCTGAGCGAACGACAACTGGAGCGTCTTGCACACTTTTTCCAGGTCAGTACCGAGCAGTTTGGCAACATCGCGAATAACAGCCACCCAGTTTTTACGCTCAATCGTCGTCAAACGGCCCAGGCTGCGCGAAGCACTCCAAACAGGCCTAAGAAACAGAGCTTTACCGAGGCCATTGAGAAAAGCTCGATGTCAAAGGAAGAAAAGCAGGAGTGGTTGGATTTTAGCGACTAATTATCGTCCTTTCGTAGCATACCCCACATAGGCCACTCCTTTAAACCATCCTAGCCCCATTTTAAAATGTCCGTTGACGAATCCGCGAGGTATAAAACCCGTTAGCTCGCGTACCTGAAAGCAGTTCACAGTGAGCAAGCCCTGTAATTCAATGGGCTTGATAAAGCCCTCGTAATTATGGATGCCAGGCTTTAAGCCGCCACTTGGGAAGTTTTCGCCGTACCAGATCAGCAAAGCTCGCGCAAGCAACGTGCGATTGATCGTATCAAAAACGAAGACCCCTCCAGGAGCGAGAACACGCGCAACCTCCTTAATAGTAGCGTTCAAGTCGCGTACATGCTCCAACACATCGAAGCATACGATAGCCGAAAAACTACCGTCCGCGTACGGTAAAGACTCTGCGTAGCCCTGCTGGTAGTAAATACTGTGGCCCAATCCTTGCTCCTGGGCATGCTTACGCGCAGTGGCTAATGCGCCTGGGGAAGGGTCTATTCCCACCATTATTGCCCCACGGTGCGAGAGCTGTTCGCAGATCAAGCCGCCACCACAACCCACCTCTAAAATCTCCTGCTGCGCAAGTGATCCCTTACCAAATACCCGTATAAGGCCGGATTCGATGTAATCACAGCGGTCACCGGTCATCTGATAGAGAAAGCAACCCTTATCCCACCAGCCAAATGAGCCAAATATCTCTTCCTGAGGGAGTTTACGTTTTAGCATAGGGGCCTCCTTATTATGACATAAGCATCATATCGTAACTATTCAGGTCTTCCCTCTTCTTGACTCCTCACTGCCTACGGCAGTTCGCCAGGGGTCTGGAGTGGGTGCGGGCTGTGCCGCCCGCAGGCGGCACAGCCCGCACCCACTCCAGACCTGGTGAGCCGCCGCAGGCGGCCAATACCGTTCAAATACGTGCACGAGTCGAGAAGAGGCCGTTGTCGAGCCTGACCTGGAGTGGCGAGGCTTGCCCTCGCCAGGCTTTCCGACCATCATCCACAGGCTTTTCTCCTTCTTTGAATGGTATTGGCCGCAGGCGGCGAGCAGTCCTGAATAGTTGCGTCATATCTACAATTATAGCAGTATAGCAGCCTGCTGTAGTGGTCGGCTAGATACGCCCAAAGTTCCAAAGTTCGATGATACAGGTCACATAATTTAAAAAATACGTAGAGGTATCTAAAACATTGAAGGATAGGCTAAAATAGGTGATGAACTCTATTCAAGGGAGAGAGTGAGCGAGTACGAGGAACGAGCATGAATCAGCTAACAGCTCTTCGCCACCTCAGGATAGCAATCTTTTTAGTTCTCAGTGTACTTGCGCTGGGAATTGTGGGATATATGCTGATTGAGCATTATTCGTTCCTTGATGCGCTCTTCACTACCGTCGACATGATGTCAACTGTAGGTATTACGCTACATCCTCTTTCTGATTATGGTCGATTGTTTACGATAGTAATAATTATCCTGGGCGTGGGTTCGCTCTTCTATACTTTTGGGACATTCATGGAATTTATGATTGAAGGCCATCTGAGCCGGGCAATTGGGAGGCGCATTATGGACAGGAAGATCGGTGGATTGCGTAATCATTGTGTCATATGTGGCTTTGGCCGTGTAGGTTCTCGGGTAGCCGAGGAGTTCGCCACGGCACGCAAGCCATTTGTAGTGATCGATGAGAATGAAGTAAATGTTCAGAACTGCATCCAGAAAGGATACCTGGCCTTGCAGGGGGATGCAGCTAGTGATGATGTCCTTCGCGAAGCTGGCATTCAGCATGCACAGGCGCTGCTCGTTGCAACCGATGAAGACGCAAACAACATCTTTATAACGCTGTCTGCACGCAATCTCAATCCCAATTTGCTTATCGTTTCACGCGCTAACCACGATGAAACCATTGTGAAGCTCAAACGGGCCGGAGCAAATCGCGTGTTATCTCCTTATACCATCGCCGGACGTAGGATGGCAAACCTGGCACTCCAGCCTGCTGTTGTGGATTTTTTTGATACCCTTATGAATGCGGAAATTCCAGAATTAGCGGTTCGGGAGATAACTCTGCCAGCAAATTCAGCGCTCATTGGCAAGACAATTGCAGACGCGCAGAATATGATGACCGATGGGACAATGATCCTGGCGATTAAAAAACCAGATGGATTGGTGATTGGTTCTCGCCTTGAAACACGTATAGAAGATGGTGATTCTGCCATTATTGCCGGCACTCCAAAGCAACTATCAACATTCGCTCGTAAAAATGGGCAGGGGGCGTGAAATCAACTTGAAACGAGTCATTCCTCGCTTACGTCTTTATAGTGTGAAGCACTTCATGAGTATCAAATCTCTCACTTGACAAACTTTCTTGGCAAGGCTCCAATCCAGGGAAAAGTGCTCATTACTGAGAATAAAACAGGCGCCAGGACGTGTTATAATTATGAATATACTTGTTGAATGGCGGAGAGAGGATATAAGTACTCATGGCAATGTTTGAAAGTTTATCCAAACGTCTTGAAGGGGTTTTTACAAATCTTAGTGGTAAGGGCAAGCTGACAGAAGCGGACGTTGATGAAGCGATGCGCGAAGTACGGCTGGCGCTGCTGGAGGCCGATGTCAGCCTGAAGTTAGTACGCCAGTTTGTTGAGCGTGTCAAAGCAAAGGCGGTTGGGGCGGATGTGTTGGGAAGTTTCTCTCCTGCACAGCAGGTGCTTCAGATTGTCAATGATGAATTGGTAGAGATGCTTGGCGGCTCCGAAGGCAATGTTAAGCTCGACCTGGGTGGACCACCTCCAAATGTGATTATGCTGGTGGGGCTACAAGGCTCGGGTAAAACAACTACTGCTGCAAAGCTTGCCAACTATCTGCGTAAGCAGGGACAGCGTCCGTTAATGGTCGCCGCTGATGTGTACCGTCCCGCTGCTGTCCACCAGCTCCAGACGCTGGGGAAACAGCTCACTATTCCAGTCTACGCAGAACCTGCGGGAGCTGATCCTGTGGATATCAGTGTGCATTCACTGGCATACGCCCGTGAGCAGGCAGCTAGTGTGGTCATTCTTGACACAGCGGGGCGCCTCAATATTGACGAGCGCATGATGCAGGAAGTCATCAATATTCGCAATCGCGTTCAACCACGCGAGGTGCTACTGGTGGCGGATGCCATGACTGGTCAGGAGGCGGTACGGGTGGCGGATGACTTCAACAAAGCGGTCTCATTGACCGGATTGATTTTAACCAAGATGGAAGGTGATGCAAGGGGCGGCGCAGCGCTTTCGATTCGTTCGGTAACAGGTGTGCCGATCAAATTCATGGGCGTTGGCGAAAAAACGGATGCATTGGAGCCTTTCTATCCAGATCGTCTTGCCTCGCGCATACTGGGGATGGGAGATGTCCTTTCCCTGATCGAGCGCGCACAGGAAACAATCGATCAGGAAGAGGCAATGAAAGCCCAGGCCAAACTGCAGCAGGGCAAATTTGACCTGGAAGATTTTCTAAGTGCAATGCGCCAGTTGAAACGAATGGGACCATTGCGCCAGGTAATGGAGATGATTCCTGGTTTCAACAAAATGGCGGAGCTGCCCGATATGGAAGAGGCCCTGGAAGGGGACCAGTTAAAACATATCGAGGCTATAATTCTCTCTATGACGCTGGAAGAGAGACATAATCCGGATATCATCAATGGAAGCCGACGGAAACGTATCGCTCGTGGCAGTGGTTCCACCCCGCAGGATGTGAACCAGTTACTCGATCAATTTCACGAGATGCGCACGATGATGCGCCAGGTCAGCAGCGGCAAAGGTCCATGGGCTAAAATGGCGCGGCAACTCGGTGGCGACGCAGGCATACCAGGCATGCCTGCCACTCCTGGTTTGCCTAGGCCAGGTGGACACGCTGGTGGTAAGAAAACGGGCAAGGCCGCTCGTAAAATGAAACGTAAACAGAAAGCACGCAGTGGACGGAGGTAGCCCAGCATGCATACAATGCGTTCCATTCGCTTGAAGCACGCAATACTTGGGGGAGTGTTGATGGGCATGATGCTGTTGACTACTGCTTGCGGGGGAAGTCCGCAGTCACAGCAGCAGGCAAGCCAGAACAAGGCTAAGCTCGACCAGACGCTCCAGCACGCCAGGTCTATTGGTGTACCTGCATCAGCGTTGCAAAGTATCCTTAAGCAGGAACAGCAACTGAGCAGTAGTGGCGCGCCTTTTTCGCTCTTTAATGATCAACCTGCTACAAACTACTATAACAATCTCGCTACGCATTATCAGCAATTAGAAGTACAGGCTGAGGGGGTCATTAGCACGATTACTGACCAGTATAGCGCGGAAGCTCAGCAGGAAATGCACAACTTCCAATCGGCTCTCTCAGCACAACGTCAAAGAAAAGCAGGTAATACGATTGCTTTCTTACAACAATACAATACCGATGCATCGTTGCTGGCCAACGCTCAATATCCGAAAGATTATGTGGTGATCATCAATGACGCACAAAAGGAAACCGGGATATTGGCATTGTCGGGAACAATCCTCGATCAGCTCACCACTTTGCACAATACCATCAATCAGATGAACGCAGCTCGCCTGGATGTCACTGCGATGCAGGCTCAATATCAGAATGATATGAATGCCTTTAGTGTCGCTACCACGTCGCCCGATTTCCAGAATCTCGGCATGCTGATAAATACTCAATATCAGGAGGCGGTGGTTGACTCTATTCAGGCGCTCCCGTTTGTTAGTAACGCTAAATTGAGTGCATTCCAATCGCAACTGAATCTGCTGAAAACCTATGGAATGGATGTCAGCTCCTACCAGTCACTATTTAATGCCGACAAGGCAGCAATGAAAAAGGCCAGCACCATGCACGATTACCTGGCCATCTCTCAAAAGATCGATGCGGACATTACATCTATGCACGATGACCTCGTGCAGGGTGCTTCCCACTACCTGATCAATGAACTTGATCGTGAAGCAACGGCCTGGGGACAGGCACATCTCTACCATGATAAACTCGATGGGAATAACTACATTTACACCGCTGGCTACACGTTGCCCGGTATTGGCTACTGGCTGAATAGGGAACTGGGTTGGGCGTGGCAGCCATCTGATTACCAGGCCGTGATCGATGAGGAGAATGGCGAATTCTTCAACCTGCATATGCTGGAACAGGACTTTAGCGATCCGACGCCGTATAACCAGGTGCATGCCACCGACCGGGAAATGATGCAGCACTACCCTAGCCTGCAGCATGGGACGGTATTGATGGTCTCGATGGTTGAACAGGCCATGCGCTACTACCAGGACGGTAAGCTGATTCGTGCTTTCTATGTAACGACCGGTCGTGTAGAACGTCCCGCGTTGCCAGGTGTCTGGACAACACAGAATCGTGAATCTCCAACCCTATTCAAATCGCCAGATCCTCCTGGCTCACCATACTGGTATCCCGATACGCCTATCCATTATGCGATTCTATACCATTGGGGTGGCTTCTTCGTTCACGATGCCTGGTGGCGCGTAAACTTTGGCCCTGGCACGCAGTTCCCTCACTATGATACCGGCGGTGACGAGTCATTTGCGGGCAATGGCAGTCACGGCTGTGTCAACGTGTCGGAAGGCGATGCAGCCTGGGTGTACGCCAATACGGACCCGAATACGCAGATTGCGATTTACTAAATAAATTGTAATGAACAAGAAACCGGCCTGAGTTCTGCCGCGGCAGAACTCAGGCCGGTTTCTTGTTCATTACAGAGACAATAGTTTGATTTACGCGATATTCTCTTCCTCATCCGTGTCCTTTGGTAGTGATAAAGGTAACGGGGGCAACTGATCCGGGCGTACGATGGGCAGTTGCCGGTATACATCAGCGCCAGTCAGAGGGACACGCCAGCTTTTTACTGCCCGCAAATCATTAACGAAATCCGACTGGAGATCAATACCGAGCGCCTGCCAGGTCAGGCTAATGGTACGACGGGCAAAAGCTATATTGTTGCGAGGCTCGATACGGTCCAGGTCTTCAAAGAAAAAGCCGCAACTGGTGAAACTGCATTGCTGATAATACTGCGCCTCGAGCAAGAGAAGTGTGCGCTGCCCCATCAATGGTTCAAGTGGAGCATGTTGATGTTTGCCATACTGCGCCCAGAAACTCCCTAGCGTTTCCCAGCCGTTACGCACAGGAAGATAGGCATCACGAGCAGCCCATGGATCATCGAGTGTCTCCGAGGTATAGCGCTCAAAAAGTTGGTCGCCCTTTTCAGCCAGGTGCCGCAATGCGTGATTAAGCTCACCCTTCCAACTGCTCTCACCCTCGGTGCATTCGCAGCCCGTATCCCAGCGAGCGAGGCCATGTCCGCAACTCCACGCGCTAGGTATACGCAAGTGCGCCTCTTTAGCCGGCGGATACATACGCATGTAGTATTCCAGCGCGCAGATTTCGAAACCATAGCTGGGCGCACCGGTTTGAATCAGGTGCATCAGGAATTTATCACGCCAGGGCCGGTGATGGCCGTAGAGTTCTCCATCCGTGGCTATAAGAATGAGTTGGGCTTCTCCTGCATCGTGTTTGCTCTGCACCAGGTGTTCTGGCAAGATACTGGCGGCAAAAAGGTCTGCATTGTTGGTCATGTCCCAATCGAAGGAGACGCCACCCGAAAGGGGGGCATTGAAGAAAAAGACTGTAATGCTGCGACCACCAGGCAAAGATACCTGGTAAGGTTCGGTCGGATCTACCGGTGTGGCTGACTGCCAGGGAGCAAGCACGGTATATGTAATGCCGTTTTGTGCCATTAAATCCAGGCTTTCTATGTCCACGGCCGTCTCCGGTAGCCATAAGCCGGTAGCGTTACGCCCATAGCGGTGGCGAAAGTCGCTTAAACCCCATAGAATCTGCGTACGTTTATCACGTGTTTTAGCCAGAGGTAGAATTGTATGATTATATGACTGTGCCATAGCATTGCCAACGCCGTAGCGAGCTATATGTTTCTGATCGGCATCGATGATGCGTTGATAGACATCAGGGTGCGCTTCCTCTAGCCACCCGGCAAGCGTGGGACCAAGATCATAGCTGATTGCTGCAAAATTGCCAGCTTCTACATTAGGACGATAGCATTCCGAGGTAATCTTTTCGTTGAAATTATCATAAGGCGTGGCCATAGGTTCTATGGGTATCTGGCCTGTAAATGGATCTTCCCTCGGTGGCTGATAAAAATGCCCATGCAGACACAGATATGCTGGGCCAACTTGAGTGCCGGTAATTGAATTGTCAATAGTTTCGTCAGACTTTTTTTTATTGAGCATAAAAAACACCTTTGCTTGCCTTGCAAGCAATTAGGAACAATACTGTTCCTATCAGACTAAAAAACGATTCCTTTCTATCTAATTGTGTAACTATTCAGGTCTCCCCTCTGCTTGACTGCTCACTGCCTACGGCAGTGAGCAGTCCTGACTAGTTACCTAATTGTTACGGGTCAAAACGAAAATTGTTGTATTACGTTTATTTCGCTATTATACAATACGTAGGAAGTTTGGTTAAACGGGTACGATCAGTAGAGTTCGAAAGCGAGGCCGTTAATGGCATTTAACAAATAATCTGGATAATGGAACATCCCGTGAGGCCGATACATCGGCGCTGGGCGCGATAATGAGTTGTAACAAATTCATCTGGGTATGTGGTGGGTTGGCCACTGGCCGATACATCGGCGGTGGCCGCGATCATGCACATTAACACAATACTCCGGCTAGCAGAAAAGCCAGCGAGGCCGATCAATCGGCGGTGGCCGCGATAAATCGGGCCCTACTAGTCCGCCAAGCTTCCTTTGGCCAGTTTGCGTCCATCCGAAATGGCCCCAGAAGGGATTTCACCAGCGCCAAATGAAGCTTGGCGGACTACTACGGATGGCCGGAGTATTTTGTCAAAGGGCATCATCGGGCCCTACGGGGGTGCCGCGTCCGTTCACCATACCCCTGTTCTTTCGTTACAGTTCATAATCGGCGCCTACAGACGGCCGGATGAATGTGTTAAAGTGCATGATCGTGCCCCATTTCTTCTTCCCTACGCGCTGAGTTCGTGTCGTACGCCGCTCTGGGCGCTGAGCAGGAACTCTTCGTAGGCTGCGCGCAACTTGGGGTAGCGCAGCAGAAAGAACCCGGCATACTCCTGTGTAAGCGGACGCGGTTGACGCATCAAGCGCATGCTTACCTCTTTAAGCAGGTGGTTGCCTTTCTTACCGTTGCATGCTTTACAGGAGGCTACCAGATTCTCCCACGTGCTCTGCCCACCACGGGAGCGCGGCACCACGTGATCAAGCGTCAGATCGCGGCTGCGCTTGCCACAATACTGGCATGTTTCATCATCGCGCAGCATGATATTGACACGCGTGGGCTGAAGCGCCACGCGTGGCACCCGTACATTGGCGAGCAACTGCACAATGACCGGCCGTTCCAACTCGAGACGACGGGCCTGAATACTCTCTTCAATCACCTGGCGAACGCTGTCATCTACAAAGGTCACTTTTTGCTTAGAAAGCAGCACAATGAGACGACGCTCAGGAATGACTGAAAGAGGTTGGAGCGAGGAATTCAACACAAGAACAGGCATGAATGACTTTCCTTCCTCTCTGTCAGAGCCGATAGCGATAGCAGACAGCGAGGAAAAAGCCTGGTGTGAAAGGGAAAGGGGCTAGCCCTGTCCTTTCGGGCTCTACCTCCGCCTGCGACGACGACTGAATGGATAGGGAGTAAAGTCTTTTGCGTGTCCAGGTAGATTTGGCACGGTGTGGCATGTTCCGCCTGACCATTGTCCTGTACACGAACTCTGGCAGGCGGGAATCAGATTGCAACATCCAGTTGACCTGGATGAAGGAGGGATCTGATATGCCCGCATCTATGGCTCCTATTAATACCTGATTGTGTGACACTTCTTTAACTAAGCGATTGTGCCATCCTGGTCGGGGTGAGAGGACTTGAACCTCCGACCTCAGCGTCCCGAACGCTGCGCGCTAGCCGACTGCGCTACACCCCGGTTTAACGATTCACGCAAGTGATCCGCTGGCCCTATCCAGTGAACCTTGTTACACATGAGAGCGGCTGGTTCGATTGAGCACGCTGTTAAGCGGCCCTATACGAAGTTCACGCTTCCCCTGCTTCATGAGTAGTATAGCATAAGCCTGCAAGTTTTGACAATAGCCGAATCATCCTTCGTAGTAGGGACCCAATTGATCGCGTCCACGGGTGGGGAAAGGTAGGGCATATGCGGATACATTCGGGCGTTTGCTCCACCCCTCCCCACCCGTGGGACGCGATCAATCGGGTCCCTACTACGAAGGATGATCCCATCAATTCTCAAGTTCTCGCACGAGACGATCTGCCAATTCGAAGGAATAGTTTTGCCCTCGATCATGGGGGTAAACCTGGAACATATTCGCTACCCACAGCCCTTTGAGAGGAGTACGCAGGAGAGGAATATGTTCGCGATACTCCGTCGTGACAATCGGTTGAGCGAAAGGGGCCTGGAAGAGCCAGCTTTCCTGTACCCACTCGGGATCAAAAACCGGGTTGACACGTTTTAAATACGGCAAAAACTCTTGCAGGATATCCTCTTTTTTCATTTTGAACAGAGGATCGTCCATAGGTCGATAGTTGCCGAGATAGATGAGGTGCCGGCCGCCATACTCAGAGGTGGGACGGAAGTTTGTATGCTCAACAAGGCTGGTAAATGGGTAACCCGCATCGCAGGGATTGATCCAGTAGCTATCTGTAAGCTGGCGATCCATGGAGAGTATGAGGCACTGGGCGCCATACGCCTGACCCCAATCATAGCGGGCACGATAATCGCCAGGCAACGCTGATATGAGGCGACAGGTGAGACGTGTTGGCAAGGTTGAGATAACGCGGTCAACCGTCCATGCTCCCTGGCTGGTTTGAACCTCCCAGCGCCCGTCGGCAAGAAGCTCAGCGTTCTCCACACGAGTACCCAACAAAACTTTACCGCCTGCCTGGCTGATACGCTCTACCAATCGTTCGTAGAGTTGTTGAAAGCCGCCGCGCAGGTAGCCCAGGTACGTGGTACGATCATGAAAGCGCGCCCAGAACCACGGGAGAGCGATCCGGTCATGCATAGCTCCAAACTTGGCAACGAACAGCGGCTCGAACACTTTGCCATAGGGACGCTTACCCATCCACTGACGCAGCCAGGGCTCAGCAGTTTTCCCCTCATAGAGTCCCGAACCGGTAAGTTTGAGAATAGCGACTACAGCTGCTACACGCAGGCGCTCATCGATCCGCAAGGGTGAAAATTTCAGTAAGGTGAGCGGAGAGTCGAGTTGCTGAAATTTCCCATCGATGAGACAGACCGTGCGCGGATGCGACCATTCCAACCTATCACCCAAACCCAGTTCTTGTATAAGTTTGATAACGGTGGTATCTGTGCGGAAAAGATGATGGTAGTATTTTTCCAGCCATGTATCGCCTATGCGAAAGCCGGCAGCAAGGCCACCTGCAGTCGTTTCCTGCTCGAAGAGCATAACCGAATGACCTGCTTTTGTCAGGCGATAAGCAGCTCCCAGTCCCAAAGCGCCCCCACCAAGAATGGCATATTGCATGTATGAATATTCCTCACCTGTTTTTGATTGAGTTTCCCCTCAAAATCCTTGCAATTGTAACACAATCTTGCGCGTCGCACCACCATTCGCCATCATTTGGGTAAGCGTCAGATTTTTGCATGGCACGGGGACCTGGCTCCCATGAGAAAGTGGAATGAGCATAGAATAAGCAGAGAGAGTAGGTGGGGAGGGGAAAAGCGCGAAGAAAGCAAAAAATCCTAGCGGCTCATGTCAGCTTACGTAGCTCTGGGCCAACGAAGCGGAAGAACAGAAGGGCTTTTCCACAGTCTTCAAGTGGATTTGATATCATTTGGGAGGAAGAGACCCTCATGAGAGGCAAGCAGCTCGACCTCCTCATAGGCAAACCAGATCGGTTCCTTCACCTCTGCCCCTTCTAGCTCGATCTGGTAAAAACAAAACGGCTCGTCAAGAGGAACTATACGATGAACGATTCGGATCGTCCCTTTCAGCCCTCTGAAAGGACTATAGCTCACGACACGTACGCGACTGCCCTCTGCAAACTCGTGGTTTCCCATGCTGAGTGTCCTTTCTCATTCGTCCATGAAGCAGTTTCCGGCACGCTATACCCCTTGTCGGCTCAGTTTCATCTTCATCTCCCCCATGACCCTCGTTGTCATTTGAGGTTTCCATCCGTTCGCGCTGTCCACTCAATTTGCCGAGGCCACGAGCAACAGAGAGAGCGCTGAAGTATTGCAATGCTGCTACCAGTGCGGTTGGATCCATCTACGGATTGGATGATATGCACAAACATGTTGTACCAAGTAAAGTGTACCATCCAGGTAGAGAGGTGTAAACGAATGAAAAATACGAAATTAGTCCTTGCTATTTGGGTATACTGCACAAACATTATGATTGCCATCTAACAAATGAGGAGTTTATCGTGAGAGTCAAGGCATATAAAGGTGAAAAATATGATAGTACATCTCGAAATATTGGGTATACTGCATAAGATATGATGATTGTCAGCTGGGCGTATCAGACCAGTTAGTAGCGAAACCATCATTTTGCCATTCGGCTCACGGGCGAGTCTCTTTGTTGGGTTGAAGGGCTGTGTGGTGCAGCCTCGCATAGCCCTTCAATACATTTTATTTGGTAGCGACCAAGGGGTCGCAAGACTCATGCACGAGGTGGTGTCAGGGAGAGAGCCAGTACAATGCACTTCATTGTACTATGCGAACTGTCCAGTGATCGCTGGTGAGCCCCTGATTGGTCATATAGGCATAGGGCAGCGTGAAGTAGCCTTGCATACCCCATCCATTTCCCCAAGAATTCCGTACGATAAACCACTGCTGATTGTCGTCATAGCCCACTGCGAGCACAGCATGCCCCCCAACAACCTGCTCACCAGCTGCAGGCATCTGAGCATGACCACTTTGAGCCACCGACTGACTTTCGAAGCTCTCGTAGACGGTCATACCAAAGACGTATGGGTAACCGGAGGCAAGACAGCCTTTCATCTGGTTGAGGTCACGGATCAGTCTCTTGTAGAGAATTGCTCTGTGCTGAAGAGCATCTTGATAGCAGGTATTTGGGGGTTGATCTTCGAACTTCGCAATATCGTATGGCCATTCTGCTTCAGGGCAGACCCCCTGGGCACCGACGCTTTTGATACCATCCCGAATCTGCGCGCCGCTATCTGAGTTGACGGTACCCTCCATCGAACGTTCATTGTAGTAAATGAATAGGCGGGAGGGTGTAAAAAGAGGCAACAGATTCTGTTTCATCCGGTCAAACTCGATGGCGCCGGCTATCGCGTTGGCTGTACAACTGCCCAATTCACCCTGGTCGTAGACCGCAGGACAGGCAGGACGAAGATCGATGCTGGGAGGAAGGGTTACTCCCGCTTCAAAAGGCGCGGCATAGAGGTAATCGCGCTGGTCGGGTAGATCGGGTATCCATCCGTAACGTTTAATCTGGCGAGGCATACATCAGTCTCCTTATTGATGAACTTCTACTGTGCTATTACGCTTAGCTTACAAAGAAAGCACTATGTAATCATGGTCGATAGGTATTCACGCTAAAAAGTAGACGTTCAATGCCCCGATTTTTTGGCATCTTGTCTTATCTGGTGTCGAGTTCATAGAAAAATGGGCTGGAAAACAACTTCATAGAGTTCTTAGGGCAGAGGGATAGGCTTGCGGATTGCTTTGCGCTAAGAAGAGTTGTAGCTAATGGCCTGTCAGCGCGATTATGACGGAATCCAATCGTTAGAAAGGTATCGATAGGCCAGATAGACGATTTGGTGACCAGCCTCATAGTGGGCTATGAGGCTGGTCACCAAATCGAGCGACATAGTCAGGTCAGCCTCCCAGCAGGCCAACCTGGCTGGGCTGAGAGCGCTGTCCATTCTGGCGGACGCTCCCAACCCACGCTTCAGAGAGCGGACCGGGCACTCATTTCCCCAGGTCGGGAAGCAGGTTCGCCGCGTTGGGCGTCCCCAGGCCGGTGACCGCATCCCAGCCTGTCGAGGCAGAATAGCCGGGGATCGAGGACGTCTGGTTGTTGCCCGTGGTGACATCGTTGAAATCTTTGGCGTACTGCGTGGGATTGCTCGCGATCTGGTAGAGCTTCGGATTGATGTAACCCAGATCTCTGCCAGCTATCTGATCGGCAATCGCGACCAACCCGGCCCATTGAGGCGAACCACAGCTGGTGCCACCCACAACGTACCATCCGATGCTGCAGGGATTGGCTCCGCCACAGCCCGTGCCAGAAGTTGTTGTGGCCGGTTCCGTCATGTAGACCAGCACACCCGTGCGCGAACTGGCCTGATAGGCCACATCGGGGATGCCCCGCATGTTTGTATTCGGCGCGGGAGCGCCTACCGAACTACCGACAAAGTGGCTGCCAGTTGGCAGGGTGCTCTGGAAGGTAGGTCGCGGGAAGAGGATGCTGTAGCCGCCGCCTGAGTCCACCCAGCCGACTTCCCGAACGGGCGGGGTCGTTTGGCAATTGCTAGGCGGCGACGCGCTCCTTGTAGATGTTGGTTGTTCCGCCATCCCCTGAGGAGGCAAGAACGGTGATGTTGTTGGCCTGTGCATCGACGAAAGCCTGGCGGAGCTGGTTGAGCGAGGCCAGCCCATTGTGAAACGAGCCCTCCCCAGCGCCGAAGCTCTGGCTGACAACATCGGCCATGTGATGGTCAATGACGTACTGCTCGGCGTTCATCATCTGCTGGAAGCCCTGGACTCCCAGGGTTTCAGCGGTGGGGATGGTGACCAACAGGATGTTCGCCATCGGTGCGGTGGCATGCGCCCACTCGACATCGAGGGAGACTTCCAGGGCCCAGAGGTTGTGATTCTCCTGACCGGTACCATTATTCGGTGGTGGTGGGGAGGGTGGCGGGGATCCCTGGACTTCAAGGATATCAAAGCGGGGCGTATTCCCGGGCGCGCAGTTCCCTGCCGGGGTGGAAGGGCCGCTGTCCCCACACAGATGCGGGAGCGCGAAGGCCGTGCTAAATACGCCCAGGTCGTTGCGAATGGTATCGCTGCCGAAGGAGTCAATGATTGCGATGGTCTTGCCCTGGCCCTTATTTCCAGAGGTCAGTAAGGAAGCGTAGTTGTAGGAGTTGCTCATCGCCATCGGATTAAAGCAGCGGCGGCCCACGGCGTTGCAGGCGGCCTGGCTCGGCGGTGTGATGCCACTCGCTAAGAATTGCCATTCGCTCACGCGTGGATGAACGATCGGACCAGCGGCGACGGCTGAGATGATCACCACAATTGGCACAAAGGCCAAGCCTAGCACCAGGAGCGCGACGGGACGCATTGCCCAGCGCACAAATGAGAAGAACATATTTCTCTCCTTATCTAAATGCTTTCCAGACGAAGAAACGACCTGTGATTGACAGGCAACTGCAGTATAATGGCTGGGGTTATGAATTAGAGAATAGATGGTAGTGGTGGCAATCTGGTGAAGAAGTGGTGAAGATCTGGTGGAGTTCGCGAGATGCTGGTAAAGAAGATATGATTGGAGAGTGTTCGGCCCTGGATATTAGGAGCACGCATACGCCCTCCCTCCCCAAGGGCGACCGCCAGGGTCCCTGACACTTTTTCGAGAGAATACTGGCGACCCAAGGGTCGCTTCTGATAAAAAATGTATTGAGAGGGCAGTGCTGTGGTGTGCTGGGCCAGGCTCGCCCGGCCCAGCACACCACAGCACTGCCCTCTCAATACAAAAAATAGATGCGGCCTGCAAGCAGGCCGCTGTAGGCGAAGGCAATCAAAAAGTGTCGGGGAGCGAGCCCTGGCGGTCGCCCGCTGGTGGGGCGAGATTCACGTTTCTAATGTGTTTCCTCTTGCCCAGGAGTCCATCTTAAGTTGGGTTTACGAGCTGCCAGAGCCTGGTCCAACCTCCCAACGGGTGTTGTATGCGGCGCAGTCTTGACAATTTCGGGATTTGTGCGTGTTTCATCGGCAATCAGCCGCATCACACTTACGAAGTAATCCAGCGTTTCGCGCGTTTCCGTCTCGGTGGGCTCGATCATCAGCGCCTCGTGTACGATTAGTGGGAAGTAGATGGTCGGCGCGTACATGCCAAAGTCGAGTATGCGCTTGGCGATGTCGAGCGCCGTGACACCATATTCCTCCTTCTGGCGTTCCGCCGTGGCAACGAACTCATGCTGGCAGAGCTGCGGATAGGCTATCTCGTAGTCAGACTCTAACTCGTGTTTGAGGTAGTTCGCATTCAGAATAGCGCTCTGCGAAACATGCAACAGGCCATCGGGACCATAGGTGCGAATGTACGTATAGGCACGCACCAGCACCCCGAAGTTGCCCTTGTTGTCGCGAACTTTACCGATGGACTGCGGCCCTGGATCAGCCCAATAGTAGCCATTATCTCCCTTTGCAGGTAATGGACCCGGTAGGAAAGGCACCAGGTGCTCTTTGACACCTATCGGGCCTGCGCCTGGTCCACCACCCCCGTGGGGTGTGCTGCATGTTTTGTGCAGATTGAAATGCACCACGTCAAAGCCCATATCGCCGGGACGAGTAATGCCAAGCACGGCATTAGCATTCGCGCCATCGTAGTAGAGTTGCCCGCCGGCCTCGTGTACCATGGTCGCAATCTCCACGATTTTGCTATCGAAGAGACCCAGCGTGTTGGGATTGGTCATCATGATCGCTGCAACATTGGCCGCATTGGCGTCCAGCACCGCTTTGAGGTGATCTATTTCGATACCGCCCGTACTGGGATCGGTTTTGACCTCTACGGATCTGTAGTCGGCAAGCGTTGCGCTCGCCGGGTTGGTGCCATGCGCGTTATCGGGGATCAGTACGAGATTACGATGTCCCTGCCCGTTGCTTTCATGGTAGGCTTTAATCAGCATCAGGCCGGTTAGCTCGCCATGCGCGCCTGCGGACGGTTGCAGGGTAACGCGAGCCATGCCGGCGATTTCGGCCAGGTATTGCTCCAGCTCGTAGAACACCTGGATAGCACCCTGCACGGTGCTATCCGGCTGTAAGGGATGGATATGGGCAAAGCCTGGCAGCGCAGCCATATCTTCGTTTAACTTCGGATTGTACTTCATGGTGCAGGAACCAAGCGGATAGAAGCCCGTATCCACACCAAAGTTACGCTGTGAGAGGTGCGTATAGTGGCGTACAACCTCAATTTCACTCACCTCCGGCAGCGGAGCTGGCTCTTTGCGCAGCATTCCGCCGGGAATCATGCTTTCCAGCGGTTCCGTGGGAACATCCATCGCCGTCATGGTGGCTGCACGCCGGCCAGGGGCGCCTTTCTCAAATATCAGGCTCTCGACGCTCATTCCTGCACCTCCTTTAACACATCTACGAGGTAATCAATATCTTCTTTGGTACGTGTCTCTGTCACACAGAAAAGCATGTCGTTTGGCACGTCGGGGTAACTGTCGCTGAGCGGATAGCCACCAATGATGCCAGCTTGTTCAAAGTGCTGCTGGAGTTTCTGTGTCGAAACGGGGGCAGTGATGACAAATTCATCATAAAATGGGCTGCTGAACGTTGCCTTGTAGCCGGGAAGCGCGGTAATCTGGCGAAAAGCGTAATGAGCTTTTTGGAGGCATAACTCGCCAAGTTCGCGGAAGCCCTGCTTGCCCAGTGCAGCCATATAGATGGTGGCGCCGACTGCCAGCAAAGATTGATTGGTGCATATATTGGAGGTGGCACGCTCACGGCGAATATGCTGCTCGCGAGTCTGCAAAGTCAATACGTAACCGGTCTGTTTGTTACCACCCTCTTCGAGAGTTTGTCCAACCAGTCGCCCTGGCAGCAAGCGCATATACTTGCTGCGTGCCGCCATGAAGCCGAGCGCAGGACCACCATAGCTCATGGTATTACCAAAGCTCATGAGTTCACCCACGGCGATATCAGTTCCATACTCGCCAGGAGAAGCCAGCACACCCAGTGAAGCCGGTTCGGTGATAGTCGTAACAAAAACGGCCTTTCCTTTGTGCGCAATTGGCTCAATGGCTCGCACATCTTCAATACAGCCAAAGAAATTAGGCTGCTGGATGACTACCGCGGCAGTCGTTGCGCTAACAGCGGCATCCAGGTCCTCGATCGAGGTGACGCCGTTACGTGTCGGCACCTCTTTAACGCTAAAGCCTCGCGCATGAGCATAGGTTTGTAAGACGCGGCGATACTGTGGGTCAACCCCCGTAGATATAACCACCTCACCTCGTCCACCCGGGCCTACTGCCAGTAATACTGCTTCAACCATCGCTGTAGCTCCATCATACAGCGAGGCGTTTGCGATATCCAATCCCGTGATCTGGCAGACCATGGTCTGGAACTCATAGATTGCCTGTAACATGCCCTGGCTGACCTCTGGTTGGTAGGGCGTGTACGAGGTTACAAACTCCGAACGCCGCTGGAGATGCGGCACTACGCTCGGTATAGCATGGTCATAGGTGCCAGCGCCCAGAAAGGAAATCACCGTGTCCAGGTTTTTATTTTTCGCTGCCATGCTATTCAACAAGCGTTTGAGGTCTGGTTCAGCGAGGGCTGGCGGTAGGTTGAGGGGGCGCCGCAGGCGCACATTTTCAGGTACAGGCGCCAATAAAGCTTCCAGCGAAGAAAGGCCAAGCCTTTCTAACATGGCCTGCTGGTCTTCCGGTGTATTAGGTATGTAGCTCATGCAAATTCTTCTCCCCGACGGGCATTTAATGACTTTTAACAAATTAATCCGGATAACGGAACATCCAACGAAGGCCGATCATGAGTTTTAACACATGAATCTGGGTAGGTGGTGGGTTTCCCACTGGCCGATAAATCGGGCCCTACGGGGGGGCCGCGTCCGTTCACGATACCCTGGGTATTTCGTTAAAGAGCATCATCGGCTTCAACGGATGATCGGATTATTTTGTTAATCTGCATAAATTGGGCACTACAAAATTATTTTTATGAGGGGGTTCTACCACAAAGTAGCTGCCACGGACACCCACAAGGGGCCCCACACCACGCCACGCCACCCCTGTCCCTACAATATAGGACATATGACATCCGATTGGTGGTGGAACCGTCCCTGCTATCTTCCTTGGAGATAGGTTTTATAATCATCGGCGCTCATGAGGCTATCAAGCTCGGCAGGATTGATTATCTTCACGACCAGCATCCAACCATCATCATAGGGCTTGTCGTTGATAAGCTCCGGCTGATCCTTCAAGGCTTCATTCACCTTCACTACCTCTCCACTGACTGGCGAAACGAGTTCCGAGGTTGCCTTGACCGATTCGATATCACCGAACTTCCCATCATGTGTTATGCTCGAACCTGCATCCCATGGCAATTCGACATAGACGATGTCACCAAGCTGATCCTGGGCATAATCGGTAATGCCGATGGTTGCCTGGTCGCCCTCGACGCGTACCCATTCGTCCGTTTTGCTATATTTGAGATTTGTAGGATGATTTAGACTGGCCATAAATAGGTCTCTCCCTTCTGAAGAATGCCCAAAGGGCGAAATAAACGCCCACGATCTACAATCACTGGGGCACAACAATGCTTTTTAACATGTTCATCTGGAGAGCGAACATCCACCGAGGGCTGATCATGGCATTTAACAAAATAATCCGGATAGCGGAACATCCACCGAGGCCGATAAATCGGCGGTGGGCACGATAAATCGGCCCCTACGGAGGATCGGATGAATATGTTAAAGAGCATAAGCTGCCCCTAAGGGTGTCCGGATGAATGTGTCAAAGTGCATTATGTGTCCTTACTTTTTCCGTTTATAAAATGGCAACGCTACGATTTGCGCTGCCGTGCGTTTCCCGCGTATGTCGATCTGCACAGTGTTGCCCACTACGGCATGCGATGCTTCAACATAGCCTATACCGATATTCTTGTTGAGTGCCGGGCTAGGAGCTCCACTGGTCAGGGAGCCGATCTGCTGGTCATTTTCGTAAATAGCATAGCCTGCACGGCTTATGCCGCGCTCAATCATCTCGATGCCGATAAGTTTGCGTTTTGGTCCCTCCTCTTTGACTTTGAGCAAGGCATCTCGCCCGATAAATTCGCCCTTGTTAAGTTTTATGGTCCAGCCAAGACCCGCTTCCAGTGGATTGGTCTGCTCGTCAAGTTCGTGTCCATATAGGCAATAACCGGCCTCTATACGCAGTGTATCACGCGCACCCAAGCCGGCAGGCAGCAGTCCACGCTCTTTTCCGGCAGCCAGGAGATCATTCCAGAGCGTGACGACATCCACCGGTGCGCAGTATAGTTCAAACCCATCTTCTCCTGTGTATCCTGTACGCGAGATGATGCAGTTGATGCCATCTACGACCCCTGGTTCACAGTGGTAGTAGCGTATAGTGGAGAGGTCCACGTCCGCCAGGGGCTGCAGAATGGCCTGTGCTTCTGGGCCCTGCTCCACGTCCGCCAGGGGCTGCAGAATGGCCTGTGCTTCTGGGCCCTGCAAAGCAAGCAGGGCGGTGGTGTCCGACTGATTAAAGACCTGTACATCGAAAATTTTGGCTTGCTGCTCCACCCAGGCAAAGTCTTTATCGATGTTGCCGGCGTTGACGACCATCATGTAGTGATTTTCAGCAAGGTAATAAATGATCAGGTCGTCGATGGTGCCGCCATTGGGCAGGCAAAGCTGGGTGTAAAGGGCCTGGTGAATAGCAAGACGCGAAACATCATTAGGCACGAGGTACTGCAAGAAAGCGAGTGAGTCCGGGCCCTCAATTTTGAACTCGCCCATATGGCTGACATCGAAGAGGCCGGCGCAAGTACGCACTGCACGATGCTCGTCCAGGATGCTGCTGTATTGCACAGGCATTTCCCAGCCGCTAAACTCTACGAGGCGCGCACCCAGGGCCAGGTGCCGCTCATAGAGGGGGGTTCGTTTCAGCGAGGTCGAGGTCGCTGCGGTGTCGTGTGATGTCATGGTCATTTGCTCCATTGCGTACAGTCTAGAGGGTTACTGTATTTGCTTCACTATATCAGATTTTGGAGGTTACGACAATGATAGAGCACTTGCGAGCTGCTTCTTAACCTGTTTTACGCTGGCTGTGAGGTCCTGTAAAGCAGTGGATGGCAGCAAATTGGCTCGACATAGTTTGCG
>WNFI01215495.1_pt1 | contig 25463 bp, 22 predicted proteins | sample 5400471 | NCBI WGS metagenome assembly WNFI01 (sample SAMN13153348, study PRJNA577476) | soil metagenome | isolation source: 100 cm saprolite on Douglas fir-dominated hillslope | place: USA:California | collected 2013-09-17 | reverse complement strand
TGGGTATCGAGTCCAGCTTGTCGAGCGTGCCGCCGGTGTGCCCGAGGCCGCGCCCGGAAATCATCGGCACGATGCCGCCGCAGGCCGCCACGACCGGCGCCAGCACGAGGCTCACCTTGTCGCCCACTCCGCCGCTGGAATGCTTGTCGAGGATCGGGCCGGGAAACCCGCTGCTCCAGTCCAGGACCGATCCGGAGCGCGTCATCGCGTCGGTCAGGGCCATCGTCTCCTCGTGGGACATGCCCTCGAGGAAGAAGGCCATCGCCATCGCCGCGGCCTGCGCGTCGCTCCAGCTGTAGTCGACAAGGCCGCGCACGAAGGCGTCGATGTGCGCGCGTTCGAGCGGATGGCCGTCGCGTTTGCGGCGGATGATTTCCTGCGCCAGCATGTCAGTGGGTTCGCGCCAGGGGCCTACTCGCCGTACGGGACCCAGATGTTCTTCACGTGCGTCGCGGCGCGCAGGAACTCGCGCCCTTCGCCCTCGTCGCGGTCGAGCCAATCGCGATCGTCCCACGTGGCCCACGTGCGCTTCATGTTCGAGGCCGACGCGAGCTCCACCGCCTTCACCCCCTCGCGCCCGCCGCGATACCACATGGCCTCGACGTCGTCGTGCTCGGCGAGCACCTTCGAAAGCGCGTCCTTGTCGCCGGTCACGATGTTGATCACGCCCGCCGGCAGGTCGGAGGTCTCGAGGACGCCGTAGAAATCGGTTGCCGCGAGCGGATGCGGCTGCGAGGGGACCACGATCGTCGTGTTGCCCATGGCGACCGCGGGTGCCACGAGCGAGAGCATGCCGAGCAGCGGGTAGCGGTCGTCGCAGGCGATGCCGATCACGCCGACGGGCTCGTTCATCGCGATCGCCACGCCCCGGATCGGCACGCTGTGCACGGCGCCGTCGTACTTGTCGGCCCAGGCGCCGTAGGTGAAGAGCCGCGCGATCGACGCGTCCACCTCCTGGCGTGCGCGCTTCTTTCCGCATTCGGTCATCGCCTCGATGCGCGCCGCGAACTCATCGGCGCGTACCGCGAGGTTCTCGGCGATGTAGTACAGGATCTGCGCGCGGTTGTGTCCCGCCGCGCGTCCCCATCCCTTCGCCGCGTGCGCGGCTTCGACGGCGTTGCGGATGTCTTTCCTGTTGCCCTCCGGAGCCTCGCCGACCGGAACGCCGCTTGCGTTGACGATCCTGCGCGTGTAAGCGCCGTCGGGGCGCGCCTGTTTCCCGGCGATGAAAAGCTTCGGCGTTCGATCGATGGCGGGGAGGGCATCAGACGCGAGACGCGAGACCTGAGAGGAAGCGATTCTTTGGCGGGCGGCAGTGGGTTTTCTCGCGTCCCGCCTCTCGCGTCTGCTTTTCTTGACGTATTCCCACATCCCTTCTCGTCCTCCCTCTCTGCCGAAGCCGCTCTCGCGATAGCCGCCGAATCCCGCCGCCGCATCGAAGAGGTTGGTCGAGTTCACCCACACCACTCCCGCCTTGATCTTGGGCGCGATGTCGAGGGCGAGGTTGATGCTCTCGGTCCATACGCTCGCCGCGAGGCCGTAGGGCGTGTTGTTGGCGAGCGCGACCGACTCTTCCGGCGTGCGGAAGGTCATCGTCACGAGCACCGGGCCGAAGATCTCGACCTGCGCGATGGTGGAGGAGGGCTGCACGTCGGTGAAGAGGGTAGGAGGATAGAAACACCCTTCCGCGGGACAGGCCCACGAGGGCTGCCACATCGTGGCTCCCTCATCGACACCCTGCTGCACCAGTTCGCGGATGCGATCGAGCTGCACGGGTGCGACGATCGCTCCCATGTCCACAGCCTTGTCGAGCGGGGAGCCCACGCGCAGCTTCTCCATGCGGGCGCGCAGCTTCGCCACGAGCCGCTCGGCGATTCCTTCCTGCACCAGCAGGCGCGAGCCCGCGCAGCACACCTGGCCCTGGTTGAACCAGATGGCGTCGACCACGCCCTCCACGACGCTGTCGAGATCGGCGTCGTCGTAGACGATGAACGGGCTCTTTCCGCCCAGCTCCAGGGAGAGCTTCTTGCCCGAGCCCGCAGTGGCCTTGCGGATGATCCGGCCGACTTCCGTCGAGCCGGTGAAGGCGATCTTGTCGACACCGGGATGCTCGACGATGGCGGCGCCCGTCTCGCCATGGCCGTTCACGAGGTTCACCACGCCCGGCGGCAGGCCGATCTCGTGGACGATCTCGGCGAACGCCATCGCGGTGAGCGGCGTGAACTCCGCGGGCTTCAGCACGAGCGTGTTGCCGCCCGCCAGCGCGGGGGCGATCTTCCACGCGAGCATGAGCAGCGGAAAGTTCCACGGAATGATCTGGCCGACGACGCCGATCGCCTCGTAGCCGGCGAACTCCGTGTCGAGCAGCTGCGCCCAGCCTGCGTGGTGATAGAAGTGGCGCGCGACGAGCGGCACGTCGATGTCGCGTGTCTCGCGGATCGACTTGCCGTTGTCGATCGACTCCAGCACCGCGAGCAGGCGCGAATGCTTCTGCACGCCGCGCGCGATCGCGTACAGGTAGCGCGCGCGCGCGTGGGGTGCCAGCGCCTTCCATGCGGGAAGCGCTTTTTTCGCCGCGGCGACCGCGGCGTTCACGTCGTCCTTGGTGCCGTCGGTGACGCGCGCGATGACCTTGGCCGTCGCCGGATTGATGACATCGAACGTCCTGCCCGGCGGCGTCCACTTGCCGCCGATGTAGTGCCCGAACACCTGCCCGTGCTTGCCGAGCCAGCCGAGCGCTTCCCTGTCGCTCTCCGGGGCGGGGCCGTACTCCATCGTCTTGAAGATCTCGGCGATGCTGGGGACCCCACTAGCGGGGACAGGATTCATAGCCATGGCGGTCAGGGCATCGGATGACGGTGGGCCGCGGCGTAGCGGCTGGTGACGGAATGCTCGAGCTGCCGCTCGATGTCGGTGAGCAGCGCGCTCGCGCCGAAGCGGAAGAGGTCGGCGCGCAGCCACCGATCGCCCAGCTCCTCCTTCATGAGATAGAGGAACTCGAGCGCGGTCTTCGCGGTGCGGATCCCGCCGGCCGGCTTGAACCCGATGGCGTAGCCGCTGCGCTCGAAGTAATCGCGAATCATGCGGCACATGACGATGCCGAACGGGATGGTGGCGTTCACGCCTTCCTTGCCGGTGGAGGTCTTGATGAAGTCCGCGCCCGCCTGCATCGCGACCATGCTCGCGCGCGCCACGTTGCCCAGGGTGGCGAGCTCGCCGGTGGCGAGGATCGCCTTCATGTGCGCCGCGCCGCAGGCCTCGCGGAACCGGCGCACCTCGTCGTAGAGCGCTTCGTAATTGCCGGTGAGCACGTGCGCCCGCGTGATGACGATGTCGATCTCCTTCGCCCCGGCCGCGACACTCGCGCCGATCTCCTCGATGCGCTGCTCGATCGGCGAGAGTCCCGCGGGGAAGCCGGCGGACACCGCTGCGACCGGGACGCCCGATCCCTCGAGTGCTTCGACCGCGGTGGGCACGAGCGAGTGATAGACGCACACCGCGCCCACCTTGATGTCGAGCTGCTTCACGTCGAGCGCGTCGATCAGGTCGTCACGCACGGGATGGCGCGCCTTGGCGCAGAGGCGGCGCACATTGCCCGGCGTGTCGTCGCCCGAGAGCGTGGTGAGGTCGATCAGCGTGATCGCGCGCAGCAGCCACGCCGCCTGCCATTGCTTCTTCACCGTGCGGCGCGTGCCCATGGTGGCGGCGCGGCGCTCGACGGCGCTGCGGTTCACGCGAATGGCGCGCACGACGTCGAGGTCAAGCGGCATGCCCGGATTGCGCTCGACATGGTCGGCGGGCAGCGGGCGGGGCGATACGAGGGTGAGGTTGGGTTTCGCGGCCATGGCAGATTATGCGGCGATCTCCTTGATGAGGTCGGCGAGGAGCTGGCTGGCCGCGGCGCTCACCCGCCCGGCCTGCTCCAGGGTGTGGGCATGGCTCAGGCTCTCCCCGGACAGCCCCGCCGCCATGTTGGTGATGAGCGAAAGCGCGAGCACCTTCATGCCCGCTCGGCGCGCGAGGATCGTCTCGGGCACGGTGCTCATGCCCACGGCATCCGCGCCCAGCTGCTTGAACATGCGGATCTCGGCGGGGGTCTCGAATTGCGGCCCGAGGATCCACATGTACACGCCCTCGTGAAGCAAGACGTTGGCGCGCCGGGCTACGCCAAGCGCGGTCGCGCGAAGGCCGGGGTCGTAGGCGTCCACCATGTCCACGAATCGCTCCGGACCATTGTCGCCGATGAGCGGCGAGCGTTGCGCCATGTTGATGTGGTCGGTGAGCACCATGAGGCTGCCGGGCGGCATCGCGGCCTGCAAGCTGCCCGCCGCGTTGGTCTGCACCAGCACCTCGCAGCCGAGTGCCCGAAGCGTGAGGAGCGGCGCCTGCATCGCCTTGGCGTCGCCCTCTTCGTAGGCGTGCTTGCGCCCGCTCATGACCGCCACTTCGTGCGCGCCGATGCGTCCCAGCCAGAGCTCGCCGGAGTGGCCCGGTACGCCGGCGCGCGGAAAACCCGGCAGCTCGGCATACGGGATGCGGATCGCATCGACGACGTGCGCGGTAAGCCCGCTCCAGCCGGAGCCGAGCACCACCGCGATTCGCGGACGGGCTTCCGGCGCGCACGCGCGAAGCGTGTCGAGGGCGGGGGAGTGCGGGGCGTTCATTCAGATCGCCCCAACAAGTTGGGGACCCCCGGCTTGAGATTCTCGGGACCGAAGCCGTGCGGCAGCAGCTGCTCGAGCGTGAACCGCGCGCGCACGCGCTCGCGGTCCGCGACGAGGATCGGGGTGTCGGCCGCAGCGAACTCGCGCATGCGCTGGCGGCAGCCGCCGCAGGGCGTCACCAGGTTCTCGCCGTCGCCGACCACGACGAGGGCGAGGACTCGCGTGCCGCCGTTGGCGATGAGCGCTGCGATGGCGCCCGCCTCTGCGCACATCCCCAAGGGGTACGCGGCGTTCTCCACATTGCAGCCTGCATGGACGCGATCCTGATCATCCAGCACCGCGGCGCCCACGTGGAAGCGTGAGTAGGGCGCGTGCGCGCGCTTCTGCGCGGAGCGTGCCGCCTCGAGAAGGCGTTCGATCTGATGCGGGGCGAGGGGTGTCGAGGGCATCAGTGTTCCTTGAGATAGGGCCTGCCCAACGCTTGCGGCGCGACGTTGCGTCCGATGAAGCCGGCCAGCAACACCACCGTAAGCAGATAGGGCAGCGCCTGGATCGCCTGCACCGGGATCTCGCCGACGTGCGGCAGCTTGACGCCCTGCAGCCGGACCGCGGCGGTGTCGAGGAAACCGAAGAGCAGGCAGGCCCAGAGGGCGCGAACCGGACGCCATTGGCCGAAGATCATCGCGGCGAGCGCCATGTAGCCGCGGCCTGCGGTCATGTTGGGTCCGAAGGAGGCGCTTTGGGCCAGCACCAGGTAAGCGCCGGCAAGGCCGCAGAGCAATCCGTTGAGCGAGAGCGCCGCGTAACGCAGGCCCAGGACCGACACCCCCGCGGCTTCGACCATGTGCGGGTTCTCGCCGACCGCGCGCACTCGCAGGCCGAAGCGCGTGCGATACAGCAACCACCAGGTCACCGCGACCAGCAGCAGCGTGATGTAGACGAGCACGTTGTGGGCGAGCAGGCCTTCGCCCACGATGGGGCCTATCAATGGAATGTCCTGGAACGCCTCCGCGGCGCCGGGCCACACCGGCTGGAGCCGCACCTCGGTGCTCACCGGGGGTGTCTGGCCGCCTTGCTGGAACCATGCGACGCCGAGCACCACCGTGAGCCCGGAGGCGATGATGTTGAGCGCCATCCCCGAGACCACCTGGTCGCCGCGATGGCTCACGACGGCGAAGCCGTGCAGCCACGACAGTGCCACTGCGATCGCGCAGCCGGAGAGAAGCGCCACGGTCGTCGAGTCGGTGGTCACGCCCGCGGCCGCCGCGGCGAACGCGGCGAACAGCATCTTGCCTTCGAGCGCGAGGTCGATCACGCCCGAACGCTCCGCGAGCACGCCCGCCAGCGCGCACAGGATGAGCGGCGTGGCCACGCGCAGCGTGGAAGCGATCAGCGTGCCGGCGAGTATCGCGTCCATCGGAGGGTTTGGATGAATTTGGCCAGGTGCGGCGCAAGGACGTACGCCATCGCGCCGGAAAAGAGAATGATGAAACCCTGCAGCGTGACCACCATGTCGCGCGTGAAGCCGGGCATCTCGAATCCCACCTCCGCGCCGCCCTGGAACAACGCGCCGAAGAGCAGGCTCGCGAGCAGGATGCCGACCGGATGATTGCGTCCCATCATCGCGACCGCGATGCCGGTGAAGCCTGCGCCGCCGACGAAGTCGAGCAGCAGCCGGCGATGGACCCCCGCGATCTCGTTCACGCCGACCAGGCCCGCCAGCGCGCCCGAAATGCCCATGGCGATCATCATCTGGTGCGCCGGCCGGATGCCGGCGTATTCCGCGGCGCCGACGCTCGATCCGACGGTGCGCAGGCGATAACCCGCGCGCGTACGCCACAGGTACGCGTACACGCCCGCGGCCGCGGCCAGGGCCAGGAAGAAACTCAGATTCAGCGGCGATGAAGGCCACTCGATGCCCACGGAGGCGAGCGCTTCTTGCACGGTGGGCAAGTGAGCCGCCGCGGCGAAGGGCGCGCTTTCCACGGCCATCCCGCCCGGCGCCTTGAGCACGTTCACGAGCAGATAGACCAGCAGCGAGTTGGCGATGAAGTTGAACATGATCGTCGTGATCACGATGTGGCTGCCGCGATACGCCTGCAGGTAGGCGGGCACCGCGGCCCACGCGGCGCCGAAGCAAGTCGATGCCACGATCATCAGCGGCAACACGATCACCGCCGGCATGTGGTCCCCCAGCCAGAGCGCCACCAGTCCGGCGCCGAGGCCGCCCAGAATGGCCTGCCCTTCGGCGCCGATGTTGAAGAGCCCTCCGTGCGCCGCCACGGCCACCGCGAGGCCGGTGAAGATGAACGTCGTCGTGTAGTAGAGCGTATAGGAAAAGCCGCGCGCCGAGCCGAAGGCGCCCTTCACCAGGAGCGACAGCACGTCCCACGGACTTTGTCCGATGAGGGCCACGACCGCGCCGGCCACCAGCAATGCCATGCCGAGGTTCACCAGCGGCAGCACGACCACATCGGCCCAACGCGGCAGGACAGGCGCGGCGCTCACGCAGCCTTCTCCAGCGCCGGTCGATGGGACTGGGCCATCAATAGGCCCAGCTCGGCCTCGGTGCAGGCTTCGATCGGTCGGTCTCCGGTGATGCGCCCGCCGTTCATCACCAGCACGCGGTCGGCGAGGCTCAGGATCTCGTCGAGCTCGCTCGAGACCAGCAGGATCGCGCAGCCCGCGGCCCGCAGCGCGCGAAGCTGCCCGTGAATGAATTCGATGGCGCCGATGTCCACTCCGCGGGTGGGCTGTCCCACCAGGAGCACCCGCGGCGCCTGCCCGAGCTCGCGCGCCAGCACGAGCTTCTGCTGGTTGCCTCCCGAGAATCGTCCGCTTGCGAGCTCCGGGGCGCGCGGACGCACATCGAAGCGCTCCATCATGGCGTCGGTGTCGCCCCGCATGCGACGCCGGCGCAGGAAGCCGCCGCCGCTGTAGGCCGGCAACCCTTCGTAGCCCAGTACCCCGGACTCCCACGCCGCGAACTCCATGACCATCGCACGCGCTTGCCGATCCTCGGGCACGTGCGCGAGGCGCAGGCGCCGTGCGGTGCGCGGCGTGAGCCATCGCGTGGGTGAAAACGATTCGCCGGCCAGCGTGAGGAACCCCTGCTGCGGGACGCGCAGCCCCGAGAGCGCTTCGAGCAGCTCGCTTTGCCCGTTGCCCGAGACGCCGGCCACGCCGACGATCTGCCCCGCGCGCAGCGCCAGGTCGATGCCGTGCAGGCGCGTGACACCCAGGACATCGCGCACTTGCAGGCCGCGTGCCTCCAGGACGATATCCGACCCTGTCCCCATGTATGGGGACCCCGGGCCCACCTCGACGCCGGCATCGCGGGGGCGGCCGATGGTCACCTTGCGGCCCACCATGGCCTCGGCGAGCAGCGCGGAACTGGTCTCCGCGACCGCGCATTCATGGACCACGTGGCCGCCGCGCATCACCGTGACGCGATCGGCGAGCCGCATGACCTCGTCCAGCTTGTGCGTGATGAGGATCACGGTCGTTCCCTGGTCGCGCAGGCGCGAGAGGACCTCGAAGAGGTGCAGCGTTTCCTGGGGCGTGAGCACGGCCGTGGGCTCGTCGAGGATGAGAACGCGTGCGCCGCGGAACAGCACCTTGAGGATCTCCAGGCGCTGGCGGTCTCCGACCGGCAAGTCTCCACAGCGCGCGTCCAGGTCCACGCGCAGCCCGGTGGAGGCCATCAGTTGCCGCAATCGAGGCCGCACAGCGGCTTCCGCGGGGCCCAGCAGGAAACCCGGCTCGGCGCCCAGCATCACGTTCTCCAGCGCCGTGAGGTTGTCGACCAGCATGAAGTGCTGGTGCACCATGCCCAGTCCCAGCGCGATGGCGTCGTGCGTGCTGCGCAACGTCACGCGCTGCCCGAAGACCTCGATCGCGCCGCTGTCGGGCACGTACGTACCGTACAGAACCGACATGAGCGTGCTCTTACCGGCGCCGTTTTCCCCGACGAGGGCATGCACCGAGCCCGCGGCCACCGACAGGTTCACCGCTTCATTGGCCCGCACCGCCCCGAAGCGCTTGTAGATGCCGGTCATGCGCACCGCGACGGCGGGGGCGGGGTCGGCGTGGATGTTCATCGCCTGGGCACCGGGCCGGTGGACTCGCGCAGGATGATCTGCGGCACGACCACCACCTCGCACACTTCGGCCCTGCGCCCGGCGATGCGATCGAGCAGCACCTTGGCGGCCGTCTCGCCGATGGAACGGATCGGATAGCCCACGGTGGTGAGGGCGGGATAGGTAAAGGCGCCCATCTCGATGCCGTCGAAACCGATGATCGAGAGGGATTTCGGCACCGGTACTCCCCGTTCGGCCGCCGCCCGCAACGCGCCGATGCCCAGGAGGTCGTTGCTCGCGAAGAGCGCGGTGATGTCCGTTCCTGTCCCCGTTGGGGGCACCCCCCGTCCGCGCGCGAGCAAACGGCGCGTGAGCTCGTGGCCATCGGCCGCGCGGAAGTCGCCCGCGAGCAGCCAGCCGTCCTCGGGCGTGACGCCGGCGCGCGCGAGCGCCTTGCGCCATCCGGCCACGCGGGCGCGGCTCACGGCGAAGCTGGAAGGCCCGGCGAGGCAGGCGATGCGGCGATGTCCCAGCGCGAGAAGGTGCTCGACGGCGAGCCGCGCGCCGGCCTGGTGGTCGATGCGCACCTGGTCGGCCTCCAGCCCCGGCACCCTGCGATCCACCACGACCGTCTTCATCCTGGCGCTCGAAAGGCGCTTGGCCAGTGCCGCGGCCGGCCCCGTCGGCGTGGCGAGCAGCACCCCGTCCACGCGGCGCTCGAGCAACGTCTCCAACGAGCGCCCCTGGCGATCGCGATCGTCGTCGCCGTTGCAGAGGAAGACGGAGTAATGGCTGCGCTCGCAGACGTCCTCGATGCCGCGCATGAGCTCCGCGAAGAAGGGGTTGGTGATGTTCGGGACGATCACGCCGAGGATGCGCGTCTCGCTCGTCTTCAGCGCGCGCGCGACCGCGCTGGGGAAATACCCCAGCTCGGCGATGGCCCGCTCCACGCGTATGCGCGCGTCGTCGCTGACCGGCCGCGTGCGGTTGACCACGTGCGAAACGGTGGTGAAGGACACGCCCGCCCGCGCGGCCACTTGCTTGATGGTGCTCACGCCGCCCGCCACCGGCGGGGCCACGCGATCCGGCTTCAGTACTTGCAAGCGGGGTCCGCCATGTAGTCGGCCACCTTGACCTTGCCCGCGACGATGTCGGCCTTCGCCTGGTCGACCTTTTTCTTCACGTCCGGGGAGATGAGCTTGGCGTTGTATTGGTCGAGGGCGTAGTCGACGGCGTCTTCCTTGAGGCCCAGCACCACGAGGCCCGGCTTGTAGTTCTTCGCCGCCTCGTATACGGCGACCTCGACGCGCTTGACCATCGAGGTGAGCATGGTCCCCGGCTGCAGGTGGTTCTGGTTGCTGTCCACGCCGATGGCGAACTTCTTCGCGTCCTTGGCCGCCTGGTAGACGCCGATGCCCGTTCCGCCGGCCGCGGCGAAGATCACGTCGGCTCCCTTGGCGAACTGCGCACGCGCGAGCTCGCCGCCGCGCGCCGGATCATTCCATGCCGCGCCCGTGGTGCCCACCATGTTCACGAAGACCTCGCCCTTCGGGTTGGCGTACTTCACGCCCTGCTCGTAGCCGCACTGGAACTTGCGGATGAGGGGGATATCCATGCCGCCGACGAAGCCCACCTTGCCGGTCTTGCTGGTGAGCTCCGCGATCATCCCCACGAGGAAGCTGCCTTCGTGTTCCTTGAAGAGCACCGATTGCACGTTGGGAAGCTTGGCAACCCCGTCGATGATCGTGAATTGCAGCTTCGGGAACTCCTTGGCGACTTTCTCGACCGTGCTCGCCTGGGCGAAGCCGATGGCGATGATCGGCGTGGCGCCGCGCTCGGCCATGCGCCGCAGGGCCTGCTCGCGCTGCGACTCGTTGGCGATCTCGAACTCGATCGCAGGCTTGCCGGTTTCCTTCTTCCACTGCTCGATGCCCCGGTAGGCCGCCTCGTTGAAAGACTTGTCGAACTTTCCGCCCATGTCGTAGACGACCGCGGGGGCCGCAAACGCGAGCGCGGGAACGGTGAGGGCGAAGGCGATCGGCAGCACGGCCGCGGCGAGCTTCATGGGGAAGTCCTTTCGGGCGAAGCACAATCATGGCACCCCGCGCAAACGTTTGCCAAGATGGCCTAAACTGGCGCAAGAATCAACCTCCCGCGTCCATGTCGCCTTCCAAAGCGCCCGCCTGGCGCAAGCTGCCCAAGGCCCTGCTGCACGAGCACCTCGACGGGGGGTTGCGACCCCAGACCCTGCTCGAGCTTTGCGAGTCGCGGGGCGTGCGGGTGCCGGCCAGCGACGCCGCCGCGCTCGCCGCGTGGATGCACGCCAACGCGAATTCGGGAAGCCTCGAGCGCTACCTGCGCGGTTTCGCCATCACCATCGCGGCGATGGCGACCGAGGCGGCTTGCGAGCGCGTGGCGTACGAGGCCGCCGAGGATGCGCGCGAGGACGGGTGCGTGCTCGCCGAGTTCCGCATGGCGCCCTTGCTGCTGGAGCCGCACGGCCTTGCGGGAGAGGCGGTGGTCGAAGCCGTGCTGGCGGGCCTGGGGAGAAGCTCCTTGCGCTGCGGTCTGATCGTCTGCGGCATGCGCACCGACAACTCCGCCGATACCGAGCGCAGCGCGCATCTCGCCGTTCGCTACCGCGACAAGGGCGTGATCGGCTTCGACCTCGCGGGCGCCGAGCGCTACTTCCCGCCCAGCGACCACGAGGAAGCGATGGTCATTGCCCGTGACGGCGGGCTGGGCCTCACCTGCCATGCGGGCGAGTCGGACAGCGGCGATCGCGTGCTCGAGGCCGCGGGCCTGGGGGCGACCCGCATCGGCCACGGCATCCACATCGTTCTCGGGGAGACGCAAAAGCAGACGCACGAGTGGGTCGAGGTCGCCCGCGGCCTCGGCCTGCACTTCGAGGTGTGCCCCAGCAGCAACGTGCATACCGGGGCGGTGAGGTCGCTCGAGGTCCATCCCATTCGCGAGATGATCGCGGCGGGACTCTCGGTGTCTTGCTCCACGGACAACCGGCTCATGTCCGGGGTTACGCTGAGCAGCGAGCTCGAGGCGCTGCAGACGCGCACCGGGCTCACGCTCGGCCAGCTCGCGAACCTGCAGCGCGCGGCGGTCGCGGCTTCGTTCCTGCCTCAGGCCGACCGCGACGCGGCGATGGCGGAAGTCGAAGCCGGCTGGCCCAAGACGTAGCACTCCCGCACGCCGCGCTCGTCGCCCAGGATCATCCAGGCGAAGAGGCGCTCTTCCAGGGTCTTCGCGGTCCGCAGGCGGCGCGCCAGCAACGGAATGGCTTGCGGATCGAGGACGATGAAATCGGCCTCGCGGCCGGGCAGGAAGCTGCCGATGCGCTCGTCGAGGCGCAGCGCGCGCGCGCCCCCCAGGGTCGCGAGATAAAAACCTCTCAGCGCGGAGAGGTGCTGGCCCTGCAGCTGCGCGACCTTGTAGGCCTCCCCCAGGGTGCGCAGCATGCTGAAGCTCGTGCCGCCGCCCACGTCGGTCGCCAACGCGAACGGCATGCCCGCGGCATCCGCGGCGGCGATGTCGAAGAGGCCGCTGCCGAGGAAGAGATTGGATGTCGGGCAAAAGGCGGCGGCGGCTCCCGATTCGCCCAGGCGCCTGCGGTCCGCCGCGTCGAGATGGAGGCAGTGCGCGTAGATCGCGCGCGCGCGCAACGGTGGGAGTGTACGAATGCGTTTGGATAGGCGCGCGCGAGCTCCCCCGCGAGCCGTAGCTGCGCATCGCTCGAGGTGACCGCGAAACGCGGGGTGATGGCGTAGTGGAGGCGGCCCACGCCATCCCAGCGCTCGACCAACTCCCGCACGTCGCGGCGAACGCCTGCGGGTGTGTCTCGAAGCTGCTCGGGACAGTGCCGGTCCATCATCACCTGGCCGGCGACCATGCGCATGTTGCGACGCTGCGCAGCGGCGAAGAACGCGTCGGCCGAGGCGCGGTGCACCGTGCCGAAGACGATCGCCGTGGTGGTGCCGTGGCGAAGCAGCTCGTCGAGGAAAAATTCCGCGACCTCCAGGGCGTGCGCCTGCTGCGCGAAGCGCGCTTCCTCGGGAAAGGTGTATTGCTCGAGCCAGTGCAGGACGTTGCGCCCGGCGCTCGCGATCACATCGGTCTGGGAATAATGGATGTGCGTATCGACAAAGCCGGGAAGGATCAGCGCCGGGCGGCGGTCGAGGACCTGCGCTGCGCGCGGCAGCGATGCGAGCAGCGGCTGCGCCGGGCCCACGCGGGCCACGCGCCCATCCTCGGCGACCAGCAGGCCGTCCTCGAAATACTCGAAGCTGCTCGCCGCGGAGGCGAGCCCCGGGTCGTCCCGGAAGTGCAGGATCGACGCGCGAAAAGCGCGAAGCTCAGGGGCGGCCATCCTGCCTCCCGCGAGCGTCGATCCATGCGAGCAGCTCGGCGCGCTCGGCATCCGTGAGCCCGGTCACGTTGCCGGGCGGCATGGCGCGGTTCGCTACCTGCTCGCGGATACGCGCGGCATGCATCGTCAGTTGCGAGGCGTGCTCGAGCTCCACGCCTTTGGGAGCGGCCGCCAGGCCTGCGAAGCGCGGGCTCGCCGCATGGCAGGCGCCACAACGTTCGGCCACGATCGCCTGCACGCGCGCCGACTGCGGCGCGGTCGAAGCGTGGGAGGTCTCGCGTGGCCTCGCGCCGTAGGCCATGCCGGCCAGCAGCGCGGCCGCAACGACAAGCGGCCACGGCGAAGCGTGACCGTGGTGGCGCGCGACGAAGAAGGCGCGGATGAGCGCCGCCGCGGCCGAGATCGCGATCAGCCATACCCAGTTCCATTCCGCGCCGTAGATCCACGCGTAGTGGTTCACGAGCATCGTGAAGACCACGGGCAGCGTGAAGTAGGTGTTGTGCACCGATCGCTGCTTGCCGCGCTGGCCGAACGCCGGATCGATCGGGCGGCCCTCGCGGGCCGCCTGTATGAGCGCGCGCTGTCCCGGGATGATGATGAAGAAAACGTTCAGCACCATGATCGTCCCCAGCATGGCGCCGAAGTGCATGAAAGCCGCGCGGCCCGGGAAAAGGTGGCACAGCGCATAGGCCGCGACGGCGCACAGGACCGCGAGGACCACGGCCAGCGCCCGGTCGTCGCGTCCAACGGGCGAGCGGCAGAGTGCGTCGTAGACCAGCCAGCCGCCGGCGATCCAGGCAATGCCGAGGGCAACCGCGACACCCGGCGAGAGATCCGCAACCGCGCGATCAACCATGTACAGCTCGGCCTGCGCGTAATACACGACCGCGAGCAGGAAAAGGCCCGACAGGAGCGTGCTGTATGCCTCCCACTTGAACCAGTGCAGCGTCGCCGGCAGCGCGGGCGGCGCGGCGCGGTACTTCTGCGCGTGGTAGAAGCCGCCGCCGTGCACCGCCCACAGCTCGCCGGCTACGCCGCGTTCGGCGGCTCCGGCAGCATTCGATTCTGCCGGCGCTTCGCGACCACGAGGCGCTTGCAGATGATTGTCCAGCCAGATGAAGTAGAAAGAGGCGCCGATCCAGGCGATGCCGGTGACGACGTGCACGGCCCTGCCCAGCAGGTTCAGCCAATCGATCGCGTAGCTCGCGATCAAGACTTGCGCGCCGCGGTCGTGGTGACGTTCTCGCGCGTCGCGCGTCTCTCGCGCTCCTGGAGCAGTTGCGCGGCCACGGCGACGGCGATGGCCGCGGCTTCCTTGCTGCGAATCCCGTCGATTCCGATCGGCATGGCGAGGCGCGAGATTTCCTGCGCGGAGAAGCCGCGTTGCAGCAGGCGCTGGCGAAAGCGCGTCGCCTTGGGAAGCGAGCCGATCACGCCCGCCCAGCCGAAGCGGCCGTGCCGCAGCAGCGCCTCGCAGAGCGAGAAATCCTCGTCGTGGCTATGGGTCATGACCAACGCCCAGGCTCCTGCCTCCATGTCCCGCAGTTCCTCGGCGGGCTGTGGCGAGTACACGGTGTGCACGTCGAGGGGAGGGTCGTCGGCGAGCATGCCCTCGCGGCTATCGATCCAGGTGATGGCGAAGGGCAGCGGTGCCAGCACGCGCACGAGCGCGGTGGCAACGTGTCCCGCGCCGAAGAGCCAGAGGCGGGTGTCGCGCCGCAGGATCCGCTCGTAGAGCATCGGGACCTGCACGCGGTGCAGCAAGACCGCATCCTGCTCTCCATCGAGTGCGCCCGCGCCCTCGCGCACCGCGCTCTCGTGGCTCAGCAATCGCTGGCGCGCACCGCCTTCGGCGATCACCGTCGACGCCATCACCGAGGCCTCTCCGGTTTCGCGCGCTGCCAGCGCTTGCGCGAGGAAGCCCAGGTCGGAGGCGTCGTATCGCTGGAACCACAGCTCCACGATGCCGCCGCAGCACTGCCCGAGCGAGGCGCCCAGGGAAAAACGATCCAGCCGCGCAGCGGCCGCGGGGCTTTCCAGCAGGTCGCGTGCGATGCGAGTGGCGACGAATTCCAGGTGACCGCCCCCGATCGTCCCGAGCTCGCTTTCCGGTGTGATGAGCATGCAGGCGCCGGGCTCCCGCGGCGCCGAGCCGCGCACCGCCGCCACGACGACTCGCACCACGGGTTCGCTTCGCGCCTGCAGCGCGTCGTGCAGGGTCCGCAGCCAGTCTCTCATGGGAGCTCCTCGACCGCGGCCCCGGCCGTCGCGCGCGCGGAGGCGAGCGAATCGAGGGCCGCCAGGATGGCCTCGGGCGTGGCCGGCGCGCGCAGCCTCGGGCTCTGGCGTCCCGATCCGCACGCGGCAATCGCATCTCGAAGCGCAAAGAACACGGACATGGCGAGCATGAGCGGCGGCTCGCCCACGGCTTTCGAGCGGTGGATCGTGTCCTCGACGTTGGGCGCGTTCTCGAGCAGCCGCACATGAGCCACCGCCGGCCAGTCTCCGGAGGCGGGAATCTTGTACGTGGAAGGGGCGTGCGTCGTGATCTGCCCATGCTCGTTCCAGCAGAGCTCCTCGCTCGTGAGCCAACCCATGCCCTGCAGGAAGCCGCCTTCCACCTGCCCGAGGTCGACGGCGGGATTGAGCGAGCGGCCGGCGTCATGGAGGATGTCGATGCGCAGCAGGCGGTTCTCGCCGGTGCGCGTGTCGATGGCGACCTCGGCCACGGCGGCGCCATAGGCGAAATAGAGGAACGGCCTGCCGGAGAGCGTGTTCCGGTCCCAGAAGATCTTGGGTGTGCGATAGAAGCCCGTGGAGGAGAGCGAGATGCGTTGCTCGTGCGCCTTGCGGGCGAGAGCGCCGAAGGCGATGACGCCGCCACCGCCGCGTATTTCGCCCCGGATGAATTCGAGTTGTGAGGCAGGCACTCCGAGCTCCTTGGCCGCGAGCTCGGCCATGCGCTCGCGCACGGTGCGCGCCGCCGCCTCGGCGGCCTTGCCGTTCAGGTCGCTTCCCGAAGAGGCGGCCGTCGCCGAGGTGTTGGGAACCTTGCTGGTGTCGGTCGTGTTCACGCGCACCGCGTCGAGCGGCACGCCGAGCGTGTGCGCCACCACTTGGCCAACCTTGGTGTGCAGGCCCTGGCCCATCTCGGTGCCGCCGTGGTTCACGAGCACGGTGCCGTCCGTATAGACGTTCACCAACGCGCCGGCCTGGTTGTAGAGGACCGCATTGAAGGAGACGCCGAACTTCACCGGCGTGAAGGCGAGCCCGCGCTTGATGGTGTGATTCACTGCGTTGTGGCGGCCGATCGCCTCGCGCCGGCCGCGGTAATCGCTGCTCGCTTCGAGCTCCGCGGCGATACGCGGCATCACGTTGTCCTCGACGGTCATGCCGTAGTGCGTGACGTTGCGCTCGGAGACGCCGTAGAAATTCAGCCGGCGCACGTCCAGCGGGTCCAGGCCCCGGGCGCGCGCGATGTCGTCCAGCACGCTCTCGATGATCATCATGCCCTGGGGCGCGCCGAAACCCCGGAACGCCGTGTTGGACACGGTGTTCGTCTTGCAGCGATGCGAGATGACCTGCAAGTGCTCCAGGAAATAGGCGTTGTCGACGTGGCACAGCGCCCGATCGTTCACGGCCGCGGACAGGTCCAGCGAATAACCGCAGCGCGAGGCCATGGTGAGCGACAGCGCGAGGACCCGCCCGCTCGCGTCGAACCCGGCGTCGTAGTCGGCCAGGAACTCGTGCCGCTTGCCGGTGATGATCATGTCGTCGTCGCGATCCAGGCGAAGCTTGACGGGCCTGCCCGCGCGCACGGCGGCGACGGCCGCGGCGCACGCGAGCAGCGCGGCCTGGGTTTCCTTGCCGCCGAAACCTCCGCCCATGCGGCGGCAATGGACGGTCACCTCATGCGCGCGCCGGCCGATCGCGTGGGCCACGAGATGCTGCACCTCGGTGGGATGCTGTGTCGAGCTGATCACGAGCATGCCGCCGTTTTCCTGCGGCAGGGCGACCGCGATCTGGCCTTCGAGATAGAAGTGGTCCTGCCCGCCCAGCTCGAGCGTGCCCTGCAGGCGATGGGGCGAGCTGGCCAGGCGCTGCAGCGGCTCGCCGCGCAGGATCGTGTGCGTCGGCGCGACGAAGCTGCCGGCGGCGATCGCCTCGCGAATCCCCAGGATGGCGGGGAGCGTGTCGTAATCGATCCGAGCTTTGCGCGCGGCGCGGCGTGCCGCGTCGTGTGAGCCGGCGACGACGAGGAAGATCGCCTGGCCCGCGTATTGCACCAGCCCATCGGCGAGGATGGGATCGTCGTGAATCACCGGGCCGCAGTTGTTTTCACCGGGAATGTCGCTCGCCGCATAGACCGCGGCGACGCCGGGCGCCGTGGTGACCGGCGAAAGGTCCACGGAGCGCAGGCGTGCGTGCGCCATGCTGCTGGTGCCGAATGCGCCGTGCAGCGTGTTGGCCGGCAGCGGGATGTCATCGGCGTACTGGGCTTCGCCGCTCACATGCAGGTGCGCGCTCTCGTGGACCGATGCGGAACCGGCGATGCTCATGGCGCGACCCCGGAGACGAGCTCTTCCACGCGGAGCGGAGCTGCGTCGCGCCCGGCGACATGCGCGCTGAAGAAGCGCTCGAGCAACGCCGCGGCAACGCGGCTGCGATACGCGGCGCTCGCACGCATGTCGCCGATGGGCTTGAAGTCGGTGCGCAGCGCCTGCATGGCGCTGCGGACACTCGCTAGCGTCCAAGGCCTTCCCTGAAGCGCCGCCTCGGCGGCTGCAGCGCGCTTGGGAATTGCCGCCAGGCCTCCATAGGCGATGCGAGCTTCGGTGACGCTTCCGCTGCGCAACGTGACGGCGAAGCCGGCGCACACGGCGGAGATATCCTGATCGAAGCGCTTGGATACTTTGTAGCTCGCGACGATGCGGCCCTCCCGCGGCGTCGGTATGCGTACCGCGCGCACGAACTCGCCCTTGCCGAGCGTCGTTTCGCGGTAAGCGCGATACAGCGCTTCGAGGGGAATCGTCCTTTCCGCCGCACCGCGGCGCAGGACCACCTCGGCGCCCAGGGCGATCAGCACCGGCATGGAATCGCCGATCGGCGACCCGTTGGCGAGGTTTCCGACCAGGGTGCCCGAGTTGCGCACCGGCGGGGAGCCGAAGCGGTTCGCCAGCTCGGCCAGCATCGGGTAACGCTCGATGATGGCGGCATAGGCATCGGTGAGGCTCACCGCGGCTCCGATCTCCAGCATCGCTTCACGCTTCTCGATGCGGTCCAACTCCACGACATCGCCGACGTAGAGGATCGGCGGGAGGTCCCGCAACTGCTTGGGGACCCAAAGACCCACGTCGGTGCCGCCGGCCAGCAGCAGTGAGTCCGGCGCCCGGAGGTAAGCGTCCGCGAGCGCGTCCAGGCTCCTCGGGGCATTGAAACCCGGCAGCGACACGCCCGCCGCAACCGAGGGCAGCGCGGCGCGGGCTCGAGCCAGAGCGCGAAGAGCGACATCACGAAGCCGGGCGTGCAGAAGCCGCATTGCGAGGCGTGCGCCTCGACCATCGCCTGCTGCACCGGATGCAGGCGACCGTCGGGGCCGCGCAAGCTCTCGACCGTGACCACTTCCTTGCCGTCGAGGGTGGGAACGAAACGGATGCAGGAGTTGACCGCGCGGTAGCGCATGCCTCCATCGCGCGCTTCGCCCAGCACCACGGTGCAGGCGCCGCAATCGCCCTCCGCGCATCCCTCCTTTGTTCCGCAGCGGCCGAGCGGCCCGCGCAGGTATTGCAGCAGGGTGGTCGTGGCCGTCGCGTCCCGTGCTTCGACGACCTCGCCGTCGAGCAGAAACCGCGGGAAACGCTTCGAATCCTGTGGAGGCCGGGTATCCATCAGGACCCGCGATAGGTTGAATAGCTCCAGGGCGAAGCGAGGAGCGGCACGTGGTAATGAGCGTTGGCGTCGGCGATGCCGATGCGGATGACGACGGTCGTGAGGAAGGCCGGTTGCGCAAGCTTCACGCCCTTGCCGCGGAAATAGCCTTCCAGGTCGAACGCGATCTCATACAATCCCGGGCGCATCGCATCTCCGGACAACAGGGGTTGCGAACAGCGCCCTTCGGCATTGGTCGTCGTGCGTACCAGAGTTTCCCGAGGCTCGCCAAGCCGCGCGAGCTCCACCCGGACGCCGGCGGCGGCGATCCCGTGATAGGTATCCAGCACATGTGTGGTTAGTATCCCCATGGTGAAAGGATAAAGCACATGACCGAAGCCTCCTATCCTCGCGATCTCATCGGCTACGGCGCGCGTCCCCCGCAGGCCGACTGGCCCGGCGGGGCGCGCATCGCTTTGCAGTTCGTCCTCAACTACGAAGAGGGCGCCGAAAGCTCGGTGCTGCATGGCGATCGCGCGTCGGAGACCTTCCTTTCGGAGATCGTCGGCGCGACGCCTTATCCCGGTGCGCGGCACGTGAGCATGGAGTCGCTCTACGAGTATGGCAGCCGCGCCGGCGTGTGGCGGCTGCTGCGGCTGTTCCGCGAACGCAAGCTGCCGCTCACGGTCTTCGCGGTGGCCATGGCGCTCGCGCGCAATCGCGAGGCCGCCGGCGCGTTCGTCGAGGACGGCCACGAGATCGCCGCCCACGGTTGGCGCTGGATCAACTACCACGGCATGGCGGAGGCCGAGGAACGCGAACACGTCGCCCGCGCCGTCGAGATCCTCCGCGAGGTGACCGGCACGCGGCCGCTGGGGTGGTACACGGGCCGCACCAGCGCGAATACCCGGCGCCTGGTCGCCGAGTTCGGAGGTTTCCTCTACGATGCCGACTCCTATGCCGACGACCTGCCGTACTGGGAAGAAGTCGCGGGAAAGCCCCAGCTCATCGTGCCTTACTCGCTCGACACCAACGACATGCGCTTCGCCACGCCCCAGGGATTCAACACCGGCGAGCAATTCTTCGCCTACCTGCGCGACGCCTTCGACACGCTGTATGCGGAGGGAGCCGAGACGCCGAAGATGCTCTCGATCGGGCTGCATTGCCGGCTTGCCGGGCGGCCCGCGCGCCTCGCCTCGCTCGCCCGTTTCCTCGACCACGTCCAGCGCCACGACCGGGTCTGGATTTGCCGGCGCGTGGAGATCGCGCGCCATTGGATCGCGCGGCATCCGTTCCGAAGCCCGTCCGCGTGATCGCGCTGGAGACCTTGAACGGCTTGCCGCAGGCCGATTTCGTCGCACGCCTGGGCGCCATCTACGAGCATTCCCCGTGGATTGCCGAACGGGCCCTCGTCGCGAGGCCTTTCGCCTCGCTGGATACGCTGCACGCGGCGATGGAGCGCGCGTTGCACGGCGCCTCGCGCGACGAGCAGCTCGTACTCATTCGCGCGCATCCCGAGCTCCTGGGCAAGCTGGAAGCGGCCCGGCTCACCGGGAGCTCGCGTGCGGAGCAAGCTTCCGCGGGCCTCGACCGATGCACCGCCGCGCAGAAGGCCCGCATGCAGGCGCTCAACCAGGCTTACCGGGAGAAATTCGGCTTCCCCTTCATCGTTGCCGTGAAAGGGCTCGACTGGGCGATCATCATCGAACGCATCGAGGCGCGCCTGCGGCAAACGCGCGAGGCCGAGCTCGCGACCGCGTTGCAGGAGATCGGCCGCATCGCTCGTTTTCGCCTCGAAGCCATGGCCTGATGCGCTGTCTCGAGAGCCTCGCATGACGACGGACAATACGGATCTCGAGCGCTGGCTCGACGCGCGGCACGCCGAGGCCGTAGCGTTCCTCGCCGAGCTGGTGAAGGTGCCGAGCGATACGCCGCCGGGAGACAACACGCCGCACGCACAGCGCGCCGCGGCCTTGCTCTCCGCCATGGGATTCGAGGTGGAGCGCCATGAAGTGCCCGCCGCCACCGTCGGCGCGGCGGGATTGCGTTCGATCACGAACCTCGTCGTTCGCCAGCGCTTCGGCGCGGGACCGATTGTGGCCCTCAACGCGCACGGCGACGTCGTGCCGCCCGGCGGCGGCTGGACCTGTGATCCGTACGGCGCCGCGGTCCATGACGGCCGCATGTACGGGCGCGGCGTGGCGGTCTCCAAGTCGGACTTCGCGACCTATGCCTTCGCGCTGGCCGCGCTCAAGGCTCACGGGAGCGCGCTGCGCGGGTGCGTGGAGCTGCATTTCACCTACGACGAGGAGATGGGCGGCGAGCTCGGCCCCTCCTGGCTGCTCGCAAACGGGATCACCAAGCCGGACTTCGCCATCTGTGCCGGCTTCTCGTACGGCATCATCACGGCGCACAACGGGTGCCTGCAGCTGGAAGTCGTCCTGCGGGGCAAGTCCGCCCATGCGGCGATTCCGCAGTCGGGCGTCGACGCGCTTTACGCCGCGGTTGCGGTGCTCTCGGATCTGTACGCGAGCCGGGACGCGCTCAACGGGATCCGCTCGCGGGTCCCGGGCATCACGCACCCCACGCTCAATGTCGGCCGCATCGAAGGAGGCGTGCACACGAACGTCGTGCCGGACCGCGTCATGTTCCGCGTGGACCGCCGCATCGTGCCGGAAGAGGATCCCGCGCAGGTCGAGGCCGACCTGCGCCAGACACTCGGGGCCTCGGCCGGCCGACACCCGGGGATCGAGCTGGCGATGCGCCGGCTCCTGTTGGCCGATCCCCTTCGTCCCATGCCGGGCCAGCTGCGATTGGTGGACGCGCTGCAACGGCAGGCCACGCGCGTCTTTGGCGAGCCGATTTCCGCGCACGGCGTCCCGCTGTACACCGACGCCCGGCATTACGCGCGGGCCGGAATTCCCGTGGTGCTGTACGGCGCCGGCCCGCGCACGCTCGAAGCGTCGAATGCGAAGCGAGCGGATGAAAACCTGCTGCTCGAGGACCTTCGGAAGTCCACGCTGGCCGTGGCGTATGCCGTTGCCGACCTCCTTTCATCGTGAGTCCAGTCTTCTCTTGAGTGCCATGGATTCGACCACGCCGCAAGGCGGCATCCTGATCGTCGATGATGACCCGAACAGCCTCGTCGCCCTGCGGGAGCTCCTCGAGGGCCCGGGGCAGTCGGTGATCCTCGCGGAATCCGGCGAAGACGCGCTGCGGCACGTCCTCAAGCAGGATTTCGCAGTCATCCTGCTGGATGTGCGCATGCCGGGAATGGACGGCTTCGAGACGGCGCGATTGATCAGGGAGCGCAAGCGCTCGCGGCACACGCCGATCATTTTCATGACCGGCGCCCTCGAGGATGTGCACTCGCAGTTTCGCGGCTACGAAGCAGGGGCGGTCGACTACATCACGAAGCCCTTGGTCCCGCAGGTGCTGAAGTCCAAGATCGCGGTGTTTCTCGAGCTCTACAAGATCAATGCCGACCTGCGGCGCGAGATCGCGGTGCGAACGCGCGCGGAAGAGCACCTGAGGTCATCGGAAGAGAACCTGCGCTCGCTGGCGGCGCACCTGCAATCCGTTCGCGAGGAGGAAGGGACGCGCATCGCGCGTGAAATCCATGACGACCTTGGGCAGGCGCTCACGGGGCTCAAGATGGACCTCGCCTGGGTGGCGAAGAGGCTTCGCGCGGATCAGAAACCGCTCGCCGAGAAGGCCGCTTCGATGGGCCGTCTCATCGACGACACGGTGCAAATGGTGCGCCAGATCGCCTCGCGGCTGAGGCCGGCGATACTGGATGAGCGCGGCCTGACGGCGGCCATCTGGTGGCAGGCGAGGGATTTCCGAAAGCGCGTCGGAATCCGCTGCGAGGTCTCATTGCCCGCGGAGGCGCCGCCGATCGACGCCGAGCGCTCGCTCGCGGCGTTCCGGGTCTTCCAGGAGCTTCTGACGAACGTCGCGCGTCACGCGAATGCGACGCGGACCGACGTCGCGCTGCGGGTGGAGTCGGGCATGCTCGTCCTCTTGGTCGAGGACAACGGCAAGGGTATCGACGAGGCGGCTGCTGCCAGCCCGAAATCGCTGGGTTTCATGGGAATGCGGGAACGCATCCTTCCGTTCGGTGGGAAAATCGAGATCGCGGGAACACGCGACGCGGGGACCCGCGTCAGGGTGACCATACCTCTTGGCGTGAAGTAAACTGTATGGGGTTTCTAAGAAGGGTCCAGCCGTGAGAATTCTCATTGCGGACGACCACCCGATCGTCCGACGTGGCCTCAAGCAGGTCCTGGAGTCGGAGTGCCCGGCAAGAGCGGGTTGGACTTGATCCAGGAAATAAAGAAGCAGCACCCGAAGCGTCCGGTGCTGATCCTGAGCATGTTTCCCGAGGAATCGCATGCGGCCCGGGTCTACAAGGCGCGTGCGGAGGGCTACATCAACAAGGAATCGGCCAGCGAGGAGCTCGCCGCCGCCATTCGAAAGGTGGCGAGCGGCGGCAGGTACGTGAGCCCGACCTTCGCGGAAAAGCTGGTATCGGAGCTGGGGTCCGACGCCGAGAAGCCGCTGCACGAGACCCTCACGGACCGTGAGTACCGCGTGATGTGGTTGCTGGCAGGCGGGCAGCCGATCAACCAGATTGCCGAGGCGCTGTTCCTCAGCCCGAGCACGATCAGCACCTACCGGACGCGCATCCTGAAGAAGCTGAATCTGACCGACAACGCGGCCCTGGTGCGCTACGCGGTGAAGCAGCAGCTCATACAGGGTTAGGACCGTTGTAGCGCCACAGCTACATCGTGCCGCCGAATCACGGCGACAAGATCACTGCTCCGCCGATAGTGGGCCGAGCGCCGGGCCCATATCATCGGAGGCATGAGCGGTTCCATTCTCGTGGTGGAAGACGAGCCCGTCACCCAGAAGCTGCTGGCGGCCAATCTCGAGCGTGCCGGACATGAGGTCCTCCGGGCGGCGAGCGTCCCGGAGGCCCAGGCGGCCCTGCACAAGGCGCTGCCGGACCTGGTGCTCCTCGACTGGACCCTTCCGGAGACTACCGGCGTGAGCTTTGCGAGGCAGCTGCGCGCCGATCAGCGCACCAGGGAGATTCCCATCATCATGCTGACGGGGCGGTCGCACGAGACCGACAAGGTGACGGGGCTCGAAGCCGGAGCCGACGATTACATCACCAAGCCTTTCTCCGCGAGCGAGCTGATCGCGCGGATCCGGGCGGTGATGCGCCGGCGGCTCCCTCTGCTCAACGAGGACGTCATCGAGATCGACGGGCTCAGGCTGGATCCGACCGCGCATTGGATTACCGGCGGCGGCGTGAAGATCGAGCTCGGAGCCACCGAGTTTCGCCTGCTGCACTTCTTCATGGCCCGCCCGGATCGCGTCCTTACGCGCGGCCAGCTTCTCGACAAGGTCTGGGGTGATCACGTGTTCGTCGAGGAACGCACGGTGGACGCCCACATTCGCAGGCTTCGACAATCGCTCCAGCCCTCGGGCCACCAGAGCCTGATCGAAACCGTGCGCGGAATCGGCTATCGCTTCCGGCGCAGCCTGGCCTGAATCGAGCTCACGCCGGCGCACGGCTCAGTGCGCGTTCTCCATTTTCAGGACGATGGGAATCGTGCTCAGCACGATCCTGAGGTCGAGCCACACCGACCAGTTTCTCAGGTAGGCGAGGTCGTACTCGATGCGTTTGGCCATCTTGTCGAGCTTGTCGGTCTCGCCACGCATGCCGTTCACCTGCGCCAGGCCGGTAATGCCGGGCTTGACCTTGTGACGAATCATGTAGCCCCGGATCATCCTGCGATAGAGCTCGTTGTGCGCCACCGCGTGCGGGCGCGGGCCGACGACGCTCATGCGGCCCTGCAATACATTGACGAACTGCGGCAGCTCGTCGAGAGAGGTTCGCCTCAGGAATGCCCCAAGCCGAGTCACCCGCCGGTCATTGCTGGTGGCTTGCGGGATCACGGCTCCGTCCTCGAGCACGGTCATGGTGCGGAATTTGTAGACCACGATCTCCCGGCCATCGATGCCGTAGCGTCGCTGCCGGAACAGCACCGGGCCGGGGGAGGTGAACCTGATCCCCAACGCGATCGCGAGCATGAGCGGCGAGATCAGCACGAGGATCACCGCGGCGAGGAGGATGTCGCTCGCGCGCTTGACCAGTCCGTTGATGCCGTAGAAGGGTGTCTCGCACACGGCGATCACCGGCATGTCACCGACCGTGTCCATGCGCGCCTGGATGAGGTCGAACAGAAAGATGTCCGGCGCAAAGTAGATCGAGGCCGTCGAGTCGTGCAGTGCCTCGAGCAGCTCGTAGAGGCGGGGCTGCGACGCCATCGGCAGCGTGATGTAGATCAGGTCCACATGCGAGGTCTTCACGAACTCGGGCAGCGCGTCGAGCGAGCCGAGGATCGCGCCGGGCCCGGCGCGGCTCATCCTCGCCGGGGCGCGATCGTCGAAGTACCCGGT
>WNFI01371476.1_pt1 | contig 25467 bp, 25 predicted proteins | sample 5400471 | NCBI WGS metagenome assembly WNFI01 (sample SAMN13153348, study PRJNA577476) | soil metagenome | isolation source: 100 cm saprolite on Douglas fir-dominated hillslope | place: USA:California | collected 2013-09-17 | reverse complement strand
CTCTTCGATCTGGACGGCGTGCTGGTGGATTCGACACCCGCGGTGGCGCGGGCGTGGGCCGGATGGGCGCGCGAGCACGGGTTCGAGCCGGACGAAGTTGTAAAAAAAGCGCACGGGCGGCCGAGCATCACAACCATCCGCGAGCTCCTCCCCCACGCGGATCACGCCGCGGAAGATCGCGAAATGGAGCGGCGCGAAATCGCCGACGTGGACGGAGTCATTCCCTTGCCCGGCGCGCTGGAGTTGCTGCGGGCGCTACCGCTGGAACGCTGGGCCATCGTGACCTCCTGCACGCGGGCGTTGGCGCACGTGCGCATCGGCGCAGCGGGCCTTCCGAAGCCCCGGCATCTGGTCACGGCAACAGATGTGAAGCATGGCAAGCCGGACCCCGAGCCGTACTTAAAAGGGGCGCAGATTCTGGGTGTACCTGCCAGCGAGTGCATTGTCATCGAGGACGCTCCCGCGGGCATTCGCGCAGGCAAAGCGGCGGGAGCCCGCGTCCTGGCGTTGCGCACCACCGCGAGCGACGCCGAACTCCAGCAAGCCGGCGCGGACTGGATTGTCGATGACTGCGCCGAACTTTCTCTGAATTCCTCGGTGGCTGGCGAAGAGTTTTTGCTCGTCGGCCGTCGAACAAAATAGTCCGGGGCTCCGTATAAACAGGTAAAATCTCAGCTTTATCGAACCGCGAAGTGCAAGTGTGTTCCGAGGAGAGAAACGATGATCCGTGTGAAAAACCTGAGCGTGCCTCTGGCGCTCGCTTTGTCCATAACCGCGATTGCGGCGGGAGCCCGCGCGCAGGAAAAAGAGGCCAAACCTGCCGAAAAGCCCGCCGAAGCCGCCCCTGCTGCGCCGCCCAAGGAAGAATCTTCCGTCACCGATCACAGCATCAAGATCGCCGGCCAGACGATTCCCTACAAGGCGACCGCGGGAACGATTCTCCTGAAGAATGAAAAGGACGAACCTACCGCGCTGGTCTACTACACCGCCTACACGCGCAGCGACGCGAAAGATCTGAGCCAGCGCCCCGTCGCGTTCGTTTACAACGGCGGGCCGGGCTCTTCCTCGGTCTGGCTGCACATGGGCTCATTTTCGCCGCGCCGGGTCATCACCGTGAACGCCGATGCCACGCCTCCCGCTCCCTACAAGCTCTCCGAGAATCCGCACTGCCTCCTGGACAAAACGGACTTGGTCTTCCTTGACCCCGTGGGAACGGGATTCAGCCACGCGGTCGGCAAAGCCCAGGACAAGGATTTCTGGGGCGTCGATCAAGACGTCAAATCCCTGGCGCAATTCGTCAACACGTACGTCAGCCGCAACAGCCGCTGGAATTCCCCTAAATTTCTCATCGGCGAAAGCTACGGCACCTTTCGCTCGGCGGCGCTTTCGAATTACTTGCAGTCCCATGACGGCCTGTACTTCAACGGCATCGTTCTGATCTCTTCCGTGCTGAACCTGGGAACCATTTCGTTCAATGCCGGCGAAGACATGCCGTACATCTTCTACCTGCCTAGCTACGCGGCCACCGCCTGGTATCACAAAGTGCTGAAGGACCGGCCCGACAATCTGAATTCCTTCCTCGAGGAAGCACGGAAGTATGCGCAGACGGACTATGCGGATGCTTTGATGAAAGGTTCAAAGCTGGGCGAAGCGGAAAAAGCGGCCGTCGCGAAAAAGCTTTCCCGCTTTACCGGCCTCGGCGAGGACTACCTGGTCAAAGCCAACCTGCGCGTGAACCTGCCGCAGTTCATGAAGGAGCTGCAGCGCAGCCGCGGCCTGACCACCGGACGCCTCGACGCGCGTTTTTCTGGTTGGAGCTACGACCTGCTCGGCGAATTTGCGGAGTACGATCCGCAGGACACCTCGATCACCGGGCCGTTCACCGCGGCATTTAACAACTATGTCCGCGATGAGCTGAAGTTCGGACAAGACAAGGTCTATCACACGATCTCGGAAGACGCCGGGCAGAATTGGGATTGGAAGCATCGCGGCGGCGACAACTTCGGATTCCCCGGCTCGCCGAATGTGGAAGGTGACCTGATTCAGGCCATGCTCACCAATCCGCACTTGCAGGTCGAAGTGGAAAATGGGCTCTACGATCTTGCCACGCCGTTCATGGCCACCGAATACACCATGGAGCATCTCGGCCTGCCGGACAAACTCCAGAAGAACATCCGGCTGCAGTATTACGACGCGGGACACATGATGTATCTGCGCGATGAAGATCTGGTCAAGCTCAAAACCAACATCGCCGGCTTCATCGATGGAGCCTCCAAACCATAATCAAGCGGTTCGAACAGAACATCGCGCCGTTCGAACAAATTTCGCGGCGGCCTGCGTCGCATCTCCTGGCAGCCGCCGCGTTTTTCTTTCAGATACCCTGTCCATCCGGCCAGTAATTCTCACGAAATTCCCTGGAAGCACTCCCAAGCCGCCGGCATCAGTTCGCCTACAATCGAAGGGTTACAAGATCGAGAGACCTGGCGGCACTGCACGCGGTTCGCCCTCCTCTTCTTGGGCCTCGAAAGGATACAAATCAATATTATGGGAACACCGACGCATACCATGCCGCCGCAGACAACGCCCGCGCAAGTGCCCGCGCCATCATCGGCGCCCGCCGCGCAAAGGACCATTCACACCCCTCAGCTCGTCACCGCGATGCTGAAGGCCAGCCCGCACGTCAGCGACCTGATTTTCTCTCCGGGCCGCGCTCCTCAAATCGAAGTGAGCGGCCAACTGGTCGAGCTGAAATACAAGGGGCTCGAGTGCCTGACTCCCCAAGACACCATGTACATCGCCGGCGACATCATGGGAAAAAACGAGACGCCCGCCCGCAAGCTCGAGCAGGATGGCTCCGCTGACCTTTCCTATGGCATCTCGGGCGTAGCGCGTTTCCGTGTGAATATTTTCAGGCAACGGGGAAGCTGCGCCATAGTGATGCGCGTGATCCCGGACAAGATTCCCGGATTCCAGGAATTAAATCTTCCTGAAGCGTTGAAGGAAGTCGTGGATCTTCGGAATGGCATCGTCCTCGTGACTGGCCCCACCGGCTCCGGCAAATCGTCCACCCTCGCCGCTGTCCTGGACAAAATGAATGAGGACAAGGCGTATCACATCCTCACCATTGAAGACCCCATCGAGTTTCTGCACCGCCACAAGAGATCAACAATTCATCAACGCGAGCTGCATACGGACACGCCCAGTTTCGCGCTGGCCCTGCGCGCTGCGTTGCGCCAGGCGCCCAAGGTCATCCTCGTCGGCGAGATGCGCGATCGCGAGACGATTGAGATCGCCCTGGAGGCTTCGGAAACGGGCCACCTGGTGCTCTCCACGCTCCACACCGTCGATGCCGCAAAGACCGTGGAACGCATCGTCGGAGTTTTTCCTCTGGCCGACCAGCAAGCCATCCGCACCCGCCTCTCCAAAGCCTTCCGCTACATCGTTTCCCAGCGTCTGCTTCCGCGGAAGGACGGCAAGGGGCGCATCGCCGCCGTGGAAATCCTCAAGTCCACGATGCGCACGAGGGAGTACATTGAAAAGGGTGAAAGCGAAGGCAAGTCGCTTCTCGATGCCATGCGCGATGGCAGCACCGAGGGCATGCAGCACTTCGATGGCGAGATTGACCAGCTCATTCGCGCCGGGATCGTCGATTTCGAAACCGGTCTGACGTATTCAACAAATGCCGGAAATCTGCGTCTGGAAATGGCCGATTACCTCGACGAGCGTCCTACCCGGCCTGCTGCAAGCAAGCCCGCAGCGCAGGATCCCAACCGCACCACCGAGATCGAAATCGAGAGATAACTACGCCGAAGGGTAAATCTAGGTTGCCGAACTTTTCCTCAACAGCCTGTGACCTGGTTTGCTTGTCGGGAGCATTCTCTCTATCTGAGACCGCTCCCTGAACCCTAAAGCCTGGCCGATGCAAACGGTTACCCTGTATCGGCAGGCGCCTCTACAGGGCCTTTGAACTGGCTTGCCGATTCGCGGGAAACAGTTCCTCGAAGAGAATCTCCGCGAGTTGGTAGAGGTGATCCGCCCCATGGTCGTGCACGTACTTGTATTCGGCGGGCCGAAGCGGATTGTTGTCTATCCGCGCTACCAGCCGACCGGTGGTCTTCTGGTCTGCCTTCGCATTTTCCAGACTCTTCTTGATCGCATCGGAAGCGACAATGCCCTTCCGCAGCCGTTCGCGCGCGCTTCGTAGATTGTCGAACAGACGATCAAGGTCATAAATGACGCGAATCGCCTCAACCGCTCGGGAACCCTCCGCCACCTTGCCGTCCACGCCAACGGCGAAAATGTTCGGCATTGTCCACGCAGTCTGATTCGTTCCCCGCAACCACATCACCTGCGCGGTCGCAAACGTCGCGTCGCGCATACTATGAATCTCTGCCGCGGTTACGACCGCCTCTTCCGAAGCGCCAATTTCTCGAACGTACTTGTTCCACACATCGGAAATCCGTTGTTCGGGAACCTGTCGCAACGGATCGGAAATGGCCTCATATTCGGCGTGTGCAATTCGCTCCCGAATCCCGCTCGTGGCCCACGCCGGAGGCAGGCTGTCAGCGAACATGTCCGCGACCTCATCCACAAACGCGCGCGCGTCAGCCTCAGTGTTGATGTGCGCGGCAAGTTCGTTCATTCGAATGGCCGCTTGGCGGTGGCGCTCAAAGAGGAGACTGGCTTGCCGCTGCGCAGCAGCCTGCTCCTCGGTCTTGGAACTTTCCTGTTGCGGATAACCGAAAACAAGGGCCAATACTAGCCAATAGAGAAACATTTCCCCACCTCGCTGCAAAACGGAGCAGGCTCAGCCGACGAACTCGCGCGAATCCTCCAGCCACAGTAACGGAAAGCGTATTAGACTTCAACTGCAACAGAAAGTATCTAACTTTCTACTCAGCCCCGTACATGCCACAATCAAAAGCAGAAAACTCGCACCCTCGATGAGCGATTTCATTGACATTCTGTTGATGCGCGTGCCTCACGCGCTCCGCGTGATCCTGCGCATCGCCTTTTACTTCTCCCTTCTTGCCATATTTCTGCCGCGCCTGACGCCAAGAGTCTTCCACGCCGTTGAATCCCTTCTTTCCCGTTTGGCGGAACGCAAGACGCTGGCGGTCATCGCCCTTTTCCTCGTCGTCATCGGTGTCCGGCTTGCTCTTCTCCCGCAGTTGCCGGTCCCCGTTCCCGGAATCCATGATGAATACAGCTATTTGCTGCTCGGTGACACGCTCGCTCACGGACGCCTCGCCAATCCGCCCCACCCCATGTGGATGAGTTTCGAAACATTTCACGTGAATTGGTTTCCGACTTATTCGTCGAAGTATCCGCCGGGGCAAGGGGCCGTCCTCGCGCTCGGGCAATTGCTGGCGCATCCCTGGATCGGCGTGCTTCTGAGCGTTGCCACAATGTGCGCCGCAATTCTTTGGATGTTGCAGTCCTGGCTCCCGGCAAGATGGGCATTCCTCGGCGGAGCGCTGGTCGCGCTGAAATTCGGAATCGCCAGCTATTGGATCAACAGCTACTGGGGCGGAGCCGTCGCGGCCACCGGCGGCGCGCTGGTGCTGGGCGCGATGCCGCGAATCGTGCGCCGCGCGCGCACGCGCGACGCTTTGCTGCTCGGCCTGGGAATCGCCATCCTGGCGAACACCCGGCCCTACGAGGGATTGCTCTTCTGCATCCCCGTGGCGGGCTGGTTCCTCTGGTGGCTTGCAGGAAAAGCAAAATCGACCGTGACGCCGCGAACGCGCATCGTCCGGGTTTTCGCGCCGCTGGCCGTTGTTCTGCTGCTGACCATCGTCTTCCTTGGCTACTACAACTGGCGGTTGACCGGAAACGCCTCCCTCTTCCCGCATACCTTGAACTCGCGGACCTATCGATCGATGGGGCTGTTCTTGTGGGACCATCCCAAGGATCCGATTCAATACAACAATGAGCAGTTCGAAGATTTCTACAACGGCTGGGAACGCGAGGATTATCAGAACACCTGGCAGGACGTTTGGAAGGTTTCCGCTGAAAAATTGACACGCAGCGGCAGCACCTACTTTTGGTGGGGCGCACTGCTGCTCTTACCTGGATTGCCTTTCGTTTTTTTCGATCGCAAGATGCGCTTGCCGCTTCTGCTCTTCCTGCTGGGGACCGCCGGATTCCTCTCGTTGATCTGGTCTTTTCCGCATTATGCCGCGACGCTGACGTGCGTCATTTTTCTGCTGCTCGTCCAGGCCATGCGCCACCTGCGCACCATCCGTCTGGGTGGACGCCCGCTTGGCCTTGCGCTTTCCTGGGCCATCTTTTACCTCCTCGCAACCGATGTTGGTCTCTCTCTCGCGCGCCATGTCTGCGACCCGTTGGAATGGACCTGCCAGGGAGACCCCAGCCGTGCGGCCATCGGGAAAAAGCTCTCGAATACTCCCGGCAAGCACTTGATCATGGTGCGCTATGAAGAAGATCACAACCTGCACGACGAGTGGGTTTACAACGGAGCGGAAATCGACACCGCCAAGGTGCTTTGGGCCCGCGAACTCGATCCCGCCCAAAATGCAAAGCTCTTCGCCTATTTCAAAGACCGGCAGATCTGGCTCGTCGAACCCGATACTGACAATACGGAGTTGCTTCCCTACTCTCCCGCGGCCCTTCCGCCCAAACAGTAAACTGCCCCGCTACTTTGTTTTCCTGAGCAACGACACAAAGTGCAAACCTCGTCCTGCGAGAAGGCTGACCGGAGGCGGGTACAGCGGCACTCGTGTGGTCCAGGTCGTCTCCGCCAGCCCGCACCTCAAGAAGTATTCTGCCCATTCTCCGCGGCTCTGGTAGTTGTAGGTCAACACCACGCCGTGAGGCCGGTTGCTCACCCAATCCATGAAACGCAGTGTCACGTGATCGAGGATGCTTTCGTCCAAATGATCCTTTAGAAGCACGAAAGAACGGCTGACCCGGGCTGCCTCATGAAGCAGGATCGCAGGATCTTGCGTGTGGTGGAGCACGTCCACAAAGAGGCAGACATCGAAGGTATCACTTGGAAATGGAAGTGACGATCCATCAAATGCAGTGCATTCAATTTTGCATTCCGGCCGAACCAGAAACTCGACACCCTGAATGGCAATGTCCGGGCGAATCTGGGCGATGAGCGTTCCGATGGCGCCGTCGCCGCAGCCAATATCAAGCACGGATGCGCTTGGGGGAATCTGCGCCGCAAGCATTTCGGCAAGGACGCGGGTGCGGCGTTGAAATACGAAAGCACGATGCCAGCTCCCCATCCAGGAGAGCGGCCAGGAAAGTGGCCGGGGTATCTGCGGTGGGGCAGCCATTTATTTTAGGTCGTAGTCACCGATGAATGTCTCGCGGCTGATGCCAAGCATGCTGAGGAAGAACGCGGCGAAAATAATCTGTAAACCGAGGAACAGCCACATCGACCAGAACAGCACCTGACGGATTTGGTGGAGCTCGCCGAAGCCGCTGGCGGCCCATTGCCAGGTGACCCACGCGCATCCGGCGAATCCCATGAGGAACAACCCGCCTCCCAAGAGCAACCCCGTCTCCAGGGTGACGCGCTTCAGAACACGCCGCAAAGATACGGAGCGGCGGTCAAAGCGTTCGGCATAGCTGAATACCTTTGCGAATGCCCCGATCGAGAGAATCTGCGCCCCCAGCAGCGTGAAGATAACCCCGAAAATCATGGTGTGAAGGTCGAGCCCGACATGGGGAGAAATCTGGCGCGGCCCCGGCAGCAACCAAAACACAAGGAAGAGTCCAACCAACACGAGCGCGGCGCCCGGCAGCAGGAAAAGCCAGTTCGGCGCGTAGAGCAGCATGAATCGCAGGCTGCGCCAGCCGTCGCGAAAGCTGCGAAGATGCGGCGCGCGTCCGCGCTTGTCGGGCCACAAAATGATGGGGATTTCCGCGATGCGCGCCCCGATTTGCGCGGACTTGATGATCATCTCGAGCGCGAATTCCATCCCCGAACTTCGCAGATCCAGGCGGTCGTACAGACTGCGGGTGAATCCCCGCATCCCGCAGTAACCGTCTCCGATGTGCGCATGAAATAAAGTATTGAGCAGCGCCGTGAGACCAGGATTGCCGAAGTACTTGTGGAGTGGCGGCATGGCGCCCGGTTTGATTTCGCCGCTGAACCGGTTGCCCATCACGATGTCGTTGCCTTCGCGCAGTTTTTCCACGAATCGCGGCACATCGGTGAAGTCGTAGCTGTCGTCCGCGTCCCCCATGATGATGAAAGGCCCGCGTGCGCCGGCGACGCCTGCGCGCAGCGCAGCCCCGTACCCGCGCTCCGTCACGCGAATCACGCGCGCACCGTGCTCTTCCGCAATCTGAATCGAGCCGTCCGTCGAGCCGTTGTCCGCAACAACTACTTCGCCCGTTAGCCCCGCCGCCTGGAACGCCTTCATGGCTTTGTCCACGCAGTACGCCAGCGAATTCGCTTCATTCAGGCACATCTTCCGGCAATTCATGCTTCTGACCTCCGCTCGCCGGCCGGTACTGGCCAAGTTTCACGGATGAGCGTCATGCAGACAGCCGGTCTAAGAGGACTTGCTAAACCTTTGGCGACTTCCGGCAACGCATCCGGGATTCGCCTTGTGATGGTACGTTTCTGCGTCGCCGACAAGTCGCACAGAACGCGAGACGGAAAAAGTCAAACCATTGGCGACATTTAACAGATACTCCCAAAAAAAAGATACTGAACCTGTCGATCTCGCTGCTTCTCGTTCGACGTACAAGTAGAGCTAAGGAGAGTGCCCTTTAGGAGGGAGATATGGCAAGGCAGCACACGCCCTTTCAGGGGCTAAAATCAGTCGTGCTAGCGGCCCTCGTCGGGATCGGGCTTATTATTCTATTCGGGAAGCTGGATGGACCCGCAGCCCGGTTGACCAACCTGCTCGGCCTAGCCGCAAGGGAGACACTGGAGCTATTGCCCTCGTTCGTCCCGGCGGCCTGGCAAGCGTTGCAAACCTATGCCTTTGATCAACGGCCGTTTTCTCCGTGCGCCGTTCAGATGCTGGTATCATTTTGGCCGCTGCTCCACGTCATGGCCGGAGCGGTATAGTTGTGGAATACCTTCACGGACGAAGTCAACCCATGCCGACACTAATATTACTTTCAAGAAAAAGTTGCTGTTCCTGTCGATCTTACTGCCCTTCGTTCGACGTGTAAGTGAACCACAGGTTCAGCCGGTCGCGGCCGGCCGGAGGTCCGGGCCCTGAGCCTAGTCGAGAAGGAGACACAACCATGCGGTTCATGATGTCGCTGCCGGCCCCCGTGGAGGTCCTGGAGAAGGCGGTTCCCACGATGGAGGTCGTCACCGCGATGAGGAAGTTCAACGAGGACATGGCGAAGGCTGGCGTGCTCCTCGCGGCCGAAGGGCTCCACCCAAGCTCCAAGGGGGCCCGCATCCGGGTGTCCGTCGGCAAGCGGACCGTGACTGACGGCCCCTTCACCGAGGCAAAGGAACTGATTGCCGGCTTCTGGATCATTCAGGTTAAGTCTAAGGAGGAGGCCATCGAGTGGGCCAACCGGTGCCCCTTGCCGGAGGGCGGCGTGATCGAGATTCGCCAGGTGTTTGAGAATTGCGACTTCCCGCCCGAGTTGCAGAAGAAGACCGCTAAGCCGTAGTCGTGGCTTGCCTCGGTCTTGAAAAAGATCGTTCGAGCTGTCGATTTCGGGGAGCGTCGTTCGATGTGTAGATGGAGCTTATATTCAACCGGTCGAGGCCGTCCGGAAACTCGGCTCCCGACCGAAAACTAAAAGGAGATATGAAGATGCGATTCATGATGATTGTCAAGTCCGCGGAGAAATGGGGCTTTCCGCCCAAGCAGTTAATGGACGCCATTGGGAAGCTCAGCGAAGAGGCGGTCAAAGCCGGCACGATGATCGGCAACGGGGGACTCCTCCCGACTGCTAAGGGCACCCGCGTCCGGCTTTCCGGGGGGCAGGTCACCGTGATCGACGGGCCCTTCACCGAGGCCAAAGAGATTGTCGGCGGGTATGCGCAGTGAAGCGATCGAAGGGGCGAAGCGCTTCATGGAACTTCACAAGCAACACTGGCCGGGATGGGAAGGCGAGACCGAGATTCGCCAGATGTACGGTCCGGAGGACTGCGCGCCCGGGGCATAGCAGCGCTCCGATCGCCGCAAGGAAGGAGTCTCGGCCGCTTCGGTATTGCGCCGGCGAATTGAAGATGATGTGATGGGTAGCCGTGACGTCTACCGATACCCATCGCGCCATGGATGCAGTCTGGAGGATTGAGTCCGCCAGGATCATCGCTGGTCTCACGCGGATCGTGCGCGACGTCGGTCTCGCCGAGGAACTCGCGCAGGACGCTCTCGTCGCCGCGCTCGATCAATGGCCGAAATCGGGCATCCCGGACAACCCGGGCGCCTGGATTATGGCCACTGCGAAGCACCGCGCGATCGACATCTTCCGCCGGAACAAGCTGCTCGAGCGCAAGCACGAGGAGCTCGGGCGAGAGCTCCAAGCCCAGCAGGAGATGGCTGTGCCGAATTTCGACGCTGCGCTTGACGATGACATCGGCGACGACCTCTTGCGCCTCGTGTTCGTCTCCTGTCATCCCGTCCTCTCCACGGAGGCGCGCGTTGCCCTCACGCTTCGTTTGCTCGGTGGCCTGACCACCCAGGAAATCGCACGCGCCTTTCTCGTCCCGGAGCCGACCGTCGCCCAGCGCATCGTCCGGGCCAAGCGGACCCTCACCGAGGCGCGCGTTCCCTTTGAGGTCCCCGGCGCACCCGATCTTGCCGCCCGTTTGTCTTCCGTTCTAGAAGTGATCTATCTCATCTTCAACGAAGGCTACTCCGCCACTGTCGGCGAGGACTGGATGCGCCCTGCCCTCTGCGAAGATGCGCTGCGGCTCGGGCGTATCTTGGCCGAGCTCGTTCCGAACGAGCCGGAGGTCCACGGCCTCGTCGCACTCATGGAGATCCAGGCATCGCGCTCAGGAGCGCGAACTGGCCCGTCGGGCGAGCCCATCCTGCTCCTCGAACAGGACCGTGCCCGCTGGGATCAACTCCTCATCCATCGTGGTCTCGCCGCCCTGCGGCGCGCCGAAGATCTGAGAGGCGCCCTCGGCCCTTATGCGCTCCAGGCCGCCATCGCCGCATGTCACGCTCGCGCGCGTGCCGCCGCGGAAACCGACTGGCGACGCATCGCCGCGCTCTACGACGCCCTCGGCCAGCTCATGCCCTCGCCCATCGTGGAGCTGAATCGTGCGGTCGCGCTCGCCATGGCCTTCGGTCCGGCAGCGGGTCTCGAGCTCATCGACACGCTCGCCTCGGAGCCGTCTCTCAGGGCCTACCACCTCTTGCCCAGCGTCCGCGGCGACTTTCTTTTCAAGCTCGGCCGCTTCACCGAAGCCCAGGCAGAGTTCGAGCGCGCCGCATCGCTCACGCGCAACGCCCGCGAACGCGAACTCCTGCTCGACCGCGCCCTTGCTTGCGCAGGAGAGCCACCGCAGCCCGGGCCACGGTGAAGAAAGCTGCGCGTCTCGCGCTTTGCACGCATTCCAGGCGAGCCGATTGCACTTCAGTGATGGCGCGCTCTCCAGAAAACAGACCCGTAAGTCGTTTCTTTTCTGTCACCACTTACCGCTCCTCGCTGTCCCCCGCTCGGGAACAATCCACGTGTAACCGGCTACTCGTAGAAGCGCCCTTGGCCCGCACAAGATCACACGGCAAAATCCTGTCCTCCGTGAAGTACCGCGATGAACGTCCCAGTATTTCCCAATTCGCCGCCACTTAAGCGCGTAGACGGCTAACGGGAAACTGGCCTGCTTACCCGCGGGCCCTGTGCCTTGACCAGCGCCTTGCCCCTTATCTTGTATTGACCAGCAATCTATGGGAACCTTCGATGGTTCTTTCTTCTGCTCACTAAAGATGCCGACATCGCCGACAGAAACGCCGGGAAACGAAACAAATCCGCAGACGCAAAACGCGTTGTCTCTGGATCCCTGGGAAGCCGCCTATCTGCGTTTCGAAACGCCGGAACAGGAAATTCAAAAGTTTATCGGGCGCCTCACTCGATTGGGCGCTCCTCAATGGCCGCGCGATGCCGAAATTGTCGAGCTTTTTTGCGGGCGCGGAAACGGGTTGATCGCTCTTCAGCGTCTCGGCTTCACCCGGCTCGAAGGCGTGGACCTGTCGCCCCGGCTGCTTGCGCAATTCAAAGGCTCTGCAAAATGCACGGTCGCCGATTGCCGCAAACTTCCCTTCGCCGATCGCAGCAAGGACGTCCTCATCGTCCAGGGCGGCCTGCACCATCTCCCCACTTTGCCGGACGATCTCGATCAAACCTTTTCAGAAATGCAGCGCGTGCTGCGAAAAAGCGGCCGCGTCATGTTTGTCGAGCCGTGGCGCACTCCCTTCCTGACTTTCGTCCATTTCGTCTCCGAACTTCCTCCCGTCCGCCGCCTTTCGAACAAGATGGACGCGCTCGCCACCATGACCGAACACGAAATCCGCACCTACGAGCAATGGCTGGGCCAGCCCGACCTCATCAAGAAAATTGCCCGCGCTCACTTCGTGCCGGTGCGTGAGTATTTCGCTTGGGGCAAGTGGAACTTCGTCGGCACTCCAAGATAGGCATTGGCGGGGCGTCCGGAATTGAACCCCGGCCCCCTTCCAACCTCGGCGCCGTCAACAATTCTGCCAGTCCAACTCTGCTGCTCACACGAAACTCAAAGGGCCCACCACAAAACAATCTCTCCGCCTCCTACTAAGAACTGAAAACGAACAACTGACAACTTCCTTTGCCTCTCAACCGAAGTCTACAGTGCCCACCAGAAACAAATCCTTTTCCGCCTCTTACTAAAAACCAAGAACTAACAACTAAAAACTTCGTTCGTTCATCCGCCACTTCCAGCTTGCATTTTCTCATCCCCCCGCTATGATGGCTGCGTTTCGCGGATCCCTCGAGACCTCACATTGTCAGGCACATCGGAAGCCTCTTCCACAGTTAGCTCCCCGCCCGCGGTAGGCCGCGGCCGCCTGCTCCAGGTCCTCGGCATGTGGTTTGGTATGGCCGCGGCGATCGGAAACACCATCGGCGCCGGTGTCGTTCGAACCCCCGGCGATGTCGCCAAGCTTCTCCCCAACGCCTGGATGTTTCTCGCCGTCTGGGTTCTCGGCGGACTCTATGCGTTCTCTGGTGCCTCTTCCATGGCGGAGCTTGGCGCCGCGATTCCCCGCAGCGGCGGCCAGTACAATTTCGCGCGCCGCGCGCTCGGCGATTACGCCGGATTCATCGTCGGCTGGAGCGACTGGCTTTCCACCTGCGGCACCGCCGCCGCCGTCGCATTTGTCATCGCCGAATATAGTGGCGCGCTTTTTCCTGTCCTGAGCGGAAACGTGACGGTCCTCGGTTACGCCGTTCGAATTGAATTGATCGTCGCCGTCCTCGTGATCGTTGGGTTTTTCGTTCTGCAATGGCGCGGGATTCGCTGGGGCAGCGGCGCGCAATTATCCACTGCTGCGCTCAAGACCGGCGCTTTCGTGATTCTCGTGATTGCCGGCTTTTTGCTGGGCGGTCCGGCTCACCATGCCGCCGCGCAGTCCGCCGCTTCCGCGCTTGCCTTGCCCTCCGGATGGCCTCTTCTCGTTGCCATCATGCTCGGCCTTCAGGGAGTCATCTACACCGTCGACGGATGGGACGGCGTCATCTACTTTGGCGAAGAGGTGCGCCATCCGGGCCGCGACATCCCGCGCGCCATTTTCGGCAGCGTCTTCTCCATCATGGGAATTTATTTGTTGCTGAATCTGGTGGCGCTTTACATCCTGCCCATGCACGAAATTTCCGGAAACAATTTTGTCTTGGGCACCGTCGCGGATCGCATTTTCGGAAAGCTTGGCGATCCCATCATTCGCTCGATCATGGTTATTTCCATGTTGAGCTGCCTCAACGCCAACCAGCTTTTCTGTTCGCGCACGCTTTACAGCATGAGCTGTGACGGATTGTTTTTTCGCGGCGCCGCTCGCGTCAATCCGGGTGGCACGCCAGTGATGGCGCTATTCCTCAGCACAGTTGTCGGCCTGCTGTTCCTGCTGACGGGAACCTTCGAGCACGTCATCGCCATGCTCTCGTTTTTCTTTGTTGCGAATTACGGCCTGTCGTATGCGTCGTTGTTTGTCTTGCGCAAGAGGGAGCCGGAAATGGCGCGGCCGTACCGGGCATGGGGTTATCCATGGTCGACGGGAATTGCACTCGTAGCTTCCGTCCTGTTTTTAGCCGGATCGATCTTGACGGACCAGAAAAACGCGCCGTGGGCGCTCGCGCTGCTGGTGCTGAGCTATCCCGTGTTTCGCGTTTTGAAATGGGTCACTCAGCGCGCCGATGCCAGCGCGGCAGCAAGCTCTTAGCTCACTTTTTCCGCGATCGACTTGCCCTGCATGAACAGCAGCAAGTAATCTTTTCCGTATTTTTTCCGGATTCTTCGAATACACCGCCCCGGTCAAGCCAAACTCCGTATTGTTCGCAATTTCCAGCGCCTGGTCGTAATTCTTCGCCTTGATCACCGCGAGCACCGGGCCGAACACTTCCTCCTGCGCCAGCCGCGCCTTCGGATCGACATCCGCAATAATCGTCGGCTCGATGAAGTAGCCGTCTCCCGCCGCGCGTTTCCCGCCGGTCAGCAGCTTCCCTTCCTTCTTTCCGACTTCGATGTAATCCAGAATCGTTTTCATCGCCGACTGGCTGACGACCGGGCCCATGTAATTGTTCGGATCGTCGCTCGGGCCCACCGTGATTTTCTTTGTGCGTTCCACCAGTTTTTGCACAAAGGTGTCGTAAATCTTTTCGGAGACGATCGCGCGTGAGCACGCCGAACATTTCTGCCCTTGATATCCGAACGCCGCTTGCACCGTGCCTTCCACCGCCGCGTCGATATCGGCCTCTTCGTCCACCACGATTCCGTCTTTGCCGCCCACCCGGTGATGAAGTTCACCGCTTCCTTCGGAATGCCCGCCTCAAAAAGTATGTCGATAAATTTTGCCGCGATCGTCGGCGAATCCGCCGCCGGCTTCAGCACCACCGTATTCCCCGTAACCAGCGAAGCCGCCGTCATTCCCGCCATGATCGCGCAAGGAAAATTCCACGGCGGAATGACGACGCCCACGCCCAGCGGAATATACACAAGGTAGTTGCGCTCCCCGCGCATGGGCGTCAGCTTTTGCGGCTCGCCCAATCGCAGCATTTCGCGGCCGTAGAATTCCAGGAAGTCGATCGTTTCGGCGATGTCCGCGTCCGCTTCCACCCACGTCTTCCCCACTTCGTAGCACACCAGCGCGTTCAGCTCGAACTTCCGCTCGCGCACGATCTGCGCTGCGCGGAACAGGCACTTCACGCGCTCCTGCGCGGAGACTCTCTTCCAGGTGTCAAAGTATTTGTGGGCGTCTTCCACCGCCTGCCGGGCCATCTCCGCCGTGGCATTCTGGAATACGCCAATGATTTCCAACGGCCGCGAAGGGTTCGTGGACGTGCGCTTTTCCACCGTGGTCACCTTATGCCCGTTGAGCCACATCGGGTATTCCCGGCCAAATTCGGCTTTCGCCTTTTTCAGCGCCTCTTCCATGCGCGAGCGGTTTTCCGGCTTCGTAAAATCAATAAAAGGTTCGTTAGTGAACTCGGAAACGTGGACGATCTGTTCGGCAGTGGCCATGGCAGGTTCCCTCCTCGATCTGGAAACATCCATTCTACTGCGCTTGCAAACTGGCCGACAAGCAGCAGGCAGTGGTCTTCGCATTGGTGGCACAGCCCCTCCTGCCTGCCCTGAGCTTGCCGAACGGGGCCGTGTTCTCTAACTCTTCTGGCGGCGCGCCCCCGCGCCGCTCCTTATCACTTGTAGGGGCTGGCCTTGGCCCGCCCTTTCGCCGTCGCCCCCGCCACACCGTCATTTCGAACGGAGCAGGCCGACTTTTTCTTCCCGCTTCGCTCCTGCGAAGCGGTCGGCCTGCGCAGAGAGAAATCTCTCTTCCTCCTCTCTTCTCCGAATCCTAATACGGTGGCGTGCGTCCTTCTGAGCCCTCTCTACACCGCCCAATTTTCTACCTTCAACCCTCGCACCCGCCGGAACTCCCGCTCGTTATTAGTGACCAGCGTCAACCGCGCCGCTTTTGCATGCGCCGCAATCCACAAATCGTTATTCCCGATCATCTGCCCTTTGCGTTCCAGCTCCGCTCGCATTGTTCCGTAAGCATCCGCTGCCGTCTCCGGCAAGCCCAGCACAGGAAGCACTTGCGCCAGCTGCCGCAACAGCTCAAGCGCCGCCGTGCGTTGCGCGCTCTTCTCCGCCCCGTACACCAATTCGCCAAACGTAATCACCGAGAGCGCCGCCTCTCCCTGCTTGAGCGTGCGAAACCGCCGCAGCACCTCCTCCGGCTTTTTTCGCCGGATGTAAATGCAGATATTCGTGTCCAGCAGGAACCGCGGATCCATCACAGCCCCTTGCGTTTCTGCGGCTTGTCCTTTGTCCGTCCCGCCAGCGTCAAGTCCGCGGGCAACGCCGTCAGCAGGTCAAACGCCCGTGCCATCGTGCCTTTACGTTCCCGCAGAACGATCTCATCGCCCCGCCGCGAAATCTCCACTTCCTTGCTCTTCACCCGGAACGCCTTCGGCAGCCGCACCGCCTGGCTGTTCCCGGACTTGAACACCTTCGCCGTCGCCATCTGCAACCCTCCTCACAATGTATATACATGCAGTATACACATTTTGTGCGTATTTTGCATCCCGGCGATTTCTAACGGGGCGCCCCGCCGGATAGAAGGCTCCCGGCGGTCACTCTTCCCGCCACACCGCCACACCGTCATTTCGAACGGAGCAGGCCGACTTCTTCTTCCCGCTTCGCTCCTGCGAAGCGGTCGGCCTGCGCAGAGAGAAATCTCTCTTCTCTTCAACGCGTCGCGGAAGCTTCGTCGGTGCGAGCAATGGCGGGTGGCTGATATTTCCTAAGGAAGATCCTAGTTGGTCGTCCCCAAGAGACTTCTTAACTTCCAAGGGAGCGTAGAACGCTGCAACTTAGAAAAACACCGCTGGAGAAACATTAAATCGTTTGCTCAATTTCTCGATGTGCGTCTTGTTGAGGGCACGTTTCTTATGCAAGACCTCGGATACGATGCCTTCAGATCCAAAGATGGGCACTAGATCCTTCTGGCGGAGATGATTCCCATCCATCAACGTGCGAAGGACTTCGACCGGAGAAGCATCAGGAATGGATTGACGCTCTTCTTCGTACGCTTCGATCAGGGTTGTCAAGACTTCGGCATACTTCTCTTCTTCACTCGTTGGATTATCTTACTCGCGAGTTTGTCCAGGACGGATAGGTATTGCTCATGTTGGTGCTCGGATGTGATCGGTGTCGGCGAGCTGACTTCGAGTGCGTATTTTCCAGGTACTCCAATCATCATCTTTGCCACTCCTTCTCGTCGTAATCCGCGTGACTCAGAATGCCACGAGCGAGTGGCAGACCCTTTATTCACCAAGAGGAATTGGCGTGGCCCATCCTTCGACGCAGTCGAAGGGTGGGGTTTCTCTCCTCGGGTGGGTCGAGCCTTACAGGTTCATGCGGGACGATGGTCTTCCGTGTGGCGGTGCCGATATTCTTCTTGCAGATTGAGACGGCGTTTGACCATTTGACGGTACTTATTCCAGAGAATCCCGCCAACGAATATCGTGAAGGCAAAGCCAGCATACACTGCGAGAGCCAGATATTCTTTCATATGTTTACCCCCTCATTTTCTCGCAAGCGATCCCCATTAGCAGCAGCAACACAGAGAGACAGCAAACGAGAATGAGAAACGAAAAACGGACATTTCCTCCGTCCTTAAGGGCAAAATCAAGGGAAAAAAGACGGTGACTAGAACCGCGGCATCTCGGAAGAACTCTCCGAGCATCTCAAGAACATCCTTTTTTTCTGCTACTTCCTGCCACTTAACCCCGCGCTGTTTAGAAGTGTGCTACCGGGGCAGGGGTTGTACTCTACAGCCCAAGCGCTTGACGTGTCAATTAAACCTCGGTTACCCTTTCCAGGGTAGTAGTGGTACTTGCGAACAACTATCCTAGGTCGCGTGCCGCATCCCTTGTTATCTCCAAGGGTGCGGTTCTTAGCCCTTCCCGGCCTCCCATTCTCCCGCTCCCCTAATTTCTACTTTACATTTTCGCTTTTCCATCACTCGCCCCTAACCCCTGCCCCGCCAATCACTTCCAAATACCCCTCAAATTTATCTTGACAAGTACTGTACTTTCATGCTAACATTCCTTGTGATAGTCAGCCACCACGCTCGCCAGACCCATAAGTCCTGCTCCACCAGCGCCTTGCCTCTTCCGTGTTCCCACTTCAACTCCCAATCGAAGATCACGACCGGGTCGGGACCTTCAACTTTTAACTTTCAACTTTTAACCTCCTCCTCCTCAACCTTCAAACGTTCCAACCTTCAAACGTTCAAAGCCTCCTCCCTACTTCTTTACCTCCTTGCTTCCTCATTCCCCGAGTCACCAGTAACGAAATCTCCCGTCGTCCATCCCCTTTCTGGTCAGCCACTTGCAAAATGCTCTTCCCGCAACTCCTTTGTTTTGAAAACAATCCATTTTGATGGGGGGTGTACCCCCCTCTACGAGGAAAACATGAACTCCACAACCACGAACTCCAGCTCCGCCATTGAAATTCCAGCAGTTACATCAAAAAACCGCTCGTCCCTACCCCGACCTGTCCCGCCTGCCCCGACCTTGTCGGGGACCTTGTCGGGGAGCTTGTCGGAAGCGCCGAAGGAGGGCCGCTGCCAGCACCGTTTCCCCAACGGCAAGCGCTGCCGGAAATTCGCCTCCGGTTCCCATCTTGGCCTTTGCCTTCAACACTTAACCGAGAGTGCCGCCGTCGGTGCCGGCCTTCAGCAACCGCCAAATGATTCCCTCGACCTCTCCGCCGACCTCCTCCCCGAACTTTCCGAGTTCGACTCCGCCGTCGACATCAACAAGTTTCTCGCCAGGCTCCTCAAGCTCGTCACCAAGGGCGCCATCTCCCCCCGCCGCGCCTCCGTCCTCGCCTACATCACCAACCAGCTCCTCCACTCCCACCGCGCCATCGCCCGCGAAACCAATCCCGCCGGCGACGAGTCCCAGCAATTCATCTTCGATATGCCTCGCCCCAACCGCGATTGACCGGACCTTCCCATGGCTCATACGCTCTATTCCGGCTCTTTCGCGACACACTCACTCCGTCGTCGCGACTACTCTCGGCGCGCCACAAGGCAAGATGCACAGCCGGGATTCATCGCGCAGGAACCGCGCGATGGAGAAGTGGTGGCTGTGCCACGCGGCACCCAAGGGCGTGTTGGCGGATCGCGTGTCGGCCATGCGCACGACTTCACGGACGCTACTGAAAATTGTGACAGGCTAAAGCTGGCGGAACATTCCGGAGCTCGGTCACGTATACCCGACTGTATTGCCGATCCTAAGGAAAGGAAGTCCTCGATGAAAAGGCTCTTTGCTCTGTCACGAATCGCGTTGCTCTTGCCACTGCTTGCATTACTTGTTGCACGGGCAGAGGCCCAATCTGTTCCGCCCCTTGAAAACATTAAATCGCAGGAGGAATTGGATAAGGCCATCGCATCGCTGGATGCGGCGCTTTTCGATTCCTATAACCGATGTGATCTCGAGAAGTTCAGCAGCTTCTTCGTCGACGATGTGGAGTTCTATCACGATCAGGGCGGCGTGACTCTCGGCAGAGAGAAATTGACCGAGAGCATAAAGAAGAATATCTGCGGCAGAGTGACCCGAGAACTCGTTCCAGGGACGCTGCAGGTCCATTACATGAAGGGATATGGCGCGGTTGAGATGGGTGTTCACCGCTTCCACCACCCGGGGCACGAGGATACCGAACCAGTCGGGGAAGGAAGATTCATTCACCTGTGGCAATACAAAGACGGGGCGTGGAAAATCACGCGGGTCATCAGTTACGACCACCACGCCGCGGCCAAGTAACGGCCATGAGCCTTCAGAGGATTTGAGGGGGCGCCAGTACGTATGGGGACGCGCGAGCCAAGACACGGAAAAGATCCACGAACAACATCAGGGGGACGCCGCTTCAAACGCCGATGATGGCGCCGGAGTCGTCCGCGTCGATGGAGGAGGCTCGGGAAACTTTCGGAAGGCCGGGCATCAGCATCATGTTGCCGGAGATCACGACGACGAAGCCGGCTCCGGCGGACAGCGAGGCGTTGGTGACGTTGAGCGGCCAGCCGGTAGGAGCGCCGAAACGTTTCGGATCGTCGGAGAGGGAGTACTGCGTTTTGGCGATGCAGACGGGCAATTTTCCATAACCCCATTCCGTGAAGTGCCGCAGCTTCGCTTTAGCTTGCTCGCTGAAATTCACGTCGCTCGCGCCGTGAATTTTCTGCGCGACTCGCCGAATTTTTTCCGTGAGCGGCTCTTCCAGGGAGTAAAGGGGATGCACGCGTGGCGCGGGATTTTTGGCGATGGTATCGACGACTTTTTCGGCGAGTTCTTTCGCGCCGGGGCCGCCCTTCGCGAATCCTTCGGAGAGAGCGCTGGTCACTCCGCGCTCCGCGCAGTAGGCGGCGAGCCGATCCAGATCGGCGGTGGAGTCATTGGGAAAACGGTTGATCGAGGCGATGGTTGGGAGACCAAATGTTTGCAGGATTTCGATGTGCTTGCCGAGGTTGGGCAGGCCGCGCTCCAATTCGCCCTCGCCTTGCTGGCGCATGCTCTGCACCGTGGTGACCAGGACGGCGGCCGCCGGCGTGATGCCCGACTGCTGCATGACGATGTCGAAATATTTTTCAGCGCCGAGATCGGAAGCGAAACCGCATTCGTTCACCACGTAATCGGCCAGGCGCAGCCCCATTTCCTGGGAAATGACGCTGCTCGTGCCGTGGGCGATATTGGCGAAGGGTCCGGCGTGAACAAAGGCGGGCGTGCCATCGGTGGTTTGCGCAAGATTGGGAAGAATGGCTTCCGCGAGCAGAGCCATCATTCCGCCGGTCGCGCCCAGGTCGCGAGCGCTGACCGGTTTGCCGCCGCGAGTGACGCCGACGACGATGGAATCCAGGCGCTTGCGCAGATCTTTGCGGTCTTTCGCAAGCGCGACGATGGCCATGATCTCCGAAGCGGCAGTGATGATGAAACCGGTGTGGCGGCCGCCGCCGTCTTTTTTGCTGTCGAGCGAAACGGCGATACGGCGCAACGCGCGATCGTTCATGTCGACCGTGCGCGGCCAGGTGATGCGATGGGAATCGAGATGCAGATCGTTGCCGTGGAAAAGATGCGCATCGATCAGCGCCGCGAGCAAATTGTGGGCCGACGCGATGGCGTGAAAATCGCCGTTAAAATGGAGATTGATTTTCGCGCTGGGCTCGATTTGCGAAAGACCGCCACCGGCGGCGCCGCCCTTCATGCCGAACACCGGGCCGAGCGACGGCTCGCGCGAAGTGATGACAACTTTTTTGCCGATGTGCGCGAGGCCCTGCGTCAGGCTGATAGCGGTGACGGTCTTCCCTTCTCCCGCGGCCGTAGGCGTGGTCGCGGTGACGAGGATCAATTTTCCGCGGCGCTTGAAGGCGGGATCGGAGAGCAGCTCCAGCCTGACTTTTCCGCTCAGTGATCCCAATGGCTCAAAATATTTTTCGGGGAGTTCGAGTTTGCTTGCTACCGCTTGGATCGGAAGAAGCGTCTTTCGCATAAAAGTTGTGAGTTTTGCCCGTGAAGTTTCCGCGCGCGGAGAAAATGGAGAACAGTGATGCCGCGCCCGTTATGCATTCGATGCTTGCTGACGCCATTGGTTGCAATCGCAAATTAATGAGTTGGTTCGAGAACGAGTTTCTGGACGCGCCAGTTCAAAACTTCGGCGACGTAGAGCTCGTTTTCGGAGGGGCAGGCGATTTCGTGAACCCAGCCGAATTGGCCGAGCTGTTTGCCGGATTTGCCGAAGACACCGAGAACTTTTCCATCAAGGCTGAGTTTATAGATGCGGCCTGGAAAACCGTCGGAGCTGAAGAGGACTTGGTTGGGGCCGGGGGTGATGCAAATGGCCCAGGGCGCGCCGGGGGCCATGGTGCCGGTGGTGGCGGTGGGCTTGTTGCCGATGGCGGGGCGAGCATTGGGATCGACGGGAACATCGATGGTGATGATGCGAAGGAATTTTCCATCAGCATCGAAGACCTGGATGCGGCGGTTGCCGCGGTCCGCGACGTAAATATTGTCGTGCGCATCGACCGCGATGCTGTGCGGGGTGTTGAACTGGCCGGACTGGTCGCCGGGTTCGCCCCAGGATTTGAGCCAGTTGCCGTCCTTGTCGATTTTGGCGATGCGGGAATTCACGTACCCATCGCTGATGTAGGTGTTGCCGGAAGCGTCCCAAGAGACGTCGGTGACCTGGCGAAACATACCATCGAGGGGAGGAAGCGGCGGCTTGACGTGCTTGAGCGGCTCGGTGCCTTCATCGGAGGCTTCCTGTTTGCGGCCGAAAACCATAACGACACGGCCTTCGGGATTGAATTTGATGACCATGTCGGAGCCTTTGTCGGTGACCCAGATATTGTCGTCTTTGTCGACTTTGACGGTGTGAGCGAAGGACCAGGCGTAGAGGTTGTGGCCAATCTCGCGGAGAAATTTTCCGTCAGGCGCAAATTCGAGGAGTTGCGCGGCAGCGGCGGCGTACGCGGGTCCAGTTGTGTTACCTCGAGTGAAGACGAAAACGTGACCTTTTGAATTGACGGCAACGCCGGTGGCTTCGCCGAGATAGATGTCCGGCGGCAGCTTCAGGAAGTCGGGGACAGAGTGGAAGCGGATTTCGGGCGGTTGCTGGGCGAAAAGTGGAGCGGCGGCGAAAAAGAGCAGAACGAGCATAGAGCGTTTCATGTGAGACAGCCTCGCGATTCAAGAGTTCGACCCGCATCATACGCGGGTTTGGGAAATCAGTCGCCGGTTAGGAATTTGTACTGGGCATCGGTGAGGGGAACCACGGAGAGGCGGCCCTGGCGAACAAGCGGAGAATCGGCGAAGAGCTTGTTGGATTTGATTTGCGCGAGAGAGATTGCTTTGGCGAGCGGTTTTCCGGCTTTGAGCTCGACGGCTGGATTTTTGGGATTCGAGAGATCGACGGAAACGACCGTGGCGGTGCCGACCGCTGATTTGTGGTCGCCGGTTTCGTAAATAATCAGCCGGTCGCCAGGCTTCATCCCCCCAAGGTTTCTCAAAGCGACGGGATTGTGAACGCCGTCCCAGACGGTTTCCTTGTCGCGCTGAAGATTTGCGAAGGAGTATTCGGAAGGTTCGGTCTTGAGAAGATAGCACGCGGACATTGAGACCTCACTATGGTTTGGCTGAGCGGGGATATTCTACATGCGGAAGCAAGAGAAGGAATAGTGAAACGCGGAGACACTGATGGTTCAGAGAAGAGGACAGACAGGAAAGTCTGTCACACATACTCGAATTATGCATGACGAGCAGGCAGTTATTTCTTCTTAGTGGGGATAAGCCCCGGAATTCTTCGTTGACGCTGCGAGTGGCCGATGAGCTCAGAAAGCCGCTTGAGCTTTGTTTCTTCCCGCTTTGCGCCGATGACCCAAAAGGTTGTCACCCTCTGGTACCAAGGAGCTTGGGAGCGGAAGAATTCCCAAGCGCTTTTGTTGGCGTGAAACTGTCTCTCCAGTTCACGAGTGAACTTCGGATGCTTCCTCTGTTCATAGGAATAAGTGGCGGACTTTTTTGCGTTGCGAGCAGCGAAGACTTTGAGGCCGGCGGGATGCATCAGACCTTGTTTTGTGAGTCTTCGGACGAGGTTGATGTTGATTGAACTCCAGTTGCTGGTGGGCTTGCGGGGAGTGAAGCGAATCGTGTAACTGGTTTCGTCGCGGCTCTTGCGAACGCCATCGATCCAGCCAAAGCAGAGAGCAACTTGCACGGATTCGGGCCAAGTGATGCTGGGCTTGCCGGAACTTTTTTTGTGGAAGCCAACTAGGAGTTCGCGGAATTTGTCGTGATGGGCTTGGAGCCAGGCGCGGAAGTCGGCAGGAGTGGGGAAGAATGTTGGTTTTGGCGGCATGGCGAATGGATAGATTAAATCAAAAAATGGGCGTGCGGTGGACTAAAGGCTGTCAGTTTTTTATTGGAGATGTTGATTTTTATGGACACTGCAGAGAGATGCTCCTAAATTTAAAAATATTGAAAGTTTTTTCTCCACGGAATGAGGGAAATGACAACCATTGATCGGGGAGCAGCGATGAAGGTTCAGGCGGAAATGATCTCGGGGGAGAGAGTGTATTGGGCCGGAATGCCCAACTCTAGGGTGATCTTTCATTCGGATGATTGGACTGCCATTCCGTTCACGCTAGTCTGGACGGGGTTTTTTGTTTTTTGGGAGGCAAACGCTTTGGGTATCTGGGGAAGTGCGTCGCGTGGCGGCGGATCGAACTTGTTCATGGTGCTGTGGGGAATTCCGTTTCTAATTATCGGCAATTATATGGTTTGGGGACGCTTTCTGGCGGACGCCTGGCTCAAAAGGAGAACTTATTACGCAGTGACGAACCGACGCGTTCTAATCTTGCAAGAGGGATGGAGCCGGAAGACCAATTGGATGTATCTGGAGGCAATCCCAACTATTGAAGGCGAAGGGGCGAAGACGGGGACCCTGTGGTTTGGAAAGAAATATCCTGTAATTGCCGGGCGAGGCCAAAGGACGCGCAGCATGAGCCGATTTACTGTAGGCGACCTGCCCGTGTTTGCGGATATTGATGAAGTGGATGGAGTCCAGAGGTTGGTGCAAGAGCTTCGGGAACAGGCAAGAAAGGAATCGAATTCAGTTAGCCAGAGTGACCCGGGGCCGCTTTCCTACCCGCAGGGCTGACAGCAGTTGCCAAAATCTCAACACTTGATAATGAAGGCAGACAGGAATGTCTGTCCTACTGGAAGGTGAGTTCGTGCGCGGCAGAGGCGAAGATTTTGGTGTGGGCGTCGACGTCGGCGGAGGTGGTGGCGGGAGACATGAGAGCCATGTTGTGGAAGGGAGTGAGGAGGACGCCGCGGTTGAGAGCGTAGAGGTGGAGGAAGCGTTCGAGCTCGAAATCGGCGGCAGCGGCGGATTCGCCGCCGTTGCGCGGAGGTTTCGCGGCGAAGGTGTATTCGGCGCGGGCGCCGAGCTGGATCACGTTCCAGGGAAGATGGTGCGCGCGGATTTCATTCGCGACGCCGTCGTTGAAGCGCTTAGCTAGCGGGATCATGCGTTCGAACGCTGCGGGAGTGAGAATGTACTCAAGCGTGGCACGCATAGCGGTTAGCGAGAGAGCATTGCCTGCCAACGTACCGCCGATGCCGCCGACGTCGCAGTCCTCAAGATGAATGCGCGCGGAGATGCGCTGGGCGACTTCTTCGGAGACGCCGAAGGTGGCGCCGGGAATGCCGCTGCCGATGGCTTTGCCGAAGACGAGCATATCGGGATCGAGT
>WNFI01043954.1_pt1 | contig 25469 bp, 21 predicted proteins | sample 5400471 | NCBI WGS metagenome assembly WNFI01 (sample SAMN13153348, study PRJNA577476) | soil metagenome | isolation source: 100 cm saprolite on Douglas fir-dominated hillslope | place: USA:California | collected 2013-09-17 | reverse complement strand
TGGCCGGGACGGGCGGTGGCGGATCGCCCGCAAGGTCGCCGAGGACCGGACCATCTCCACCGTGGACCCTGATGCCCGGCACACCCGCAAGTCCCCCGAAGCCAGAAGAGACGGCTACCGGGCGCACCTGGCCGCCGACCCCGAGACCGGGATCATCACCGATGAGAAGTTAACCAGGGCCGCCGGGCAGGACAACAGCGACCCGGCGGTCGCGGAGGAGTTCCTGGCCGCCGAGGCTGCCGGTGACGGCACCGATGCCACGGGCGCGGCCGGGCAGCCCAGCCCGGACGCCGCCAGCCCCGGCGGCAACGACGGTGGCAGGCAGGAGACACCGGCCTGGTACGGCGATTCCGCCTACGGCACCGGTGACCTGCGCGATGCGATCGACAAGGCCGGCCACCAGGCGGTGATCAAGCCCAAGCCGCTGCGTCCCCCGGTCGAGGGCGGGTTCACCGTCGATGATTTCACCGTCAGCGAGGAGCAGGGCACGGTGACCTGCCCCGCTGGCAACACCGTGCCGCTCAGCCGGACCCGGGTCGCCACCTTCGGCGCCCTGTGCCGGGACTGCCCGCTGCGTCAGCGCTGCACCACCTGCAAGACCGGCCGCAAGCTCGTCCTGCACCCCCGCGACGACCTGCTGCGCGCCGCCCGCGCGGAGTGGGCCGCCGGCAGCGGGCTGCGCAAGGACTACATGGCCCACCGGCCCAACGTGGAACGCGCCGTCGCCCAGGTCGCCACCTGGCGGGGACGCCGGCTCAAGCTCCGCTACCGCGGCACCGCCAAGAACCACGCCTGGCTCAAGCGCCGCACCGCCGTGCTGAACCTGCGCAACCTGGCCGGGAGGGGGCTGCGCAAGGACTACATGGCCCGCCGGCCCAACGTGGAACGCGCCATCGCCCAGGTCGCCACCTGGCGGGGACGCCGGCTCAAGCTCCGCTACCGCGGGGTGACCAGGAACCACGCGTGGCTCAAGCGCCGTACCGCCGCGCTGAACCTGCGCAACCTGATCGGGAGGGGGCTGACCCGCGGGGACGGCGCCTGGGCGCTGGCCACCTGACCAGGCCGGCCAGGCCCGCCTGGCCTGCCTTTCAAAGCGGATCCGGCTCGATCACTGGCCGTGTCCCAGCCGCCGGAGGCTGCCGGGAGGGGCTGGATCTCAACGCAGACGGGCTGGCCACAGGTACCGGAGCGGGCACTCGGCAGCTACGCAGAGCCCCAGGAACTGGGCTTTTCAGCAGGCTCCTAGCTGCGCAATCCGGTAGATGTCACGCTGTGTAATGCCATTGGTAGGGGTCGTCTCAGAGTCAACGCCGTGGCCGGCACGGCACACGAGGCCGACCGAAACTGATATAACGCCAGGTCAGAGCGGGTGCGCCGCCAGGGACTTGAACCCCGAACCCGCGGATTAAGAGTCCGCTGCTCTGCCAATTGAGCTAGCGGCGCCAGAGACGCAGCGATGCTAGCAGCCCAGCGCCGCCGGAGCGAACTGCATCCCGCTTCGCTCCCAGCCCAAATGTACTCGAAGCGAGGTCAGGAACCTAGGAACCTGCCTACGACCTGAGCCGCTCGCGACGGGCGCCCGGTTCTGGCCTCCGCGCGGTCGGCCCAGCTCATCGCCTGCAGGCCAGCGTTCGCGCCGAGCCAGCGAAGCGGCTCTGGTTCCCAGCGGGGCGAGCGGTGGCCCACCCACGGCAGCCGGGTGATCTCGCTGTCGGTGCCGGTGATCAGGTCGGCCAGGGTGCGGCCGGCCAGGTTCGTGGTGGCTACGCCGTCGCCGACGTAGCCGCCCGCCCAGCCGAGCCCGGTGGAGCCCTCGAGCCCGGCCGACGCGCACCAGTCCCGCGGCACGCCGAGCGGGCCGCCCCACCCGTGGGTCACCTTGACGTCGCCGAGCACGGGAAACAGCTCAGCCAGCGTGCGCCGTAGCGCGTTGAACACCGCGGGAACCCGGTCAAACGACGGCCGGACCGCCGAGCCCAGATGATAAGGAGCCCCCCGGCCGCCGAAGGCCAGCCGCCCGTCCGCCGTGCGCTGCCCGTAGATGATCAGGTGGCGGAGATCGCTGAACGTCGGCCGCCCGGCCAGCCCGATCTCCGCCCAGGCCTCCTCGGGCAGCGGCGCGGTCGCGATCATCAGCGAGTACACCGGGGCCAGCGTCCGTTGCTCGCCCCGCAGGACCGGTGTGTAGCCCTCGGTCGCGCGGATCACGTACCGGGCCCGCACCGTCCCGGTCCCGGTGACCAGCCGCCCCGGGGCCAGCCGCAGCACCGGGGTGCGCTCGAACAGCGAGACTCCTCGCCGGCGCACCGCGTCGGCCAGCCCCCGGGCGAGCCGCGAGGGATGGATCGCCGCACAATGCGGGGTGAAGGTGCCGCCCAGGACGCCGGAGGCGCCCGCCAGGCCGCGGGCCTCCCCGGCCGACAGCAGCCGCAGGTCCTCCTCGCCGAACCCGAACGACCGGGCCTCCGCCACCTCGTCCCTGGCCCGCTCCATCTGGGTGGCCGAACGCGCGAGCTGCACGGTGCCGCCCTTGGCCCAGTGACAGTCGATGCCCTCGGCCGCGGCCACTCGTCCGACCTCGTCGACCGTCGCCTGCATGGCCCGGTACATGGCGATCGCCGCGTCCCGGCCCGACATCCGCTCCAGCTTGCCGAGCGATGCCGGGAACAGGGCCGAGCACCAGCCGCCGTTGCGGCCGGAGGCGCCGAACCCCGCGATGTCGCGCTCGCAGACCGCGATCTTCAGGCCCGGATCGGCGTGTGACAGGTAGTACGCGGTCCACAGGCCGGTGTACCCGGCGCCGGCAATCGCGACGTCCGCGTCGAGGTCCCCGGGCAGCGGGTCACCCGGCTCGAGCGTGCCGGGCACCGTCTCGTGCCAGAACGACAGTTTCCGGTACTCATCCGCCGCGGGCATGCTCACCATCGTGGCAGGCGTCACTGTGTGAGCGAGCCGGAGGGGCGCGGCGCCGCCTGGAATGAGGAGCGAGGAACGAGCGACGAGAGAAGGCAGTGTCTTCAGGCGCCCCGGGGCCAGCGGGGGACGCAGCGGTTGGTCCCGTCGGGCATGCTTGTCCCATGCCCGCTCACGATCCCGGGTCAGCGACGGTGCCGGCTCCCAGACGTACGTTCGGAATGTACCGGATCGCCCTGGTATGCCTGGGAAACATATGCAGGTCGCCGATGGCCGAGGTGATGCTCCGCGCGGAACTCGAGCGCGCCGGCCTGTCCGCGCGGGTGGAGGTAGACAGCGCGGGCACCGGGTGGCGCGGCTGCGGAGGATGGCCCCCGACCGCGAGGCCGCGGAACGGACCGTGCTGTTCCTGTCCTTCGACCCGGCCCGGGCCGCGAGCGGCGACGACCTGGAAGTCCCGGACCCCTACAACGGCGGCCCGGAGGAGTACGCGCTGGTCTTCGACCTGGTACAGCCCGCCGCCCGGGGCCTGGCCGACCAGCTCACCGAGCTGCTGGCCGGCCGGCCCGCGGCGTCCGGGTGACGCGCCCGCACGGTGGGATACGGCGGGTGACAGCGGGATACAGGGGGATACAGCGGGGTGCACCGGATTGACGGACCCGGACTCTAGGCTCCGGCTGGAGCGGCTGCTCGGCACGGAAGTGCGGGAGTGCCGGGCGGTGGGCGGCCAGCACGGCGTGCGCCACTGGCGCGCGACGGTCGCGGACGGCCGGACGGTCTTCGCCAAGATCGCCGCGGATGCCCGCGTGGCCTTTGCGGATACACGCGCGGGCTTCGAGGCGGAGGCGCGCGGGCTGCGCTGGCTCGGCGAGGCCGGGGCGGTACCGGTCCCCGAGGTGCTCGGGTGGGATGAGGCTGCGCTGGTCATCTCCTGGGTGCCGGAGGAGGCCCCGGCCAGGCAGGCCGCGGAGCGGTTCGGCCGAGACCTCGCGCGGCTGCACGCCGCCGGCGCCGGCATGTTCGGCGCGCCGTGGCCCGGGTCGCTCGCCGCGCTACCACTACCTAACGACGCCGGGGACTCCTGGCCCGATTGGTACGGGCGGCAGCGGCTGCTGCCGTATGCCCGCCGCGCCCGGGATGCTGGCTCGCTGACCTCGGCGGACGTCCGGCTGATCGAGACCGTCGCCGCCCGGGCTCCGGACCTGGCCGGGCCGGCCGAGCCGCCGAGCCGGATTCACGGCGACTGCTGGTCCGGGAACGTCCTGTGGTCCGGCGGCCGGGGGTGGCTGATCGACCCGGCCGCGCAGGGTGGGCACCGGGAGACCGACCTGGCCATGCTGGCCCTGTTCGGCGCGCCGTTCCTGGCCCGGATCCTCGCGTGCTACGAGGAGGTCGCGCCGCTGGCGGCCGGGTGGCGGGACCGGGTGCCGCTGCATCAACTGCATCCGCTGCTGGTGCACGTGTGCCTGTTCGGCACGGCGTACCGGGCTTCCGCTCTGGATGCTGCCCGGAACGCCCTGGCCCGTGTGCCGTGATTGTCGAGGCAGAGGGCCGCCGCTCGTTTTACTATAATTCCTATAGCTATAATAGGCTATCGGATCCGCAGGGAACTCTCGAGGGGGACAGGTCATGGCCACCGGGAATCTAGTGCCGATGCTCGCCGGGAACAGGGCGGTGCCCGCGGCGAATCCGGAGCAGGAGCGCCTGGTGGCCGCACAGGCCGGGCTGGTCGTTAACGAAGCCGAGCCGCTCAACTGCGAGACGCCGCCGTCCGTGCTCGGCGGCGAGGTGACGCCTACCGCCCGGTTCTACCGGCGTAATCACTTCCCGATGCCGGTGCTCGACGAGGCACCGTGGCGGCTCGGCGTCAGCGGGATGGTGGACCGCCCGCTGCGCCTGAGCCTGCACGAGCTCACGCAGCTGCCCGCGCAGACCATGGTGGTCACGCTCGAATGCGCCGGGAACGACCGGGCCCAGTTCCGGCCGCCGACCTCCGGGGTGCAGTGGGGCGCCGGCGCCGTCGGCACCGCGGAGTGGACGGGCCCGCGCCTGGCCGACGTCCTGGGGCGCGCCGGGATCAGGCGCCGTGCCCGCGAGGTGATCTTCGCGGGCGCCGATCGCGGTTCGGTCGACGGCTCGCGGCGGCCGATCCGGTTCGAGCGCAGCCTCACGGTCGCCGACGCCCTGGAGTCCGGCGCGCTGCTCGCCTACGCGATGAATGGCCGGCCGCTTCCCGCCCGGCACGGCTACCCCGTCCGGCTGGTGGTTCCCGGCTGGTACGCGGTCGCCTCGGTCAAGTGGCTCACCGACATCCGCGTGGTCGAAGAGCCGTTCGAGGGCTTCTTCCAGGCCGCGCACTACGTCTACGAGTGGAGCCGCGGCGGGACCACCGTGGCGGAGCCGGTCCGGCTGCAGCTGGTCCGTGCCCTGATCACCCGGCCGGGCTCGGGGGAGCAACTGGCCTGCGGCGGCCTGACCGTCCGCGGGGTCGCCTGGTCAGGCACGGCGCCGATCGAGCGGGTCGAGGTGAGCGTGGCGGGCAGCCCCTGGCGTAAGGCGCGCCTGGCGGGCGCGGCCGCGGCCCACGGATGGCAGCAGTGGGAGTTCCTCGCCACGAACCTGGGGCCGGGGGAGGCGAGCATCCGCGCCCGGGCAGCCGACCTGGCCGGCCAGGTCCAGCCGGAGCGGCCGGAGTGGAACCGGCTCGGCTACGGCGCCAACTTCATCCACGAGGTCCGCGTGCTGCTGCGCTGACGCCTGGGGCTAACGTCCCGGGCGAGTCGAGGATGTCCGGTCCGGCGCCGTCATCGTCATCGGCGTCTGGCTCGCTGTGCCTGGCCTCAGGCGCCAGGGGGATCGCGATGCGGAACGTGGCCCCGCCACCGGGCGGGGACTCGACCCACACATTGCCCCCGTGCGCGGCCACCAGCGCGGCGACGATGGCCAGCCCGAGGCCGGCGCCTCCGGCCTTCCTGGTCCGGGCCGGGTCGGCCCGGTAGAACCGCTCGAATACGCGTTCCGCCTGGTTCGGCGTGAGCCCGGGACCCCGATCGGCGACCTCGAGGATCACCGCGGGGAACGGCTGAACGTCACGGCTGGTCGCGGCGAGCGCGGTCCGGCCCGCGCCTTCCGCGGCCTTGCGCCACTCGTCGAGGCTGCCCGACCGGACCCGGACCTCGATCGGGGTTCCGTCCGGCGTGTGGTCGAGCGCGTTGCTCATCAGGTTGCCGACCACCTGGCGGAGCCTGACCTCGTCGCCGATCACCAGAAGCGCCGCGCCGGCCCCGACGGTGAGGCCGATGTTCCGGTTCGGCGCCACGACGCGCGCGTCGTGGACGGCGTCGGCGGCGAGCGTCAGCATGTCGACGGTGCGCTGCTCCAGCGGCCGCTGCTGGTCCAGCCGGGCGAGCAGCAGCATGTCCTCGACCAGGACGCCCATCCGCGTTGACTCCTGCTCGACGCGCAGCATGATCCGGTCCAGGTCGGCCCTGGCCAGCGGTCCAGCGCCCTGCGTGGCAGCGCTCGAGTAGCCTGCTGGCACATCGGCATCAGGTGAGCTGGCGGGGCTGTCGAGCGCCCCCGCGTCTGCCTCGTGCGCACCGGGGTCTGGCTGATGCGCGGCGGTGCCTGCCTCGTCTGCAACGGTACCCGCACCGTGGCCCAGGGCCGGGGGGGCCGAGGCGCCGGATATCTCCGCCACACCGCCGCGCTGCCGGTAGTACTCGGCGAAGCCCCGGATCGCGGTCAGCGGGGTCCGCAGCTCGTGGCTGGCATCGGCGACGAACTGCCGCATCCGCTCCTCGGACCTGCGGGCGGCGAGCTCGGACGCGGCGCGGGCGTCGAAGGCCGTCTCGATCTGGGCCAGCATGGTGTTGAGCGACCGGCCGAGCCGTCCCACCTCGGTGCGCGGGTCACGGTCCGGCACCCGGCGGGTCAGGTCGCCGGCGGCTATGGTCTCCGCGGTCTTCTCGATGTCGGTCAGCGGGCGCAGGCTGGCCCGCACCACGGCGATCCCGATGATGAGGAGTGCGAACAGCAGGACCGCGCTGACGATCAGGTCAAGGCTCACTAGCCGGCCGATGGTGTTGTAGACGCTGGTGACGTCCAGGCCCACGATCACGGTGCCGGTGATGGCGCCGCCGTCAGGAGTCACGAACGTGGTGGCTTCGAGGAACACCCGCCAGTGGCCTCCGCCTGACTGGGCCGGAACGGTCACGTAGTGGCCCAGGTTCGCGGCCAGCCAGGCGGGGCTGGCTGAGACTTGAGGGCCGGGCACGGGCGGCGGATTAGGGCCGGTGAGCGAGTTGAAACCGTAGGCCGGCTTCACCGGTTCGATCACCCACTGGAGCTTGCCGCCTGACGGAACCCACCCTACGGCCGCTCCGGGTGAAGATCTCGGTAGAGCGCCTCCCACGTACTGCTCGACGTAGTGCTCAGCCGAGCCTATAGAGCCCTGCAGCGCGTTGTCGTCCTGATTGAGCAGGTAGCTCCTCAGCACCGAGATGCCCGCGATGCTGATGACGGCCAGCGCGATGGCTACCAGCGCGAGGACCGCGGTGATCAGCTTGACGCGCAGTGGGGTGCGGCCGGGCAGGGCCCGCAGGCGCTGCCAGGCCCGGCCGGTATCCCCGCGGAAGTCGTAGTCCCAGACGTGGTCGAGGATCTGCATCTTGGACAGCACCCGGTTGGCGTTGCCCATGAAGTACCTGAGCAGCTTGAACTCCGTGGGCGACAGCTGGATCTGCTGGCCGGCCCGCCATACCTCGTGGCTGTCCTCGTCGAGCTCCAGGTCGGCGAACTTCAGCCGGGGCGGGGGCTCGCTGCCGTCGCCCCGGGTGCGGCGGAGCACGGCGCGGATCCGGGCGATCACCTCTTCGAGACTGAACGGCTTTGTAACGTAGTCATCGCCGCCCAGGGTCAGGCCGCGGATCTTGTCCTCGGTGGAGTCCCGCGCGGTCAGGAACACGACCGGGATCCGGGCGCCCCCGCCGCGCAGGCGGCGGACGACGTCGAAGCCATCCATGTCCGGCAGCATCACGTCGAGCACGATCAGGTCGGGCCGGTGCCGCTGCGCCGCCTGCACCGCATCGGTCCCGGCAGCCGCCGTGAGCACCTCGAACCCCGCGTACCGCAGGCTCGCCGACAGCAACTCGAGGATGTTGGGCTCGTCTTCGACGACGAGCAGCCTGGCGTCAGGCTGTCCGCGCCCGTTACTCGACGGTGTGGTCATCTACCCATTGTGCGACAACTTCCTGAGCGTTACCTGAAGGGATGCTGAGGCTGTCCTTGGCGATATCGCTGCGTCACGGGCTGAGCTCGCCCAGGTCGGGCGGGGTCGGCCCGGGTCGCGCAGGCCCATCGGCGCGGGCCGGCCCGTCCGTCAGGCGGTCGACGTGGCCTTGGATCCCGTCAGCAGGCCGGGGGGAACGGGAGTGTCGTTCTTCAGCGCGTTGAACAGCTGCAGGGCCTGCGCACGGTTCCACAGCACCGAGTCGCCGGCCGACGTCTGGTAGCTCGGGTCGGCAATGGGCACGGTCGTGGTCTCCGGGCTCCTCAGCGCGAACGCCGCCTTGACGAGGTCCTGGAGGCTTGTGCCCTGGTCGACGGTCAGGGCGCCCGCCGACCCGGTGGCCGCCGGGATGGCGGCGAACGGGTTGAGGAACGTGCCCGGGCTCGTCATCTTGCTGAGCAGCGCCTTCAGGAACAGCCGCTGGTCCTGCTCGCGCTGCAGGTCGCTGATGGCAAAGTTCCGGGTCCTGACGTAGCCCAGGGCCTGGCCTCCGTCGAGGTTCTGGCAGCCCGCCTTGAGGTTCAGTCCGGCCTTGGGGTCCACCATCGGGCCCGGCAGGCACATCCGCACCCCGCCGATGTCGTTGACCACGCCGACGAAGCCGCCGAAGCCGATGCCCATGTAGTGGTTGATGTACAGGCCGGTGACGTTCTGGAGGGTCTCGGCGAGCAGCCTGGGCCCGCCCAGGTCGAACGCGGCATTGATCTTGTTGGACCCGTAGCCGGGGATCGGCACGTAGGAATCCCGCGGGATGCTGAGCAGGACCGGCGGCTGGCCGTTCGAGGGCATATGCAAGATCAGGATCGTGTCGGAGCGCTGGCCGCCGATCGCGTTCAGCTTGCCGGTCGCGTACTGCAGCTCCTGCCTCCTGGTCAGGCCCTGACGGCTGTCCGAGCCGGTGATCAGCCAGTTCTGCCCGGCCGAGACCGCCGGCCGGCCCGGGTAGTTGACCAGGACGTCCGAGTGAGTCAGCTTGGAGTTGACGTAGAAGTACATGCCGACGGATCCGACGATGATCAGGGCGATCACGACGCCGATCACCGCGAGGATCCGGCGCGGGCGCAGCCACCGCTGCCGCCAGCCGCTCCAGCCGTCCCCGCCGCCAAACCCGCCACCGCCCGCCAGTCGGCCACGGAACGCGCCGGGCTGGCCGCCGTAGACCGGGGGCTGCTCCGGCCAGGCGCTCCCGGACCTAGATCCGCTCCCGCCGGGCCAGCCACCCGCACCTGCCGGATAGGCCGCGCCAGGCACCTGGATCGTCGGATCTCCCCCGCCCGACGCATTGGCGGCGCCGGGCATGCCTGACGAATTGCCCGCGCCGGCGCCGTCCTTGAACCAGCCCTCCGGCCACTCGTTCATACCTGCCGCCTCACTCCCGGCCCGGTCGATGTCACCATCGTCTCTACCTTCACGACGCGCCGACAGCCATGCTTGGCTCGGCAAGAGTCCCCTGGATGGCGAAGGATAGTTGACGAACTCCTGTGCTCGTGCTATCTATCCGCGATGCCGTCCCACCAGATCGTGACGACGTCGCGCCCGGACGAGCCGAGGTCCTCGGGATGCTCGGGGTCGATGCCCGCGTCGGCGAGGGCACCGGCCACCTCGGCCGCGCGCTCGGGCGGCAGGCACAGCCGCCGCCGGGTGACATCGACCATCTCGTCGAAGCTCGCATAGTCCCGGCCGCCCGGGCGGCGCCACGTCTCGTGGCCCGGCCGCAGCCCCATCGCCTCCAGGATCTGGATCAGGTCCGCGGCCGTAGGGGACAGCGGCCGGCGCAGCCCGTGAAACTTCAGCCACAGCGCGTTCAGCGAGACCAGCGGATGCTGCGCGGTCATCTCGGCGATCACCGTGCGCCGCGCGGACCCGGTGAGCGCCGTCACGAACGGCCCCACCTCGGGGACGTTATAGAGGACGTGGTGGCAGGTCACGACGTCGGCGGGACCCGCCTCCCGGGCTGCTTCCGGCCAGCGGCCTGCTGCGGTGCGCACGGTGATCGCGGCCGCGGCCGTGCGTTCGGCAAGCTTTTCCAGCATCTCCGCGTCGGTGTCGACCGCCGTCAGCGACGTCGCGCGGGGGAGCAGGGGCAGGCAGGCGGCGCCGGCTCCCGAGCCGACGTCCAGGACGCTCCCCGGCGGGTCCAGGGCGGCCCAGGCCCGCTGGTAGGACGGGCCGGAGGGCGTCGCCCTCAGCCGGTCGGCGCGCCGGGCGAAGACCTGGCGCGGCAGCACCCACGGGGACTCGGCGACCGTCGCCGTGATGTGCTCGGGTATCGCCCAGGCCTCCAGGTCGCCGCGCCACCGCTCGAGCCGTTCCTCCAGATCAGCCACGGACCTCACGTTACTGCTGAGCACTCGGGGCGCGGAAAGTTAGAACAGGTTCTTGTCGAAGGCCCGGCAGATGGGAAAGCTTGGGGCATGGACCTTGTCGCGCTCGAAGAGATCCGCCAGGTGAAGCACCGCTACCTCCGCTGCGTCGACCTGAAGCTGTGGGACGACCTGGCGGACACGTTCGCCCAGGACGCCACCGCCGACTACGGCACGCCCGCGCTCGGCGAGCCGATCAGGCTGGCCGGCCGGGACGAGATCGTCGCGTTCCTGCGCGACAAGCTCGGACCAGACATCATCACCGTGCACTTCGCCAGCCAGCCCGAGATCACCGTCGACGGCGACACGGCCAGCGGTACCTGGTGCTTCGAGGACACGGTGATCGCGACCGACTACCGCGTGGTGATCACGGGCGCGGCGTTCTACGAGGACCGCTACGCGCGCTGCGATGACGGTAAGTGGCGGATCGCGCACACCGGGTACGTGCGGACCTACGAGGCCACGATGTCGCTCGACGACCTGCCCAGCTTCCGGATCACGTCAAACCGCTGGGCCGCGAAGCCCGCCGTTGACGTTAGCTAGAACACACGTTCTACCTTGAGTCGGACCCGGCCGCCCGCGGGGACCGGCCGGGCCAGCCGACGGAGAGGGCGTGCCGGTGCTTACCCAGTCATTCGCCGATGCCGTGGTCGAGGCTGAGAAGATCATCACCGGCGCGCCCCACGTCCAGACCGAGCAGGACCTGACCGAGGGATACGACTACCTCGCCGGCAGCATCCGGGCGGCGCTCCAGCTGGCCTGGGCCTACCAGCGCGACTTCCCGTACTTCGTCCAGTCGACCGGCCCGTACACGAAGCTGGGACTGGACAATCCGGACACCCTGTACTTCCACTCCTACCTGCGCGACGACGCGGAGTACGTCGTCACCGGCCGCCGGGGCACGACCACCGACCTGAGCTTCCAGGTGCTGAACGGCGACTATTCCCCCGTCGAGGTTCCGGACAGCCTGACCGCGTTCGACGACCGGGAGATCGACATTTCCGCCGACGGCACCTTCGAGCTGCGGTTCGGCCCGCCCCGGGCCCGCCCCGAGCGCGGCTACGTCACCCTTGGCCCCGGTTCGGCGATGCTGCTCGTCCGCGAGGTGTACAGCGACTGGGAAACCGAGCGCCGCGGCACCACCAGCATCCACCGCGCCGACCGCGCCGGAGCCGCGCCGCCCGCCCTGGACGCCGGCACGCTGGCGAGGCGCTACCGGGTGGCCGGCCAGATCCTGCTCTCGCGGCTCCGGACGTTCCTCGCATTCCCCGAGTGGTTCTACCTGAAGCTGCCGGTGAACACGATGACGGAGCCGCGCCCGACGCCCGGCGGCCTCGCCACCCAGTTCTCGTCGGTCGGTCACTTCGACCTCGGCGACGACCAGGCCATGATCGTAACGGTGCCTGCCGCCGACCGCGCCGTCGCGCCGTACCAGGGGCTCCAGCTCGGCAGCATGTGGTACATCTCGCTCGATTACATCAACCATCAGACGAGCCTTAACGCCGACCAGGCGCGCGTCGACCCGGACGGCCTGATGCGGTTCGTGATCAGCGAGCGCGACCCCGGCGTCGCGAACTGGCTGGAGTGCACCGGTCACCGGCGCGGCTACGTCCAGATCCGATGGCAGCGGCTGTCCCGGGATCTCTGGCCCGAGGACGGGCCGCAGGTCGAGGTGGTCCCGGTGGCCGACCTGGCCCGGCTGCTGCCCTACCACGAGCAGGCACGGGTGACTGCGAGGCAGTACGCGGAACGGATCGCCGCGCGCCAGGCCGCCGTCGCCGAGAGGATGCTGGGCTGATGCTGCAGGACAAGGTGGTGGTGGTCTGCGGCGTCGGCCGGGGGCTGGGCCGGGCCATCGCCGTGCAGAGCGCTCGCGCCGGCGCGGACATGGTGCTGGCCGCCCGGACCGCGTCCTACCTGGACGAGGTGGCCGCGGAGGTCAAGGCCGTGGGGCGCCAGGCCGTGACGGCGGTGACCGACATCACCGACGAAGGCCAGGCCGAGCGCCTGCCGCAGATCGCGCTCGAGACGTTCGGCCGGGCCGACGCGCTGGTGTACAACGCGTTCGCGATCCCGCCCATCACCAGCCTCTCCGATGTCGACCTGGACGCCGTCCGGGCCGGCCTCGAGACCAACGTCGTCGGCGCCCTGCGGATGACCAGGCTGTTCGTCCCCGCGCTGGCCGCGACGCAGGGATCGGTCGTGATGATCAACTCCATGGTCGTGCGGCATTCCCGGCTCACGTTCGGGCCCTACAAGATGGCCAAGGCGGCGCTCCTGGCCCTGGCGCAGAGCCTGGCCACCGAGCTCGGCCCGCAGGGCATCCGGGTCAACTCCGTGGCCCCGGGCTACATCTGGGCCGACTCCGTGAAGTGGTACTTCCGCGAACTGGCCAGGCAGCGCGGCGTGCGGACGAGGCAGATCTACGAGGAGACCGCGGCTGCGATCGACCTGCGCAGGCTGCCCGAGCCCGACGAGGTCGCCGACGCCGTGGTGTTCCTGGCCTCCCCTATGGCCCGCGCGATCACCGGCCAGTGCCTCGACGTCAACTGCGGCGAGTACCACCATTGAGCGGGGGGATTGCGGGGGGTCGTCCCCCCGGGCCACCACTGACCGGGGGGATTGCGGGGGGTCGTCCCCCCGGGCCAGCATTGACCGGGGGGATTGCGGGGGGTCGTCCCCCCGGGCCAGCACTGAGCGGCGAGCGCGAGGACGTGGGCACCGCGGCAGACCTGCACGCCTCAGCCACCAAGATCACCGGGCTGGCCGACTTCGGTACCGACGACTACGCCGACGGCCTCGCGGTGCTGCTGGAGTCCTACGCCCGCGACGCCGACCTGACCCCGCTGGGCTGGAAGGTGAAGCGGTCCTTCCTGCGCGGCGCGCTGGTAGCCAGGCTGCTCAGCGAGGCCGCGTGGCACGTCTGCCCCGGGTACGCGGCGGTGACCATCGAGCGCCCGATCTTCGTCACCGGGCTGCCCCGGACCGGCACCACCGCGCTGCACAGGCTGCTTACGGCTGACCCTTCGCACCAGGGGCTGGAGATGTGGCTCACCCAGGCGCCGGGGCCGCGCCCGCCGCGGGAGACCTGGGCGGGCAATCCGGTGTTCCAGCGGATTCAGGCGGGCTTTGAGCAGCACCACATCTCGCACCCGGAGTTCATGGGCGTGCACTACATGGCGGCCGATCAGGTCGAGGAGTGCTGGCAGCTGCTGCGGCAGTCGATGCGATCGATCTCCTATGAGTGCCTGGCCCACCTGCCGACCTACTCCGCCTGGCTGCGCGAGCAGGACTGGACCGGCGCGTACCGCAGGCACCGGCGCAACCTGCAGCTCATCGGCCTGCCCGACGCCGAGCGTCGCTGGGTGCTCAAGAACCCCAGCCACCTGTTCGCGCTGGACGCGCTGCTCGCGGTCTACCCCGACGCACTCGTGGTCCAGACGCACCGGGCGGCCCGGACCGCGATCGCCTCCGTCTGCAGCCTCGCCGCGCAGGCGTCCGCGGGCTGGTCGACCACGTTCGCCGGCGAGGTGATCGGGCGCGACCAACTCGAGCTGTGGGCCCGCGGCCTGGACCACTTCACGGCCGCCCGCGCCAGATACGACCCGGCACAGTTCTACGACGTGGACTACGACGAGTTCGTCGCCGACCCGATCGGCACCGTCGAGTCGATCTACGCGTACTTCGGCCTGGCGCTCGGCGGCGCGGCCATCGACGCCATGCGGGCTCTCCAGGCCCAGAACGACGGCGGCGGCGCGCCGGCGCATCGTTATGCGCTGTCGGACTTCGGGCTCACCGCCGGCCAGGTCGGCGAGCGCTTCGCCGGCCTATGACAGCACGAAGCCTCCGCGGACACTGCCTTCGAGCACGCTCTCGTCGCGGCGGCTGGACGCGCCGGGCTTGTGGGGGACGCCGCGGCCGAAGACGAACGTCTCGAACGGCGTCGTCGGCAGCGTGGTCGTGCCGTCGTGCGCGGAGCCGGCCTCGTTGCTGACCGCCGGAATGGCGAAGTACTGCATGGTGATGGTCGTCTCGCCCGGGCGCTTCCCCGGGTCGACGTCGAAGATCGCGTACCCGTAGGCGTCACCCGCGTTGGTGGCCGCCGACCAGGGCGCATCCTCGATCGAGTCGGCGGCGTTGCGCTTGAAGCCGGTGGCCAGCGAGCCGGTGATGGCGTTGCGCTCGGTGATGACCTTGGCCCGGGGCAGGCCGTCCGCCGTATCGGTCCCGTAGACGTTGGACGGGCCGTTGGTCCCGCCGCCGCCGAGGACCAGGAAGACGGTCCCCCTGGCGGTGTTCCAGGCGGGGATGCCGTTGGCCGTTGATGGCTCCGTCGTCACGACGGTCGGCCGCCGCGTGTCGATCACCTCCCCGCCGGCCTGGTCCGGGTTGGGGGACACCACTACGGCGTGAGCGCCGGCGTCGTAGCCGCGGACGGGGTAGGTGCGCTCATAGTCGTGCTCGTGTCCGGCGAGGACCAGGTCGACCTCGTAGCGGTCGAACAACGGCAGCCAGGCCCGGCGGATGCCGAGGTCGGATCCGTTGCCGGGAACCGAGGTCGACATGGCGCACTGGTGCATGAACACCACGATCATGTCTACAGCCGGATCCCGGCGGGCCTCGGCCAGCGTCCGCTCCAGCCACAGCGTCTGCAGGTTGGGTGTTCCGCCGCTGAAGTCCGGCACCGCGGCATTGTCAGCCGCCACGATGGCGAGGTCGCCGGTGTACCCGTGGTTGTAGGTAACCGTGCCGTTGACAATCTCCGCCCCCGACGAGGTGGTCTCGGGTGCGGCATTGGCCGCGCCGTTGAGGTAGGCGGAGCCGCCGTCCTGGTAGATGACGTCGTCGGCGTCCAGGGAGATGAACTTCACGGTCCCTACCTGGAAGCTGTAGAAATTGCCGCGCAGGTGGTTGCCGTCCCAGTTGATCACGCCGTTGTCGGGCAGGAGGAAACGGCTCAGGTAGTGACCGTAGCCGTACGGGCCATTCCAGTAGTTGCCGGCCGCTCCCTGCGCCGAGATCCCGCCGGGCGCGTTTCCCGCCATCCCGGCGTGGTTGCACACGCCGAATTCGGTCTCGTGGTTGCCGAGGGCTGGCATCCACGGCCGGTTGGCTGCCGAGCGGGCCACGTTAACGCCGAAGTCCCGCCACACCCCCGGGGCGTTCTCAATATCCAGGTTGGCGTAGCAAAGGTCGCCGTTGAGGAGATGAAACAGCGGAGCGCCGCCACCGTCACCCGGATTCTCGATGGCGCTCACCGCATAGTAGGCGTTGTCGCACGACTCGTGCCAGATGTTCCCCGAGGCGTTCAGGTCCCACGAGGGGGTCGAGAGGTCGCCATAGCTCGAGAAGCGGAACTTGGCGCGGCCGGACGGCGCCGTCTCGAACGACGCCCCGGCCGTCGACGGCGTCGTCGCCCCGTCGCTTGCCTGGTAGTAATACCGGGTGCCAGGCCGCAGGTCGGTCAGCTGCACATGGTAGAAGTACGTCGTCTGAGCGTTAAGCCCGTCGGTGAAGCTAACCGAGGCAGCCCGACGGTAGCGCTGCGTCACGTCGAGCGGCTTCGGCTCGGGCAGGTGCACCACCCGGCCCGGGTTGGCGGCCGTGATCGGCGAGGTCGAGTAAGCCAGCACCGGCGCCGGCTGGGCCACCGTGCCCGGAGCCGACCACGACACCGTGACCGACGTGGCCGGGTCGGCGCCCCACGTCAGGAGGAGCTGCTCAGGCGCCGTCGTGGTCGGCAACGGCAAAGTCGTGGTGGGCGGCCCCGGCGGGGGAGCGGTGGCCGCGAATGCGTCCTGGTGCCACAAGGGACCTTCGGTCACCCCGGCCAGCCCCACCGCCGCGCCGAATCCCAGCACCCCCGTAAGGAAGCTTCGCCGGGAGAATCCGCGGTGGTCACCAGCAGCCGAACGACCCGATTCAGATTGGTCCATGCGGGGACCGTAGAGAAGGTCGGCGCGTTCGACGGGTTCGGCAACTACTACGAGTTCACGCTGCCGTACGAGTTCTTTTACAACTCCGACGGAACCCACGACGTCAAGATCGGGACGCCGCTCGAGCCCAACCCGGCCCAGCCGGCCGAGGTGCTGGCGGTCGCGGTCCGGCCGCACGGCTCGACGTCGGCGACCGACTGGATCACCACCCACGCCGGCCATCCCGACTTGGTGGCCGCCTACGACAGCGTGGGCAACGAGCCGGACAAGCAGTGGATCACGATCGATGACAACCCGGCCAGCCCGCACTACAACCGGGTCTATGCCATGTGGGTCGACTTCCACCACAACACCGCGGTGCCCTTCGTATCCTTCGCCGATGCCATGGCAGACGGAACGCACACCGACTGGTCGGCGCCCCAGCCGCTGCCCGAGCCACCGCACACGCCGCAGGGCGCCACCTACCTGCTGCCGCACGTGGCCCCCGACGGCACCATCTACACGACCGTCACCAACTTCAACCCCAAGCAGGGCTTCTGCTGCGCCTCGGTCTTCGCGGACAAGTCCACCGACGGCGGGACGACCTGGTCGGTGGCCGGCACCGCGGTCAGCAGCGTGACGCCGCCTCCGGGGATCTACCCCAACACCACGTTCCGGGACGGGATCGAGAACACCTTCGCCGTCGGCAGCCACCTCGACACCCAGGGCTCGTACCCGCTGTACGTGGCCTACGAGGACTTCAGCGCAGGCGCGGACAACGTGATGCTCACCGCGTCCTACGACGGCGGCGCCACCTGGACCACCCCGATCCAGGTCAACGACAACGCCAGCCCCGCCGACGAGTTCCAGCCCAACCTCACGACCGCGCCCGACGGCACGGTCAGCGTCAACTTCTACGACCGGCGCCTGGCCTGCCCCTCGGCCGGGACGACGCAAGCCACGGCCGCCGGGCTCGCCCTGGACCAGGTCAACCCCAACTACACCGGCAGCCTGCCCCCCTACGGCGCCGCCAACTACTGCGTGAACTCCAGCATCCAGTTCTACACCCCGCAATTGACCCCGATCGGGCACAACATCCGGATCAGCCAGAACACCTACGACCCGCAACTCAACTCCCCCCACGTCGACTGCGCGACCTGCGAGACCACGTTCCTCGGCGACTACTTCGGGAACACGGTCGGCGCGGAGCCGGGCGGGGCAGTGGACTACTCCACCTTCGTATCCACCTACGACGACGGCACCAACCCCGCCCACTACCAGCAGCAGATCGTGGCCAGCCTGCCGGTTCCCTGACGGCCGCGCGAAGGCCGTCGTTAGGAGCGAAGGTCGGCGGCGGCTCTGACGCTGCTGTCGGCAGACAGGAGGTTCGTGGCGTCCGTCAGGGCCGGGCTGCGCGCCGGAACGGCATCGCCGGCCAGGGCCGCGTTCCTGAGTTCCTCCAGCCGGCGCCGGGATGGCAGCAGCAGGAGCGCCACCAGCGCGCCGAGGCCGAACAGGGCCGCCGACACCGTGAACGCCACGGTGTAGCCGTGCACCGCGGCGGTGGCCGGCGCCAGCCGTCCCGCATGGTGGGCGGCCAGGTAGGTTGCCGTCGCCGTCAGCGCCACCGTGCTCAGTGCTGCGGTCCCGATCGAGCCGCCGACCTGCTGCATCGTGTTGACCAGCGCCGAGGCCACGCCGGAGTCCTGCCGGGACACCCCGGCGGTGGCGGTGTTGATGGCCGGCGAGAAGATCATGCCGAAACCCAGGCCCATGGCCAGCAGCGCCGGCAGGACGCTGCCCGCGTAGCTGGAGGTCACGGTGAGCTGGGTGAGGTAGGCCATCCCGCCTCCGCCGAGCAGCATGCCGGCGACGATCAGGGTCCGCGGCCCGAGCCGGGGCAGCAGCAGAATGCTGGAGCTGTTCGAGCTGAGCAGTATGCCGACGATCATCGGCAGGAAGGCTAGCCCGCTGGTCACCGGGCTGTAGCCCTTAACCTGCTGGAGGTAATAGGTGAGGAACAGGAAGATGCCGAGGACCGCGATCCCGGTCAGGCCGACCGAGACGTAGGCGCCGCCCCTGGTCCGGTCCACGATCACCCGCAGCGGCAGCAGGGGGTGGCTGACCCGGCGCTCGGCGAGGGCGAACACTGCCAGCAGGACCAGGCCCGCGACCAGCGAGCCGATGGTCAGCGCGGCGGTCCAGCCCGCCAGTTCGGCGTGCGAGAACCCGAAGACGATGAGGAACAGCCCGGCCGAGGCGAGCACGGTTCCCGCCCAGTCCATCCGCGGGCGGCTGTCGGGCCGGTTGCTCCGCATGTAGACCAGGGCGCCGACGATGGCGATCGCGGCGAAGAACAGGTTGACGTACAGGGTCCAGCGCCAGGAGAAATACTGGGTGAGGACGCCGCCCAGGATCAGGCCCACGGCGCCGCCGCCCCCGGCCACCGACCCGAAGACGCCGAACGCCCGGCCGCGCTCGCGCGGGTCGCGGAACGTGCTGACCAGCGAGCCCAGGGCGGCAGGCGCGAGAATGGCGCCGAACGCGCCCTGCAGCGCCCGGGCGGTCACCAGCATGCCGAACGAGACGGCGGCACCGCCGAGTGCCGACGACAGGGCAAACCCGGCCAGGCCGGTGATGAAGACCCGCTTGCGGCTGAACATGTCGCCGATCCGGCCGCCGAGCAGCAGCAGGCTGCCGAACGCCAGGGCGTAAGCGGTCACCACCCACTGCCGGTCGCTGTTGGAAAACGCCAGCGCGTGCTGGGCCGACGGCAGGGCGATGGTCACGATGGTGGCGTCGAGGACCACCATGAGCTGGGCAACGGCCACGATCACCAGGACGAGCCAGCGGTGGTCGCTGGGTGCGGGGCGGTGGTCGCCAGCGGCAGAGGACACAGATGACATGGTGGGCTATACCCCCGGGTGAGAAGCGTGGCTGGTTCGGGCAGCGATGGTTGCGGACGGCCCGGCGATCATGCCGGGGCCACCTGCAGGCCGGGTGCAGCGGGCGAGGTGGTCAGCGGCCGGGCCGCATTGTCGAGGGTGTCGAGCAGGCGGAGCAAGGTGGCCCGGTCGTCCTGGCTCAGGGCGCCGAAGATCTGCTTGAGCAGCCGCTCGCGCGTGGCGTACGCCACGCCCAGGCAGGCTTCGCCCGCGTCGGTGATGGCGACGAGCTTGGCCCGGCGGTCCGTGGGGTCCGGGCGGCGCTCGGCCAGGCCCTGGCCTTCAAGCGCGTCGACGATGTCGGTGATCGAGTGCGGGGCCAGCCCGAGGTGGGCCGCCAGCGTGCTCTGCCGGGTGGGTCCCTGCTCGCGGAGCCGCATCAGCACCTTGGTCCGGGCCAGGGACAGGCCGCATTCGCTCATCTCGTCATTGACGGCTCGGAACATCCGGTGGTGGACCGCGAGGTACCGCTCACCTACCTGCTCAGGCGTGATCATGGTTGCCCCTCTGACCTGCACTGACGTTGATACGACTTTATAATGAGGAACCTCACGTTAATGCCCATCATAATGAGGATCCTCACAGCTTTATTCCCCAGCGCCGCCAGATTCAGCGCCGGCCTAGGATCCCGCTCGTCGATCTCGGCGGTCCGAGTCCTGGCCTGGCACCCCCACCGCGCCGGACGGCCCGGGCGGCTGGCAGGGTGGGCGCATGATCGAGGCGGTCGTGTTCGACCTGGACGGCGTGCTCGTGGACTCGGAACCGGTGTGGGAGCAGGTGCGCCGGCAGGTAGTGGCGGAGAACGGCGGGCACTGGGCGGCCGACGCGCAGCAGCGGCTCATGGGCATGAGCACCGGGGAGTGGGCCCGGTACCTCAGCGAGGATCTGGGCGTTGGTATGCCGCCCGAGACCGTGGCGACGATGGTCATCGAGCGCATGGCGGCCCGCTACAACGATCAGCTGCCCCTCATGCCAGGCGCGGTCGAGGCGGTCAGGATGCTGGCCGCGCGCTGGCCGCTCGGTCTGGCGAGTTCGTCGCCGCCGTCGCTGATCGAGACCGTCCTGGACGCCGCGTCGCTGCGGTCGTCCTTCGCGATCGCCATGTCGACCGAGCAGGTCGCCCGCGGCAAGCCCGCGCCGGACATCTACCTCGCCGTCACACGTGAGCTGAGCCACCATCCGGAACGCTGCGCCGCCGTGGAGGACTCGACGAACGGGCTGCGCTCCGCCGCCGTGGCCGGCCTGCGCGTGATCGCGATCCCCCACCCGAAATACCCGCCCGACCCCGGCACGCTACAGAAAGCCGGGATCGTGCTCACCAGCCTCCGGGAGCTGACCCCGAGCATCGTCGCCGCCCTAGCGGAGTAGCCGCATGAGTTTAGGACTGTCGCCCGCCGGGTGGCGGTCAGGCAGGAGTAAGCCGACGCCGAGGCTGTCTCGGTCGCCACGGAAGCCTGGCTCGGCCTCGTTCGTCACCGCGCGGCCGCGGCTGGCGCGGAAGACGGTAGGGATCTCGTGCCGGACACTCTGGCGCTCGCCACTGCCCTGCTGCCCGCGCGCCGGGTCGGGTCGGGTCGGGTCCTAGATCCTGGCTGATGGATCGATGTACTCGAAAACCGGGCCATCTCTGCGACGAGCCGTAGGATGCCGCCGTGTCAGACGTCCGGAACCAGTGGAGAGTCATGGAACTCGATCACCGTGCGGCCCGCAGGGGCAGCCGTCATGTCCTCGCCCGGCTTGCGGCCGCTGGGCTCGCGCTCGCGCTGCTGGCCGCGACGGGCACCGCATTGGCCACCACCAGCCGGACCACAGCGTCAGGCCGCGAGCCGCTGGCGGGCAGGATCATCGGCATTGATCCCGGGCACAACGGGCTGAACTACACCGACCCCGCGTTCCTCAATCACAAGATCTGGAACGGCCGGGAGTGGGAGGACTGCGACACCACCGGGACCGAGACGGCAGGCGGCTACACCGAGGCCAGGTTCAACTGGAACGTCGCGAGCTACCTGCGCGCGGACCTCATCAGGGCGGGGGCGCGGGTGGTGATGACCCGGACGAGCAACCGCGGCATTGGGCCGTGCGTCAACACGCGAGCGCGGATACTCGACCGGGCCCGCGCGAACGTGTCCATCGACATTCACGCCGACTATGGCCCGTCCTCCGGCCGCGGCTTCACGATCCTGGAGCCCGTGGCAGACGGCCCGAATGACAGGGTCATCAATTCGTCGGTCCGGTTCGGCCGCGATGTCCACGCGGCGATGCTGCGCTACACGAAGATGCGGGTCAGCGATTATTACGGGCATAACGGTTACATCAGCCGTAATGACCTGGCAGGCCTGAATCTCACCACCACGCCCAAGGTCTTGATCGAGTGCGGCAACATGAACAACGCAGCCGACGCCGCGCTCCTGGTGCGGCCCGCCGTCCAGCGGAGCATCGCGGGAGCGCTCGCCGCCGCGATCGTCCGGTTCCTGACCGCTCGCTGAGCTGAGGGCCTGGCGGCGGCATGCCGCGGGCTCGCGCCTGCTTCCCCGTCAGGGCTGACCCGTTAGCCCGAGTGGGCTGTCCGCCGCGGTCGCGAGCAGCGCGGCCACCGCGATCTCGGCATCTGCGGCGGCCGGCAGCGCGGCCGGCAGTACGGGAATCGTGGGCAGCTCGCCGTCAGACTCGTACCGGCTGATCAGCCCCGGATCGATGTATGACGTGCGGGCCACGGACGGGGTGTCACCGAGCCAGCCAGCCACCTCGCGAACGCTGGCGGCAATGACGTTCTTGCGGCTCCGCGCCGTCGGCGACGGCCCCGCGTTCGCCAGTGCCAGCGCCATCAGCACGGTGGCGTTCCAGGTGCGGAATTCCTTGGCCGTGAAGTGGGCGCCGGCCCGCGCGGCAATGTAGTTGCTCACATCATGAGAGTGGAGGGTATGCCAGGCCCCGGCATGCTCCCAGCAGAACAGCGTGTCGAGACCATTGTCGCTGCTGGCCAGTGCTCGCACGGTCGGCAGGACTGCCTTGTCTGTGACGGTGATCGACCGCCGCCTGCCCTCCTTGGCGATGTAGTCGAACACCATGCCCTCGCGGGTCACTCTCACGTGCCGCTTCTCCAGCGTGGTGGCGCCGTAATGATGGTCGAGCTCGGCGTACTTCTCGCCGCCGATGCGAAACAGGCCGAGGTCGATCAGCCGGACGACGCCGGCGACGACACGGTCGCGGCCGAGACCGCGGCCCTTCAGGTCACGCAGGGTACCCGTCCGCAGCGCAGGCAGCGCGCCGGCGAACCGCAGCATGTGACCGAACTTCAGGGCGTCGCGCTGCTCGCGCCACAGCTGGTGGTAGCGGTACTGGGTCCGGCCTCGCCTGTCCACGCCGGTGGCCTGGATGTGACCGAGCGGGTCCGGGGAGATCCAGACGTTCTTCCAGGCCGGCGGGATCGCGAGTGCGCCGATCCGCAGCAGCGTCTGTTCATCCGTGACGTCCGCGCCGGACGGGTACAGGTACCTGAAGCCTTCCTGGCCCCGCGCACGGGTGATGCCCGGACCGCGAAGATCGCTCCGCACCAGCCCTGGAACCGCGGCCGCCGCCGGCGCGTCCACGCTCATGATCATTTAACCTACCACGGAGACCGCGATGAGCGACCCGGCGACGATGACGGGGCGAGTTTGCGGCCCTTCGGCAGCCTCGTGGTCAGGCACGCCTTTCGGGCTTGGCTGTGCCGTTGGCCTGGGCTGTACCGCGGCGGCGGGCCGTGGTTATGGTAACCGCTGGACATCCTCGCGAACAGCTTCCGCGCCCGCGGCCTGCGGGCGCCGGAGCAGATGAGCGACGCCCAGGTCGAGGAGCTGATCCCCCGCGACGCGCAGGCCGCGCTGATCCGCGCCGGCGCGCTGGCCGAGGGCGCGTCCGCCGATGACCTGCGCCAGATGCTCGTGCGGGCGAACGCCGACTTCCGGGACAAGGCGCCGGTCAGCGCGGCCGAGGCGGCGACCATCATCCTGGACGGGGTGCGCTCGGGGGCCTGGCGGGTCCTCGTCGGCGAGGATGCCAAGATGATCGACGCGGCGGTGCGCGCGAAGCCCGAGGCCGCCTACGACTACGCCGAGCTGTTCAGCGGCTGGCAGAAGAGCAGGCGGCAGGAACACCCTGAGTGGTAGCAGCCAGCGGCTGCCCGCGGGAGTAGTCTGCACCGCGCTGCCGCGGGGCTCTGCCAATCGGCTCTTAGGTTGTCTCCGGGCGCCCGGTTCGCCATCGCAGGGGTATTCGCACGCGCCTCATCGCGGTCTACTGTGGCGGCCATGGACGATGCGTACTTGCGCCTCTCAGACGCTGACCGCGAGCAGGCTGTCGCCGCGCTTCGCGATCATCTTCTCGCGGGCCGCTTGACGCTCGAGGAGTTCTCCGAGCGAGTCGAGGCCGCCCTGCGGGCCCGGGTCGGCGGAGAGCTGGCGCGTGTCCAGGACGACCCGCCCGAGGTCTTCGTTGAGATAGCCGGCTCGCGCCGCAGGCCCGCCCGGTTCACGACGGCCTTGCTTGGTCATGTCGCCCGACGCGGGCGGCTGAGGCTGCGCAGGTGGGCCGTCGCCACCAGCGCCTTCGGAGATCTCGACTTCGACCTCCGCGAAGCCACGATCGACCAGCGGCGGACGACAGTGACGGTTCTCGCGGCGTTCGGTAACGTCGATGTCTACGTGCCGGAAGGCATTAACGTCGACGTAGGCGGTATCACTATCTTCGGCCACCGCAGGGATTGGGGCCGCGACGCCGGCGGCCCGGACGCTTCCGCCGTTCATGTTCGCGTACTCGGCCTCGCCGGGACAATCGATGTATGGCGGGTACCGCACGATATGCGCGGCAGCAGCTATAGCGATATCTTCCGCAAACTTCACCCTCGGCGTCAGCTTCCCGCGTGAAGTCGTCACGGCCACGGCCGGCCCGCAGCGCGGCCGCGCGCTCGCGTGGGTCATGCAGCAAATGCCGGCCATCGCCCCAGCGTGTCCATTCCTTTCCGGATGATCGCTGGATAGCCTTGCCCGGTGCGGATGGGCGTGAACGTTCCGAATTTCGGACCTGGCACCGAACCCGGCGTGTTGCGGCGCTGGGCACAAACGGTGGAAGGCCTCGGCTTCGACCTGCTGCTGATCGCCCGGATGGCCGCCAACCTCAACGACCTCAGCGGGGGGCGCCTGGTCCTCGGGGTGGGCGTCGGCTGGGCGGTGCAGGAGTTCGACGCACTCGGCGTCCCGTTCGGGCAGCGGGGGAAGCTGACCGACGACTACCTCCGGGCCATTCGCGTGGCCTGGGCGGACGAGCAGGACTACCGCAGCGGGCGGATACCGATCTGGGTCGGCGGCAACAGCGACGCTGGCCTGCGCCGGGCGGTGCGTCTGGGCGAGGCGTGGCATCCCCTGCGGTTCACCATGCCCTGGCTGCGCAAGGCGGTGGACCGGATGACGGCCTTCGCGGACGAGCAGCGGCGACCGGTGCCGGGCCTGGCGCCACGCATCGCCTTGCGGCTGGCCCAATCACCGGTCACCGACCCCGGGCGCCTGGCCGGTGAGGGAACGATCGACCAGGTCCTCGACGACATTGCACAGCTGAGCCTGCTGGGCGCCGACACCGTCGTGCTCGATCCGTTCAACGGCCATCCGGGCGAGACGCACCACCCGGAGGTGGCCTGGCAGGCGCTCGCCACGGTCTCAGCGGGAACACGCCACCTGGGGGAGTAACCATGGCAACAGAGGTCACCGAGGCCGACCTGCCGCACCTGCGCCGCTGCGTGGAACTGGCAACGGAGGCCTTCGAGGAGGGCGACTTCCCGTTCGGCTCCGTGCTCGTCGCCGCGGATGGGACCGTTCTCGCCGAAGACCGGAACCGGGAGATGACCGCGGGCGACCCGACGCGCCACCCGGAGTTTGCGCTGGCGCGGTGGGCGGCGACGAACATAACCGCGCGGGAACGAGCCGCGGCGACTGTCTATACCTCCGGTGAGCACTGCCCGATGTGCGCCGCCGCCCACGGCTGGGTCGGGCTGGGGCGCATCGTGTACGTG
>WNFI01174216.1_pt1 | contig 25482 bp, 22 predicted proteins | sample 5400471 | NCBI WGS metagenome assembly WNFI01 (sample SAMN13153348, study PRJNA577476) | soil metagenome | isolation source: 100 cm saprolite on Douglas fir-dominated hillslope | place: USA:California | collected 2013-09-17 | reverse complement strand
ACGCGTGTGGACGCCGAGCGGCGCGCCGCGATCCGGCTCAATCATTCCGCCACGCACCTGCTGCACGCGGCGCTCCGAGCGGTGCTGGGCACGCACGTCACGCAGAAGGGATCGCTCGTGGCGCCCGACCGGCTGCGCTTTGATTTCTCGCATTCCCAGCCGGTGAGCGCGGAGGAACTCGGGCGCATCGAGCGGCTGGTCAATGACCAGATCCGTGCAAATCTCGAGGCGCGCACCCGGGTGATGGATTACGACCAGGCGGTCGCCTCGGGCGCGATGGCGCTGTTTGGCGAGAAGTATGAACGCGAAGTGCGCGTGCTGGCGTTCGGCGATTTCTCCACCGAGCTGTGCGGTGGCACGCATGTCAGCCGCGCCGGCGACATCGGACTGTTCCACATCGTGAGCGAATCCGGCGTCGCGGCCGGGATCCGCCGCATCGAGGCGCTGACCGGCCAGGGCGCACTCGATGCGATCGCCCGGAACGAAGCGGTCCTGCGCGAGCTCGGAACGCTCCTGCGGGGCTCGCGCGATGAGCTCGGGGACAAGCTGCGCGAGACGCTCGAGCGCGTCCGCGCGCAGGAGCGCGAAATCCGCGCGCTCAAAGACAAGCTCGCCTCCGGCCAGGGCGGCGATCTCGCCTCCGGCGCCGTCGACGTGCTCGGCACCAAGGTCATCGCGGCGCGCGTCGACGGGGCGGATGGCGGCTCGCTCCGCAGCGCGGTCGATCAGCTCAAGAGCCGCCTGGGCTCGGCGATCATCGTGCTCGCGGCGGTCGAATCCCCCACCAAGGTGGTGCTGGTGGCCGGCGTCACGCCCGATCGCGTGGGCAGCATCAAGGCCGGAGAGCTGGTCGGTGCGGTGGCGGCGCAGGTGGGCGGCAAGGGGGGCGGGCGGCCTGATTTTGCGCAGGCGGGCGGAAACAATCCGGCGGCGCTGGATGCGGCGCTGGCCAGCGTCCTGCCGCAGGTGCGTGCGCGGCTCCAGCCGTGACAAATGTTGCAGCAGCACCCATTAGGCTGGGAGCCGAGGTGACGCCATGCTCATTCTGACCCGACGAGTCGGTGAAAGCCTGAAGGTGGGGGACGAGGTCTCGATCACCGTTTTGCGCGTGAAGGGCGACCAGGTGCGATTGGGCATCGATGCGCCGGACACTATCGCGGTGCTGCGCGAAGAGCTCGCCGAGCGCCTGGAGCGGCAAGCCAGCGAAGCGACGAGCGACACCTTGCCGACCAGCGCCGAGGCCGAGGCGATCGGGCATTAGGCGAGCCGCGTCTTTACCTGGCGACGACCCCTCAGTATCATGGCGCCCCTGCACGCTTAGGGGTCTTCCAGCAGTATAAACTGTTGATTCCCTTTCGCTTTCAGGCACCAGCGGAGAGATGGCCGAGTGGTCGAAGGCGCACCCCTGCTAAGGGTGTAAGGGTCAAAAGCCCTTCGAGGGTTCGAATCCCTCTCTCTCCGCCAGACTTCTCTTTAGATAACAGTAGTTGACAAGATTTGCGGCCGGGACTGGCTCTGGTGCATCGGCGGACCTGAAAACAGAGCAATTCCCGTCGTGCCTCGGGGTGAGTGACGCCAGAGCTCGCTGACGCCTACATTTGGCGAAAAAGATGAGCGTGCGATTCGCTGACGTTCAACTCCTCACCGCGGCGCTTAAGTTTCAGGTTGATATGACCAAACATATCCCGCGAGACGCCTGCGATCGCGTTAGCGTTAACGATGGTTGAGCGGTGCACTTGCCAAAATACTGAAGGGTCAAGTTCATTGCGTAGTTCAGTCAGGTGCTTTCTGATGAGAGCTTCGCACGTTGCGGTGACCACCCGGGTGTATTTCGCGTCCGCCTGGAAATACACGACCTCGTCCACGGTGATCAGCTGCATCAGGTTGCCGACGGATGCATTGATCCAACGCAGGTACTTGCGCGGCTCGGCGTTTTTAATCAGTTCGCGGAGCACTGCTTCGAGATTTTGCGGGGTTGAACCCAATCGTTGCCTGACGCGATCGACCGCCAATCGCAAACGCTCACGCTCCAGCGGCTTCAAGACGTAGTCCAGCGCGCCGGTTTCGAAGGCGGCAACCGCATACGCGTCATAGGCCGTCACAAATACGATGTGGCAGCGTCCCTGCGCCTGATGTGCAACCTCCAAACCGGTCATTCCTGGCATCTGAATGTCGAGAAACATCAGATCAGGTATCTGTTTTTCCAACAGTTGCAGTGCCTCGATCCCGGTGCCGGCCTCTCCTATCACGATAAGTTCGGGCCACAGCTCGCTGAGCCGCTGGCGCAGCTCGTCGCGCAAGACTTTTTCGTCCTCTGCGAGAATTGCGGTCGGTGGGCTCATGGAAAGTCAGCCGTGAGCGCTTTTAAGCTCAATGAGGAGCATACGGATATTGCTGCCGCCGATGTTTTCGACCTCGTGCGTCTCCGCATTGCCCCAGAATACCGCGCCGACCGGGATATCACTGTGGACCTCAACTTTGCCGTCCGGCGTTTTCATGCGAACTGTGCCGGTCGACAGGAGCACAGCGAGATGTGCCGGATGCGAATGCATTCCATCACCACAGACTCCCATACCAGGACGGCCGTTGTATTCAAGCACCCGCACCCTATCGTTTTCCAACATCACGCGATAGTTCTGCGGTTGGCTCTGAACGGCATCCTGGGCGCGCAAGTCTTCTGTGATGACGAGCATGGGCAGCAGCGCAAGCAAGGCCCGGCGCAAGCCATCGGGTTGTTCCTGGTTCATGGAATACTCCTTGTAGTGGGTTCGGCGATCAACGTTATCTCCAGCGCGGTCTTTGTCGATGGATCTCGTGTGACGGCGAAAGTCTCGCCGTACACGCTTTGTAAGCGAGTCCGCAGATGTTGCACGAACTCAAGAGAAACGTCGCGAAGGCCACTCAAGGTCAGAGTGACGCGGCCATTGGCGGCCTGGGTTGTCAACAGTGGGTTCGAGCCGTCGACTCCCAGCGCCAGGAGGGGCAGCATCAACAGGCTCGGAAACTGCACGTGCAAAGTTCCGTGCTGCAATTCTTCGATACACCAGCCCGAGGTCGAACCACGTTCTTCCTGCAATCTCCCATAAGCGCGCGCCAACCGCAATTCCGCGTCTACCGTGGATACGGGTTCGCGCAGACCAGGCATCGCGCAGCGCAGAAACTCAACCAACGTCTCCAACAGGCGCTCAGCCCCATCAGGCTCATTGCGGTAGCGCTTTTCCAGTTCACCCATTGAGCTCAGTAACAGAGCGGGATCCACTTGTCTTTGCAATGCCTGGAGTCGGGCCTCATCAAGGATGGCCTGGGTACGATTGCGAGCGACCGCATTCGCGTGCAACAGCGAGCGCATGCGCTCGCGTCCTAAATCGCATCGCCCCGTGCGCTGTGAGCGCAGCTGCTGCGGGCAGGACTTCTCCAATCCACGCCGGCACGCGGTTGCTGAGGAACGGCTGCACGATGGCTGATGTCACTGCGACGGTCAGCCAGCCGAGCAGTGCGCCGCCAGTCTGGTGCTGGCGCGCGGCGCGATCAGCCACCCACACAAAAATGCACCCCACCAGGCACCACAGGGGAGTCAGCCAATCGGTCAGCCACCACCAAAGCATACTCACGTTGGCCCAGGCCTCACCGGGTGTAAATGCCAGTTGCTCGACGACTGTAACGGCAATGCCCCAGGCCGTACCCCAGACGAGAATCCGCCGCCAGCGCCTGTCCGGCCCGCCGCTCATTGGGACGGCACCAGGTTGCACGGCAACCTCAGCGTCGCGCGTACGCCCGTCGGTGTGTTGGCCTCGACCCGCAATGATCCGAGCGCGCCATACAATGTCGACAGGCGTGAACACACATTGCTGAGGCCGATTCCGGTGCCGCCGCCGGAGCCTGGACTAAAGCCCACCCCGGTGTCGGTGACGCTTAGAACCAGCTGATGCGCGACTTCGCGCGCGAGAATGGCGATTTCACCGCCGTACTGCGCACGTGATATGCCGTGCTTGACCGCATTCTCAACCAACGTTGCCAGCGCCAGCGGCGGGACTCGAGCGCGCCGCAAGTTCGGCGGGACGTCGATTGCGACGTGCAGGCGCTCGCCCATGCGCATTTCGACAACCTCAAGATAAGCCCGCATCAGGTCAATCTCATCGCCGAGCGCCACTTCGGTGCACTCGAGCATCGGCCCTATGCGGCGCAGGTAGTCGATAAAGTTGGCGAGCAGGCGCGCGCCGGCCTCGGGCTCGGTACGCTGCAGCCAGCGCAGCGTCGCCAGGGTATTGAACAGGAAGTGAGGCTCAATCTGGCTCCTGAGCGCAGCCAGCCGCGTATTGGTCAGCTGATGCTCGATGTTCAAGCTGCGCAATGTCTCGTTGCGCAATTGTTCATTTGAGTCGGAGGACATGCGCCACAGATAAAACATTGCGGATACCGCCAGTGCGACCGCACTCCAACGCAATGCGTGCGCGGTCAGGGAGACGCTGCCGTCAAATTGGCCGAATAACCGGCGGACAATCCATTCGCCGCTCACCGCGCCGATGACCACTCCAACTGCCAATAGTATCGCCCGTAGTTGCAGCGACTCGGTACGCACCAGCGCCGTTACGGTGATGGCGGCGGCCATAAGCACCGTCACGGTCAGGCGATCGCGAAAAATGACCAGCCAGCCCTCGAGCACTTCCTCCGCTGGCCAATTGCGCCAAACAAAAGGTTGCGCGAGATACTCTAGCGACAACGCAAACGCGATCGCGGCGCCGAGGCCTAAAGCAACTCCCAACCGAGCGCCCGCCGTTGCCGCTGGCAGTGCGCTCGGTCTCACATCCAACACTGTGGGAGCGGCAGACAAAATAAAATGACCACTCTGTGCTTGTCTTCTCCCAGCACTGTCAACGAAACCGCAAGGCAGAGCAAGACCCATCCCGCGCGCGCGAAGCCAAAAGAGATGGATTGGCAATATGCCGCGGCCCATTGGTACCCGCCAAGAAGGACTTCACGCTCGAAAAGCGCCCGTTCGTCGCAAACTTACGCGCTGCTTCGGACTTCTTGGACTAATGAACCCCATCGGCGAGCCACTGCGAGGGGATCATCATGTTGCGCTCAATCGGATTGGTGACCAGCCTGGCTTTTCTCATGGTCGGGTGCGGTGGCGGCAGTGACTCGGTCCCACCCCCACCCCCACCCAACTCGGTCGTGGTCAGCGCGTCACCCACGCCCCCGGCGGGCGTTGCGTCCAATCCCTACGAGGGTTTCTCCTTCAGTGCGAGCGGCGGTTCGCCACCGTTCACCTGGGCGATCACCTCCGGCGCTTTGCCCGGCGGACTCACGCTCAGCTCGGATGGCACGCTTTCGGGCACGCCAACCGCAGTCGGCCCTTTCGCTTTCACCGTCACGGCGACCGACAGCGCGCAGACGCCCGGGACCGCCTCGCAGCCCTTCAGCGTCACGATCGATACGCCCGCACCGCTCCTGATCGACCCGGGCCAAACGCCCCCCGCGGGTGTGCACGGCACGCCGTATGGCATCGCCCTCACCGCCACAGGAGGCTATTTGCCGCTCAGCTGGACGGTTACGGCCGGCACTTTGCCACCGGGCCTCACGCTCAATTCCGACGGATCGCTGGTCGGCGCGCCGACCGCCGCCAGCTCGACGCCGTTCGCATTTACCGTGACCGTCACCGACAGCAGTGCGCCGACCCCGTCAACGAACTCGGTCGCTTATGCGATGACCATCAGCGAACCCCTGCCGCCAACAATCTACAACGGCCCGCCGCCCACAGCGACGGTAGGCTCGCCGTACGGCTTCCAATTTTCTGCCAGCGACGGACTCGCTCCGCTCGTCTGGACCCCACCGACCGCGCCGATGGGAGGCCTGACCGTCGGCCTTGACGGCCTCCTGAGTGGTACCCCGTCAGCGGCAGGCATTTTCCCCATCACGCTGACGGTCACGGACGCGCTGAATCGGGGTTCGCCGGCCACGCCCTTCATCGTTCGTGTCGCTATGGCCCGGCCTGCGGCGGCGTTCATGCCGACGACTGGGAGCATGACCGTGGTCCGCGGCGGGCATACGGCGACGCGGCTGCAGAACGGCCAGGTGCTCATCGCCGGCGGCAGCGACGGGTCGTCTTCGTTGGCCTCCGCAGAGTTGTATGACCCGGCGAGTCAGATGTTTACCGCGACGACCGGCAGCATGACGGTCGCGCGGACCGGGCACAGCGCTACGCTGCTCGCAAATTCGACGTTGCCGAATTACGGCAAAGTCCTGGTAGTCGGCGGAGGGAGTCAGACCGCGGAGCTCTATGATCCGGCGGCCGGCACGTTCAAGGCAACGGGCAGCATGGTTGCGCTGCGCCTGGGGCAGACCGCGACACTGTTGCAGAACGGCCAGGTACTCATCGCCGGCGGCGCAACGGCCAGTGTAGAGCTCTTCAACCCGTCCACCGGCACGTTCACGGCGACCGGCGACATGACGGTATCGCGGACCGGGCACACGGCGACGCTGTTGCCGGACGGGCGCGTGCTGGTCGCCGGGGGCGTAACCCCAGCCGACCCCGCAGGAGGCGCTACCGCAGAACTGTATGACCCCGTGCGTGGCACGTTCACTTCGACCGGCAGCATGAGCGAGGGACGCGAAGGCCATACAGCGACGTTGCTGGTCGACGGTACGGTGCTGGTCACCGGATCGGACAACACCGCCGAGCTATTCAACCCCGGGACCGAAACCTTCTCTGTGGTGGGTCAGCTGTCGGCGGCGGCGTACGAAGCCACCGCGACACTGCGTAACGACGGCACGGTCCTGGTCGCGGGCGGCGGGCGCGACTACGGCGGGGTCGTCATCCAGTCGTACGCCGCGGCGGACCTATTCGCTCCCGAGAGTGGGGGCTTCGTGGCGACCGGTTGGCTCATCACAGCACGGGACGGGCATGCGGCGACGCTGCTGGTCGATGGCACTGTGCTCATTACGGGCGGAAATCATCGCACAATCCATTGCGTCCGAGGATTGGGTTGTTTCGCCTCAAACACCGTGCTTTCTTCGGCTGAATTGTTCAAGTAGCGCATCGGCGTGAGCCCGAACTGGGTGCGGGTTACTCGGTGGCAACATCCAATCTGGCGCCGTGCGCTGAACATGTATCGCACCCGTTCGCACTACCGGTACGCCTCGAGCGGCGCACTGACCCCTACGTCCGGCTCAGCCTTACCCGGCGGGAATCGTCCGGACTACCCGGCGGCCTTTTGAAAGCACTTCATATCTCAGGACACAAGGAGAACGACATGAAGATCAAACGCAGTCCATTCCAGATTTTTGCCTTTTTACCCGCCGTACTGATGGGCCTCGCCCTGCTCATGCCGGTGCGCGCCTTCGCGACCGGCAGCCCCGATAGCATCGAGCGTTGGAATATCGCCATGACTGATTTCTCGGCTGGCCTGCCGCTATTTGCTCTGCCACCGTTCGTCGAAATGCGTGCCTATGCGATGGCGCACATCGCGATGCTCAACGCCGTGAAGTCGGCGTCGCGCTCGTACAATGCCGGCTCCACCAGCGTCGACGCCGCCGTCGCGGCTGCGGCACACGACGTCCTGGTGGCCGAGTTCGGTAAATTCTTCGGTTCGAACACGCCCTTTGACAGCGTGTACACGGCGGAGCTGGCTGCCATTCCAGACGGCACCGCCGAGAATCGCGGCATCGCCGTGGGCCAGGCTGCAGCCGCCGCCATGCTCGCGAGCCGTGCCAGCGAAGACGTGCTCGGGGCGCTGAACGCGCCGTATACACCGGGCACCAAGCCCGGCGACTACCAGCCCACTCCACCGACAAACTTCGTCTCCGCTGCCGGCTGGGCGGCGCTCAGCACCTTTGGCGTGAGCTCCTCGGCGCAGTTCCGCGCGCCGCGCCCGTATCCCTCATTGCGCAGTCTCGAGTACGCCATGGATGTCAACGAGATTGCTGTCCTGGGCAAGGCTGGCGTTTCCGCGCGCAGTTCCGATCAGACCGCGATCGCGTTCTTCTGGTTCGAGAATGGTTCATTCGCCTGGAATCGGATCGCACGCAAGATCTCGGGCGGCCTGTCACTGATGCAACACGCACGGCTGTATGCGGCGCTGAACGCGGCGATGTCCGACGCCATTTCAACCACGCTCGATTCCAAGTTCTACTACAACTTCTGGCGACCGCTGACGGCGATACGTGCGGCGGATACCGACGGCAATCCGCTGACCGTCAAGGATCCGAACTGGGAGCCCGCGTTCATCACCCCGCCGGTCCCCGACTACCCGTCCGGGCACGCGGCGGCGGGAGCTGCCGCGGCTGAAGTACTGAACGCCCTGGTTGGCGCCAACCTTCCGTTTCAGCACACCTCGACAACTGCGGCCGCCGCGGGTCCGGATGCCACACTGACGCGTTCCTACGACAGCGTGAACGATGCTGCGCGCGAGAACGCGTTCTCGCGCATGTTGGTCGGAATCCATTTCCGCCGCGCCTGCGCCGTGGGGCTGCAGCAGGGTCGCGATGTCGCCCGATACGTCCTGGAGCGAGCGCCATTCATGGAAGACTGAGGCGGATTGCGCGCTGCCACCCAGGGGGTTCAGGGCCCCCTGGGTGTGGAACGGGTCGATGCGGGGGTCCCGAGCGTGAAGCGAACGCGGCGCGCTGCCGCGCGGCGGCAGGATCAATCTCTGAGGGTTGAGCGTTTCCCTCGGTGACACCGCCGGGCAAATGTATGGCGCGTGTAATGAGGCTGTGACTCGCGGTCGAGTCTATCGCCCTCGATCTTGCTTAGGCCGTTCAGAGCCGCGGCTTGGTGGCACATCTTGGTGTAACTCCAATTTGGACGCCAGCTCAGCCTTTCATATTCAGATGCTCGTGGGTAGATGCGGATCCCTCTCTCCCGCCAATATTTTTTTTATAAATCAGCAGGCCGTAAGAAGAACTGCGGCTTGCTGGAATCCCGACCTGACCTGGCCGCTGACCTCTATGGTGTTTCAGGCGATGACGCGGTGTCTTGCGCGAGCCCGGCTCGAAGCGCCACGTTGAGTTCCGCCGCTACGTCATCGAGCTCGCTGGAATCGTAGCCTTCCCGGATGCTGACGATGCGCATGTCCTTTCCAACCACGACGAGGTGTGGCAGTCCCTTGACGCCATAGGCGTTGGCGGCCCTTTCGCTCTCATCGCTGGTCAGTTCAATCTTGAGATCTTTCAAAATCTTCGCGGCGCTGCGAAAAATATCGCGGGACTCCGTGTTGATCGCGATGACATGGATCTGCCCTTTGCCGGCCGTCTGAATATGCTCCAGGATCGGCAGCTCCATGCGACAGGGCGGACACCACGTGGCCCAAAAGGAGATCACGACCACCTTGCCGGCGTAAGTCTCCAGCGAGACCTTCTTGCCATCGAGCCCGTATCCGACAAAGGACGGTGCGGTCTCGCCCACCACGGGCGCGTGCGCCGCATCGGCGGCCGTAGCCAGGAGCAGGGCTACGGCAAGGGAGCTACTGCGCAGTAGAAATTTGTCCGACCATTGGCTTGGCGTCACATCGGCACTCCTCCGCTGTCCGGCCGTCTCAGTGAATGACGGGTCCGGGCAGCCCGCTGCCTGACAAATATCTTAATACCGGAAGTTCCGTCGCCGCCCCCGGCCCAATGCCAGCAGAGCGAGGCAGGTAGCGAGGTTGCGCCGGACTTACCGGTCGCGCAACGGCCATTGCACCTGAGGGCGTTCATGAGACGTCGTCCCGCTCCTGGAGAGAGTGCGGCACTTGGTCGTCATAGGCGACGACGAGGTCATCTCCAGGCCCCCAGGGCCAGGAGGCGCTTCTGGAACATCCGCCGCAGCGTTCGCGTGAGTTACAGCAAGGGGTCGATTCATCTGGATTGGTGAGCAGGATATTCAAGCAAAATCATATGCTTATGATAACATTAGTGGGTCAGCGCGGAATTTGCGCACCCGGTTTGAAGGATCGAGGCTCGTCAGTGGCGAAACCAAAGGGACAACCTCGATGCGTGCTGATTGCGGGCCCAAAAAGCTGCCGTGTAAGTCCACGTTCGCGCGCCGGTATCTGCCCGAAGACGCGGGCGTGATCCACTTTGCAGCAAGCTTATTGGAGAAAAGTCCAGGAAGGCGAAAACGCGAACGAAGGCATGCCGACCAGTGAGCTTGGCCATTCGCGTCAGGCGTGTCTTGCGCCGTGCAGCGAAGGATGCGCAGAAGACTGCGCGCATGTGCGGTACGCCGCTCTACGTGTGGGAAAACGGTGAGGTTGTAGCGAAGAAAGCGTGAGATGTTGTCGCCGGCAACCGTAAGCGGTGCAAAAGGGGTCCTGCGTGTCGCGTCGCCTAGTGAATGCCAGCCTCTACGGCCTGCTCGTCGGTGTTGTGACCGCGCCTGCCCTGGCGAGCGTTACCGTGGCACACGCACGCCACGGTGCCGTGCTCGAACGCGTCTACCAGCTGGTCAATCGCGCTCGCGCGCATTCCAGGAATTGCGGCCGCACGGCCTTTCCCGCCGCGCCGCCACTGTCGGCTTCCCGCGCGCTCGAGCGCGCCGCCGAGGATCACGCGCTCGACATGGCGCGCTATCGCTACTTCGATCACACGGAGGGTGATGGCTCGCCGCCGAAAGAGCGTGTGATGCGCCGCGGCTACACACCGCGCCTCATAGGAGAGAACATCGCCTACGGTCCCGAGACCGCCGAGGAGGTGGTGGCTGGCTGGCTCCACAGCAGCGGGCATTGCGAGAACATCATGGATGCGCGTTTTCGTGACACCGGCATCGCCTTTGCCGTCGATCGCAAGAGCGGCGCGGTGTACTGGGTCCAGGACTTCGGCCAACCGCAGCGTTGAAGTACCGATGGGTCCGGCTGTCCCGGGGTCAGCGATCGCAATCCGGCAGCGTTTTGAGCGCGAAGGCCGCCGCGCGGACCAATCGGCCGACTATTTTGTAACTCCGGTCGGCGCCGGATCCAGGAACAGCAGCTTGGCTGAACCTGGAACCACCGAATAGCGGTGCCGAAAGTCCGCAGGGTCCGCAGCCTCATTGACCGTCATGTCCGCTGCGACGAGATAGAGGCGTCCTGATTTCGGATCAAGCGTCATGGTTCTTGCCCCGCGCATCGTCGGTACGCTGCCCAGGGAGATGAAGGAATCCGGTGACTTTTCGCCGATGACCGTCAGGGTGCCATCGCCATTGGAACTGAAGGCGCGCTTCGTGCCCGGGTCGAAGGCGGCGCCATCGCTGCGCGAACCGATGGGCAACTCGGCAATCTGCTTGCCGCTATCGGCATCGATCACCTCCATGACATTGTTCGCGCAGCTGGAGAACACGCGGCGGGATTGCACATCGATGGCCAGGCCATGCGGGCTCGCGCAGGAGGGCATCGGCCAATGTGCATCGATGGTGTTCGTCCGGGCGTCAACGCGCAGGATTTCGTGATTGGCCTCGCCGTTGATATAGACCTTGCCACTGCCGTCTGCACCGCCCGTTTCCAGCTTACCGCCGCCTTCCAGTGTCGTAATCACCGTGTCCGTCTTCGTGTCGATGACGGTGATTTTGCCTGGGTCGCCGTCAACGACGAAGAGGTGCCCACTGCCCGGATCGAAAGCGATGGCATCGGCGTCCTCGTCCGCCTTGATGGTCCTGAGAGCCTTCAGGGTCTTGAGATCGAAGGAGCCCGCCGTTCCGGTTCGGCCCTCATCGGTGTAGCCGCGCCCGGAGCCCGGAATGATGGCGACCCCATGGGTACCTCCGGCATAGCCTTCGATGTTGCCAATGACCTCACCGCTCTGGCCATCTACCACAGTGACGCGATCGCCATGCGCGACATAGACCCGATGCGATTCCGCATCATAGGTGAGCAGGTCCCAGCGATCGGGTGCGCCGATCGCGACTGTCCTGGTGATGGTGTACAGAGGCTTTTCGTCCGCTACGCAGACGGAGCAGCCGACCGTGCCGAGGAGCAGGAGCGCCAAACGAGCATGTGACATGACCTTCCCCTTCATCTCTACTGACTCTTGCGTACCCGGATGTACGGGCGTTCCGATCGTGGCGCTGCCGCCACAGCCGAGTTACTTGCCGTCGTGTAGCCTTTGCACGAACTCGAGCGCCTTCTGCACGTGCTCCGCCGGCGTCACGCCGCCCACCATGCCCAAGACCTTGCCGTTCGCCAGCACTATGAAGGTGGCTCGCTCGGCGAAGCCGTGGCCAATTTCGATACCGCGCGTGTCTTTCGCACCCGGTGAGGCATCGGCAACCTTCAATTGGTAAGAGCGGGCAATCTTCCCGTCGGTATCGGAAGCGACCGCCAGCTTGCCCGCGCAGTACTGCGGATCCGCCGAGAACGCATTGAGGCGCTCGATGTTATCGAGCGACACACCGATGATGCTGGCCCCCGCCGCCTTGAATTTTTCGGCATTTTCGGAAAACGTATGGGCCTCGATATTGCACCCTCCGGTAAAGGCCGAAGGATAAAAATAGACCACCACCGGGCCGCTCTTGAGCGCCCCCTGCAGGGAGTACTGGAAGGCCTTGCCGGCCAGTGAGGCCTGCGTGCTGAAATCAGGGGCACTGTCGCCTGGCTTGAGGGCGGCAGCGACCGGCAACGCCGCAACGGCGAAGGCCAAGAGTGCAAGGACTTGCGGTTTCATCGGGTGCCTCCGGAGAAATAGGTAGGGATGCGTGCCTGCAATTGACCGGGCCAGCGGGCGGAGGGTAGCTGCCCGGACCGCCCAAATCCAGTCGTCGCGCAGGGGCGCCACCGGTGCCATGAGAAGTGGCGGTATGGTAGGATCGCCGCCCCGCGGATCCCGGCAGAATTGGAAATACTGGCCTGTTGGGCTGAGCGCTGTGCGCTCGGTTCCGGCGGTGCCTGATGTGGGTTTCGGCGCGCCTGTAGCTCAGTTGGATAGAGTGTCTGGCTACGAACCAGAAGGTCGGGAGTTCGAATCTCTCCAGGCGCGCCAAATTATCTTAGCCAGATCAATCACTTCCGCACGCTCATGTCAACTGGCGGTCCGCCGAAGCCAGAAGGTTGCGTGAGATTTGCGGGACTCTGTCTCGCAAACCTTCTCAGACGCTTCGATGAGGTTCGTCAGTTCTGCCCGAGAATAGTGCGTCGTGATGCGACCACTTCGGTGACCGAGCAAGTCCTGGCGATCCTCAAAGCTCACGCCTGCAGCCCGCAAGCGCCTGCCGTACGTGTGCTTTAGGTCGTGCACACGAACGTTGCGGAACCCGTCGGGGGCGGGCTGCTCGTGGCGCTTCCCCCATTCGTCCGCTGCTCGTTCACGGGCTGACCTCCACGCCGTGTTGTACATCTTGGTCACGGGGATGCACTTGGAGTCCTTAGCCCGCGGGTGTGCAAACACGTAATCCGGATGCCTTCCTCTCTGGGCCTCAATGACAGAGCAGGCGACTCGATTGAGCACCACCAGGCGGTCGTCGCCGTTTTTTACGCGGCCGCCTGGAATAATGAACACCGAGGTTTCGAGCTCCGGCACCTTGACCTCATCCTGCCAACGAAGCGTACAGACTTCCTGTTCCCGGGTTCCCGTGTTCACTTTGAACAAGGCCATGCAGGCCAAGTGATCGGGAAGCTCGTGGAACAGCAGCGCTTGCTCTTCCCAGGACAAGGGATAGGGAGAGCGGGAGTCGGTTACGGGAAGGAGCTTTATCTTGGGCGCCTTCTCGAGCCAGGTCATCCCGCGCTCGTCCATCCACTCGTCGGCAGCCAGGTTTAGGATGTGGCGAACCGTGCCCAAGGCCAGATTGATGGACTTGGTCTTTCGCCCTTCCTGCCGCCGCTGCGCGATGAAGCTCTGGAGGCTGCCCATGTGCACTTCTTTGAGTTCCAGCGAGCCGATGAATCGGTCGAGAAACTTCAAGTGCGAAGCATCGTCTTCGATGCTTTTCTTGTGGGCATTGTCCTGCAGGTACTTCGTCGCCGCGCACCGGAACGTGCGCGCCGCGCGAAGCCCGTGAAGCTTGGCCTCGCGGATCTGGGACATCCGCTTGGTCAAGCAGTCTTGGGCTTCCCGCAGATCGCTTGTTCCAGTGCTCTCGCAAATGCGAGTTCCTCGGAAGACTTTGTCGATGTGCCAGACCCCTCCGCGCTTGGAGAGACCCGGTATCCGTTGTATTCCCATAATGGCTTGCTCCTCTCGGATTGGGCCACCGGGACACCGTTGCGGTTCTTATAGTCCTCGGCGGCGGCCTCCATTTCAAGCAGGTCAAACGCGACACCCTGGCGACCAATTGGAATCTGGGTCAGTAACCGCCGGATTTCCCGGTTGAATCGGTTCTTGTCCATTCCGAAGTAGGATGGGGCGTCCCGCAGCCGGATGAAGCGGGGTCGAAAGGGGGCAGGGATCGACGGATTTACGGGCAGGGTGCCCGAATTGACGTTGGCCACGCTGGCAGAACTTCCCAGGCGCTGCCGGTCGTTTCCTAACCGGTAGTCTCGTTTATCCACGACCAAACCTCAGTGTGGTTCCGGTCGCTCAGAGACAAATTGTCACGATTCGAATTGTGCTTGCCCGGGAGTGCAAGAGCGCGCTCGGTATCGAACAAAAATGATCAGATACCTGGGCTAAGCGCATGCACCTGACGCGCTGCTGGGGAGATCCGGCGAAGTCAGAGTGGACGGGAGGGAGACAGCGGCGTTACTTGAGGTGGGTTGTCGCCGTGAGCTGCACGGCGTGCATGACAAACCCACGGACCGTATCGACGCTGCTGTACGCCGCTGGTGTGAGAATTTGCTGCCAGAGGAGCGGTTGGTGTTTCCAGCGAAGTCGGAGCGGCGTGACGCAGGATGGCGCTAACGCCTCGACCTCGTGCAGCGCAAGCGCGGCCATCTCGCTCGCTATGGAGGGTGCGAACCCGAACAGGAGGAGGGTTGCAGCAACGTCGGTACGCGCAGCGTGCCAGCCGAGCACGAGCGCCGCCCGAGCCAAGGCAATGTTTTCCGTCCGAAGTGGAGGGAACGAGGATTCCTGATCCCTCACTTCGTTGGACCGCTCGAGGAGAGACATGGGGCTTCCGGATGAATGGAAATTAGACAGTCCAAGATCCATCAGCAAGAAAGGGAACCGGGACACTCGACGTATGGTGTTCCGATCAAGGGATTCGAAGAGCGGGCTCATGGCGCCCAGATCAGGGCCATCGCGGAAAGTCGGATCTTTAGCGGCTCCCTGCAGCGCGACCAGAAACTTCACGTTGATCTCCCGGAGCGATTCAAGCAGGGGCCTGTGCGAAGTGATCGCTGCGCTTGCGGCGTCCAAAAAGTCTTGTGTGGACGGAGTAGCCACGAGATCCCCCGAGATCCATGCGTTATTGGTCTGGAGTATAATTGGTTAAATACTCCCAAAAAAAAAGTACGAGTTTTGTGTCGTTTTGGTTAGATACCCAGCCCATGTTATGTAAAATAGTGCGCATAGCTGCCTGAACCGCCAGCTCATACTTCTTCCATGCGAGTGTGGTATCCACGGTATGCGCGAGACCTCCAACGCCTGCACTTGGCTCAGCGCTTGATTGCGCACAGGGCGCGCACCCAGGTGATCAGTGACTGGACCGGGCTTTCGGTGGTTCAAGTCCGGTCTCTATATCGCCAGTTCGGAAAGGATTTGGACGGTGCAGGCGCGCATCGTCTCCGAGGTCCCGGTCCCACGAGCGTGACTCAACTCCTGAGGTCAGAGCGATGGAGAAGCGAGGCGGCAGGGTTCATCGGGCTCTGTTATGTGCTCGAGGCCATGCCCAACATGCCCATTCAGAATCTGAAGAGAGAACTTCACACGGTCACGCGTGGTGAGCGTTTGTGTCGGGCCTTCGAGATCTACAGAACTCTGATGCCTGGTCGCAGTATGAGCTTCCATCAGGCGCTTTTGCTGTACACCGCAGTCGCGATGGGTCAAGAAGTCCAGGCGGCTAAGTGCGGGTCCTGCGGAGCCGTCATTGTTCGAGACGTTCTGGGAATCGGGCGCTGGAACTGTGGGCGTTGCGTGAGTATCGCCGTGGGGGTGCCGCGTGGGGTACAGGGCTACCGATTCCCCATTGCAAGTCGAATCAAGCAGCCAGTGGACTGCGGGCACCGAGACCCAGACTCATAGATTCTAGTTTACGGCACGGGGGACAAGCGGCGGCCTGGCTCGCATTCGCTTCCGTCCCAGTCCGCACTCGTTTGGCTGCGAATGGAGGGCGCCTGCGGCCTGCTTCACAAAACCGGTTGTGCTGTCGGCATTGGCGCGAATTTGACGCGAATCTAAAGTTGGCGTCTAAAGACGCGTACCGTGAAATCACTTCGGATTAAGTGCGGTCGAATCCAGGCGCGACGCGGTACGGTGGATCTGACAAGAAGACAACGGCGAAGAAGTCCAGGATTCCTAAGGAAACTCGACCGAACCCTCCAGCACCCCTATCAAGCTCGTTTGAAAAGCGTCCCTTGGGCCGAGTCTTGCTCAATGTCCCCCGATCTGCTGACAACTTTGGCCGCTGCCTGGGAAGTCCGGTGGTTCCCTGCGGCAGAGGAAATGCGGGCGACTGCGTACGAGAAGCTGCTACCGCCACTGGTTGCCCATATACGCGAAGGGGTCAAGGCTTGGCGGGACTCTGGGTACGCCGGGGCATCGGCAACGTCGCAGGCACTGCTTACGTGGTGGTTCGAGAGCGACCACCTGATGGAATCAGCAGACGGCACTCAAAGCCAGTTCCGCTACTACTTTGCACAGCGCGAGGCCGTTGAGACCGTTATCTGGCTCCATGACGTCCGGCAAGTCCGGGACAAGTTCGACCTCATGCGCTTCGATGCATCGAGAGCAATCTCGGTCGGCATGTTCGAGGAGGAGTGGCCGCGATACGTCGTTAAAATGGCCACCGGCGCTGGCAAAACCAAGGTACTGTCCCTACTCATCGCCTGGAGCTACTTCCACAAGCTCTATGAGCCTGAGTCGCGCCTCGCCCGAAACTTCCTGCTGATTGCCCCCAACATCATTGTTCTAGACCGCCTACGGTCGGACTTTGATGGGCTAAAGATCTTCTTCAACGACCCGATTCTGCCGGACAATGGCAGTGACGGGCGAAACTGGCGCGATGATTTCCAAATTACGCTGCATATTCAGGACGAAGTGAGGGTGGTTCGAGAGACCGGCAATCTCTTTCTTACGAACATTCATCGCGTCTATCTGGGCGAGCTGGCAGAGCCGTCCCTGGACGACGACGACCTGAGGGACTACTTCCTAGACCCCTTTGGGCCGAGGGTCACGGGAAAGACAACCGATAGCAAAGTTGACCTCGGCGAGGTCGTCAGAGAAATCGAGGAACTCGCGGTCTTCAATGACGAGGCCCATCACATCCACGATCCTCGAATGGCCTGGTTCAAGAGTATCCAGGACATTCACCATCGCATGCTGCAGCGGGATCATCGCCTGACGCTGCAGGTCGATGTTACGGCAACGCCGCGGCACAACAACGGCGCGATCTTCGTGCAGACCGTTTCCGATTACCCACTGGTGGAGGCGATCTACCAGAACGTGGTCAAGCATCCGGTGTTGCCGGATGCCACGAGCCGTGCGCGGCTGATTGAGCATAAGAGCGCCATCTTTGCCGAACGGTATGCCGACTATCTGCAACTCGGCGTCGAGGAATGGCGAAAGAGTTACGCTGAGCACGAGCCGCTGGGGAAAAAGGCCGTGCTGTTTGTGATGGTCGATGACACGCGCAACTGCGACGAGGTTGGCGCAAATTTGGAGAAGATCTGTCCCGAGCTGCAGGGCGCGGTCCTAGTCATTCACACCAAGAACAATGGCGAAATCTCCGAAGCGGCTACTGGCAAGAGCAAAGACGAGATGGAGGTTCTGAGAAAGGCCTCCAATTCGATAGACCGATGGGATAGTCCCTTCAAGGCTATTGTGTCAGTGCTGGTGCTCAAAGAGGGCTGGGACGTTCGCAATGTCACGGTGATCGTCGGATTACGTGCTTATGCGTCGCAGTCGAATATTCTACCGGAGCAGACGCTCGGACGTGGCTTGCGGCGGATGTATTTTGGCAGTGACATGACCGAGACTGTCTCGGTTATGGGCACTCCGGCGTTCATGGAGTTTGTAGAATCCATACAGAGCGAGGGCATTATGTTTGAGCGCGTCCCGATGGGCGGTGGCGCCCAGCGCGAGGAGTCCCTCATTGTGGAGGTCGACAAAGAGAACACCGACAAGAATCTGGACGAGCTGGACATCGAGCTGCCCAAACTCAGCCGGCGTTTCAGTCGCGAGTTCAAGGACCTGGAGGCGCTCGATCCGAGCAGTCTCTGCAATCGCCGGTTGCTCCTGAAGCCGTTCACAGCAGAAGAGATCCGCGAGATCGTCTTCAAGACGATGCTCGACGGTGAAACACACCACACGATTCAGTTGGATACTGCTGGTTCGGCTGACTATCGGTCGGTGGTGGGTTTCTTCACCAGGCAACTTTTGAAGGACATGCGCCTCGTGGGCGGATATGACGTGCTCTACGGCAAGGTGAAGACCTTTCTGCGGGAATACCTGTTCACGGCGTCGCCCGTCGATCTGGAGGATGCGGTGGTCCTGCGAAATTTGTCTGAACCGGAGGCCGGGAAGATCCTATTTGATGCCTTCAAGGGGGCCATCAATGCACTGACGGTGAAGGAAAGCGGCGTTGCCCGCATCGAAGATCGTATTCGATTGCGGGAGACGCGCCCTTTTCGGACGGATTCGAGGCCGTACCTCGCGGCCAAGAAGTCGATCTTCTCTAAGATCGTCGGTGAGCCCAATGCTGGCGGCTTCGAATTGACGTTTGCCCGGTTTCTGGACGACGCGCCGGACGTCGCGGCGTTTGGCAAGAACTACCTCGCCGTGGGCTTCAAGATCGATTACGTCAAGGCCGATGGTGATCTGTCGACCTATACGCCGGATTTCATTATCCGAACATCAGACGGTACGGTCTGGGTCGTGGAGACGAAGGGCAGGGCGGAACTGGATCTGCCACGCAAGATGGAGCGTCTGCGGCAATGGTGCGCCGATGCGACGGAGGCGAGCCAGCAAGAGAGGGCAGTCACCTACAGATTCCTGTACGTCGACCAGGAAGGATTCGAACGTCATCACCCGAAGACAATCGCCGCTCTCGCTGCGAGTTTCACCGACTATCAGGAAGCGTGAGCATGGCCCGATTTCAGAAGGAAGCCTATGACCTGTCCGACGCCGAGAAGCGCGATCTTGTCCAGTTGATCCAGCAGGGCAAGCCGCTCCCGGAAAAATACCGCTTCATCCTGTTCGAAGACAAGCGCGAGGTAGAGCTTGTCTGGAACGGGAAGTCCCGTGAGGTCTGCACGACGGTGTTGCCGTTTCAGTCTCTCGAACATATCGACGAGCCTCGCGCCGAAACCAAGGCTCAGGAAGACCTGTTCGATTCTCGCGGCCGCCAGCAGAAGGGCTGGACCAACAAACTCATCTGGGGCGACAACAAGTTGATCCTGTCATCGCTTAAGAGCGGAGCGCTGCGGCACCAGATTGAGGATGCCGGCGGCTTAAAGCTGATCTACATCGATCCACCGTTCGACGTCGGCGCCGATTTCAGCATGGATATCGAGATTGGTGGAGAGACCTTCCACAAGGAAGCTAACCTTCTCGAACAGATTGCCTATCGCGACACCTGGGGACGCGGCGCCGACTCGTTCATTAGCATGATTTTTGAGCGGCTCATATTGATGCGAGACTTGATGGCGAACGACGGTTGCGTTTACGTGCATTGTGATTGGCGTGTGAACGCCTTTATGCGATTAGCGATGGACGAAGTATTTGGGAAGGAGAACTTTCTAAATCACATCGTTTGGAAACGGACTCCGTTTGCCGGAAGCAGTAAGGCACGCGCTGGAAAGTTTCCAACGAATCATGACTCAATACTGTTCTATTCCAAGTCTGCCAGCTTCACTTTCGTTCAACAGTACTCGCCTCACACCGAAGAATACGTTACCCGATTTAAAAACCCCGACAACGACCCAGAGGGTCCGTGGCAAAGTGTTTCGCTAAAGACGTATTCTCAAGAGACATTCAACCGCCTTAAGGAGCAACGAAAGCTAATTGCTGGTCAACGAGACGGTGCGGGATGGCGATACAAATGGTACCTCCATGAGACCAAGGGAAAGCAGGTAGAGGATATATGGACGGACATCAATCTGACTAATCCAATGGCGGACGAGCGAGTCGACTATCCCACTCAAAAGCCTGAGGCACTACTAGAACGTATTATCGAGGCCAGTAGTAGCGAAGGCGACCTAGTTGCGGACTTCTTCGCTGGCTCTGGTACCACTGCTGCCGTTGCCGAGAAGCTAGGACGCAAATGGATTGCGACCGATCTAGGGAAGTTCGGCATCCACACTACTCGCAAGCGCCTCATCGCCGTGCAGCGTGAACTCAAGGCAGCCGATAAAACGTTCCGCGCGTTTGAAGTCCTTAATCTCGGTCGCTATGAGCGTCAAGCGTATCTGAACGTTGCTGGCCGCCTTTCTGGAGTGCAGAAGGAACAAGCGCTGGCTCGTAAGGAGCGCGAGTTCCGCGACCTCATTTTACTTGCCTACAAGGCGCTGCCACTGGAAGGGGAGACGTTTTTCCACGGCAAGAATGCTGGGCGCCTAGTCGTTGTTGGCCCGATCAATCTACCGGTAGGCCGACTGTTTGTTGAAGAAGTAATCACGGAGTGCCGGAAGCGTGGCGCATCGAGGGCAGACGTGCTGGCATTTGAATTCGAGATGGGCTTATTTCCTGCTGCACTGGAGGAGGCCAAGCAGAAGGGAATCGACTTGGCGCCGAAATACATCCCGGCGGAGGTATTCGACAAGCGCGCGGTGGATAAGGGGCAGGTGGTCTTTCACGACATCAGTTTTGTGGAGGCGACGCCGCGCTACGACAAGAGGCGGAAGCTGGAAGCCAAGATCGAGCTGACCGACTTTTCTGTCTACTACACTCAAGGTGCGGCGGAGGCGGCCAACGCTGCGATGAAGGAAGGCAAGAGTGACGTGGTCTGTGAGCGGGGACAGCTCATCAAGGTTAGCAAAGACAACACGGGTGCGGTGACCCGCGTAGTGCTGACTAAGAAATGGACGGACTGGGTGGACTACTGGGCGGTGGATTTCGACTACATGAGCCGGAAGGAGATCATCAAAGTACCAGTTAATGCAGGGGTTGGAGGCGTGCTGCCAGGATTTGAGGCACCACAGGCCGAGCTACCGATCGAATTTGAAGAGCGTTGGACGGGCGGGTATATCTTCGAGAATGAATGGCAGAGCTTTCGCACGCGACAAGACCGGACACTAGAGCTGGTAACCACTGCGCACAGCTATGACAGGCCGGGGCGGTATACGGTGGCGGTTAAGGTCATTGATATTTTTGGCAATGACACGATGACGCTGGTCCCGGTGACCGTTGGTTAGGCGCCTCCGGGCAGTGGAAGGTTGATCTAGCTCCGATATTTGTTGGGATAATCTAGGGCAAGACCGAAACATAGCTAGAATCAGGTACTTGGCGTCGCCCGGATTTTGCGCGGTAGAGATTCAGTAGAGCGAGGTCAACATGCCCGGCGCAATAGCTCCAAATCTTCATGAAGGCAGCCGATCTGAGATCCTCGCCGATTATCTGCTTTCGTCTTGGGGAACCGTCACGCCAGTTCGTAGACAGGACGACTACGGCGTCGACCTGTTTTGTACGCTCACAGAGGCCGTAGGGCAGCGGGCAATCGTTACTGACTATTACTCAGTTCAAGTCAAGAGTACTGATGATGCCTGGGTAATAACAGGAAACGACGCAATTCGATGGCTGGTTGGACATCCTACACCGCTATTTCTCGCATGCGTCGACAAGGCCCGCAACGTTTTGTCGATCTACAGAACCCTTGCGCGCTTCTTGGCAGGTTTTTGGGAGCCACAAGACAGGCTTGAGTTGATTCCATCCGCAGGCGACGTGGGGCAGTGCGCTCAATGGGTAGATCCCACTCGGTTCCAGCTCTCAGCACCGATACTGCGCGTTACGATAGGTGATCTCATGACTCGGGAGATTCTGCAGAACTTACGGACTGTCTTCCAATTTTGGGTGAAAACGGATCAACAGAACTGCAATTTCAGGCAGCTGGGGTTGCTGCGACTTCGTGAGCCTTACGCGTATCGCGTGAATGAACTTCCAAATGGTGGAATCGCCGAGCAGGGGATGATACGGCCGACTGAAGCTCAACTCACGAAGGCAATCCAAACGGTGGTTGAGGTTGCGGATTGCGTTGGGCACCAACTGATCAATCAAGGTGATCGTAAAGCAGGTGTCTTCACGGCTTTACTACTAAATCATATACGCACATCGCGACGGGATTTATTCATGGATGACGCGCGCTGGGCGGCTGATCGACCATGGGGCACTGAGATGGAAGTGTCGCGCGTGATCGAGCAGGCGATACATCCGGAGAGAGCTTCAACGTACGTCCTGCAAGACCTCGATACAATTGCTCAAGAGCTGGCGGCTACTGATCACTATCGCCGGTTCATTTCCTGAGAGGATTCGTCTGTCTTCTTGACCTGGGAGTATTCTGAATAATATCTGATGAAGATTCCGGGCGGGACCGCTGTGCATCCGCCTACTCGCTCCGACAAGTGGAGGCGGAAAGTGTATGCGGTTCCGGATGGGGGTGTTCGAGACGAATCGACAGAAGTGCAGAGCTCGTCGGTCCCTGCACCGATACTTAATCACGACAAGACAGCGTAAACGCTAGTAGAATCATACCTCTAGTCTCTAATTTTTGCCCCACGTTAGAGAACCGGTAGCGCTGGAAGCAGAGCTTGCATCACTACCCAGGGAGGGGCTTGGTAATCCATGACAACCTGTGCGCAAAGAATCTCACCGGATGTCAACGTAATTTATGAGGTGAGGGATGGGTCTCGAAGTTCCATTACCCGATGGCGTTGGTCCAGCAGTAGGGCTTCTTTGTGACCGAGACATTAAGGACGCCGTTAAGCTCGGTTATCTGTTTGAGCAAGTAGGGTTTACAGAATCAAACTCCAAGTACGCGTCTTACGAAATCCGGGTCGGCCATCAGTACGAAATGTTGAAATTCGAGGGCGACGACGTCGTCCACGTACCGAGGGAACTCGCGGACGGTGGTTCCATCGACATTCCGCCTGGAGCAACCTTCTTGATCGTGGCTGAGGAAATATTCCGTCTTCCTATCAACATATTTGCGAAGGTAACTACTCTGGGACAGGTCTTTGCGAGCGGGCTTGCTGCTGAAAATACTTTCGCAGACCCGGGGTATACCGGTCCGCTGTACATAACAATGACTAATGTGTCGAGCCGTATCTTGTCAATGAAGCAAGGAGACCCCCTGGCGAGAGTTGAGTTCCACAAGTTTCAACACACTCCAGACAAGACTCACGTTGGATTCAGAGGTCGCCGTAGGAGCTTCATCTCCGCAAAACTGGATACTCAGGTTCGTGAGTTACTTCGGGGCAAAACAGCCAAAGAACTTCTGCAGGAAATGATCAATGAGTCTTTGGACGAGGCGATCCAGAATCGGTTTGCTCGTTCGGAAGTTCTGATCGAAAAGGCGCACACGGAAATCGAGTTGCTCAGAATCACTCAGGTGGCCCTGAAAAGGGTGCAGATATACTCGGGTATTGTCGTTGGCATGATCGTCTTTGTGCTACTTCATTATTTTGGTGCTTTTAGTAGCCTCGAGGTTAATGAGGTTTGGAAAGTTGTGCTTGAACTCGTCATTGCGACGGCGGCGGGAGTGTTGGCGCCCGTGATCGATAGGCGATTCATATCAAGGCAATAATGAGTTTAAGTATTGAGGAGCTGCGGCGACAGCAGTTCAGACGCTATTATCAGCCAACTCGGATTCTCCTGGGTCTCGTTGAGTCTGAGAAATCGCAGGCGGTGAACGTCATCACTCTGTGCTTTTCGATGACGTGTTCGTATAAACCGCCTCTAATGGCTATCGTTGTACATCGGCGATCTTATTCGTATCGGCTGTTTGGCACGGCGAGAGAATTCGTGCTGGCGGTCCCGGGAGAAAGTTTGGCTAGGGAGCGGGGCGCGATGTCGATAAGATTCGTGAGTGCGCATTTCAGCTAATTCAAAGTAGGACAGTGCGCGTCCCCGGCTTGCACGCAGCCATCGCCAACCTTGAACTCTTGGTACGAAGCACGGTTGATACAGGGGATCACAAGATGATAATCGGGGAGGTGCGACGCTATGCTGTGAACACAGGAAATCGGGAACAAAACCTCCTGTCCGTTGGGCCGAAGCACGACGGGTATAAGGTGCTAGTCGCCAAGGGAATTCATAGGATTGGAGTCGTAAACTCCCCAGCCGATGCGGCACCGGAAGAGTGACTCGCCCTACCTGCGAGTTGGTCGGGATGTGAATTCCACTGGAATATGTGGCGTAGTCCCAAAGTTGAGAGTCGCCGCGATCGGTGGGCTGACGTTTACGTAAGGACCACAAGCAAATGCCAAGAGCTTACGTGTTGCTTGATGCCAATGTGACGGCGGGTACTATCTGCCAAGGTCACTCAGACCGGTACGAGCTCGCGCATTAACGGCAATATCTACTTACTTGTACCCGCATTCTTAGCGCCAGCGCGGTGTAATCGTGCCGCGGACCTCCTGCGGTTTCCTCTGCAGCTTGCCCAAATACTATTCTTGATAATCTCCGGGTAAGACAGAAAAGATATTAGAATCAGCCGGTTGGCGCGGCTAGAAGCTTTGGCGGTAGAGATTCGGTAGAGGCGAGCAAGCGAAAGCGATTATTTCCAGTGGGAAAGGCGCTCGGAGGCGAATACCGATATGGCGAATGGATTTAGAGTCCTTACTTATGCCGACGCGCTGCAAGTCGCTCGTCGGGCAGGCGGGCCGATCCATGCACTATTAGGCAACGGATTCAGTCGGGCATGCCGAGACGACATTTTCTCATACGGCGCCCTATTCGAACGCGCCGATTTTCGCGGCCTGAGCGATCAAGCCAAGAACAGCTTCAAGGCGCTGAATACCACAGACTTCGAGCACGTAATTCGAGCCCTCAAGCAAACGGCTGCGGTCGTCACCGTGTACCGACCGACCGATGCCGATTTGGCTAACAGGCTCGCAGCTGACGCTGACCGTCTCAGGGAAGTTCTGGTCGGGGCGATCGCGAATAGTCATCCAAATCATCCAAACGAAATCGCTCCAGAGGCATACGCAGCCTGCAAGACGTTCTTGTCTGCGTTCGATCGCGTTTACACCCTGAACTATGACCTCTTGCTGTATTGGGCCTACATGCAGAGCGAAATTCCGCCAGTGCTGCAGTGTGACGACGGTTTTAGAAAGCCGAGTTCTGGGGACGGGCCCTACGTAACTTGGGAAGTAGAAAACAGCTACCAGCAGAAAGTGTACTACGTGCACGGGGCTTTACACTTGTTTGATGCAGGGAGCGAAATTCAAAAGTACACATGGGCGAACACTGGCGTCCGCCTCACAGATCAGGTGCGCACAGCAC
>WNFI01351716.1_pt1 | contig 25490 bp, 20 predicted proteins | sample 5400471 | NCBI WGS metagenome assembly WNFI01 (sample SAMN13153348, study PRJNA577476) | soil metagenome | isolation source: 100 cm saprolite on Douglas fir-dominated hillslope | place: USA:California | collected 2013-09-17 | reverse complement strand
AGCCGGTGTTTGGGTAATCGCAGGGTTGCTGGTGCTCAGCGTGATTTTTCTGATGAGCATGTTCGCCAAGCTGTTCCGTAAAGCGGGCCCGCACGAGGCGCTGGTGGTCTATGGTTTTCGCGGCACGCGCATCGTGAAGGGCCGTGGCACCGTGATCTTTCCGATGATCGAGAGCTGCCGTGGGCTATCGCTTGAGCTGATGTCGTTCGACGTCGCGCCGCAGCAGGACCTCTACACCAAGCAGGGCGTGGCGGTGACCGTGGAAGCCGTGGCGCAGATCAAGGTAAAGAGCGATCCGGAATCGATCCAGACGGCGGCCGAACAGTTCCTGACGAAGACGGATCAGGAGCGCGAAGGCCTGATCCGCCTGGTAATGGAAGGCCACCTGCGCGGCATTATCGGCCAGCTGACGGTGGAAGAGATCGTCAAGCAGCCGGAGATGGTGGGCGACCGCATGCGCTCCACCTGCGCCGCCGATATGAACAAGATGGGCCTCGAGGTGATTTCGTTCACCATCAAGGAAGTCCGCGACAAGAACGAATACATCACCAACATGGGCAAGCCGGACGTGGCGCGCATCAAGCGTGACGCCGATGTGGCCACGGCCGAGGCCTCGCGCGATACCGCGGTTGCCACGGCATCCGCGCAGTTAGCAGCGGCGGTCGCCCGCGGTCGCCACCGCGGCCGCGCAGCTTGCCGCGGCTGTTGCGACGGCCGAGGCCGATCAAAAACGCATCGAGGCGCAGACGGCTTCGCAGGCCAAGCAGGCCGAGGCGACGCGCGATCTCGAAATCAAGAAAGCCACGTACCAGGAAACCGTCAAGAGGCAGCAGGCCCAGGCGGACAAAGCCTACGAGATTCAGACCAACGTTATGCAGCAGCAGGTGGTGACGGAGTCGGTCAAGGTCCAGCAGATAGAGAAAGAGCAGCAAATCAAAGTGCAGGACGCCGAGATTCAGCGCCGTGAGCGCGAGCTGGTTGCTACCGTATTGAAGCCGGCTGAGATCGAGCGTCAGCGCATTGAAACGCTCGCGGCCGCTGAGAAACAGCGGCTGATCGCCGAAGCCGAAGGTCACGCGAGTGCGACCCGCGCACAGGGCGAGGCCGAAGCCGAGATCATTTTCAAGAAGGGCGAAGCCGAAGCCAAGGCCATGAACGTGAAGGCCGAGGCCTACCAAGAGTACAACCAGGCGGCGGTGGTCGACAAGCTGTTCACCAACATGCCGGAGGTGGTGCGCGCGCTGGCGGCGCCGCTGGCCAACATCGACAAGATCACGATTGTCTCGACCGGAAACGGCGATTCAGCCGGAATGAGCAAGATCACCGGCGATATCACCAAGATGGCGGCGCAGATTCCGGCGCTGTTCGAGACGCTGTCGGGTATGCAAATGTCGGAACTGCTCGGCAAAGTGCGGTCCATCGGCGACAAACCTGCCAAGCCGCCGGCGGATGGCAAGTCCTAGGCATTCATGGGTCAATAGAAAGGAGAATTTTATGGCACTATTGGAACGAGTCTCAACATTGATGCGGGCGAATCTGAACGACCTGATCGATAAGGCGGAAGAACCCGAGAAGATGATCAAGCAGATCATCCTCGACATGCAAAATCAGTTGATGCAGGTCAAGACGCAGGTGGCGATCTCCATTGCGGACGAGCATCTGCTGGAGAAAAAGAAGAAGGAGAACCTCGACAAGCAAGCCGACTGGATGCGCAAAGCGGAGCTGGCCGTGGACAAGAAACAGGACGACCTGGCGCGCGCGGCGCTCGAGCGCTCGATGAGCTATCAACAGATGAGCCAAGGCTTCGATCAGCAGATCGCCGACCAGAAGTTGCAGGTCGAGAACCTGAAATCGGCGCTGCACAAGCTGGAGCAGAAGTTGGCCGAAGCTGAGGCCAAGAGCGACATGCTGGTCGCGCAGCACCACCGCTCCCGCGCGCTGGGCAAAGCCAGCGACGCGCAAATGGCTATAGGCGACGGCTCCAAAGCCGCGGCCTTCGACCGCATGCAGCGCAAGGTGATGCACTCGGAAGCCGTGAGCCAGGCTAAATCTGAGCTCGCCGCGAGCGATGTGGAAGACCGGCTGGCCGCGCTTGAAAAGGAAGACCAGGTGGACAAGCTGCTCGCGGAGCTGAAAGCGCGACGGAGTGTCAACGCATAAACGATAGGCATGGAAAAGGCATTCCATTTTCAGTTTGATTCCGTAATCGGTTTCTATCGCAGCGATGCGGTGGCTGTGTACTGTTTCGACGACCGCTTCACGCTAATGGTGCAGAAGTTTCTCAAGCGGCTGAAGCTCGAGCGGGTGGACACGATCCGGGTGGCGGGCGGCGCCCGGGCGCTCGCCTCGCCGGACGGCGAGCCGGAGAAGAACTTTCTGCTCGATCAGCTCCGCCTTTCCCGCAAGCTGCATGACGTCGGGCGCGTGATCCTGATCGCGCACTCGGACTGTGGCGCGTGTGGCGGCCTGGCCAGGTTCAACCACGATCCCGCGGTGGAGGCGGAACATCACCGCGCTGAGCTGGCACGGGCGGCCGCTTGTGTACGCTCGGCCATCCCCGAAGTCGATATCGCGTGCTACTTCGCCGATTTCACGGGCGTTTGGCGCGTGGAAACGGCCCGCTCAGCGCGCTCGGACTAATTGGCGCAGATCGTCGATCTGCCCGCTTAGATCCTCCAGCCGCTTCATCACGGCTTCGTGCTGGCGATCGTGCGGGCGCGGCTCTTTGGCCTCGTGGGCGTGCCCTCCAGAATCTCATCCAGGCGGCGGTGCTTGAACAGGAACCGGATCACGAGATAGTTGACCGCAAACAGCGTGAAAGCACCGATAAGCCCGCCCGTAACCGAATTATCGTCGCCGATGATTGCGTTCTGGACGGTATTCGACACCGACAGCAGCACCACCAGGTCGAACGGATTGAGCTGCGCCAGCTCCCGTTTACCGAAGACGCGCAGCATGATCACGATGAAGACGTAGACGATGGCCGGGCGCAGAATCTTCTCCGCCAGCGGCAGGTTGAGCGCGAACATATGGGTCCACATATGTTTAAAGGTAGGACAGGCATGCCCGACTGTCCATCGCTATGTATGGGATTTCGCACCAGCCGGAGACGCAGCCAGCGGGAAAGCGTGATCGGATAGAGTAGTGGGGTGACTCGATTTACTGCACTGCTGTTGCTCGCGACCGCCGGGTTCGCCCAGACGGATTGGCCGTCGTACGGGAACGATCCGGGCGCCATGCGCTTTTCCTCCTTACGGCAGATTGATGCGGGCAACGCCGCACGGTTGAAGCTCGCGTGGACGTTTCGCACAGGAAAGCCGGGATCGGAAGCGATACCGATTGTCGTAGACGGCGTGATGTATGTTACGGCGCCCGATGGCGTGTATGCTCTGGTTCCGGAAACGGGCGAGTTGCTGTGGAAGTACGATGCGGCACCGGTGGCCCTGCGGGGTCTCGCGTATTGGCCCGGTGCCGGCGGCCTCCACGCGCGCGTGTTCGCTGGCAACAAGTATTTTCTGTTGGCGCTGGATGTGACCACCGGCAAACCCGCGCCGGGATTCGGCAACGAAGGCCGCGTGGATTTGAAGCAGGGTGTATTGGGCGATTTGAAAGACGGACGGTACGAGTTGGACTCGCCGCCCGCGGTTTTTGGCGATATTGTCATTACCGGATGCAGCAATGGAGAAGGTTCGCCCAGCCAGGGCGCGTACGGTGACATTCGCGGCTGGGATGCCAAGACCGGCAAATTGATCTGGACATTCCACACCGTCCCGCGACCTGGGGAGCCGGGATCGGAAACCTGGCCTTCCGAGGCCTGGAAAAACCGGTCGGGGACCAATACGTGGGGATTTTTCACCATCGATGTGAAGCGCGGGATTGTGTATGCCCCGCTGGGCGCGCCGACCTCCGATTTTTACGGCGCGGACCGCACCGGCGACGGCCTGTTCGGGAATTCGCTGGTGGCGCTCGACGCACGGACGGGCCAGAAGAAATGGCATCAGCAACTGGTGCATCACGATATCTGGGACTATGACCTGTCCGCGCCGCCGGCTTTGTTCGATATTCATCGCGAGGGACGCGTGATTCCGGCTGTCGCGCAGATCACGAAAATGGGCTTGCTGTTCGTTTTCGACCGCGTGACAGGGGAGCCGGTCTATGGAATGGAGGAGCGGCCGGTGCCCCAAACTGCGATACCGGGCGAAGTAACGGCGAAGACGCAGCCGTTTCCCGTGAAACCGCCGCCTCTGGCGAAGAATACGTTCCGCATGGAGGAGATGTACGACCGATCGCCGGAGCACGCACGTTTCTGCAAGGACTTATTCGAAGCCAATCAGATGAAGATCGGCGGGCCCTATACGCCGCTGCCGCTCGAAGGCAACGCGCTGTTTTTTCCAAGCACGCTGGGCGGAGGAAATTGGGGCGGGGAGTCGGTGGATCCTTCGCTGGGTTTGTTATTTGTCAACGTGATGAACGTGGCGCAGTGGGGGCACATGGAGAAGCGGGGCTCCGAGTACGTGCGCAAGTCGGCCTATGGCACCTATGCGCGGTTCTGGGATCGCGAGAAGTACATACCTTGCCAGAATCCACCGTTCGGAGAGCTGGTTGCGGTTGATTTAGCCACGGGCGACATTGCATGGCGGGCCGTGCTGGGTACGATCGACGCTCTGGAAGCGATCGGCGTGCACAACACAGGAACTGTGAACCTGGGCGGAAGCATTGCCACGGCGGGCGGCGTTGTGTTCATCGGAGCGACGAACGACTCCCGATTCCGTGCGTTCGCGTCGAAGAGCGGCGAGCTGCTCTGGGAAGAGAAACTGGAAGCGAGTGGAAACTCCAGCCCGATTACTTATCTAGGACGCGACGGACGGCAATATGTGGCCCTGATGGCCGCGGGGGGCGGAGCGTTTCTGGGCGGAGGGCTGAGCAACACGCTGGTTGCTTTTGCGCTGCCGGATGTTCCACGGAAGCCGCTGCCATCCGCGGTTGCCAAAGCGGTGGCCGCGGCCGCCGAGGCAAGGCGCGGGCTGCCAAAGGTCGGGACATTTGCGCCGGTGGAGTTGCCCAAAGGCGGCGAGAAGGCGTTAGTCGAGAAAACATGCGGGACAGGCTGCCATTCGGTGGAGGTGGTGACCAGCCAGCGGATGAACGCAAAGGACTGGAATGCCGTGGTACAAGGCATGGTGGCCCGGGGAGCGCAGGCCTCGGACGCCGAAGTGAAGGTCATTGTGGATTACTTGTCGAAGACGCTGGGACGGTGACCACCGGCGGTTTTTTGCGTTCCGATTTTGACGTTCGCCCGACGCGATTCGATTACCGATGTAGCGTGGTGCTCTTGAGCTCTTGCAGAATTTCCAAAGACTTCCTGACGTCGGGATCGTCGGGCTTGAGGCTGGCGGCAATGCGCAGCTCGCGCTCGCCCTTCTCCAGGTTGCCGGAGCGGCAATAGATCAGGCCAAGGTCTTTGTGGAGATCGCCTTTCGAGCGGCATTCTCCGCAGACTTGGACGGCCTCTTCGAGTTGTGCAACCGCCTGGTTCCAGTCGCGCGCGCTCGCCGCCGCGAGGGCGAAGTTGCCGAGCGTGTCGGCGCGTTCGGTAATGCGGCGCTTCTTTTGCAGGTCGACAAAGCGCTGCTGATACGATTTCGCCGCGGGCGGATCGATTTGACCCAGGCGACGTGAGAGATTGTATAGCGCCTCCGCATGTTCGGGATCGAGCTCCGTGGTTTTTTTCCACTCCGCTATAGCATCGGGATCCTTGCCAAGCTTGGCGAGATTCTGGCCGAGCAGATAGTGCGCATCGGTATTCTTCGGATCGAGAACAACCACCTGCCGCAGGAGCTCGGCCGAGCGCGCGGCGTTGTCCAGCTGCTTCTCGGTGACAGCGAGCAGGTAGAGGGCAGCCGAATTCCGCGAATCCAGTCGCACGGCAGTTTCGAGGTCGTGTTTCGCTTCGTCATTGCGGCGGAGATCGAATAACGACCGCCCTTTGTTATAGTGCGCGGTGGCGGAATCCGGCTTGAGGCGGACGGCTTCGGAGAACTCGGCCAGCGCCCCTTCCAGATCCATGTGGTCGGCCAGCGCGATTCCCAGGTTCAGATGAGCTTCGGGCGCGTTCGGCGTCAGCGCAGCCACCTTCCCGAAGTTCTTAATCGCATCCAGACCGCGACCGAGCCTGGTTTCGACCATGCCGAGAGCCGTCAGCGCACTTGCGTTGTTGGGCGAGAGCCGCACGGCGTTCTCTATTTCCTTTGCGGCATCAGGAAAACGGCCCTGGCTGGCGAGGACCAAGCCGAGATTGACGAAAGCCTGAGCATATTGAGGGTTGTTCTCGACGGCCTGCCGGAATAGAGCCTCTGCCTCGCTGTTGTTGCCTCGCTGGCCATAAAGCACGCCCAGGTTGTTTTGCGCCTCCGCATACTGCGGATCGAGCAAGAGCGCTGCCCTCAATCTGGTTTCCGCTTCCGCCAGTTTTCCGTCCAGGAGGTCCAGCAAACCGAGCTGGTTTTGCGGCAAGGGCAGCTTGGGGTCAAGTTGAATCGATTTTTCGAGGGCCGCACGCTCCTCCGCGCGGTCTCCGCCTTTGTCCAGCGCCAGGGCCAGATTGTAGTAAATCTTGGCGCTGCCGGGCTCGGATTTCAGGGCTTCCTGATAGGCTTTGACGGCGCCCTTTGCATCACCGTCTTCGAGCAGCCGGTTGGCCGTGCTGGCCTTGGCCGCGGCCACACTTTCCTGAACGCCCTGCTGTTTTTCTAATTCGAACTGCTTGAGCTGTTCACGGGCGCGGTCGGTCTGGTTGAGCGCGCGCAGCACGCCGGCGAGCTGGTAACGCGCCTCCGACGAATCGGGATGCAGCTCCAGGGCCTTCTGCAAGTGGGGCATAGCCTCCTGTGCCTTGCCCTGCTTCGCCAGCACAAAGCCCAGGTTGTAGCGCACTTCGTAATCACTCGGTTCCAGCTCGACAGCGCGCTTCAGCTCCTGGCCGGCGGCTTCGTACTGAGCCAGGCCCCGGTGTACCGCTCCCTGCAGGTAGTAAGTTTCGAAGTCGTGGGGCTTGCGCCGCGCATAGTCCTGAATGAGCGGGAGGGCCTCATCAAACTCCGCCAGGGTCACCAGGGCTTTGACCAACGAAATACGCGCGACATCATTGCCGGGGTCGAGCCGCAGAGTCTCGCGGTACTCGTCGGCGGATAAACGGAAGTTGTTCTCTTTGGCGTAAATCGTCGCCAGATTAAAATGTGCGAGCGCCGAGCCGGGCTCATCCTTAACGAGTTTCGCCAGCGTGTCGATGGCCTCACTCGAATTTCCGTTTTCGAAATAAGCTGCGGCCAGGGCAATGCGAAGATTGACATCCTTTGAATCGACTGCGAGCGCCTGATTGAGATAGCGGATGGCGACGGAAAACCGCCGCTGCGCAACGAGTACCTGGGCGAGGTGATCGAGCGCCGGCACCAGACGTGGATCGAGAGCCAGCGCGGCTCTTAATTCGGCTTCCGCGAGCGGCAGTTGCCCGGACTCTTGCAGCGCGATTCCCAGAGCGGTGTGCACCGAGGCGCGGCCTGGGCTCAGCCGATCCGCTTGCCGCAACTCGCTGACCGCCTGTTTGAAGTCGCGGTCATTCATAAGGGCCAGCGCCAGGTTGAAGTGACCATCCCAGACGCCGGGACGCAGGCGAATCGCAGACCGGAAAGCGGGAATCGCACACGCCGTAAGATTGCGCTGCGCGAACCATGCGCCCAGCGCGTTGTAGGCCTCGACCGAGGGTTGTTTCGCCAGAGCGCGTTCGATTTCCGCAGGAGCCTGGCAACCCGGCGGCGCCTGAGCAAGCGCGCAGAGGCAGCAGAGGGGCAGAAATAATGCGGCCGTCGCGACCCTCGGCATAAACAACAGTGTACTAGCCCACGGCAGCTACGTTATGGCGCGGCTGCCGATCGTTATCGGCAGCCGGAAGAGGCGAGCCGGGTCCGGCCCTCAGAATGTGATTTTGGCCCCGAACTGAATGATGCGGGACTGATTTTGGGTACCGGTTATCACCCCGAAGTTGCCTTGGCTGATGTCACTACCTGGCTGGCCCAATATCACGGTGTTCGGCATGTTGAAGGCTTCGGCGCGGAACTCGAGCGCCTTGTTCTCCCAGAACGGGAATCGTCGGAACAGCGAGGCGTCAATCTGCCAATAAGCCGGACCCCGCAGGATATTACGGCCCGAAGTGCCGTAAGTATATTTGGCCGGAATTGCAAACGCCGCGGTATTGAACCATTCTGTGGCCGATTTGTTGGACAGGTTAGGATCGCCGACTAGATTCGCGCGCACTCCACCGGCATTTCCGGTATTGGCGATATCTCCGTCCGCGGTGATACTGTACGGCAGGCCGGAGTGCGCTTGCGAAATCGTGTTCACCTGCCAGCCGCCGACAATATAATCCATAACCTTGTTGCCTGTTGCGAAACGCTTGCCCTTCCCGATCGGTAATTCGTACACGATATTCACACTCAAGGTGTGCGTGAGATCATAACCGGCAACACTGCGATCGTTGTTGTATTTGTAGGGGTCCTGCACAGAAAAACCCTCCACTCCATACCAACCGTCCGAGCCGGTGTCGATTACCTTCGACCACGTGTAAGAGACCTGGTAGGCCAAGCCATTGGAGAAGCGCTTATCGTAGAGGAACTGCAGGGCGTTGTAGTTGCCCCGTCCAACACTGCGATCGTAAAACGTGGGCCCGATGTAGGGATACAGCGCTCGGGCTTGTGGGTCACCGGGGCCAGGAGTTAGCGCGGTATTGTAGTCGCCGCCGACGTCTAGCCGGCGGCTTCCCGAGCCAACGTAATCGGCTGAAACCGTCGTACTGTTATTTATCTGCTTCGCCACGCCGAAATTCCACTGCATGGAGTACGGATTCTTGGCGTAGGGATCCATCATCCACTGCACTTGATTGAACGGGGTAGGCCCTGGAAAAGCCCCGCCGATCGAGAAGGGATTTTGCGCCTGGATGGTGGGCGTCGCCGACTTTGACGAAGGCTGGTTCAAATTTTGTGCGATCTGTTGCCCGATATCAGGCCAGTCGCCTTCATAGTTCTGGGCGGTCTGAGTAACGGCAGCCCAGTTGTCATAGAAGATTCCAAAGCCGGCGCGTAACGCCATCGTGTCCGTCAGACGGTAGGCAAGACCGATGCGCGGGCCCCAATTTGTCGTCGTGTCGTGATAGATCTTACCGGTCGGAGATACGACCACGTGCGCCGGCAGCGTGCCATCGCCAGGAATGCATGGGGCGTGTCCGCGCACGCTGCATGGCGGCGGCAATTTCTGAATGACGTAGGTGCCGTTGTTGAAGTCCGTCTCGCCGGTCTCGATGCCGCCGTTCTGGCCGATGGTGGCCTTGGTGCCGTAAGGCGGCTGGAAGGTCCGATCGTAGCGCAGGCCCAGATTGACCGTAAGCCGAGGCGTGGCCTTCCACGAGTCCTGGAAATAAAATCCCATGACTCCGCCCCACCGCGTGGTTTCATGAACGTTGCGGCGATTGGCATTGTCCGGCACGTTTAACAAGAAGGAAGCAATCGGGTTGCCCAGTTGGGCGGAATTTTCCGGATTCCCGGTCTGCTGTTGAGCGAAGCCGACGTTTGAGGAGGCGTAGATGGATTCAAACGTATTGCTGCTCAACTCTCCACCAAAACGAAACGTGTGATTCCCTATGATCTTCGAGACGTTCGCCTTGTACTGCCAAACGTTGGTGAAGTTCGGATCGAGCGTATCGCCGGTGCCGGGAACCGGGCTGTTAAAGCCGCTAATGCTCACACTGGGCAATAGCAGTGGTGTCGCGATGAAATTACCGGCGAAGTTGTCGGCGAATCCCAAACCCTTGATGGCAGCATTGGTGATACTCGAAGCTACTGTCTGACCGTTATTCTCCTGGTGCGAGCGCCCTAACTGGGCTTGCAATACGAGACTCGGGCTGAAGGTGTGGACCCAGCTGGCACCATAATTTTGCGCCGGGTAGTTGGATGCGTTGTGAAAACCGGGGAGTCCACCGGACGACGTCGTATCGTAGTACAGTCCGCTATACCGGAACCAGAGGAAGTCTTTGGTGCCAAGGGTCTGATCGATACGTGCCGAGAACTCGTTCTGCGTCTGAACATATGGGGTGGCGTCAGCCGCGTTGAAATTGCCCACACCTATGTTCTGAAGCGCCGGCCTGATCTGCTTGACCAAGCCCACGAGGCGGGTGTCAATCAGGTTCGCTGGAATCTGATTTCCTGCGAAAGGATCGCGGAGGTATTGGCCCGGCTTGGCTGGATCGGGGCGCGTCGTGAAGGGATTGAAGGCTTGCGCCTCGCCAGTAAGATCGCCGGCGAGTTCCGCGTCGGTGGGCAGGTGGAGGTAGTTATTCGCGGCCTGCGTAAACCGCTGGCCTTCGAAGGCGCCGAAGAAGAACGTTTTGTTCCGGCCGTCATATAGTTTGGGAACCATTACCGGACCGCCGGCCGAGACGCCAAACTGGTTCTGCCGATATGGGGTCACGGCTGTCTGGAATGTATTGCGTGCGTCCAGATCATTGTTGCGCAGGTATTCCCAGGCGGCGCCGTGCAATTGATTGGTGCCGGACTTGGTCACCACGTTGATCACGCCGCCCAACACCCCGCCGAATTCCGCCTGATCGTTATGCGAGTTGACTTTGAACTCGGCGATCTGGTCGATGATCGGCGCGACGGTATAGGTGCTTTGAAACGATCCCTGGTTATTGATGCCGTCCGTCAGGAAGAAATTGCTTCGGTTTGTTTGTCCATTGATGGCCGGAAAGACAAACGCGCCACCGGTGAAGACGTTGCCGAACCCGCCGGCGTTCTGGGAGACGCTTACCGGCGCCACGCCGGGCGTCAGGGACAGGAGCTGTGTAAAGTTTCGGCCGTTGAGGGGCAAATCCACGACCTGCTTTTCGGCAACCACCGCACCCAGTTCGGCCGTCGAGGATTGAACCAGCTGGCCGGACGCTTCCACCGTCAGAGTCTGTTGGACCGTGCCGACCTGCATGGTGAGATCGAGTGTTGACGTCTGATTCACCGCCAGAGTGAATTGAGAAATCTTCGAGATTTCAAAGCCAGCCGCCTCCGCCTGGATGCTGTACTGTCCCGGCGTTATGTTGAGGAAGACATAGTTGCCCGCGCTGTTGGATTGCGTGCCGTGTTCCACCGATGTGTCGATGTTACGCAGAGTAATCTTCCCCTGCGGGATGACGCTGCCGTTGGAATCGCGGACCACGCCGGTAACCGACGCCGACGAGAGTTGTGCAAACGCTCTCGGGGGTGCGAGCGCTAGGACCAAAACGGCCAGAACACCGAATAGCGTCCGGCAAACCCGCGCGTAGACGTGAACTTGCATAGTTCCTCCCTCGACCTGGAGACCCTGGAGTAGTTTCTGGTGAAATATGTCACTTTTTGCGATCGGTGTCAATAAGAAATACCCGATTCCTACTAGCCGAGGAGTAAAACTTCACATCCGTAACTGGAGCGCACGTAAACGCTAACGTAAGCGTTAAAGTAAGGAGTTTCGAGATAGAGCCCGAATACCGCTCCGCCGATTTTAAGTCCTTATCCTGCAATAATTGGACGCGAAGCGCCGTTGCGCTGGCTGGAATCACGGACAATGAGACGCGCCGGAAGAAGGATGGTACGCGTGCCGCGCGTGTGTTTTTCGATGAGCCGCAACAGAAGTTCCGCCGCATTCTGTCCCACTTTTGCACTGCTCTGGTCCACCGTGCTCAGCGGCACGCGCAACTGGTCCGAATAGTGCACGTTGCCTACCCCCACCACAGCGATATCCCGCGGAATCTCAAGTCCGGCTTCGAGAATGGCCTTGACGGCTCCGGCCGCCACCGGATCGTTGAAGCAGAAGACCCCGTCGGGCCGGTGTTTCAGGGCGAGCAGCCGGCGCATGGCCCGGTATCCGCCAGCGTCTTCGTACACCCCTCTCAGGGTAAGGCCCGGTGATGGCGCCATGCCACGCTGGGCCAGCGCCTTCCGGTAGCCTTCCAAACGACCGATGGCCGTGCCGATTTTCAGTCCGCCGATATGGGCGATCGACCGGCAGCCACAGGCGATCAGGTGCTCAGTGGCCACTTGGCCCACAGTTTGATCGTTTACACCGACGTAATTTGCGTCCAGTCCGGCGATCTTGCGATCGATCAAAACGTAGGGCACCCGGTGCTCCTCGATAGCACGAAACAGATCGGTGCAAGTCGGCGGCTGGGCGGAAGCCAGGACCAGGCCGTCCACTCGCCGGGCGAGCAGAGAATCCACTTCGTCGCGCTCCAGTTGGGCGTTTTCCTCCGAAATCGAAATCACTAGCTGGTAACCGCCGGGACGCACCTTCTCGGAGATGCCTTTGGCTACCTCGGCGAAGAATGAAGACATCAGATCCGGAACCACCAAGCCAATGGTATGCGTGCGGCCACTAACCAGGCTGCGGGCAATCCAGTTGGGGCGGTACTTCAGCTCGCGCGCTCGCTTGAGAATGCGCTTCTTAGTCGCCGGACTGATGTCGCTTTGATCGCGCAGGGCCTTGGATACGGTGACCACGGACACATCGAGATCACGCGCGACATCCTTTAGGCGAATTGGCATAACGATTCTGTTGAATGCACCTTAGCATAGGTTCGCGGAACATTCACGAAAAAACCGCGCGGCGCGCAGACGCTTACGTGCGTGCGGAGCGGGTGTCATTTTAAGTCCCCAGGCATATTCACCGAGGAGCGGGCATCAGCAGTGGTTTACACAGTCTGCCAGGGAAAGGAAGTGGGCCACGTATTGGAGCGCTTCTTCTCTCTGCATTGCGCCGGTCACATTCTGAACCTCAGCCGAGACTGCCAAAGCAGGGTGTCGAGATACAAGGTTCATCAAAAGAGTATTCGCTCAGCGCGGTGATCAAACGCAAGGCGCCGTGCAAGAGTCCAGCGCTGTGTCGGCACGACGTCCCCCTTTGTCGTTCCATCGACACCCCCGCGGAGCCAAATGTGATTTGTCCGTATTTGCGAGGATTACTTCTCGGAATCGCGAAGTCACTGCACTGGAAAAGGCCTTCTACTTTCGTAAGGCAAACGATTCCCGCTGCGTCGGCAGTTGGCAGGTCTCGTGCACTTACTCCTGTGACACTGTTAATTTTTGAGTGTACTTACCGAAGTTACCGAATGAAGAGCTCTCTCGCGACGGGCGTCCGGGCGGTCAGGAACAGCGAGCGGCCATCCGTCCACATTAGTCATTGAGGAGACTTGAAAATGAAGTTACGAGGCGTACACGTAAGCAGCATTGCCGGTGCTGGAGACATTAGACCAAGCCCCCAAGACGTACGGCAAATCGAGCACAGGCTAACACGGCTAGCAGCATGAGCCGCGTGTAGGGCCTCGCAAGAAATGGATGAAAGAGTCCACAAAGCCGTACAGTTTATGGAGAGTAATTGCCAGCATAAGTTGCGCCTCCAACAAATTGCCGCCGGCATCGGAATGTCCCGCTCCCGGTTTAGCGCACTTATCATTTCGCATTTTGGCGTCAGCCCAATGCGACTCCTGAAAACCATAAGAATGCAGCAGGCCAGAGCATTACTTCAGTCCTCTACATTAAACGTCAAAGAGATAGCGGCCCACGCAGGATTCAATGACGTTAGTCATTTCGTCCGCGATTTTAGCCGTCTGTACGGTAAGTCACCAAAAACAATCCGAAACAGAAAATGAACCTTAAACAATGAGCAAATTAGCCAATCTATTCCTGTTGTATTTCGCGCAGTAGACCTGCAATATTTAGTTACAAATGTGTAGTAACAGAAAGGGAACGAAGCGATGAAACGAACGACGTTGCTTGGCACGCTAGTAATTTGTGTGGCGGTAGTCGGCGTCCTGCTCCTGTCTTACGGCCCCGTAGCCGCACAAGGTACACCGGCGCCTCCCTACAATCCGTACCCCCCTGGTATCCTGCCGCCCGATTTAGGGTCGGAGATAGCGAGGGTGCGGCGTGAGGTTGTTTCCATTGAAAACGAAGCTCTCACACAGTGGCAGGCGTTGACGCCTCCCACGTTGACAGGTCAACCGCCGACTCTTCAGGGCACGGGACAGAGGGCAAACCAATTGCTCGGCAAGCTCATGAATTTCGACGAGAATATCTCGCCCTTCAAGAATAGAGCTTGTGGTTTCTGCCACATGCCGTACGCCGGCTTTAGCGGACCGATCCCGTCGGTCAATCTCACGATGGTCGCGTATCCCGCGTCCGTTGAGTTTAGGGCCGGCAAGCGGACAGCACAGAGGTATACGTACGCGCCCTTTTTCCCTGTGCTCAGTTACAACCAAACCCAAGGACTTTTCTTTGGCGGAAACTTCTGGGATTCACGTGCGACTGGATATCTGCTAGGGAGTCCCGACGCAGAGCAGGCACAGCATCCGCCGGTGGATACTCAAGAACACGCATTACCGGACACGGCTTGCATCGCGTTCCGGCTTTCCACTGCCGCGTACAGACCTCTCTTTGAGACGGTTTGGGGCGCCGGCTCATTCAACATTAATTTTCCACCGAACACGGAGCAGATCTGTGACACCCCTGGAGGCGCCGCGACACTCGGCGGCCCGACGCCAATTGCCCTGAGCGCGGAAGACCGCACCAAGGCAAACAACGTTTTTAATCACTGGGGAAATTCTCTTGATCAGTATGAAGCCTCACCGGATGTCAGTTCTTTCTCGTCGAAATTCGACGCCTTCACGAAGGGCAGCTACACGTTGACGAGAGACGAAATGGCCGGGTTCCTGTTGTTCAATGGCAAAGGCAACTGTAATTCCTGCCACGTCAACGGAAGAGGGACCACTTCGACCGTTCTGAACCCGGGCTTCAACCCCGACCACAGCAAGACCGCATCTACAACGGCGAAGTTTACCTGCTTCGGCTCGGCCAATGAAGGGCTGCCGTTAAATCCGAGGGATGCTATCTATTATCAGAACACGCCGGATCCCTTCGGGTTCACAGCGAATCCCGACGGCTTCGCCTTCAGAGATTTGGGAATGGGAAGTTTCCTCAGAGGCGTTGCCGCCCCCAACCCGAACTCGGATTGGACACAATTTGCGCCAGCTGTCGACGGCCAGTTCCAAGTGTCGACCGCGCGCAATGTGGCCATGACGCCGACGCAGTGTCCGACCACGGAGGCAGGCACCCAGCCTTACTTCCAGAAGGGTTTCTTTCACAATGGCTACATCAAGAGCCTGAAGCAGCTCGTACATTTCTACAATACGCGCGACGTGTATGCGTTCAACGTCACTTCCGGACACTGCCCGGCTGGAACAGTGGAGAAAGTCAATTGCTGGCCTGTGCCAGAGGTTAATAACCCCAACACCATCGACATGACGACCGGCAAGCTCGGCTTGACGGATCGCGAGGAGGACCAGATCGTTGCGTTCCTGCAGACACTCACGGACGGATTCACTAGACCTTACCCCGATCGCGATACGTTTACAGGTGCTTGCATGACCTGTAACCCGGCAACGGACCCCAATTGTTCACCTGCGCGGCAAGGTAATGGGAGTCTTATCCCGACCCCGCCGCTACCGCCCTGCGGAGCGGACATCTGCGGCGTGCAGCCTCTCCCCAGTCAGCCTATTCCGTAGGACCGAAGAGCAAGCACGAAACATGGAGTATGGGGTCGGCTACGGGCCCCATGCTCCATTTGACCGAATTTCCCTGGGGCTTTAATTGAACTAATTTCGCTTGGAGGTCTGTACATGAGTAAGCTACTTCTGAAAATCGTAATCACGGCTGCGGCTGGCACCCTGCTCTCCTCAAACATGGCGGTTGCTCAGCCAAGTCCAACTACTCCAAAGAGCGCGCACGTCCGCATCACCCAAGGGCCAGAGATCGAATTGGCTAAGGAGCATCTGACTATCATCAGCTGGACAAGCAACAACCCCGGAGGCTCGCCCGTGCATTACGGCATCGTGCGGTATGGTACGGATCCCAAGAACCTGAGCCAGACCGCAAAGTCTCCCATCCGGCTAGATCCGGACCACCCATCTACAATTTTCCGCGTGCGGATGGCCGACCTTAAGCCGGGTACAACCTATTACTACACGGTTAGCTCGATGGGAGCCGATGGCGCAGACGATGGGACAAAAAGCACAGTCAAGCAATTCGCTACACCCGGTGAACCGCAATGAGAGGGCCGGTAAAGTGACGATTCTCTGCTGCCACAAAGCGGAATAGGAACAGCATGGCGTACAGTACCCATGCCTCGTCGATGAATTTCTGGTCCTGCGCTTCAAGGCGATCAATGAGCCTCCGTTCCTTTCGAGTGGGTGAATCTCAGCGAAACAAAATTGGATTATGCTGCGGCACTGGTACGGTCGGCGCCCGCTATCAACAAAGGTTCTGAGCAACGGTCGGAACAAGGTAGCGGTCGGGCAGGCGGACCGGCAAAACCGGAACGCATCGCCGCGTCATACGGGGTCCTTATCCCCGGTTCTTCACGAACCTTGTCGTGTCGATGGCGGGAACACCGGGCCCCAGGCGCGCGTCCGCCACCGGCTGTTCCACCTGCGAACGTATCGGCACCACGCCCGCCCAAACCGGCAGCGCGTAATCCTCTTCGTCGTCGATCGGCGGACCGGTGCGCACCTTGGCGGAAACTTCGTCAAGCGGCAGCGAGAGAACGCTCGTGGCCTTCAACTCCTGCGCGGTCGGCTGCCGGACCTCTTCCCATCGTCCCGGCACAATGTGATTGGTAAACAAATGCATCGCCTTCCGCTTCTCGTCGGCATCGGTCACCAGGTGCGCTTTGCCCAACACCACGACCGAACGGTAATTCATCGAATGATGGAACGCCGAACGCGCCAGCACGAAGCCATCGACCAGCGTCACCGTCAAGCAGACGTCGAAACCTTGATCGAGGGTGCGCAGCATGCGGCTGGAAGCCGACCCGTGAATGTAAATCCGGTCGCCGGAACGCGCGTAGCCAGTGGGGATGACGTAGGGCTGTCCCTCGACCACGAACCCGACGTGGCAGAGATAGCCTTCGTCCAGGATCGCGTGGATTTGCGCTTTGTCGTAGACGCCGCGCTTGGCGAGGCGCTTTACCTCGGTGCGGCCGGTGGGTGGGTAGATGTCCATGCTTTCTCCAGTGTGACGTAATTGACCAGCTCAACGCCCGCTTCTGCGAGCGCGCGGCGCGTTTCGGGCGCAATCAGAGCGGATAGTTCCTCTTCGCGGCTTTCTTTCAGGCGTGTCCGTGCGCGCCGCAGCTCGCCCGTCGCTCGGCCAGGGTGGCACATCAGCTCCGTCGAGCCCTCGGGCAGAGCGCGGATCAGCGCCACGAGTTCGCGCGTGCGAAACCGGCCGGTGATCTGGAATCCGGCGAAATGGTCCGTGGTACGGCACCGGTGCCGGGCCAGCACGCGGTGAAATCGCGCTCGCTGGACACCGAGCGATGCGCTGATGGCGCGCTTCAACCAGGGTGCTCCGCCGCGCGCCGCCGTCAGCGGCAAATCAAAGGGCCGGCGCACCCAGCGGATGCCGAATTCGTCCGCCACGCGCGCCACGGCATCGAGCACAGGGGGCGCCAGGTGCGTGTGCTTGTGGGTATCCAGGTGGGTCAGGGCCAGTCCCGCGTCGAGAATGCCCCTTACCTGCGCCGCCAGCTCGTCGTATATACGAATGCGGCGCGAGGCGATCGCCGCCAGAAGACGTGGAACCGTTTGCGGCAACTCACTCCCCCGCTTCGCCAGCGCGGCGCCGCCAATCAGCACCAGGTGCGCGCCCACATCGAGTCGTGGATTTTCATGCGCCAGCCGGACCGCGTCGTCGAACGCATCCCCATTTGCCATGAGCGTGGTGGCCGTCAGGATGCCCTGCCGGTGCGCTTCGATGATTCCCTGGTTAACGTCGCGGGTGAAGGCGAAATCGTCGGCATTCACAACCAGTTGTTTGTTGCCGCTCAAAAGATTGTGAGTTTGATGCTCAGGAATTTCTTCGGGTTCGCGCGGAGATCTTTCACGAACTGGTGCAGCTCGCCGGTTGCGCCGTTCAGGCTGTCATACAGCTGCGGGTTCACGATGAGCTGCCCCAGCGTGCCCTGGCCGGCGTTCAGCTTGTCGATGGTCGAATCCACCTTGCCCAGAAGCTGGTTGATCTTGCTGTACATGGCGTCGTCTTTGAGCAGTTTGCCGGCCGTGCCGCGGCCCGCCTGCAGATCGCTCAGCAACTCGTTGAATTGCGTGGTGGTTTTGCGCAGGTCAGTGTACAGCGCCTCGTCTTTAAGCAGTTTGCCAGCGGTCCCTTTGCCTTGCTGCAGCTCCGCAATGATGCTGTTGAGCTTATCGATCGACGCGCGCACGTCCTGGTATAGCTCGTCGTCGTTGAGCAGGTGGCTCATGGTACCTTTCCCGGTACGCACCGCGCTGAGGATCTGCTGAGCATCGGCGATAGCGGCATTCAATCGCGTATACAGCTCTTCATCCTTCAACATTTTGCCGATGTTGCCCTTTCCGGCTTCCACGTCATTCAGGATCGAGTTCACGCGCCCCAGCAAGTCCTGAAATTGCGCCAGCAGGCCGGCGCTCTGGGCCATGAGCTCCGGAATGTCCTGGTTGGGGACGCTGGCGATTTCGTCGCCAGGCTGCACATGCTGCGGCGCCGTTCCCTTGCTGATGTTGATGAATTTGTCGCCCAGTAGGTTGGATGCCGAGATGCCGGCCCGCGAATCCTTCGGGATATCATTCAAATACTGGCGCCGGACGTTCATGACGATCTCGACGATGCGCCGCGGATCCTTTGAATCGGTCAGTTTCAACTGGTCCAGTTCCCCGACTAGGATTCCGTTGAGCCGCACTGGCGCGCCCTCGGTCATGCCGGAAGAATCGTCCATGTACGTCCGCAACACAAAAGTGGGGGTAAAAAAGTTTTGCCGGCTCGTGAGCAGGAAAATCAACACGCCCACGATGAACATCGCCGCGAGTGCCATGATCCCGACGCGCAGTTGCGCAAAGCTTACCTTCTGCGGATTCGCCATCAGCTATCCACCGCCCTGCTTTCGGAATTTGGAGATGTAGGGATCTGGCGACGCTTCGAGCTCCGCCTGCGTGCCCTCGAACACCAGCTTGCCGTCGCGCAACACCATGAACCGGGTCCACGACTGGGGGCCATGGCCGTTATCGTGAACGGGGACAAGCTGCGCATTGTCAGGATTGTATCGGAAATTGGCCACCAGATTCCCATCCTGGTAGCGGTGGGTCACAATCAGGGTCGTGGTATTGGCCACATCGCGCTCCTTCACAATCAGCGCCATGATGGTGTGGGCGGTGATCGGGTCGAGGCCCGCGGTCGGCGAATCGTACAGCAGAAGCGGCGGTCCAGTGACTACCGCCCGCGCAATCGCCGCGCGCCGCCGCATGCCCCCCGAGAGCTCGCTAGGAAACCGCGCCAGGGTTTGATCCAGCTCCACGAAGTGCAAAGCTTCGGTCACGCGCTGGCGTACGTCCTCTAAAGGGCACTTGATGGCTGGCTGATTCAGCAAAGGATACGCGACATTTTCGGCGATGGTCAGCGAATCGAACAGAGCGCCCTCCTGGAACAGCATCCCGATCTTGCTCCGAATATCAAAGAGCTGCCGTTCCGTCATGCTTGTAATGTTCTGTCCGAATAGATACACGGAACCGGCGTCTGGCTGTTGCAGTCCAAGCGCCGTTTTGAGCAGTACGGTCTTGCCGCTGCCGGCGGCGCCCAGGATAATGCGCGCCTCGCCCTGGCACACCTCGAACGAGAGGTCCTCAATCGCGGGAACGCCGTCAAAGGACACGCTCACATGCTCGAACTTCAGGATGGACTTCTTGCCGTCCGAGGGCATCAGGGTGACGACGCAAGCGGCCCGCTGGTGAAGATGCGGGTGAGAAAAAATGTCAGTGTAAAGATCAGCACGGACGCCACAACGACCGCCTGGGTTGTGGCTTTGCCGACCCCCTGTGTGCCCCCAGTGGCGCGCAGGCCGTAGTAGCAACCCACCAGAGCCACCACGAAAGCGAATACAAACGGTTTGAGCAGCCCTTGCGTGAGATCGTTCCACTCGAGCGCTTGCCACGCCGTGCTCCAATAGAGCCGCCCCTGAACGTCCACCAGCAGTACAGCCACTACATATCCGCCAAATATGCCGACAAAATCCGAGATGATCGTGAGCAGCGGCAGCACCACGCAAGTGGCAATCAGGCGCGGCGTAACCAGCTTTTGAATCGGATCGGTGCCCAAGGCGCGCATGGCATCGATCTGTTCGGTCACTTTCATGGAACCGAGCTCGCTGGCCATGCCCGACGAGTTCCGACCCGCTACCATGAGTGCGGTCAGCACAGGCCCCAGCTCGCGCACCAGGGTGATAGAAACCGCCGTGCCCACCTGACCCTTTTGCCCCCACCTCGCCAGCGCACGTGCCAACTGCAGCGTCATGACCGCGCCGCTGAAAAATCCGGTGAGCACAACAATCAACAGACTGCCGACTCCGATGCTGTCCATCTGCAAAATGATGTCGTCGGTGTAATGGGGCTTTCGGAACACATTGCGGATCGCTCTACCCGTCAGCAGGTAGAAATCCTGCATGGTCAGAAGGAATCGGACTAGAAAACCGGGCAAAGCGCGGCCACCTCGATTTTCGATGCTACCATACAACTACGAAAGGACTTACGGACATTTCAGGCATTCGCGTGGGGCACGCGTCGGACTATGACGCGCTCACGGGATGCACCGTGATTCTGTGTGAAGCGGGTGCTGTGGGAGGCGTGGACATCCGCGGCGCGGCCACCGGCACAGAAGAAATCGACGTCCCTTGCGCCATCCTGTTCGATCTGGCAATCGGTAAGCCCAATGTGCGGCCCACGCGCGAGATGGGGGAATCCGCGGCGGCTGCCGCCACCACGGATGCCGTCAAACAGGGGGCCGTAGGAGCGGGAACGGGCGCGACCGTGGGCAAGATCTTCGGTATGTCCCAGGCCATGAAGGCCGGCATCGGCTCTTTCACCGTGAGCCTGTCGGAAACGGTTCGTGTGGCTGCGCTGGTGGCAGTGAATGCGTTGGGCGACGTGCGCGATCCGGAGACCGGCAAGCTGATTGCAGGCGCCCGCCGCGCGTCGAACAGCATGGAGCTGGCCGGCACCGAAAACGCCATGAAACGCGGTGCGAGCGGCGGATTCGGCCGGCAAAACACCACGCTCGCCGTCGTGGCCACCAACGCAAAGCTCTCGAAAGTGGGCGCCGGCCGTCTGGCCGAAATGGCTAATCTGGGCATGGAACGCACCATTTTCCCCGTGCACACGGCTTTCGATGGCGACCTCTGCTTCGCCCTCTCGCTGGGCAATGAGACGGTCGATTTGAATGCGCTTGGTGTGGCTGCGGCCGAAGCAGTGGCCGGAGCGATCCTGCAAGCTGTGAAGAACGCACCAACGCTGGGTGGCGTACCGGGCCTGGCGGGCCCCCCGGCCAGGCCGCTTTAACACCTTACTAGGTATCCGCACACTGAGCCGCCCGTCCCGATGCAAATTTTGTGAGAGAAATTCCAAACAAGCCACACTATTGGAACTTCACCCAGTTATTCGATGTTCGGTTCAATAGCCGCGGACTTCATTATGGACTTTGTCCCGCAAGATCGCGTTCCGATCGCGACTCATGAAGCGCCTGATTTTGCTGACCTATTGCGTCTGATTCGCGCTGGACACGCGGGCGCCGCCCGGCAACTGCATCGTCTCCTTACTCCCGGGGTAAGGTTCCTGCTGCAGCGTCGCCTGGGCCGGAACGATGTCGGGCGCGAGGCGCAATCTGTACTGGAGGCAGCCACACAAATCATCGCGACCGATATCTCGGTCATCTCAGATGGAGTTCCGGGCGTGGTACGCCGGCTCATTCAAGGGCAATGCACCGGACAGACTAAGCCGGCCACTGATTCCGGCGCCGGTGCGGGGCCGACGGCAACCGCACCACAGATACTCGAGGGTATGTCCTATGTCGAACGAGAGGCTCTGCGAAGATGTTACGTCTTGGGCGAGGCGCCAGAATCTTTCTTGGAGACCCTGCGACTGACGCCCCAGGAGTTTCGCGCCATTCGAGCGCGAGCCAGGGCCGAATTCAGCTCCAGGAAAACGAAGTCAAATGTTGCGTAATCGTACATCTTGCCCTGCCGGCCCATGAAGTGCCCTTGAGAGTTCACGTTTGTTCAGGCCACTTTATTAGCGTAGTGAGATTTGGAACCCACCTCCCCCAACATGATTCTTAGCGTCGCCTTAAACGTGGCTGTGGGAGGTTGACTAAGGTTAACAAATGGAATCGATCAAACAGCATCCTACCGAGGAAATCTTGGAACGGTACCTGTTCGGGCTACTACCGGATCGCGATGTCGAGCCAGTGGAAGAGCACTTGTTGGTGTGCCACGCTTGCCTAGACTCAGCGGAGCAGCTCCTGGCCTTTATGCAGTCGCTCCGCAGCACAATGAAAGAGGCGCCCCGAGTACGAGTTGCCGGCGGATCAACGCTACTGGAAAACGAAGCTTAGAGGCGCGGCGCGCAAGTCTCCAGGCTTCCAACCCCCTTGCTACGGGCGGTTTGCTATCTTTTTTCAGTATTGCCGGACCCCGGCTTCGACCGCGAGAGTGAAAGGAGGCGGAAAGCAGGCAGGCGGAAGCCTCGCCCTTTCCGCAAGGAGACCTCGTGGCTACCTCGCGGAGACTAATCACTCTTTCCCTGGCATTCGGCGCCATTGCCTGCGCTGCAGATCCCACACTTCTCAACCTCGCCATGCCGGACGCCAAAGTGGCCTTCGGCGTCAATGTCGAGAAAATCGTCGCTTCGCCGATCGGCCAGCAGCTCAGGGCTCAGATTGGGCAGGCGCCGGCCGAATTGCTGCAGATCTTCCAGAGCACGGGATTTGACCCATCGCGCGATCTGAAAGAAATCCTGATCGTCTCTACGGGCCAGGGCCAGAACGCTCCCACGTTGATTATGGCCCGGGGCACATTCGATATCGACAAACTGAGCGCATTCGCGGCGACCAGCGGGCGGCCGGCTGTCCTCTATGAGGGTGTGCCCATCCTGACGCATCCGTCCAAGAGTTCGGGCGCCATGGCGATGCTCGATAGCACGACCGTCATCGGCGGCGATCTGGACCAGGTACAGGCCGCGATCCGCCGGCGTGCGAAAAGCGCCCCCGCCGATACTGAATTCGCCGCGAGAGCCGCCAAGCTCAGCGAACAATACGATGTGTGGGGTTTTTCCGGCGTGTCGCTGGCCGGCATGGTTCCGACCGCCGCGCCGAATCCGCAGCTTCAGCAGGCGGCCGAAATGCTCAAGGCCATCCGGCAAGTGAGCGGCGGTATGCGATTCAGCCCCGATATGGAGATGGCGCTCGATCTCGCAACACGCACCCAGAAAGACGCCGAAAACATTCATGCAGATGGCGCGCAACGCGGCCCTACCCGGCGGCATGCCTGGCATGCCCGGTGTAATAACCAGCAGCACCCAGCCAATCGCGCAGCGGAAGGCCCGACCCGCCGATACCGGCCTGATCATTCAGTCCTCGGAAAAGGACATGGGAACGGTCACGCTGCCGCCGAACCAGAACAACTGACCGGCCCGAGCCGCTGCTGCCACGCGCGCAAATCTGCGACATAATAGCGGTCGATGTTCAAAACGACCGCTATCACCCTGGCTCTTTCTCTGACCGCTATGGCAGCAGTGAAAATCGAAAAAACAGATTTCAAAGGCTGGCCGAACAGCTATCGCATCACGAACGGTGAAGTCGAGGTCATCGTCACCAGCGATATCGGCCCGCGCATCATGCGCTACGCCTTCCGCGGCGGGCAAAACGTATTCAAAGAATTCACCGAGACGCTGGGCAAATCCGGCGAAGAGAAATGGCAGCTTCGCGGGGGCCACCGTATCTGGGCCGCGCCCGAGGACGCCGTCAAAACGTACGCGCCGGACAATGGCCCGGTGCACATTTCCATCAAAGGTGCCGTGCTAGAGGCCACCGAGCCGGTCGAGCCGCTCACCGGTCTCGAAAAGCAGATCATCGTCAAAATGTCGGCCACGGGCAGCGGCGTCGAAGTGCTGCACCGCATTCGCAACACCACCAAGAAATCCATGGATCTCGCGGCCTGGGCGCTTTCCATGATGGCGCAGGGCGGCGTGGGCATCCACGGATTTCCACCGCGCGGGACACATCCCGAAGTGTTGGCGCCGACAAATCCGCTAGTCATGTGGGCGTTCACCGACCTGACCGACAAGCGCTGGCAGTTCACCAAAAAATACCTGATCCTGCGCCAGGACCCGAACAATCACGGCCAGCCGCAGAAGCTGGGGACGTTCAACCCCCACACCTGGTCGGCGTTCCTGCTAGGGTCGGACCTGTTCATCAAGCGCGTGGAAGCCGACCCGAAGCGGACCTATCCCGATCTCGGCGCCTCGTTTGAAACCTTCACCAACGCCGATTTTCTCGAGCAGGAAACATTGGGCCCGATGACCAAACTCGCGCCCGGCGCCGCGCTCGAGCACATCGAGCGCTGGACGTTGCACAAAAACGTCCACATCCGCGAATGGAATGATGCGGAACTGGACCGCGTGTTGTTGCCGCTGGTGGGGAAGTAAAGGGCGAGCGATCAGGCCATTTGATTCACAGGCCGGCTTAGTCCACGTGCATGGCACCCGCGGTCTTGTCCCGCCTATCATTGCGGCGCATTATCCAGTCCAAAATGGCGGTCATTGGAATCACTTCAATGGTGCAGATCACAAAAAACCATGCCATTCTCCATTTTTCGACGTTTCTGAGAATTACCCAGAAGACCGCGGCGTGGATGAATAGCAGGGCTGCGATAGTCCACCAAAACACCCTCTTAGGCCAGCGTCGCCTGGACTGCTTGATCACCCACCCGAAGAGGGCAGCCGTAAATACCGACATACCAAACCATTTAACGAAGAAATCGTCGGAGACCTTGAGAACTACAGTCCAATACGCGCCGGCGGCAACGAGAAAAGCAATCAGCAAATAAAGGACGAAATCCAGGAGCCTTCGTGTTGTGGAAGATCCTTGCACCTTCGCCCTAAATGCTACTATCGCATCTCTACGGCTCCGCACTTCACCGCCCATGCTCCTTCAGCACTTTGAGCACGTCTTCGCGTCTCATTTTCTCCGCCCACGCTTGCGGCGTCGCCCAGGGCTCGGCGTCCGCTTCCACCGGGTCGGCGCCGCGTTCCAGCAGCAGGCTCACCAGCTCGGCGCGGCCCCACCGGCATGCCCAGCCGAGCGGCGTGCTCTTGAGCAGATCGTCACGAATGTCGAGCCGGGCGCCAGCATCCAGCAGAGCCTTGGCAAATTCCACGACTTCATGCGATGTCACGTGCTCACGCATCGCTACCACCTCGTGCAGCGCCGTCTGGCCGAATCGCTCGGGACGGACGTTGGGATCGCAGCGCTCCAACACGAGGCGAAAGCACGTGAGATAAGTGCCGCGGT
>WNFI01688058.1_pt1 | contig 25493 bp, 14 predicted proteins | sample 5400471 | NCBI WGS metagenome assembly WNFI01 (sample SAMN13153348, study PRJNA577476) | soil metagenome | isolation source: 100 cm saprolite on Douglas fir-dominated hillslope | place: USA:California | collected 2013-09-17 | reverse complement strand
GCCCGCGTGGAATCTAAATTTCGATACTTCTGGATGGTTTAGCTGATTTAGATTCAGGTATGCGTAGAGGCTAAGCCGCTGGAATTCTGGGAAATGGCTGTTTTCCCGAAAGAATATACAAAATAAAGAGAGCCGATTTTCTGAATCAGCGCTGGCGCCGAACTCTCGCGTATGTGAGGCGAATCAATCCGTGAACTTTTTTTGCTTCGCCATTTCGGCGCATGCGGCTGGCAGGAAATTCGCAAACTACTCTGTCCGAACGGCGAGGATTTTCTTACCGTCAACCTGGATTTCGATGCCGAGGGGCGGGCGCAGATCGGATCCCTGCACGATGGCGCCGCGCACCCAAACGCTCCCCGGTAGATTGCTCAATTTGAGGGGGTCAAACACCGTGCGGCTGCAGGGGTTTCCGACCATGGGATGTTTCGGCGAGCGGAAGCCGTAATCGGTTTTCAACTTTTCCAGGTCGGCGAGGTATTCGAGCTGGCAATTGCCGTACGGAGATTTTTGCGCGAAGGCCCAGTAGCCACTCGATTGGGAGGGAGAACCGGCTGGCAAGCGGATCAGCAACGCGGGGATGTTCTCGCCGGTGAGGCGGTTGCGAATATAGAACTCTTTCGAGGACCACGGCTTGGCCATTTCCGCCACGTCGGCGACCCCGGGCTCCGCATCGGTCGCATGGGGGAGCAGTGTGCTCGGATCGGGCGCGGGCGAGGGAACTTCGATCTGTGGTTGCTGTTCGCCGCGTTGCGGCTCGGCATGCTTCGGGCGAAGAGCCCAGCGCGCTCCCAGAAAAACTACGAGGAGCACAGCGAGAAGTCCGATGACAAGTTTGACGGCGGGATTCGACGCGGCGGACGATCGCGAGCCGGGACCGGAAACGCCTGGAATTTGCGGCATTTCCGACTTGAAGCGGTCCGATGGGGGCTGGTCGGTCATGTGGCTTCGCTTCGATTCTATACTTAAAGAGGAGCAGGTTAACAGTTGACAGTTGAAAGTTGAAGGGGAAGAGACAAGCCGCGCATTCCGATGTGAACGGAGCAGGGGAGGGGTCGCTGGAACGGTTGAGATCTCCGAGCGGGTCGGAATCTTCCCTCCCGATCGGGTCGGGGTCTCCGATTGGAAGTTGAAACAGAGGAATAATGCGACTCGTGGTTGGTGACTCGTGACTGGCAATGAGAAACAGCCAGGACTCGGCTGGGATTGTTCGACTGGAGGGAAGTGCTTCCAGGTATTCCTAGTTAACAATTTCTGGCTGGCCCCCCGGGGGGTGTCGTATGTGTGGCAAACACAGGGGTTAGAAACACGCATTTTCGGAAGTGTGGCAATACTTGGACTTACGGGCGATTTTGCGGATGTGTGGCAAGGAAAGGACTTAGGGGATAGGGGGCAGGGAATAGGGGTTAGGCCAGAGAAAGAATCAAGAGATCGGCGAGGCGGAGTGGCGACAAACATGTGGAAGGATAGCATGCGGGTATCAACTTGTTAAGTGTTTTGCAGGGAATGGTCAAAATTGAGGGCTCAACGGCAATTCTGGAGATTGGAAATTAGAAATTAGAAACTAGAAATTTGAATTCAGAGAGAAGGAAAGATGGCGTGACGGGAGATCCGGATAGGAGGCGGGGTGAACGGTTTCCGCGGACGCGAGAAGCGCGAGAAGAAAGCAAAGTCAAAGGCCCCACACGTAAACCCGACGTGTTGGGCACCCACATTCGTATTAGGATTTATCGTCCGGGCCACCCGTCCCGCGGCGGGCTCGGCTCCTTTCTTCCGAGCCTTGGTTGTCGAACAGCAACCAAGTTTACTCGGTCGAAGGAGCCGACGCCGTCATCCAATCAGTCCAGCAATCAGAACCGCGATTTGTTTTCTCATGTCATCGCTCCTGCACGAAATTTCTCAGTTGAAACTCAACTCTTCTGGTGCACAGCCGCTCTGAGCGCTCAGCAATCGCTGCGCATCGCGCTTGAGGAAAAACCAAAACGGACCCGGCCCCGACGTTGCGGCTAGTCCTGTTCCGCGAAACAGACCTGGCCGCGATACCGGAGTACTAACTGTCCCGTGCTCAGGTCGGCTTCTCCGATGTTCGTGAGATCACCTGTCGCCCCAGCGAATCTGCCTGTCCCGCCGGAAAGGTGTGCGGAATAGTTGACAATGGCGAACAGGCCTGGGGCTACCTGCGTGCTCGTAGCGGTCGCCTGATCAAGGGAGAGGGTGTCGCCCGATTCAGTGACCCAATGATGTTGGACAGCGAACAGAGTGGTGTTTCCCGAACCTTGAGACACACTTAGGATATTGACGCCAACGGCGCCTCTCAAGTCTCCCGTCGCCGTTCCCAGGGTGGTGTTTGGACCGAAGCCGCCGAAGTTGGTCATGAGCATTCCCCCTATGGGAACGCAATGACCTTCGTTGACACTTGAACGTGGGGCAGCCTTTGGTATGGGTGAAGGTCTGCTAAACAGGGCAACCGCGGGGACAAAGACGGCGAGGGTGATCAGCGCTGCCCGAGGCAAGGCTCCGGCAATAGTAATCTTGCTCTTCATGATATTTCCTCCATGAGCTCGAAGAAGCCACGCATTGCTCCTCCGGGCGAACTTTGCTAGCATCGAGCCAGAATCGCCAAGTATCCGAATAGCGACGCGGCCAGCCAGCGTCGTCCCGCAAGCTAGTCGCAAGCCGTGTCTGAAGTCTTTGGGAAAAGTTGAAGAAAACTTAGGGATTTTCTGAAGGCTCCTAACATGCCGGAAGAAAAGCACTTCTATGAGTTCGGGCCCTTCCGGCTGGACCCTGCCGAGCGCCTGCTTCTGCGAAACAATCAGACCGTACCCTTGGCGCCGAAGGCGTTCGACACTCTGCTTTTGCTCGTCGAAAACAGCGGACATCTGTTGACCAAAAATGAGTTGATGAAGCGCTTATGGCCGGAGACGTTCGTCGAAGAGGTCAACCTGGCACAGAATATCTCTGCGATCCGGCGGGCGGTGGACGACAAGAACCGTGGAACGCAATACATCGAGACCGTGCCGAAGGGCGGTTACCGGTTCACGGCTGAAACGCGGAAGATTGTTCGCGAGCCGCCAAGCATGGTGGCTCAAGACCCCAAGCCGGCCGTCGTCCCTGTGCCGGAGCCCGTTCTCCGACGTTGGTCCGCGACCCGGCTTGCGGTCACGGCCTCCGCAACGATTCTGGTGATCAGTGTTCTGTTTTTCTTTCCGCGAATTAGGAAGTTCCGCGCGATAGGGACGCCGGCAACTCCTGCTGCGACGGCGATTCGTTCCATTGCCGTCTTGCCCTTGGTCAATCTCTCTTCCGATCCGGCGCAGGAGTATTTCAGCGATGGCATGACCGACGAGTTGATCACCGATCTTGCCAAGTTCGGCGAGCTTCGGGTGATTTCCCACACCTCCGTCGAACGGTACAAGGAAACGAAACGCCCTCTGCCAGAAATTGCCCGAGAGCTCGGCGTGGATGCAGTTGTCGAAGGCAGGGTAATGCGTTCAGGGGATCGTGTTCGCATTACGGCGCAGTTGATCGAGGCCCGCTCGGACCGTCACCTTTGGGCGGAGAGTTACGAGCGCGATTTACGGGATGTGCTGGCGTTACAGGACGAGGTGTCGCGTGACATAGCCACCATGATTCAGATCAAAGTGACCACCCTGGAAAGAACTCGTTTGGCGATCGCCGCCCCTGTCAACCCCGAGGCCCACGAGGCTTACTTGAAGGGTCGTTATTTCTGGAACAAGAGGACTGAAGAGGGCGTGAGAAAGGGTATCGAATACTTCGAGGAAGCCACTCGGCTCGACCCGAGCTACGCCGTCGCGTACGCAGGACTGGCGCAATCTCATATTGTGTTGAACGGGTATCGGTTCCTTCCCCCGACTCAAGCCTTTCCCAAAGTGAGAGAGGCAGCGCTGAAGGCCTTAGAGTTCGACGAAAGCCTTGCCGAAGCCCACACGGCGCTGGGCGCCCTTAAGTGGGAATATGAGTGGGATAAGTCAGGCGGGGAGAAAGAATACGGGCGGGCCATCGAGTTAAACCCGAGTTACGCGACAGCTCATCAGTGGTACGCCGAAGAATTGGCGGCAGTGGGACGCGAGGATGAAGCTCTAGCAGAGATAAAACGAGCTCAGGAACTGGATCCACTCTCGCTCCCCATAAGCACGGTTGCAGGCTGGATTCTTTATGTCGGGCGGCACTATGACCAAGCCATCGACCAGTACCGGAGAACTCTTGAGATGGACTCGAACTTTCCGGTAGCGCACGCTTACCTCGGGCGGGCGCACGTCCGGAAGGGTAATTTCGAACAAGCCATCATCGAATGTCAAACAGCAAACAGGCTGTCGGAAAGCCATCCGTTTTATATGGCCTGGCTCGGGTATGCGTACGCGATGGCCGGTAACAGGGATGAGGCGTTACGCATACTGCATGATCTAGAGGTGCTCTCGCGACGCAAATATGTGGCGTCTCACGATATCGCCGCCATCTACGCTGGACTGGACGAGCGATCCAAGGCACTCGCGTGGCTTAATAAAGCTTACGATGAGCGGTCTTATACCGTTCTCCAGCTCGAGGTCGAACCCGAATTTGACTCCCTGCGCTCCGATCCTCGGTTTCAAGACCTGATGCACCGTATCGGCCTGAAGCAATGAGACTAGCTGCTCCCTAAAGTGGAGCGGCCTACGGTGCTGATGCCTGCTGTATGAGAACGATTCGCGGGCAGATGGGGAGAAAGAACGGACGTTGGAGTTTCACAACCTAGGATTTCAGCACCATTAAAGCATCACTAGCCGGCAACAATGTTTCCAAAAGGATACGGGAATCTGTTATTGAGAAGGGTACAGGGGGCGGCGGGGGGCTTGTCTCTGGGCGAGGGTGAATCTACTGTAAGGGAAGTGTGAGGAGGGGCAGAGTCCAGCGCCGAGAGCCATGATCCAGGAACAACGAGGCGGGGCGCGGGCGTTTGTCCGCAGCCTGAACATTCTGCTGAAATTCGCGCGCCTGTACGAGTTTGGGCACGTGAAGACGATGCAGCAGTTTGAAACGGCGTGGAAAGAACTGCGCGGGGCGCTGGATGACAGCAGCGGCGGCGGCGTGCTTCTAGGGGCGTCGGGAACACAGATTTTGCTGGACGGCGTGCCACTGGGATCGGCTGCGGGCGAACGAAGCTTCGCGCAGCTATTGACTTCCTCGGGAATCGCGAGCATTCATTTTTCCCCAACACTCACGCAGCCGCAATTCGCGCGATTTGTGCGCGCCTTTCCCAGTGGAAATGCCAAGCCTTCTTCTCTGGCCGAACAACTGAAAAGCGCGCTGGCGGGGGATACGAGCATCAAGGTGAATGAAATCCGCTACGTGGCAGAAGATTCTTCGGTGGCGGGCATCAAGGTGGCGGCGCAACTTACGCAGAAGGTGCTTGGCGCGGCGGGCGACAAATTTAGAGACTTCTTCGAAGACCCGAACAAGATGCTGCAAATGATCCTGGCCGCGGAGAGTATGCGCTCCAGCGGCGGTGGCGGCGGGATGGGAGGACCGGGGCACGGCTCCGGCGGTCCAGGCCCGGGATTCGGCATGGGCAGTGGCGGTGGAACCGGCGGCTCTGGCGTGCCGGGAAGCGGCGGGGCCGGTGGTTCCAGCTTGTGGGAATCGGGTGGTGTGTCGGGCGGAGGTGGTGGAAGTGGATCCGGCGGCGGAAGCGGGACGGGCGGTGGCGTCGGAGTTGGAGGTGGCGGTGGTGCCGGCGGTGCAGGTGGCGGTGGATTTGGAAGTGGTGGAGGCGGGACAGGAGCCGGCGGCGGCGTTGCAACGGCAGGCGCAGAAGGCGCTACGCCGGGAAAATGGCTGACGGCGTCGGCATTATTGCGCGGCGGCGCGGCTGGAGGAGTTGCCGGTGTGCCCGGAGGAGGAGCTGGGACGGGAACGGGCGGCGGCGGATTCAGCGTCGAGGAAGAAGACGTTCGATCGATGCTGGGATTGTTTGCACAACTGGGCAAATCGCGGAAAGATTCTGAACACCGCATGGACGTGCCGACGTTCCAATCGCGCTTGAGCGCGATGCCGGTGCGGGCGCAATACACGCTGCAGCAAGCTCTGGCGGGACTCGCGGCGCAGGCGCCAGATGCCAAGCCAGACAAGCCGATGCTGCTTAAACTGGCGGAGCACGTGGCCATCCGCTTCGCGCTGGACAGTTACGAAAAAGGCGAACTGCGCGTCAACGCGGTGAAACAGCTGCTGGACCGCATGAATACGGAAATTGAAGGGCTGCGCAAGATCCTATCGACGCAGGAAGAGATGATGTCGCAAGCGGGGCTCTCCGTGCAGTCGTACACGGAGTTGCTGGACCAGGAATTCTGGGAGCAGGTACCCGAAGAGAACAAGAAAGAAGTGCTGGTTTCGGACGAGGCGTGGTGCGTGCCGCCGCGCAACGTGCGGGCGTTCCTGGAAGACATGCTGCGGCGCGGAGAGCTGAAGACCGTCAATGAAATTCTGATGAAGTACGCTTCGTGCGTGGGGCTGGAAGCACCGGAAGCGCGGCGAACGACGGCGATCGGGCTCTCGGACTTGGGCGAATTGTACGGCAGCGGAGATGGCAGCGCGTTGATGGACGCAATCCGCCGGCTGGGCAACCAACTGGCGATCGAGCGTGAGCCGGAATTGCAAACGCTGGTCAGCGCCGCGTTCGTGCGCTTAAGCCAGGAAGCGGCCTCCAAGCGCTGCTACCCGGCGATGCAGCAAGCACTCTCTTCGCTGGAGAACGTGGAGGCCCAGAGGCCGGGATCGACGCAGAGCCTGCGGCCACGCATCGGCGCGGAAGAACGACTGCCGGAATTCATCGAGGAAGCGATGCGCAGCGGGCAGATCGCGGACGGGATGATGGATATCCTCAACCTGATGCCCAAGGCCACGATCCACTATGTAACCAACCGCTTCGGACATTGCGGATTCCGCGACGATTGCGATCTGCTCACCACGATTATCCGCAACCTGGGAGAGGATGCCACGCAACGGCTTCTCGAGACGTTGCAGACGGCTCCCGCAACCGAGTCGGTGGAAGCCGTCGGCCTGGTGAGCCAGCTTTCGCCGGAGAACGTGGAGAAGATTCTGCCTGCGCGGCTCTCGCAATGGCCGCGTTCCTCGCATGACCGTGCTGTTCGGCAAATTTCCGCGGCACCACCGGCGGAGCGGGCGCGGCTGCTTCTTGCCATCTACGATTCGCTAGATACGCTGATTCGTCCGCTGGCCATCGACGAAATGGGGATGAGCGGGGAGGCTACCTGCATTCCAAAGCTGATCGAACTGGTGCAGAACGACGAGACGCCCGGGTTCACGAGAGTGAAAGCGGCTGAGGCGCTCGGCCGATTGCGCGCTTCGGCGTCCAGCGCGCTTTTCCAGCACATCCTGGATACCCGGCAAGTTTGGCGCTGGGTGTATCCAAACGAATTGAGAATCGCCGCGGCACAGGCGCTGCTGCGTGTCGATGCGAGGGTGGGTATGGAAAAGGTTGCCGCCAGCGGAATCGAGCGCAAGGAATTGACGCTCGAACCCTCGGATCCCGAGCCCAAAGCTTCCGTGATCCGGCAGCGGCGCTACGCGCGCTTAAAGCTTGCGCGCAGCCTCATTGCGGTGACAACGAATTTGCGGGAAAACTTTAGGCTCTCCATCCCAGAGTTAAACCTGGGAGGCGGAATCGGTTCCGGGGAGCGCCATCTGGCCCCGGGCTCGTTGCTATCGCTGAAATTCTCGCATGGGGTGCGCCACATCAAGGCGCAGGCGATCGTTCGCGGAGCGCGGCCTCAGGCGATGGCTTTCGAATTCGTGGACATGGATCTGGATGAACGCTACCGCTTGCGGAAATTATTGCTGGAGCTGGGTGGACTGCCGATGGTTGCGCAAGTCACGAATCGCACGCGTCGCCGCGGGCGCGTGGCGCTCTCGAAGAGCTAGAGCCGGCGCGATTCGATTTTTTCACGACGGGAACATCCCCTTCTCACCTGTCCTCTCCCTCCGGCCACCCGTCCGTTCGGTCAGGGACCCTGCCCGTCCTCATGGTGGCTTGACCTCGGGGACACATGGGACTGCTGTACCATTGCGGCAGACAGCGCCTGACCCTACGGTACTAGTGAGGAAGTCCTAGAGAGGGACCACGCGGCGCGGGATGAAAGCAGACCCAAAAACAGCGGCCGGACGCGCTTTCGTAAGAAGCCTGAACATCCTCTTGAAGTTTGCCCGCCTGTACGGTTACGAACACGTTCGCACCATCGAACAGCTCCAGATCGCCTGGCAGGAGCTGCGCAGCGCCATCCCCATGGGGACGGACGCGGGGCTATTGCTCGGAGCGACGAATTCGCAGCTGTTGCTGGATGGCGTGCCGCTGGAAGGATCGCCCGCTGAAAAGCAATTTGCGCAGTTGCTTTCGGCGGCGGGTGTGGCCAGCATACAGTTTTTTGCTTCCGTCACGGAAGAGGAGATTGGCCGATTCGCGCGCGCCTTTCCCACCGGCAAAGCGAAACCAGCCGAGCTGGCGCTGCAACTGAAAGCCGCCCTCGCCGGCGCGCAGGGAATTCGCATCAATGAGATTTGCTTCGTTGCCACGGATTCGCGGCTGAAAGACGCGAGCATCGCGGCGCAGATTGCCGCGGCTTCGCTCGGCGGTGAACAGGATGAATTCAAGAAGTGGCTGAACGATCCGCAGAAGCTGCTGGAATTGATTGCGGCGGCGCAAGGATCGAAGGACGGAGGAGTTGCCGGGGCCGGCCCGGGTGGGCCCGTGCTTGCCGGAGGTTCTGGTGAAGCAGGAAGTATTGGAGGCGGAGCAGGCATCGGCGGCGGCGCAGGCTCGGGCGGTGGACCTAGTTATGGCGGTGGAGCCGTCGGCGGCGTAGCGGTTGTTGGCGGAGGTGGACCCGGCCAAGCAGCGGAATCGGGTGCGAGCTTCTGGGCTGGCGGTGGAAAAGAGAGTGTGCCGATTTCCGGTGTGGTAGCGGGACTGGCGGGCGCCGGAAGCGTCGCGGCGGCACTTGAGGGCGGGAGCGGAGCCGGAAGAGGCGGGAACGGACGCGGCGAGCCGAGTGAAGAGGAGATCTATGGAATTCTCCACGCGCTGACGAGTTTTGGGCACGTCGGCACGGGGCAGGGCGGGGTGGCCGCTGCGGGTGCGTTTCAGCAGCAGATGGCGGAGTTGCCGGGGCGCGCGCAAGACACGTTGAAACAAGCGCTGGCAAGTTTGGCGGCTCAAGCGCCGAACACCAAGCCGGACGAATCTGTTATCGTGCAGCTGGCCGAACACCTTGCGATCCGGTTCGCGCTGGAGCGTTTCGAACGCGGCGAAGTGAAGGTCAACGCCGTTCGCCAGATGCTCGATCGCATGAACCAGGAGATCGAAAACCTGCGAAAGATTCTCGGTGCTCATGAAGACAAAATGAGCGAAGCGGGCATCCTGGCGGAGTCGCACCGCGAAATCCTGGACCGACAGTTCTGGGCGGTGGTGCCGGAAAGCGGCAAGCGCGCCGTGCTGCTTTCTAAAGAGGCCTGGTGCATTCCGCCGCGCAACGTGCAGTCCTACGTCGGCGAGCTGATCGAGCACGGCAACATCGCCGAAGCCATCAGCATTCTTCAGAATTATGCGGCTTGCGCGGATAGCGAAGAGGCCGATGCGCGGAAGAGGACCGCGGTCGGGCTTTCCGAGATGGCCGAACTGTATGCCAAGGCCGATCCAAAGCTGCTCAGCGAAGCGCTGCGCCACATGGGATTACGGATCAGCGTGGAGCAGGACTCGGAACTCCAGGGCTTAGTGAGCGCGGCTTTCGTACGGCTGAGCCAGGAAGCGGCCACCAGCCGCTATTTTCCGGCGATGGAGCAGGCACTCGATCTCGTTGCAGGCGTCGAGTCGCAGCGGCCGGGAATCGCGCGCAGCCTGCGCGGAAAAATGGGAATCGAGGAGCGCGTACCGGACTTTGTCGAGGAAGCGCTGAAGGCGCGCCAGGTGGCTGCGGGTCTGACCGATGTTTTGAAGTTGCTGCCGCAAACGACCATGGAGCAGCTCTCTGCGCGTTTCAATCGTTGCAGCCTGCGGGATGATTCCGAACATGTGGCGAATCTGGCGGCAGACCTCGGCGAAGAGGCGGTGCAGTATCTCCGGAGCACGGTGCGCGGCGGGCCGGTCGCCGAGGCCGTGGAGATGGCCGGGCTGTTGAGCAGGCTCGATCCGCAATCGGTCATGGTATTTCTGCCGGGCCGGATGAAAGATTTTCCGCGGTCGTCGCAGGACCGCATCGTGCGGCAGATTTCCGCCAGTGGAGCGGCCAGGCGGTGCCATATCCTGCTCGAATTGCTCGATCACGTGGACCCGCTGGTGACTCCCCTGGTGATCGACGAGATCGGCGTTACGGCGGACCGCGAGGCGCTCGGCAAACTGCTGACCATCGCGGATGGCGACTTGCCCACCGGTGGGGGACCATATCTGCGCGTCAAAGCCATCGAAGCATTGGGGAGAATTCAGGCTCCCGAATCGGCCAGCACCTTGAAGCGCCTGGTCGAGGCGAAGAAAGTGTTTGGCTGGGTTCAGCCGCAGGAGTTGCGCATTGCAGCGTTGCAGGCGATCGAGAAGCTAGACCCGGACTGGGTTCGCGATTATCTGCCCAAGAGCGGAATTGACAAGGAAGACCTCACGCTCGCACCGCTGGAGATTCCTGCCACATCTAAATTTGTGCGGCAGCGACGGCATGCGCGCGTGCGTCTGAGAAAGACGGTCAGGGCGGTATGCACGAACCTCAAAGAGGGTTGTTCGATGGAGATCAAGACTGCCAGCCTGACGGGCGGCGTGGCGACCCTCAGCCGGCATCTGACGCCCGGGACGCAGGTGCAATTGAAGCTGCAGATTGGCATGAGGAATTTGCAAGCTACGGCGCTGATGCGCGATTCCCGCGCGCAGGACATGGCCTTCGAGATCGTGGATATGAATCTAGACGAGCGCAGCAAGTACCGGCGCATGCTGGCCGGAAACCTCTCTAACAGTTCCAACAGTCAGGGCGCCGCCGAAAACGACCTCATTCCAGTGCCCACTGGCGTTGCTGGTTCCAAGTAACGTCCCATTCTCCCGCACAGATAGCGATTCTCCTTTTCGGCGAGAACCCAGGTCGTCTTTCTTGGCGCTGGCGCACCCAACCAGTTAGAATAAGATGTTTGCACTGGCGGCATTGAGCTGCCCAGTGTAAACGAGCACGCAAAGAACCTTCAGGAAACGGCGACACCCTAAATGGAAGCAGCCCAAATACTCGACCGCGTCGTCGCTCGGTTTATCGGCACCAAGCACGAGCGCGACATCAAGAAATTGCAGCCGGTTATTGCAGCCATCAACGCCCGCGAGGCCGAAGTGCGGTCACTCGGCGATGAAGGCCTCAGGACGCGTTTTGCGGAACTTCGCGCCCAGGTGCAGGAGCAGTTGAAGGACGCCGAACCCGCGGAACCTGCCTACAAAGAGCAATTGCAGAAGGCGCTGGAGCCCGCGATTGTGCCGGCATTCGCACTGGTCCGCGAAGCCGGTCGCCGATTCCTGAACATGCGGCATTTCGATGTGCAGCTCATCGGCGGCGTTGTTCTGCACGAGGGCAAAATCTCGGAAATGAAGACGGGCGAAGGCAAGACGCTCGTCGCGACGCTTCCCGCGGTTCTAAATGCGCTGGCCGGACGCGGTGTTCATATTGTCACCGTGAACGATTACCTGGCGCGCCGCGACGCGGAATGGATGAGCCCGCTGTACCGCGCGCTGGGATTGAGCGTCGGCGTGATTGTGCACGATCTCGACGACGAGCAACGGCGAGCGGCGTATGGCGCGGACATCACCTACGGCACCAACAACGAATTCGGCTTTGACTACCTCCGCGACAACATGAAGTACGACCTGGCGCAATGCGTGCAGCGCGGGCATCAATTCGCCATCGTCGACGAAGTCGACTCCATCCTCATCGACGAGGCGCGCACCCCGCTGATCATTTCGGGGCCGTCGGAAGAGTCCACCGACAAGTACGCCAAGATCGACAAGATCATCCCCAAGTTGATCCAGGACATCGATTACACGCTGGACGAAAAACACCGCACCGCCACGCTAACGGAAGAAGGATTTGCCAAGTGCGAGCGCCTTCTCTCCCTTACCAACATGTCCGATCCGGCGAACATCGACATCATGCACCACGTCTACCAGGCGCTGCGTGCTCATACGCTCTATAAGCACGACGTTGATTACGTCGTAAAAGATGGTGAAGTCATCATCGTCGATGAATTCACGGGCCGCCAGATGCCCGGCCGCCGCTGGTCCGACGGTTTGCACCAGGCCGTAGAGGCGAAGGAAGGCGTGAAGATCGAGCGCGAAAACCAGACGCTCGCGACGATTACTTTCCAGAATTATTTCCGTATGTACAAAAAACTCTCGGGCATGACCGGTACGGCGGAGACGGAAGCGGCGGAGTTCGGCAAGATTTACAATTTGGACGTCACGGTCATTCCCACAAATCGCCATTTGATCCGCATTGAATCTCCGGACGTCGTTTACCGGACGGAAAAGGAAAAGTTTGAAGCCGTCGTCAACGGCATCCTGCAGGAAGACAACTCGCTCGCGAACGGTATCCGCCAATATCACGAACGTGGCCAGCCCGTGCTCGTGGGAACGATCTCCATCGAAAAATCCGAGGCCATCGCGGAATTGCTGAAAAAAGGCGGCGTTCCGCACCAGGTGCTGAACGCGAAGCAACACGAGCGCGAATCGCGCGTGGTCGCGCAGGCCGGGCGCAAGGGCGCGGTCACCGTCGCGACCAACATGGCCGGCCGCGGCACGGACATTCTTCTCGGCGGCAACCCCGAGCAAATGACACGCGACCATTTTCTGAAAAACAAGCTGGCCATGCCGTACGCCGCGGCGCCCGCGGTCATCGGAGCGGATCCCGCCGACGGCAACGGTGCGCCGGCCGCGGTGCAGATGATGCTGTTCCAACACGAAGGAAAAATCTTCCAGGTACCCGCCGATCAGTGGAAGCCAGTCTACGAGCAGTTCGCCGAGCAGTGCAAAGCCGAACACGGCGAAGTCGTTGCACTTGGCGGACTGCACATCCTGGGCACGGAACGCCACGAGGCGCGGCGCATCGATAACCAGTTGCGCGGCCGCGCGGGACGCCAGGGTGATCCGGGTTCCTCGCGTTTCTTCCTCTCGCTCGAAGACGACCTGATGCGCATCTTCGGCGGCGAGCGCGTGAAGGCGCTGATGTTCCGCCTAGGCATGACCGAAGGCGTGCCGATCGAATCCGGGCTGATCTCGCGGCGAATCGAGAACGCGCAAAAAACCGTCGAAGCGCAGAACTTCGACGCGCGCAAACACCTGCTTGAATACGACGACGTGATGAATAAGCAGCGCGAGACGATTTACGCGATACGCCGCTCCGCGCTGGAAGGCAAAGACCAGCGCGATTACGTTCTGGGCATCGCCGAAGACGTCGTGCGCGAGCTTGTCGATACGTTCTGCCCGCGCGAGCAGCATCCCGATCAATGGAACACCACGCAGTTCCTTGCGGAGAGCAACGCGCAGTTCGGCATCGACATGAAGGCCGCGGGCGCCGATCCAGCGACGCTCAGCCACGACCAGCTTGCCGACGCCGCGGCCGAAGCCGTCACTAAGCGCTACGAGGAAAAAGAAAAGCAGTTCGGCGCGGACCTGATGCGCTGGCTCGAGCGCCGCATTATTCTCGATGTGGTCGATTCGCAGTGGAAAGACCACCTGCTCTCGCTGGACCACTTGAAAGAGGGCATCGGCCTGCGTGGCTACGCGCAAAAAGATCCCATCGTCGAGTTCAAGAAAGAGGCTTTCACGCTGTTCGAAGACATGATGGCGCGGATCGACAATGAAACGATCCGCTATCTCTTTCACATTCAGATGCAGCAGGGCGAGCAGCCGCCATCGGGAGGCGCGCCGCAACCTTCCTCACCTCAGCCAACGCGTCCGCGTGCTGATGCCGTCGCCGCGAGCGCCGCAGCGCGTGCGAGCGAGCCGCAGCATTTGCCGGCCGTGGCGCGCGAAATCGAGCGCCGCCAGCAGCGCCAGCAGAAGGATTTGCAGTATCAGACGGGGCCTGCGCAGGCTGAAGCGCCGAAGCCCGTGAAGGTTGGCGCAAAAGTGGGCCGCAACGATCCTTGCCCCTGCGGGTCGGGCAAGAAGTACAAAAAGTGCCACGGCGCAAACGCGTAGAACAGATGATGTAGAGGCGGTATTACGCCGCCATAGACATTGAGGAAAACAGAATGCCTCCTGCACCACAACAAATGCCGGAACGCCAGCCGATCCCCGGCGTGAAGAATCTCGTCGCCGTTGCCAGCGGCAAAGGCGGCGTCGGCAAGACCACGGTCGCCGTGAATCTCGCACTAGCCTTGGCGAAGCTCGGCCATAAAGTTGGTTTGCTTGACGCGGACGTTTACGGGCCGAACGTGCCGATCATGCTGGGCACCATGCAGGAGCCACAGGCCACGACCGATAAGCACATCATTCCCGTGCAGTCGCAAGGGCTGAAGATGATTTCCATGGGCCTGCTGAACCCTGGCGACAAGCCCATGATTTGGCGCGGGCCGATGCTACACAGCGTGATTACTCAATTTCTGCGCAGTGTGGAATGGGGCGAGCTGGATTACCTGATCATCGATCTTCCACCGGGCACGGGCGATGTGCAGTTGACGCTGATCCAGACGGTTGCTGTCACCGGCGCTGTCCTTGTGACCACCCCATCGACCGTGGCGCTCGCCGACGTGCGCAAAGCCATCGAAATGTTCCGCCAGGTGAACGTGGAAGTTCTCGGGGTCGTCGAGAATATGAGCACGTTTGCTTGCCCCCACTGCGGCAAGTCGTTGGACATCTTTGGCCACGGCGAAGGCTCGAAAACCGCGCTGGCCTACGGCGTGCCCGTCCTTGGCGAAGTTGAAATCGATCCGCGCATTCGCATCGGTGGAGACACCGGCAAGCCGGTAGCGGCTCTCGGCGAAGACGCTGCAGGTGCGAAGAGTCTCTACAATGTCGCGCGCGCCGTAGTCGCGCGCCTGGCGGAAGTTGCTGGGAGCACCGGCGGCCCAGCGGTCCAGATCGATTGAAGCTTCACGCTTCTTTTCTTTTGCCGGGATTCTGCAATGCCTCGATCTTGGCGCGCAGACAGTTCCGGCACAGGCAGCCCTCCGCATCCGCCGGCATCGGGACATGCGGCAGTTCAGCGCACCAGCAGCCGCCTTCTGGCTGACAAGTCATCGCAACTCCACACTGTGCGCAGCGGGTATCCACCAGGCGATGATGGCGCAGTTGCAGTGCGCCGTCCAGAGGCGCAGGCGACGGTGTAGCTGGGGCTTCCTTGTCAGCCGGGCAACGCGGATGATATCTTGACGTGATTCCGTGTACGCGGATTCTTCCATAGGGAGGCAATATATTTCGTCCCTGCAACAAGATAGCGGCACCAGGCCTCAGACAAGGTCAGCTCGCGGAGAACGACACGATTGGCACGACAACCGGACATCCGACCGTATCGTGGAAAGCGGCCGCAAATTGCGGAATCGGCCTATATCGATCCCGCGGCTGTCATTATCGGCGACGTGGTGATTGGCGAAGACTCGAGCGTCTGGCCGTGCTCGGTGGTTCGCGGCGACGTGCACTACATCCGCATCGGCGCGCGGACGAATATTCAGGACGGTTCGGTGCTGCACGTCATGCGCGATGAGTATCCCCTCATCCTCGGCGATGACGTCACCATTGGCCATTCGGTGACGCTGCATGGGTGCACCATCGAGTCGCGCTGCTTGATCGGCATGGGCGCGGTCATTCTGAATGGCGTGACGATTGGCGCGGGCAGCATTGTCGCAGCGGGAACGCTCCTCACGGAGCGGACCGCGATTCCTGCGGGCAGCTTGGTCATGGGCTCGCCGGGCAAAGTGAAGCGCATGCTGACGGGGATCGATCAGGCGTCGATTGACGCCTATGCACAGCGCTACGTCGGCTATAAAAATATTTATCGCGAGGAACCCACCGAGTGAGCGAAGGCGCTGTCAAGAAAGAAGAACGACGCAAGTTTCAGGCCATCAAAGGCACGCGCGACTTGCTGCCGCCTGAGACTGCGCTTTGGAATCGCGTCGAACAGGCGGCGCACGAAGTCTTCGCCACTTTCGGCTTTGGAGAAATCCGTGTCCCAATCTTCGAACCAACAGAGTTATTCGCGCGATCCATTGGCCTCGACACGGACGTGGTAGCGAAGGAAATGTTTACGTTCATGGATCCGCCGGATGCTCTTGAACTGAACCAGCGAACGATCGAATGGATAGTTCAAAATGTGCCGCCACAGAAAGTTAGCGACAATCTGACGACTTATGGCCTTGGCGAAGCTCAATTTGAAGCATTAGTAGAGATGGCAAATCGGTGGGAGGAATCGGAGCGTGTCAGTTTACGTCCGGAGGCCACGGCGAGTGTTTGCCGCGCTTACATTGAGAGCGGGATGCAGCAACTGCCGCAGCCGGTGAAGCTGTATTACATGGGGCCGATGTTCCGGCGGGAGCGGCCGCAGAAGGGGCGCTACCGGCAGTTTTATCAGATCGGGGCGGAAGTACTGGGCGGCAGCGACGCTCCGGCGATCGACGCTGAAGTGATCGAAATGGTCATGACGTTTTTTGACCGGCTGGAATTACAAGGCGTGCAGCTCGATATCAACTCGATCGGATGCCGCGAATGCCGGCCAAAGTACGTCGAACTGCTGCGTGCAGAGCTCCTGAAAGTGAAGGACAAGCTCGGGCCGGACAGCCAGCGGCGCATCGAAACGAATCCGCTGCGCGTGCTCGATTCCAAGCTCGAAAGCGAGCAAGGCATTATCGCCACGCTGCCGCGCATTGCCGACCACCTCTGCGAAGCCTGCACGACGCACTACGCGGCCGTAAAGCACCAGCTCGAAATGCGCGGCGTGTTCTTCCGCGAGAATTGGCGGCTCGTGCGCGGGCTGGACTATTACATGCGCACGACGTTTGAAATCACGGCGCAGGGTCTTGGCTCGCAAAATGCCGTGTGCGGCGGCGGCCGCTACGACGGACTGGTAGAATTGTTGGGCGGGCCGCCAACCAAGGGCATCGGCTTTGCCATCGGCGAAGACCGCTTGATCTTGTCGCTGCAAGAAAGCGGGAAATCGCCAGCCCAACAAGGCCGTGACGTCTACATCGCCTGGATGGGTGAACGAGCCCACGCGACCGCCATCCGCGCGGCGAAAGATTTGCGCAAAGCGGGCTTCAGCGTTGAGCTGCCGCCGGTCGAGCAAAAATTCGGCAAGGCGCTCGGCCAGGCAGACAAACTCGGCGCCAAGCACGCCCTGATTCTCGGCGACAATGAAGTGTCCGAAGGCTTGTGGACGCTGAAGACGCTGGCGGACGGCTCGCAGGCAAAGTACACCGAACCGGATTTGCTCGACCATTTGCGAAAAATCCTGTAGTGGCGGGTCTTTAGACCCGTCTTGATTTTTGCACAGGTCCACATCGCGATCGTTTCGAAAGGGAACATAACCGTGTTGGATTTTCTCGGAAATCTGAAGCGCACACACTACTGCGGCGAATTGCGCGCCACCGACAACGGCCGCGATGCACTCGTCATGGGCTGGGTGGCGCGGCGGCGTGACCTCGGCAATTTGCTCTTTCTGGATATCCGCGACCGCACTGGCATCGTGCAGGTGGTCTTCAACAAAGAGACGCAGCCCGCGGCGCACGCGAAAGCCGAGCAGGCGCGTAGCGAGTTCGTCGTCGCCGTGGAAGGCAAAGTCCTCAAGCGACAGAAAGCCAATCCGGAATTGGCTAGCGGGGAAGTCGAGCTGGTGGCGGCGAAGCTGCATATTCTCAACAATGCCAAGACGCCACCGTTCCCGATCGAAGACGAAATCAACGCGGCGGAAGAGACGCGACTGCGTTTTCGCTATATTGATTTGCGCCGAGCGAAGCCGCACCAGAATCTCGCCCTGCGCCACAAGATCATCTTAGAAATTCGCAAGGTGATGGACGAGATGGGCTTCCTCGAAGTGGAAACCCCCATGCTCACGCGTTCGACGCCGGAAGGCGCGCGGGACTTTCTCGTGCCCAGCCGCATTCATCACGGCCAGTTTTACGCGCTGCCGCAATCGCCGCAGATTTTCAAGCAGATCCTGATGATCGCCGGGCTGGACCAGTACTTCCAGATCGTGAAGTGCTTCCGCGACGAAGACCTGCGCGCCGACCGCCAGCTCGAATTCACGCAACTCGACTTGGAAATGTCATTTCCGCGGCAGGAAGACATTTTCCACGTGATCGAAAACGTGATGGTGCGCGCCTGCGCCGTCGCAGGGATCAAGGCCGAAGCGCCGTTCCCGCACATGCTCTATAAGGATGCCATTCGAAAGTACGGCAGCGACAAGCCGGACCTGCGCTTTGGCATGGAACTGCACGAAGTGACGGATTGTTTTCCAGTCGAGGCAAAAGCAAAGCTACAGATCGAAGGCAATGTTTTCGCTCTTGCTGCTCCGGGAGCAGCAGGCTATTCGCGCAAGCAGCTTGACGAATTGACCGAGAAGGCCAAGTCGCTCCACGCGCGCGGCGCATACCTTGCAAAAGTGACAGCGGAGGGCCTGACCTCGACGGTCGAGAAATTGATCGGCGCGGAAAATGTGAAGAAGCTCGCTGATGCGTGTGGCGCTAAGCCAGGCGATCTCGTCGTTGCTGTTTCTGCCAAGGAGCAGATTAAGGGCACGGAAGCCGCCGCACTGATCGCCGGACAATTGCGCTTGCAACTTGGCGAAGCGCTCGGCTTGATCGACAAATCGCAATGGAAATTCCTGTGGCTCACGGGGTTTCCTCTCTTCGAATGGAGCGAATCGGACAAAACCTGGGTGAGCGCGCAGCATCCCTTCACCGGAATCGTCGACGAAGACTTGGAAAAACTCGAATCCTCGCCGTGGGAAGTGCGTTCCAAGGGCTACGACCTCGTGCTGAATGGCAACGAGCTAGGCTCCGGCAGCATTCGAATCCACCGCCTGGACATTCAGGAGCGTCTCTTCAAAGCGCTCGGCCTGTCCGAAGAACAATTGCGCCGCCGCTTCGGCTTCTTCCTCGACGCGCTGACCTACGGCACGCCCCCGCACGGCGGCATCGCGCTCGGCATCGACCGCGTCGTGATGCTCCTCGCCGGCGAAAAGTCGATTCGCGAAGTCATCGCTTTCGCCAAGACCACCGCCGCACAGGACTTGATGGCGGACTCGCCGTCCGGCGTCGACAAAGAACAGCTCGATCAACTCGGGATCGCGATCAAGGAAAAATGAGCCGGATACGCATATTGCCGGAGGCGGTGGCGAATAAAATTGCCGCGGGCGAAGTTGTCGAGCGCCCGGCATCGGTGGTGAAAGAACTGCTCGAGAATGCTATCGATGCGGGGGCGAAGACGATTCGTGTCGAGGTCGAAGTCGGCGGCAAGCGCATGATCCGTGTGATTGATGATGGCCATGGGATGACGCATGACGATGCGCTGCTGGCGTTCGAACGCCACGCGACGAGCAAGCTGCGTTCCGCCGACGATCTACTCTCGATTGCCACGCTGGGGTTTCGCGGGGAAGCACTCCCAACAATCGCCGCCGTGTCGCGATTACTGCTCGAAACGCGCGACGAAGCGGAAGCCGAAGGCACGCGCATCGAATTTGCCGGCGGAAAACTCATTGGAGTAAAGCCTGCGGGATTGCCCGCCGGAACGACGATTAGCGTCGCCGACATTTTTTATTGCGTTCCCGCGCGCAGAAAATTTCTCAAGTCGGACACCACGGAGCTGGGCCACATCGCTTCGCTGGTCACGCACTACGCGCTGGCGAATCCCGGCAAGCAGTTCCTTCTCACGACGCCGACGCAGGAAATTATTAACTGTCCGCCCGCGGAAAAGCTGGCCGACCGCGTTTATCAGCTCTTCGGACGGCAATCGCTGGAAGAGTTGGTCGAAATTCCCGCAGTCTCTGCGCCATTCCGCGCGGCCATCACGGAGCCGGAACTCGATCCGGAAGAAGAAAAATCATCGCTGACGGTGAGTGGGTTTACCTCGCGGCCTGACATACAGAGGGCGAACGACGAAGTCGACGTCAACGTGCATCCCGCAAAAATCGAAGTGCGCTTCCGGCGTTCGCAATTTGTCCACGATTTCGCGCGCGATGCGATTCGCCAGGCACTGATGGGCGCGCGTCCCATCGCAAGTTTTGCTGCCGCTGCTGTCGCGCCGCAAACGGCGGGCTCCGGGAATGGAATGTTTTCCAGTGGAATCACGCCCGCACCGGTGGAATCCGGAGTGCCGCGCGCTGTAATTCCGCCGATGGAAGAAATCGGCGTGGGCTCCGGCGTCGGCTCGGACGGCGGATTCGATCTCACCGTTGCGCCGATGCGGCCGGTCGAACAGCGCATCCCATTCACATCGGGAACTGCCTTTGGCACGGGTGCCGCACCGGCGCAGGTTTCCACCGCGGGGAATTGGGCCGCGAATCTCGCCGCCCCAAGCGCGGACGCTCCCGCGAGTCTGCCGCGTCCCGAACAGATCGCAGATCTAAAGCCACTTGGTCAGGTCAGCGCGAGTTTCATTGTTGCGGTGAACGGAGACGGACTCTGGATCGTAGACCAGCACGTGGCGCACGAGCGCGTGCTCTTTGAGCAGCATCTGGATGCGCGCCGCGCCGGAAAAGTCGAAGCCCAGCGCATGCTCATGCCGCTGGTGATTGAATTGTCCCCGCGGCAGATCGTGATTTTTGAAAAGATCGCGGAAGAATTGGCCGCCAACGGTTTTGAAGTCGAGCCGATGGGCCCGAAGAGCGTGGCAATCCAGGCCGTGCCCGCCGGAGTCGGCGCGCCCGACGCCGAAAAACTACTCACGGAAATTCTCGATGGCATCGAGCGAGAGAACGCTGCGATTTCAATTGAAACATTGCAGGCGAAAATCGCAGCGTCGACAGCATGTCACGCGGCAATAAAAGTGAACATGCCGCTGGAACATTCGAAGATGGAATGGTTGCTGGACGCGCTGTCGAAAACCGATTGTCCGATGAGCTGCCCGCACGGAAGGCCCGTCGTGCTGCGTTATTCGCTAAAAGAAATAGAGAAAGCGTTTCATAGAATTTGACTTTTGTAGGTGCCGGGCTTTAGCCCGGCCATCGGGAGACTCATCGAATGAGCGATTCACAAAAGACAGCCGTGATTTTCGGCCTCGCGAACAAGCGCAGCATTGCGTGGGCCATCGCGCAGAAACTGCACGAAGCCGGCTGGCGGCTGGCGATTACCTATCAAAACGAGCGGCTCGAACTAGAAGCGAAGGATTTGATCGCGGAGATGCCTGGTGCCGCGGGGTTCATGTGCGACGTCACGAAGGACGATGAGATTGCGCGATTGTTCAACGAATTGAAGTCGCGCTATGGCGTGCTGCACGGCCTGGTGCACAGCGTGGGGTTTGCTCCGCCCGAAGAACTGAAAAATTCCTTTCTGAACACGACGCGCGAAGGCTTTCGAATCGCGCATGACATCAGCGTCTATTCGCTGGTTGCGGTAGCGCGCGGCGCTGCGCCGCTCATGACCGCTGGCGGCGGGATGGTCACGCTGACGTACTACGGTTCCGAGAAAGTGGTTCCGAATTACAACGTAATGGGTGTCGCCAAAGCGGCTTTGGAAGCCACAGTGCGCTACCTCGCGAACGACCTGGGCGCGCACGCCATTCGCGTCAACGCCATTTCCGCGGGGCCCATCAAGACGCTGGCGGCGCGAGGAATCGCGAACTTCGGCGACATGCTCAAAACCCAAGTGGAGCGCGCCCCGCTGAAGCGCAATGTCGATGCCGCCGAGGTTGGCGCGACCGCTGCATTTCTGCTTTCCGACGCGGGCTCCGGCATTACCGGCGAAACGATCTTCGTCGATTGCGGCTACAACATCATGGGGTTTTAAGAATGACACAGGCGCGATTGCCTGTGCTCGGTTTGCGGTTGCCTCAAAGTAAAGTCGCACAGCCCAGAAAGGCTGTGCCACGAAGATGCCAAAACTCACCATCGCCATCGACGGTCCTGCGGGGTCCGGCAAAAGTAGTGTGGCGCGCCGCGTTGCGGCGATGCTCAGGTATTTGTATCTAGACAGCGGCGCGATGTACCGCGCGCTGGCGCTGAAGGCACTGCGGCACCAAGTTGCACTGGAAAACGAGTCCCGCCTTGAAGCGCTTGCGAAAGAAACCCACATAGAACTGAAGCCACCCAGGCCGGAGCAGGAAGTGGCAGGTGTGAAGAATTGTGTTTTCCTTGACGGGTCGGACGTGACGCAGCAGATTCGTACTCCGGAAGTGGCGCAGGCGGCGTCGCGGCTCGCAACGATTGCAAAAGTGCGCGAAGTGCTCGTTGCCGAGCAGCAGCGTGCCGGCGCGGGCGGCGGCGTCGTGATGGAAGGGCGGGACATCGGGACTGTTGTGTTCCCCAAAGCCGAGATGAAGATTTTTCTGGATGCTTCGCCCGAAGTTCGCGCGGAACGCCGCTGGAAAGAGCACCAGGAAAAAGGCGAACGGCTTACGCTCCCCGAAGTTTTCGACGAAGTGATCGAGCGAGACAAGCGCGATCGTGAGCGCAAAGTTTCTCCTCTCGTGTGCGCGGCGGACGCCGTGCTCGTGGACAACACCGCGATGGGCATCGAGGAAACCGCGCGCTTGATCGTCATGCTCGCCCAGGAACGCGAGAAAGAATTGGCGGAAGCGGCGGGAGGGCAACCGTGATGCGAACACTCGTGATGCTGGCGTTTGCCGCAGGCAGCGCGCTTTTTGTGATGCCCCTGCTGGCGATCGCACATGCGAGTTCTGGCTCAGCTGAAGCAACGCGAAGATTCCGCGCGTACCTCGATGAGGATTGGAAACGCTGGATGCAGGAATATCCCGAAACGGCGACTTCCGTCGGATTTCCCGGGCAAAACCGCCGGTGGCGCGACGATTCGCGAGAGGGCATCGAAGCGAGAATCCGCCACCTCCACGAGAGTCTCGCGAAGCTGAAATCTATTTCGCGCGATGCGCTTCCTGCTGAGGAGCAACTCAACTACGACCTCTACCAGGAGCTGCTGGAAACGACGGAAGAGGGATTGCGGTACGGCGACGACCCTGTTCCATTCCGCGAGGTTGTGCCGGGCAACTTTTGGATGCCGATAACGCAGATGGGGGGAATCCAGCAGGGCGCGGCGGAAACAATTGCGGCGATGCCTCGTCGGACGGTTGCGGATTACGAAGACATCCTGGCGCGGCTCGAGACGCTGCCGAAAAAAGTAGAGCAAAATCTTGTGCTCCTTCAAGAGGGCATGAAGGAGGGCTACACGCCGCCGAAGCTGATGCTGCGGGATGTTCCGAAGCAGATCGCCGATCTCATTCCTGCTGACCCCATGCGAAGCCCACTGTTGGAGCCGTTTACGGAATTCCCCGCGGGATTTCCCGAGGCGGAGCGAATCCGGCTCATCGATCGCGCCAAGAAGATTTACGCGAGCGCCGTTGCTCCGGCATTTCAGAAGCTGCACGACTACGTGGCTTCGACGTACTTGCCGGCCTGCCGCGAATCGATCGCGGCAACAGCACTGCCGAATGGCGCGGCGGCGTATGCCTTTCATGTGCACTGGCAAACTATAACGAATCTGACGTCGCAACAGATTCACGAAATCGGACTTTCCGAAGTAAAACGAATCCGGGCGGAGCTGGACAAGGTCATCGCCTCGGCGGGATTCCAGGGCAGCTTCCATGACTTCACGGAATTTCTGCGCACGGATCCGCGATTCTACTACGACAAGCCGGATGACCTGGTGAACGCCTACCGCGTCATCGCGAAAAAAATCGATCCGGAGCTGGCCCATCTGTTCGGCAAGCTGCAGCGACTTCCGTACGGTGTGTGCGTGATTCCAGAGTTCAAGGCGCCTTCGCAGACGACGGCGTATTACCAACCGGGTGCACCGAGCGCGGGGCGGCCCGGCTGCTATTTTGTGAATACCTACAATTTGCACGCTCGGCCGAAGTGGGAGATGGAGGCGCTCTCGCTGCATGAGGCGGTGCCCGGGCATCATCTTCAACTTTCGCTTGGACAGGAAATGGAAAACGTCCCTGAATTCCGAAAGTACGTCGGTTACTCCGCGTTTGTCGAGGGCTGGGCGTTGTATTCGGAGAGCCTCGGCGAAGAGCTAGGCATGTACAAAGATCCGTACTCGAAATTCGGGCAGCTCAGCTATGAAATGTGGCGCGCGGTTCGGCTCGTCGTAGACACTGCAATGCATTCCATGGGCTGGACGCGGCAACAGGCGATCGATTTCTTCCGCGAGAATACCGGAAAGACCGACCAGGACATCACCGTCGAAGTCGATCGCTACATCGTGTGGCCCGGGCAGGCGCTGGCCTACAAAATCGGACAGCTCAGAATCCGCGAGCTGCGCACGGAAGCAGAGAAAAAGATCGGCGCGAAATTCGATGTGCGCAAATTCCATGATGCGGTGCTTGTGGATGGCGCGGTCCCGCTGAGTGTGCTGGAAGCGCACATGAAGCGGTGGATGGATTCGCAAGCGGCGCACTGAGAACTTGCCAGACTTTCTCCGCCAGAAGATGACGCAAAGCCGCTCATACTCGTCCTCTGGTGTGTTAAGCGCCCCTTCGGCAGTAGGTACTTGGAAATTAACAAGTTATGAGAAAAACTGGGCAAAAATGAGGTTTTTGAAAAATAGGGCTTGACAGATTTGCGATCTCCGTTTACTTTCGGATTACCTCAGTCGTACACCTGCTGTATTTTGGTGCAGGTCCTCACTGAGCGTGAAGAGCAGACTATGAGACACGAAGACAAAAGCCAAGACGAAATGGCACCAAGGCGACAGGGTCTCGTGGACTGCTTGTTCGCGCGACTGTAAAAAAAATCCGACTAAGTCGTTTCGATCCAAAGCAATCCACCGCGGGATTTGTGTTTCTTTCCGCGGGTGGGCCGCTCGCATCTCAGAGTTTTCGTTCTGGGAGAAGTGTTCCCGGAAGGAGGTGAACTTGCGCGATATGCCTTTCCTCTGCCACGCGAAGCCGAAAGATGCGGAGCAGGCGGCCGTTTGGAAAAAGCTCGTTGAGAACACGCTCGAACCTCTCTCTACCGGGGAGGTTGTCTTGTCCGCGGGGAAGGACAGGCGCGAGAATTTCGAACGGTTCCTGCCGCATCGTCCGGCAATCGTTACAACCGGCGCAGCGAAGAAATTCGCTGCGCCTTTTTCTTCCTGGTGACAGAGACGGAAAGATTGCGGATTGCTCAGGCCGGCGCGGACATCGAGCTCAAAAATTCCATGTTGGACTTCGACTTTGACAGCCGGCTGATCAACAGCTCCATGGCCTCGACTGTCGAGAGGGGGCTCAGAACCTTGCGCAGCACCCAGACGCGGCTCAACTCATCCGGCGGCAGGAGCAATTCGTCCTTGCGGGTGCCGGAACGTTGAATGTCGATGGCGGGGAA
>WNFI01001566.1_pt1 | contig 25494 bp, 21 predicted proteins | sample 5400471 | NCBI WGS metagenome assembly WNFI01 (sample SAMN13153348, study PRJNA577476) | soil metagenome | isolation source: 100 cm saprolite on Douglas fir-dominated hillslope | place: USA:California | collected 2013-09-17 | reverse complement strand
ACTTGAAGTGATCGAATGGCTCAAAACAAACGGGCACGCGTTGCCCGTCGTCCGCAGTCAAAACGTACCCGGGGGCATGGAAGCTAATATTGATCTCTCGAAAAAGTACCGGACGCGCCTGAGTAAACTCATCGGATAAAGCCTTGCCAGGCGGCCGATTCTTTAAACTTTAGCCTTAAACAAGAGTCCCATCGCTTCGTGAAATTCGCGGTGAACACCAGCACTTTAAAAATCGGCGTCGACGGCGGCGGAAGTAAAACCGAGCTGATCTTGGTCGATGAAGTGGCGCGCATCGTAAACCGCTATTCGGCGCCTGGTTGCAACCCCAGCATCGTTGGACCCGATGGAGCACGCCAAATTCTTATCGACGCACTGCGAGCGTTAACCGCGTCACTTGATTTGCGCTCCGGCAACATCCTCTTCTCGGACACATTGCTTTGCATGTCGGGAAATCCCAACTTCTGGCAGGAAACCGCATCGGCCTTGAAGGGATTCGGTCACGTCCACGCTCGTCCCGATTCCCTGCCTGTCTTGGAACTCGCGACCGAGGGCAAGGCGGGCATGGTCTTGCATGCCGGCACGGGTTCTTTTGTCGCCGCCCGCACGTCAGACGGATTGGTGCACTATGCCGGTGGTCTGGGCTGGCGGTTCGGAGATCCCGGTAGCGGCTACGACCTTGGACGTCGCGGTATTGCGCAGGCTCTTCTTGAGCTTCAAGGCTGGCGCCCCCAATCCACGCTCGCCGCCGAGTTATGTGCGCATACAGGACTAAGCGATGCCACCAGCATTACCCGCTTCTTCTATCATGATGCAGGACCTAACGCCAAAATTGCCGCTTTTGCCCCCGTCGTGCTGCGGCTCGCCGCCGAAGGCGACGGCACCGCGCATCATTTGATCGCCGATTCCGTCAGCGAGCTTCTCAATTTAGCCCACGATCTCGCCGCAAAACTCTTTCCGGTCACTCCGCGAGGCGATCTTCGCGTTGGGCTCAGCGGACCTATTCTGACCCAATCGACCGTGGTCAAATTGCTTCGCTCGCGCACTACGCTTCCGCTCGCGACCATCACTGCCCCTCCGATCGAAGGGGTCAGGAAACTACTCGCGCGCAATTTTTCCTAACCATGCGAGTCCGTTTCGCCAAGCGTTCGGGCAAGGCTGATCTACTGACATGTGTCCGTGACGATGGCAGCGAGACGACGGGCGAGATGCCGAAGCAGGGCATTCTTCCACACGATGCGTTTCATTACGTAGTCGAAACGACGCTCGACTGGCGCGACTCTTTTTTTGGTCAAGTCGCGTGTGGCATTTCGCTCGATCATATTACCGCCAAGCTGCACAGGGAGAAAGTCGATTGGTCCAGAAACGTTCAAGCCCTCCAATGCGAATCACTCGTCGAATGCCTGCAGGCCGAGCAATGGGGAGGCGCGGCCGATCTGAATACGTTCATGGATACTCTCGCCGTCACTTGTCGGCGCCGCGGTGTCGATGCCCCTCGTCTCACGACAGATCAGTTGCGCGCAATTAAGGCTGCGCTTCGTTCCTTCGGCGCGGAATGGCGTCCGCTTGCCCCGGGGGCTGTTCTGGAAAAGACTTTTTGAACCATGACCGCCACCGACACTTCGCCGACTGCGCTCACCACGTCTGTTTGGCTTGAACGAAAGCGCGCGCATGAAGAGCGAGTCCGACCGTGGATAGAACCGCGCTTGGAGCGTCAGTCGCGTGGGGAAAAGCACCCCGTCTATGATTTTCTTTTCGATTACTACTCGTTTCGCCCGTCGCTCCTGCGCCGATGGCATCCGGGAATTGGTGTGACGCTGATGGGTGAAGCAGCGCGAGAATTTTTGCGATGGCCGGAATATCGACAAACAAACGATGAAATCTCCGTCCAAACCGAGGCGCTTCCGCCTCATCGCCGGGAATCGGTGCGTTGGATCGCCAATTTGCTCGAGCTCACGCGAGACCGTCCGGCGCACTTTGGCTGCTTTGGTCTACATGAGTGGGCGATGGTCTACCGGCAAACGGCAGAGGAAATCCGTCACAACACCTGGCCGCTGCGTTTTTCAGCGGAAGAAACGGCGCGCATCGTCGAAAGTCAGCAAGTACGTTGCACGCACTTCGACGCATTTCGATTCTTCACGCCGCCGGCCCGGCCTCTCAATCGCGTGCAACCAGAACGCCCTATTATCCGTGATCTCGAGCAACGCGGATGCCTCCATGCGAATATGGATCTTTATAAATGGACTTTCAAACTCGCCCCGTTTGCGCCCGGCGAACTGATGGCGGACTGCTTTGCCCTTGCCGGCGATATTCGCGAAATAGACATGCGGGCCAGCCCGTACGACTTCAGCTCCCTTGGATTTTCTGCAATAAAAATCGAAACAGCTGAAGGTCGGGCCGAGTACGAGCAACACCAACGCCGCTTTGCCGAGCGCGCCCAACCGCTACGCGAACAGCTAATTGAAATCTGCCAGCGGATCATTGCGAACTTTGCTCCGAACCTCGCACAAGCCAATGGCGGCAACGAGGGCGCCATCGCGTGCGAAACCTAGTGTCCGGACGAGCGTTGATTATTGCGCGAATCATCAACAGCGCTTACCTGCCAACCCTCGTCACACGTCATAGCTCGATCCGTCCGTATTGCTCCCATCACATTTTCGCTTAACGTCCTCATATGACTGCTGACGCCGCGCTACCCGCCCCCACGCGCAAAAAACCTAGTTTTCCTATAGGCGAAGGCTTGCGCGGATACCTCAAGCGTTACCGCCGCGAGCGCGAGCTTCCGGTAACCTACGAACGCCTGCGGGGATTTCACGAGGCGATTCCGCTGGTTGATTCCGCAGGGCGGCCAACGCTCTGGGATTCGGTGGTATTCGAGCCCAATGAAATGGCTGCTCTCAACGAAGATCTCAAGCTGATCTACGCTCTGCTGCGCGTCGATGGCGATCTTTCGGTGATGAAGCACCTCTACGTGGATCGGATCGACTTTTGCACCTTCGGCAACTCGATGCCCTTTCGAATCCGGATCGTAAATTCGTACAACGACAACCAGGATTATTTTTATCTGAAGCGCGCCGACGCTTCGCGTGTTTACGGCTTGGAGCTCGAACACTTACTTTCGCCTAATCGGCTCAACTATCTCACGGCCGGTGGCACGCTCATCGAGGAGCATATCGCAGGAATTCCAGGCGATGTCTTTATCGAAAAATGGCTTCATGACCGTGAGCTCAAACCGATTCGCGTGGCCAAGGAGTTGGTGAAATTCAACGAACGCTGCTTCGTCCGGTTGCTCGGCGACATGCGCTCATACAATTTTGTCGTAGTCATCACGCCCGATTTTGAAGACGCACAGATTCGCATTCGTGCGATGGATTTCGACCAGCAATCGTATAATGGCCGGAAAAATTTTTATCTCCCTCAGTTCTTCAAAGAGAACGCGCCCCTCTCTCACTATTGCACGGAGAATTTGAATCGCACGACTGCCATACAATATCAGAGGGAAGAACAGACATTGATTCTCCAGCGAGCCGCACTCGCAGAAGCACGCCTGAACTATCTCCTCACTGAGATGGCGCGCGATCCCATCGCACCCGAGGATAAATTTTTTTCGCTGCGCACTCACCTCGCCGAGCATTATCAAAATCTCGCGTATGAACGCTGCAACAGCATGTCCGATCTCATCCGTGAAAATCTCACCACACTAAGAAATCAAATCGGAAAACCACCTGAACCGGAAAATATGCGCGAGTATTTGTTTTCGTAATTTTTTCGCGCAGACGCGCTCCGAGCTTGCGTGAGAAAAGATTTTAAAGGATAATCCAAGCCATACGGCGCAAACTATGCACCGCATCGCATGCGAGACCGACTTATTCCTCGCTCAACAAACGAACATAAAAAAACATACCTATGGCCAAAGCTAAGAAGCCCGTTAAAAAAGCAACGAAGACGAAAACCGTGAAGAAGAAGAAGTAGTCTTTTTCTAACAAAGTCGTTCGAGCAGCCGCCCATCACTGGGCGGCTGTTTTCATTTTGAAGATTCGAATGTCGCTCCATCAGGCAATGAAACCTGCTGACGTCGAACCCTTCCTCACGGTTGGAATAAATGCCGGAGCCGCTGAGAAGAGAGCCAGCGGTGAGATGGGTCGGCGCGTCCCTGCGACGGCATTCCGCGATTGAGACACGCCTGCTGCTTACCATGCCGTCACACGGCTGCGGGACGACCCACCTCAGATCATCTCTCTGCTTGGCGCCTTTGCGTGAGCTTTCAGGATCTTCATCCTGGCTTGGACAGTAGTAGGATCTCGTCACGCGAAAGGTCTCCCGTCCGTTGGCGATAATTCATTGCACGATATTCTCTATGACCGAGTTTCATTTAATATTATCTTAACATGATGATCGCACAGAAAATCCGTCGTGTGGAATGAACAACGACCGCAACACGGGCTTGCCTTAGCCGTCTGAATAACCGTCACTAACGATGCCTATGCCCCACCGCCCTGCCTTGCTCGTGCTCGGCTTTCTGACCGCTGCTTTTCTAAGTTCGGTGAACGGAGCCGCCACGCCTGTCGCACCTTCGCCTGACAAGGCTCCGTGGAAGAATCTGTTCGATGGAAAAACCCTCGACGGATGGGCCGTAAAGGGCGGCAAAGCTCAGTACGAGGTGGTGAACGGAGTCATTATCGGGACCACGATTCTAAACAACAATCTGAACAGCTTTCTCTGTACCGCCAAAGACTACGGTAATTTTATTCTCGAACTGGATTTCCTGGTCGATTCCAAGATGAACTCGGGTGTGCAGATCCGCAGCGAGTGCTTCGATAAGGACAAGACGATCACCTATCAGGGAAAGGAAATTAAGATCCGGGGCGGTAAAGTGCACGGATATCAAGTTGAAATCGATCCGAGTTCGCGCGCCTGGACGGGTGGAATTTACGACGAAGGCCGCCGGCTCTGGTTGGTGAAGCTTGATGATAATAAACCCGCGCAAACTGCGTTCAAAGCCGGCGAATGGAATCATTTTCGCATCGAAGCGATCGGCACGCATATCCGTACGTGGCTCAACGGCGTATTCGCCGCCGATCTCACGGACGGCATGACACCGCGGGGGTTCATCGGCCTACAAGTGCATCAAATTGGAAAAGATAAATCCAAAGAAGGTAGCCAAGTGCGATTCCGCAGCATCCGGATTCAAGACCTGGACACCGCATCCAGATAAATTTTATGCTTAAGACACTCGTTATTATCGCTTCGCTTGCTCTCGTTGCCCGCGCAGCCGACACGGCGCCCAACGTGCTAACGTCTCAGGAGACCAAGGCAGGTTGGAAACTGCTTTGGGATGGAAAAACGACCAACGGCTGGCGCAGCGCCCGCAGCACGACGTTTCCCGATCACGGATGGACAATAAAGGATGGCACTTTGAGCGTAGTTGACTCGGGCGGGCATGAAGGCAGCGGCGGAGGTGACATCGTAACTTTAGACAAGTACTCGAATTTCGAACTCGTCGTGGATTTCAAGATCACGCCCGGAGCTAACAGTGGCATCAAATATTTCGTCGATCCTGAACTAAATAAAAACGCGGCCGGCTCGTCGATCGGCTATGAATATCAGGTGCTGGATGACGAACGCCACCCCGACGCCAAGCTGGGCAAGAACGGAAACCGCACGCTTGGTTCTCTTTATGACCTGTTGCCGGCCTCCAAATCCAAAAAGGTTAACCCCATCGGCGAATGGAATACCGCGCGAATTGTCGTGCGAGGCATCCATGTTGAACACTGGTTGAACGGTGAAAAGATTTTGGACTACACGCGCCCGTCACCCGAATTCCAGGCAGCATTCGCTGAAAGCAAGTTTAAGAAGCTTGAGCATTTTCCTACAGTGAAAGAAGGCTATATCTTGCTTCAGGATCACGGCAACGCGGTGTCGTTTCGAAATATCAAGATCCGCGTGCTACCCAACGCCTAACCGAGCAAGTAACAGCCTGGCCGATTTCTCATATCTTCGGCCGCAAAGAACGAATCCTTTTTATCCTTATGCCTACCTCCTCTGAAAAACGCGCGGACAGCGATCCGCTTAAAGGCGTGAAAAGCGGTAAACGCGACGATTGGTTCGAAGCCACTCCCGATCCGTGGGAGGAAATCGCAACGATAGATTACGGTGCTGATCGCACGTTCGCTTCCACAGTTCGCTCGATGGTGATTAACGCGGAACCGGCTCAACGTTCAGCGATGGAAAGCAAGCTGCTCGCTGCGCTCACAAAGCCTAACTGCACTGACTACGCACGCAGTTTCATTTGCAAAATGCTCGCGCTGATCGGCTCCACCCAATGTGTTCCGGTCCTCGCGCCGCTGTTGAAAGACCCAAAAACGACGGACATTGCACGATACGCGTTGGAGCAGATCGCCGACCCTGCGGTTGACGCGGCTTTCCTCGCTGCGCTCGGCTCGCTCCAAGGCGCACCGAAAGCGGGGCTGATCGGCAGCATTGGACTACGGTCCGACACCGCGGCGGTCTCCGCGCTTACCGAAATCCAGCGCAACCCCGCAGAGCCCGCCCCTGTGCACGATGCCGCCATGCATGCGCTCGAACGTCTCAACGCCAAAACTTGATCTATCATGAGTCTACCTTCTCTTAGCCGCCGCACGTTCATCAAAAATTCTGCCCTCGCGTCCACTGCGCTGGCATTTCCTACCATTTTATCCTCACGGCTGTTCGGCCAAGAGGCGCCCAGCAAAAAGATCACCGTGGGGTTCATCGGCACGGGGGGAATCGCTCAGGGTCACCTGAACACGCTACTCGGGTTCGACGACGTCCGCATTCTCGCCGTGTGCGATGTAGACCGTGCGCACCGTATGGCGGCCGTGGAAAAAATTAATGCGTCGTATGGCAACAAGGATTGCGCCAATTATAACGACTTCCGGGAACTTACCCGCCGTCCGGACATAGATGTCGTGTGGGTATGTACGCCGGACAATTGGCACGCGTTGACCGCAATCGACGCTGTGCGGCATGGCAAAGACGTCTACGTGGAAAAACCGCTCACTTTGACTATTCGCGAGGGACGCGAGCTGGTAAATGCAGTGCGCAAGCACAAGCGTGTGGCACAAACGGGAACTCAGCAGCGTTCGTCAAAGCGTTTCCACGATGTCGCGGAATTCATGCGCAACGGGGGCCTCGGTAAACTGGATCACATCGATATTCTCATTCCCGCGAATAACAAATATTGCGGCGCAACTTGGACGCCAGAGCCCGTTCCTGAGGGCCTCGATTGGGACATGTGGCTCGGGCCTGCGCAATGGGTTCCGTTTACACGACAAGGTTGCCACTACAATTTCCGCTTCATCCTCGATTACGCGGCGGGACAAACGACCAACTGGGGCGCACACTATATCGACATCGCGCAATGGGCGCTAGGCATGGACGATGCTGGTCCCACCGAAATCGAAGGCCATGGCGAATTCCCGACCACCGGCCTTTTCAGCACGGCCGCCAAAGTAGATTTCACCTGCAAATATCCGAGCGGCGTTACCTTGCGGTGCCACACTCGTTACGACGGGATCTTCGACGGAAACGTTCGTTTCTATGGCGAACGTGGTTGGATCGATGTTTCTCGTACCAACACCACCGCATCGGACAAGGCCTTGCTGAAAGAAGTCTCAGCGCCAGGCCAAAAGATTCAGATCCCTTCGAGTCGGAACCACCACGACAACTTCCTGCAATGCGTGCGCGACCGTCAGTTGCCCATCTCCGACGTCGAAATCGGCCACCGCACGACGTCGGTATGCAATCTCGGTAACATCTCCATGATCCTAGACCGCAAGCTCCGCTGGGATCCAGCCAAGGAAGAGTTTATCGACGATCCCATGGCAAACCGGATGCGCCAACGCGCGATGCGAGGCCCCTGGTCATTGGCTTAAGTTTGTCGGCGGGGTGAACACCGCATCACTCACGAGCTGCGGTGTTCGCCAAAAAATGGAAGCGAACTGATTCCGCGCATACCCACGCTCGCTTGAATTAACCGGGCATCGGTATCGCGATCAGCTCTTCCTCTTCCACTTCTTCCTGGGCTTTCTCGTCAGGCAGCTCCGCCAGTGGAGCGAAACGCTCCGACGAGAATCCCAGTTCCTGTTTTCCGCCGTGAAAAGGATCGGGTGGATTGACGAGTTCTTCGAGAAGCAAACCCACAGTCGCCGTATCGCCGCCATTCACGATCTTTTCGCGCCCAAGAAAGACTTCGCGAACAGTATAGATCTGATCCTTGACCGGAAGCTGTTTGTAAATAGCCCGGACAAATGGAGAAAACGAATCGTTAATGCAGATGACTTTTTGACCTTTGACCATGATGAGAGCGAAACTCTACACACTAGCACGAAAGTGAAAAACGTCACGGAGAGTTTCAATTCCGGCGCCGAAATCGGCGAAAAGAATTCGATTAAAATAGCAGCTTTGCTGCCATAGTCGGCCGGCTTGATTGTACGAGACTAGCTGCATTCCCCAAAATCAGCACGAGGTTTGTTTCGTTTAACGTCTATTCAATCCTCCCCTCATCAAAATCGATTAAATCCGGCACTGTCTTGATTTCACCGGCACGATCTGCGCAGCCCATGTTGTTGAGGGCTTCTTTCAAAAAATCCTGCCCGGCGGGCGTGAGGCCTTTTTGTACTAGCTCACGGTTCCATTTGATGGCGCGAACGTCTTTCGGGAAAAGCTCGAGCAGTCTTCGATCGATTTCGGTGTCGTCGACCGATTCGAAGATAATCTTCTCCACTGTGCTGGGATCGACGCCGAGATGTAGGCAGAAAAAGCGATCGATTCCCCGTTTGTAGTTCTTCGCGTAGCTCGGCGGTAGGCTGCCATGGGCTTTGACGTACTTGCACTTGGCGATGAAACGCGGGAGCCAGAGGAGGCCTGTCGCCGGGTGCGCTTGGTAGGGCGAAGGCAAGCAAGTGAGAACGGCTCCGGAGGAACCTGGGATCGGTTTGGACGGCATGGTGTCAGCTCTTCAGTCCATCAGGGTTCCGGCATACTGCGCAAATCAAAGAGCGCGTCCGGTCCTTGTTCGTTTATTCAACTCAGGGCTTTTAATGGGCTAACGAGTCCATTTAAACTCCTTCTCTATGCCGCGAAAACCACTCCTCGCCTTCGCCTCAATTTCGCTCGCCTTCTTGATGGGCTGCCAAACCAACGGTACATCGACGGCGCCAAAGACCGCGTCCTCCTCAACTTCACCTGTCGCCGCATCGACCGCACAGGCTGCTCCCGCTGCACCGAAACCAGCTCCGGCGATTCCCAATCCCGATCCCTACTGGCCGCCCAACGGTGTTTTCCCCGGTAAAGGCGACGTACAGCATCACGCGTCATTCCGAAATACAAACCACCAACGCCGCACTCTTTTTGCCGAGCGACGTAAGGTTGACCAAAATTCCCTCGTGTTCGTGGGCGACTCGATCACTCAAGGTTGGAAAACCTTGGAGCAAGATTTTGCCACGCTAGGAATCAAGATTGCCAATCGTGGTATCAGTGGAGACACGACGCCCAATCTGCTTTATCGCCTGCAAGACGACGTCCTCTCGCTGCATCCTCGCGGTCTGGTAATCCTCATCGGGACGAATGATCTGAACGCGGATACCACACCGACCGATGTCGCCGAAAACCTCCGGGCAGCTTATGCGATGATTCGCCAATCCTACCCGGATATACCGATTGCGCTTTGCTACGTCATGCCGCGAGGTGCCGAAAAAGGGTTTCCCGAAAAGGTTCATCATCTAAACGGGCTGCTCGATGGAATCGCTCATGACGATGCCCACACCACCATTTGCGACACCTACACGATCTATGTGCAAGAGGACGGCACATCGCTTCCCGAGGTATTTCATGATCGACTGCACCCGAATGCGGCGGGCTATGTGAAATGGCAATCTGCTTTGCTGCCCATTCTTTCTAGTTGGAATCTACGATAGCTCTCCCGGTTTTGTTACTCTAGGCCGGGTTCATGCGAACTCGGTCTTTTCTCATCACAGCAAAACACCTCGCTCACACGGGTTCGGCTAAACTCCAACCTCATGCGCACTTCATTTCTTCTCGGTTTCACCCTGGCAGCTGCAGTTACCACCCAAGCCAGTGAGTTATCGTCCCCAGAAGAACTCGTCGATCCGTTTATAGGTTCAGTTGGGCAGGGCTCCTGTATGCCAGGGCCGTGTTTACCACACGCTTCAATCTACCCGAGTCCGGAAACTCTGAAGCCGAAGCCAAGTGGGTATTCGTCGGAACAGCCGATTGTGGGCTTCGCCCAACTCCACACGCAGGGCACGGGGGGAAATCCATCTTACGGAAACTTTCTGGTCACCCCTCAGCTCGGTCTGGCAATTAGTGAGGCCGGACACGCTTCGCCTAAAATGGACGAAATTGCGAAGGCCTATGCATATCATGTCCACCTGACCAAAGACGATATCGTCACGGATATCGTACCCACACTCCACAGTGCTTTATACCGTTTTCAATATACAGCCGGTGATCAATCGTTTCTGACGCTGGACGTAGCCCGCAAAGTGGGTGGCGTGATCGCGCTGGAAGACGGTTCCGTTCAGGTCGATTCCAAGACGGGTACTATCACGGGAGGCGGCCGCTTCACGAAAAACTGGAATCCGGCTCCGTACCAAGTCTACTTCGCCGCCCGAGTCAGTGCAGCACCGACCGAGTTTGGCACGTGGCAAGGCACCACGATTCAACCCTCCTCAGATCAAGCAACTACACAAGGCCGCGCGTTGGGTGCATACGTTCGCTTTTCCACCACGCAAGATCAGCCTGTTTACTTAAAGATCGCGGTGTCGTTCGAATCGATCGGACAAGCTCAGCATTGGCTCGATACGGAAATCCCGAATTGGGATTTCGAAGGACTGAAAGCCGCGGCATCCGCTCGCTGGCGTCGTGAATTAAGTGCCCTGACGATCGAAACTCCTTCGCACGAAGAGGCGGTGAAGTTTTATACCGGATTGTGGCACGCCCTCGTTCAACCGCGCGACCGCACCGGTGATGTCGCTGGATATGATCCAGCCCAGCCTTTGTGGGACGACCATTATACCCTTTGGGATACGTGGAAAACCCTCTTTCCACTCATGGCTATTCTTCATCCGGAGATGGTACGCGATAACATCCGCTCGTTCATTCACCGGTATCACGTTAACCACGAGGGCTACGTGGCCGAGGCCTTTATCCAGGGCCGCGAATTTAAAGTCGGACAAGGTGGCAACGAAACCGACAACGTCATTGCCGATGCTTTTGCGAAGGGCGTCGAGGGTGTCGACTGGGAGAAAGCGTATGCGATCCTCAAATACCACGCCGATCAAGGAGGGCGAACCGCTTATTACCGCGAGCGTGGATGGATGGCGAGTAATGAGAAGACCGATTACAGCAATCGCATTCGGTCTGGATCCGCGACGCTGGCGTTTGCTTACAACGACTACAACGCAGCCCAGGTTGCCCGTGGCCTCGGGAAGCAGGAGGATTACGAAAAGTATCTCAGGCGATCGCAAAATTGGCGCAACGTGTGGGACGATACATTGGAGAGCGATGGTTTCACAGGGTTTGTCCGGGGTCGCTCAAAGGACGGAAATTTTTCCAAGACGGCCGCGACAAAGGGCTTCAATACCGACTTCTACGAAGGCATTTGCTGGGAATTTTCCTATGATGTGCCCCACGACGTTCCAGGCTTGATCGAAAAAATGGGCGGCCGAGAACTCTTCACGTGTCGGTTAACTCACGCCTTGCAGCAGGGCTATATCCACTTCGATAACGAGCCCTCATTCATGACGGTCTGGCTTTTCGACCAAGTGAAGCGCCCTTACCTCACCTCTTATTGGGCCGACAAACTTCGCGCTTTGTATCCGGCTCACGATTTGCCGGGAGACGATGACTCCGGTGCAATGAGTTCGCTCTACGTTTTTCTTACGGCCGGCTTTTTTCCAATCGCAGGGCAGGATGTCTATTTCCTCCACGGCGCTCGGATCCCGAAACTCGAGTTCCATTTGCCGAATGGAAAAACCTTCACGGTTCTCGCAGAGAATGCTGGCGGTCAAAACATCTTCATTCAAAGCGCCACCTTGAATGGAAAATCACTCGACCAACCTAAAATTCACCATCGCGATATCGTTGACGGAGGCACCTTGCGCTTTGTGATGGGACCCGAGCCGAGCGCATGGGGAACTGAGGGTGAGTTCGATGCCGCAATTGCGAAAAGAGAACTCACATCTCCGTAGTTGTTTCTGTTTAGCTAGACGCGTTCAAACGTCGTTTTGCGTGGAATCAAGTAAAGATCCGCCGGGCAAACCCGAGGTATTAAAGGAATGTAGGGGTGGTCTGTCCTTAACCGCCCTTATTGGAGGTGCGTACGCTCAATGAGGGCCGCTAAGGATAACGGGCCCTACCCCAATCCGATCAAGCCGAAGCAAGCTTCTGGGAGTGCACCCTCAGAGATTCAAGGTGGGCCGTCGCGTCCCTGCGCCGGCATGGAAGGCAGGACGAATATTTAAAGCGCGAAATGCCGTCGCACGGACGCGACGGCCCACCCTCACTTTTCAGTCTCATTTTTTATTCGATCGGCCAAAGAGCACTTAAACGGTCACTGGAACCTTCGCGGCATCGAACGCGTAGAATGGTTTTGGCCAATCCGCGGTCGGCGCGTGCGGAACCACTTTCCAGAACTTACCCACCGTGGTGGGCCAGTCTTCGATAAGTTTGTTCGCATGCGGACTGCCGGTGAGCTTGGCGTGGACGGAAACCAATTTCCGAAGCGACTCGATTTCCTCTTCGTTGTTGAGACGTTCGAGTGCGATCATAGCCGGGTTAATGCGCTCAGAGAACGCATCTTTTTCGTCGTAGACGAATGCCAAGCCTCCGCTCATGCCCGCTCCGAAGTTTTTGCCCGTGGAACCGAGAATAACGACCAAACCGCGCGTCATGTATTCACAGCCGTGGTCACCGAGGCCTTCGATCACCGCGGTCGCACCCGAGTTGCGGACAGCAAAGCGCTCACCGGCGCGGCCTGCTCCGAAGAAGCTGCCGCCGGTTGCACCGTACAAGCAGGTGTTGCCGACAATGGATTGCTCGTGCCAGGCGAACTTTTCACCGGGCTTCGGACGAATGATAATTTCACCGCCAGAGATGCCCTTGCCGACATAGTCGTTGGCTTCACCGTTCAGCGTGAGTCGAATTCCGTTCACGAGGAACGTACCGAAGCTTTGTCCAGCGCTGCCAGTAAAGGTGAGATCGATTGTGCCCGGAGGCAGTCCCGCCGTACCGCGCTGATACGCGATCTGCCCGGATAGGTGAGTACCGACGTCGCGATTGACGTTCGTGATGCGGTAGCGAGCAACCAGGCGCGCCGACTTCCCGAGGATGACGTCGCGCGCCTCTTGGAGAATCGTTTCGTCGAGCGTGCCCTCTGCACCGAAGCGCTCGTTGCGCTGGCGTGTGTGGTAACGATCCGCTTCACCGGTCGGATCTGGATTGTGCAAGAGCGCGTTCAAATCGACCAAGCGCGTCTTCGGATTCGCCGGATCGTCGATCTGCTGCAACAACTCCGTGCGACCGATAATTTCATTGATTGAACGCACACCGAGCTTGGCGAGGTAGAGACGAACGTCTTCGGCGACCGCGTTAAAGAAGTTAATGACATTCTCCGGCTTGCCGCGGAACTTTGCGCGGAGATCGTCACGTTGCGTGGCCACACCGACGGGACACGTATTCAAATGACAAACACGGAACATCGCACACCCTGCGGCGATGAGCGCCGCCGTGCCGAAATTGAATTCCTCGGCGCCGAGAATTGCTGCGATGATGATGTCGCGGCCGGTTTTCATACCGCCGTCCGTACGGACAACGATGCGATTGCGCAGTCCATTCATCATGAGCACTTGGTGCGCTTCGGCCACACCGATTTCCCAAGCGGAGCCCGCGTTTTTAATCGAAGCGAGCGGCGAAGCACCCGTGCCGCCTTCATGGCCGGAGATGAGAACCACATCGGCATAAGCCTTGGCCACGCCGGCCGCGATCGTGCCTACGCCCGAGCAGGAAACGAGTTTTACGCACACCTTGGCGCGCGGATTCACTTCCTTCAGGTCGAAGATGAGCTGAGCCAAATCTTCAATCGAGTAAATGTCGTGGTGGGGTGGCGGGGAAATGAGCGTGACGCCAGGCACGCTGAAACGCAGGCGAGCGATCAGCGGTGAAATCTTGTGGCCAGGCAATTGACCGCCTTCTCCCGGCTTCGCGCCTTGCGCCATCTTAATTTCAATTTCTTTCGCGTTCGCCAAGTACTCGGCCGTGACGCCAAACCGCCCGGAAGCGACTTGTTTGATCGCACTATTGGCGTTGTCACCATTCTCGCGAATAGAGAAACGCGCCGGATCTTCACCACCTTCGCCGGAGTTCGATTTGCCGCCGATGCGATTCATCGCGATCGCGAGCGCCTCGTGTGCTTCCGGAGATAGCGCACCGAGCGACATACCGGCGGTGGTGAACCGCTTGCGAATGTCTTCGATTGACTCGATCTCCTCGAGTGGAAGCGGCTCTTTCAAACCGAACCTGATCCGAAGCAGATCTTTGATCGCCAGTGGCTGGTGCTCATCGGTAACCGCTTTCCAACCTTCAAAATCCTGATGGCTTCCGCTCTTCGTAAAGCGATTCATCGCTGCTACGACCTTCGGATTCCAACCGTGGTATTCGCCTTCGCCCTTCTTGTTGACGCGATAGTAGCCCTCGTTGTGTAGCGCGGGCACGGCAGTCGCTTGGGCGACTTGCGTGCTGAGTTCAGAAAGCTGCGCGTCCGTAAGCGAAGCGGCCACCGCTGGAGAGGGATAAGCTCCGGCATGACGACGCAATGCCTCTTCCGCGATTTGGCGATAGCCAATACCACCGATCGGCGAAGGCGTGCCAAGGAAGCATTCCTCGATCAACTCCTTGCCGATGCCAATGGCTTCGAAAAGTTGCGCGCCACGATAACTGTAGAGCGTGCTGATACCCATCTTCGCCATGATCTTCAGAAGACCCGCATCGATCGCATCTTTGTAATTCTTACGAGCCTGCTCAGCCGCGACGGGCTTGCTGGTCTTTCCGCTGACCGCGAGATCGCTTACGATTTCGAATGCAAGGTATGGATTGACCGCATTCACACCGAAGCCGAGCAATGTCGCAATGTGATGCACATCCCGGGCTTCACCCGTCTCTGCGACAAGATCGCACTTCAAGCGCAGGCCAGCCCGCACGAGCTGTTGGTGCACAGCACCGATCGCCAACAGCATCGGAATGCCAACCTTCTCTGCGGACACACCCTTGTCGGAAATAATGATGACCTTCGCATTATTGCTTTCGATGGAGGCCTGCGCGCGCTTGGCGAGGTCCTTCACCGCAGTTTCCAACCCACCGGGCCCCGCAGCCGCGTCGAAATGCGCACTGAGGCGAACGACGCGATTCTTTAGGAAAGGCACATCGAACAGCCAAGCGACTTCGTGATTGAAGAGCACGGGTGTATCGATCTCGACGTAACCACTCGTCTTCGGGAGTTCTTCAAACAAACCGAGACGACCGCCCACGGTCATGCTCAGCGACATAACCGCCTTTTCACGAATCGAGTCGATCGGCGGATTGGTGACCTGAGCAAAGAGCTGCTTGAAGTACGTGTAGAGCAGTCGCGGACGCCGTGAGAGCACGGCGAGCGGTGTGTCGTCGCCCATTGATCCGGTCGGCTCGAGTCCTTCCGCCAGCGGCGTCAGAATCATTTCAAGTTCATCGAGGTCGTAGCCAAATGCCAACAGATTGGGCAGCTGCGCGGTGAGCGTGGAACCTGTTGTGCCCGAATCCGGGGCTGTGGAGAACTTGTGAAGATTGACGAGATGTTCTTCGCACCACTTAAGGTAATGCGGCGAGGACGTGATGGCCGCCTTGATGTCTTCATCGCGGAGGAATTTGTTTTCCTGCAGATCGAGGGCGATCATCCGACCGGGACCCAAGCGCCCCGACTCAACCACCTTGCCGGGGAAGTCGTGCACGAGGCCTGCTTCGGACGCGAGCATCACGTAGCCATCGTCAAAAATCTTGTAGCGCGCAGGACGCAAACCATTGCGATCGAGCGTGGCGGCAACAAAGCGACCGTCGCTGAACACCATCGCCGCAGGGCCATCCCAGGGCTCGAGCATGCAGGCGTGGTAGCGGAAGAAAGCGCGAGCTTCAGGCGAAAGCTTCTTATCTTTTTCCCACGCCATCGGCATCATGATCATCATCGCCTGCAGCGGAGAACGACCGCCGAGCGCGAGAATTTGCAGCGCATTATCGAAACTCGCCGAGTCCGACATCGACGGCTGCATGAGCGGACGGAGATCGGCGAAACGTTCGCCCCATACGCCGTAAGCGGTGGAGCGTTCCCGGGCGCGCATCAAATTGCGGTTGCCGCGGATGGTATTAATTTCGCCGTTATGCGCGAGCATGCGAAACGGCTGCGCGAGATGCCAGGTAGGAAAGGTGTTCGTCGAATAACGCTGATGGAAAAGCGTGAAGGCGGTCTTGTAACGCGGTGACTTAAGGTCTGTGTAGAATTTCGCAACCTGGGGCGCGTTAAAGAGCCCCTTGTACACGATGGTCTTCGAAGAGAAGCTACAGATATAAAAACCTTCAATCTTCGCTTCCATCGCCTTTCGCTCCGCAACCTTTTGCACCAGGAATAAGCGACGTTCGAATTCGTCATCGGCCAATTCGTCCTTGCGAGCGACCAGTGCCTGCAAAATCAACGGCTGCGTTTCCGCTGCTTTGCGTCCCAGACAGGTATTGTCGACCGGCACTTCGCGCCACGTGAGGAAGGCGAGCCCCTCGCCTTTCACCGATTGTTCGATGATCTTTTTTCCGTGGGCCTGCGCATACTCGTCGGAACGCGGCAGAAACACCATACCGACGCCGAGATCCTGATCGCGGAAAAGCTGCTTCTTTTTCTTGTCGAGGTACTCACGGAAGAGCTCATGCGGAATCTGCGTCAGCACACCGGCACCATCACCCGTGACTGCGTCGGCGTCGATCGCACCGCGGTGGGCCAGAGATTTCAGGGCCGTGATCGCTCGGCTGAGCACGTCATGCGAACGTTCGCCGGACAGCTTGGCAATAAAGCCAACACCGCAAGCGTCGTGTTCGAATTCTGGATTGTACAACGGAGACGGGATGATCGTGGCCATAGTCAGAAAAGGGGGAGCGGGAAGTTGAGAGTGGTAAACCGGTCGGCTGGGCCTGTGTGATGAGCAAAAAAAGGGCCGTGATCTTTATGAGATCCGGCCCGCGTAGATAAACGTTCGAGGGTGTGTCTCGTCTTAGAAAAAGCGCACAGGTTTAGCAGCCATTTTGGCGTGTTCTTCATCCGTGCACGCGGCGTTCGTGGGAACTTCGGTACGGATATCGTTGGGCTTAATGAGGTCGTTGCTGAGTAGGTAGTTTTCAACTTCTTCACCGGAAACATCAGCGAGCACGATACCGTCGATCTCCACACAGGGTGAAAGCGGTTGTCCGGACTTGCGGACCATCTCGGCGTAATTTTCGCGGTTGTTGATGATATCGATGTCTTCGTAAGGAAGGTCATACTTGCGAAGGATGGCGCGAACGCCGTTGCTCCAGCCACAAGACGGTTTCAGATAAGCTTTGATCTTCATACAGACAGAATGATTAAGTGCAAAAACGGCGCAACTTATAGGATGTGATTTCCCGCAGGCAATAGAAAGTTTTGGGAATCCTCACTTTTTCCATGAAGATAGGCGGCTTCAGCAGAGAGAATCGAGGCAAAGTCGCGCAAAAACTCTGAGAGTCGTTGACCCACAGGCCGTTCTAAGTCGCCCGGACAATCATAAATCATTACATCATAACCATGGCTGATTCCCATTTTCTCCTAGCACCGTGCGCCCGGATTCCATAAGACCGCCCAAATGAAAATCCTCGTTACGGGTGCCGCTGGCTTTATCGGCTTCCATGTTTGTCAGCGGCTCGCGTCTACTCAGCGCTGTGAAGTGCTGGGAATCGACAACCTGAACGAGTATTACTCGGTCGATCTCAAACGTGCCCGGCTCAAGGAGTTGGAGAAGTACGATTCTTTTCGGTTCATCCAAAATGATTTCGCCGACACCGCAGCGTTCACAGGGCTCTTTGAACTTTTCAAGGCCGACTACGTTCTTCACTTAGGCGCCCAAGCGGGCGTCCGCTACAGCAGCGACAATCCTGCCGCCTATTTAGAAAGCAATGTGCGCGGCTTTTTAAACGTGCTCGAGGCCTGCCGCCGGAATCCGGTGAAGCACTTGGTCTTCGCTTCAAGTAGTTCGGTTTACGGAGCCGCTGCGAAAATTCCGTTCACCGAGGACGACAATACCGACCACCCGATCTCATTTTACGGTGCGACAAAAAAAGCCGACGAGTTGATGGCTCACAGTTATGCGCACCTCCACGGCGTGAATATCACGGGCCTGCGGTTCTTCACGGTTTACGGACCTTGGGGACGCCCCGATATGTCGCCGATTATTTTTTCCAAAGCGATCTGCGAGGGAAAACCCATTCCACTGTTCAACCACGGAAAATCGCTTCGGGACTTCACTTATATCGACGACGTGGTGGATGGCGTCGTGAAGGTGCTGCTCTACCCGCCAGCCCAACTGCCTGTGCCGCCCTACCGCATTTTCAACATCGGTCACCACCGGCCGGTGGAGGTCATGCTCTTCGTAAAAATGCTCGAGCAACTGCTCGGCAAACCCGCCAAACTAGACCTTCTTCCGCCTCAACCCGGTGACATGCTCGAAACTTACGCGAGCATCGAAAAACTGCGCCGCGCCATCGGCTTTGAGCCGAAAATTCCGCTGGAAGAAGGTCTACGCCGCTTCGTCGAATGGTTCAAAGCGTACTACAAATTCTGATTGAGAAACCTTGGACACCGCCGCGTGAGATGATGGACTTGTATGTACTGCTACCTCGGTTCGCTCGATGACTAGTTCCAATAACCCGTGACTGTTGGACTTTAGTGGGGGTGGTGAGGTGGGCCTGAGCCAATACAGCCGCCGCAGGGACGCGACTGCCCACCTTTGGACACATTTAATCCACGTATTAAATCGATGGTACTAAACTCTTCTTACCGTTAACGGTCTCAAGCGAGATGGTTATGAAAAAAATTCCAGCGCTCGTTCTCTTTTTTGTTGGCGCAGGGATCACTGTAGTCGCGGAACCACCTCCGTCTTCCGGTCCTTCGACGATCGACCCGGATCTCCTCAAACTCGGCAAAGACCTCTTTGATACCTATGCCCCAGTAGAGGTGAAGGAGCAATTCGACTTTCCCTCGAAAGAACAATGGGACCTTTTCGCGGCCCGCCTGCAAAAGTCATTGGAAAGCGGATCGTTCGAAGACCTCGCCTCATACGAACCGGAAGCACGCGCTGCCCTGCTGGCACTGCGCGCTTTTCCCGATTACGCGGACTACGCCGACTGGCTCCAGGAGCGGTTAGACTACATCGAAGCTTCAAAAGAAGTCGTTCGCACTCCGCCGCCTGAACCCACGGTCCCAAAATCCCCGTCGAAAATCCCTCCACTTCCGTACTACGATATGTGGGTCCAACGCATAACACCGAGACCGATTCCGGCCAATGCGGCTACGCTCATGCCGGGGCTGAAGGCTGCCTTTAAATCCGAGGGCGTCCCTCCCGAACTCGCCTGGGTGGCCGAAGCGGAATCGAGCCTCAACACTCAGGCGCTTAGCCCAGCCGGAGCCCGCGGACTTTTTCAGCTCATGCCCAACACGGCCAAGTCTCTTGGGTTAAGTACCTTTATGCCGGACGAGCGGACGGACCCGCAAAAGTCGGCTCATGCGGCGGCAAAAGAACTCCGCAATTTACACGAACGCTTCGGATCCTGGCCACTCGCGTTGGCTGCCTACAACGCGGGTGAAGGTCGCGTGGGTCGTGCTTTGGCCGGCCGGCCCAAAGCGGACTTTGCGGCCATTGCCCCAACCTTGCCGGTCGAAACCCGGATGTACGTTCCGAAGGTTCTGGCTACGGTTGCCGTGAGAGAAAAACACAATGTCGATACGCTACTGGCATCTCCTCAGAGCGTGCCTTTGAAATTCCGGACCGGTCGGACCCAGCCTTAAACCGCTCGAAGACAGGAGGTGCCTCACGCGGTGGGCGCAGCGGAGCAAGGCAAGCAAGTTTGGAGCGCGGATTGGTGTTATCAATTCCCTTGTCGTTTCAATACGGCGGCGAGCTTTGCCTGCTCTTTTTGAACGGACAAAACTTGAAAAATAGCTATAATTTCAAGTTACGGCCGGTCAAAATACCTGTGTCACGTCGAGTGCAGAGCTGGCACTAAACTCTTAAGGTGGGCCCAATATGCGTAAGTGAAATCTTCGTTCTTTATCACCATATCCTCGACGGCAGGCCCAGCGGGCCCGCCCACCTTCGGAAGAGTCGTTCACTTTGCGTCTTGGTGCCTTTGCGCGAGCTTTCAGTGTCCTCAGCCTGCTTTCGAAAAATAGCCCCCCGGGGGGTTGCAAAAACGAGAAATGCGCTCTTCCTAGCCCCGCCATGTCGATCGCCACTCCCTCCGCTCTCTTGACTCAGCTCAACTGGCGCTATGCCACGAAGAAATTCGATCCCTCAAAAAAGATCGCGGCAGAGACGTGGGCTGCGCTCGAACAGGTCCTGATTCTCACCCCATCCTCTTACGGTTTGCAGCCTTGGCGCTTTGTGGTCATTACGGATCAGGCATTACGGGAAACGCTTAGGCCTCTTTCTTGGGGACAAGCCCAGGTTACAGACTGCTCTCACTACGTGATCTTTGCCCGTCGCAACAATTTAGGGCCCGCCGAAATCGCCAAGTTCGTGGATTCCATCGCAGCCGCACGCAATACACCGCGCGACACCCTTAAAGGGTACGAAGATATGATGGTGAGTACGCTCATCAAAGGCCCGCGCAACGCTGTCATCAATGAGTGGGCTGCCCGCCAATTGTACATTGCTCTTGGCAATTTTATGACGTCCGCGGCCGTTTTGGGTATCGATACGTGTCCGATGGAAGGAATCGATGCGGCAAAGTACGACGAGGTCCTCGGTTTGCCTGCGAAAGGTTTTTCGACCGTCGTTGCCTGCGCTGCTGGCCATCGCGCTGCCGATGATAAGTATGCCACGCACAAAAAGGTACGCTTCTCCGCGAGCGAAGTGATTGAACACCGCTAGTATGGTGTCCATGCCAGCATGAAGACACTGAAAAGCTCGCGCAAAGGCGCTAAGACGCAAAGCCGCGAAATGATCTGAAGATGGACTGGCGCGTCCCTGCGACGGCCCATCTCACCGCAGTCTCTCCTCTCAGCGACTTCTTTCTTGAGTGCCGAAGTTGCATACCATTCGCCTCTCGCGATCCATTTTTCAAAAATTCCTTACATAGAAAGGCGTCGCCAGACAGAAACGCATATGCCTCACTCAAAGCATGGGCCTTTTTGATTTTCTTGGTGGAAAGAAAACGGCGCGTACTGCTTCCGCGCCCGCTCCGGTCGCTCCGACGGCTTTGCCGGAACAGGAACCGAACGAAGCCGTTGCCGAGGCACCTTCTCTTCTCCCCGCGGGTTTTGCCTCCGCTGCACCCGATCTTCATCTGCCCCCAGAAGCGCCCCCGCTAGAACCGATTGATCCGACCGAAATCGAGCCGACCTTGCGCGACGCCTGTGCACACTTGGAGCGCAAGGACCTCCCAGGAGCGATGCTCCTCTACGAAAACCTTCTCGCGCGCGGTGGGGATGCGGCGGAAGCGGTCACAACCATATCGGCGGATCTCGGGGCCAACGGATTCACCGATGCTCTGATCGAATTGATCGCTCCGATCTACGACCCTGTCCGTCACGGCGCGATTGCCGGCATCAACCTGCTTCAAGCTTACCTCACCGTTCAAAATACCGATGCAGCTCAACAGCTGCTCGATGTGCTGCGAAGCCTCAATCAGTCCGATCTCGAAACGCGGCTGCACGGATTGGCGAGTGCGCTTGAGCAGCAAAAGCGCGCACGCAGTGGATCCGGCCGTGGCGGCGAGATCAACATGATCAGCTTGTCCAAGCCGATTTGGTACTACGGCTTGGAGTCCGCGCCCACCCTTCTTCCCACGCAAAATCCCGCCTCGAAACGAATCGCCTTCGTTCCGCTCGCCGTTCCCCGCGCCGCGGCCGACCGTGGAAAAGAAGCCGACGTGGACCCTGCTCTCCTTGAGTGGTCCCGCGCCATTCCACTCGCCGCGGCCGATGCCTTTTTTTTCACCGCCAACTACGCTCCTTTGGCGCTCGTCACCCTCCGCCAGAAACTGGAGTACTGGCCTCATTCTGTTGAATGGCTTCCGGAACAAGTTAAAAGCTTGTCCACCAAAGAAGGCGGCGAATGCGATTATGCCGTAACCGGATTTGTGCAAGCAGACGGTGATCAAGTGAACATCGGCTTGCGCGTGTGGGAGACAGCGAAGGCGCGCGCGCGGAAACTTTTCACCGAAACATGCCCACGCGAAGAGCTGGGGCAGCGTGTTGCCGCGTTACTCAAGCAACTCCTCTATTACATGGAGACGCAGCCTCTGCCTGCGACCGCAAGTCCGATAGCCGTTCGGTCCGAAACGCTTTCGACCGCGCAGATGACGGGCTACGCTCAGTCACTCGATTTCTTTCTGACGGAAAAACAATTGCTTCCGCGTGAACAACTCGGCGACGCGGCGTTAAAACTAGACGTGCTCGCAGAAAACGCGGTAACGAATGCGAGCGATTGGCGGGCAATTGCGCTGGCTCTTTCCGCTCAAGTGCGCGCACAAGCCGTCGGCATAAAATCGGCCAGTTCGAGCGCGAAAATTCAGGCCGTCGCCTTACATATTCCCGAGCTAGAGGGAATCGTAGCGTCGCTCTCATAAGGTGGGGGCGGTCTGTCCTTAACCGCCCTTATTGGAGCTGCGCACGCGCAATAAGGGCCGTTAAGGATAATGGCCCCTACCTTAATACCGATCTAGCCGAAGCAAACTCCTTCCGCTTTGCCTTTGAGGCCCGAGGCTTCACGCTTGCCCTTATGCCCCGTCTTATCGACGACTTTCTCAAAGCTTTCATTCCGCTTCTGGTCGCGATCGATCCCATCGGCCTCGCGGCACTCTTTGTAGGACTTAGCCACGGCGTGCCGCTTGAAAAACGGCGAAGAATTTCACACCAGGCTGCGATTACGGGCGGAGCAGTCGCACTGGGTTTTCTCTTTCTCGGTCAAGGAATTTTTCGGGCGCTGGGGATCACAACGCATGATTTCGAAATCGCGGGAGGCCTCATCCTTTTCATTTTGGCCGCACGCGACCTTATGCATTCGGCCGCAACGGAACCGGAAAAGTTGGCCGATGATTTCGGCGTCGTGCCTTTAGGCATGCCGCTCATCGCCGGACCGGCGACGATCGCCACGCTGCTACTCACCGCCAAAACCATTGGACTCTGGATAACGTTAGCCGCGCTTGTGGTAAATCTGGTTCTGGTTGTTCTGGCCTTCGCCTACAGCGGCAAGCTTGGCGAAAAGATCGGCCTAACCGGCATGCGAGCCGTTTCAAAGATCATATCGCTGCTACTCGCGGCCATCGCGATCAACATGATCCGGCGCGGCTGGGCAGGTTAAAATCCGGTGTAGGTGGGCCGGCGCGTCCCTGCGACGGCATTTCGCGGTTTAACCGTCGGTCCTACTTTCCGATGCCGTCGCAGGGACGCGCCGGCCCACCTCAAAGCATGTTTCTGCTTACCCTTCAAACGTCGTCAGAAGATCGACGTAAATTTTGGCCGTTGTCATAAGATCGTTTAGCGGCGCTCGCTCATCGACCGCGTGATAATCGACACCGTCGGGACCGTAGCCAACTGTTGGAACTCGAAGCTGTTCGGCGAAGAAGTACATGTCATTGAAGCCGGTGGAAACGCGGAAGATCGGTTTGCTTTTGCGGACTCGTGCGATGCTCGTCGCCACAGCTTTTTGGAAACTGGATCGCGGATCGGTGAGGCAGGAAAAGTTTTCTGAAATCTTATCGATCGTGATTTTGCAGTCCGGAATTTGCCGCGCCGCGTGGGTGATGAATTTGCGCAGTTCTTTCTCGGCTGCCGCGTGGTTTTCGACGGGCAATACACGACGGTCCAAGGTAAATCGCGCCATGGCCGGGACCGTATTGATCTTGCCGCCAACGCCCGACTCGAACACGCCACCGACGTTGAGCGTGGGCGTCATCACTTTTCCACCGGGAATTTTCCAACGCTTACGGCTCAAACCGCGCTGATATTTTTGCAGGGCCAGCACGAGCGCGGACATTTTCTCGAGGGCGTTGATTCCTTTTTGCGGTGTCGAGCCATGCGCCGCGCGACCGTGAACGGTCACTTGCAACCAGACGACGCCATTGTGTCCGCAACAAATTTCAAGCCCTGCGCAACCTTCCATAACGATCGCGTAGTCCGCTTTCAATTTTGCGTGATTGACTACCCATTCCGTACCAAGCGCACTGTCCGTTTCCTCATCTGCGGTAAAGGAAACTTCAACATTGCACCGTGGAGGAGTGCCGGCGGCACGCAATGCGCGCAACGCTGTTAGAAGCGAAGCGATCGAGCCCTTCATGTCGGCCGTGCCGCGGCCATAGATCCAACCCTTTTCCACTTTACCGCTGAAGGGATCCCCATGACGCCACGTGCCTGATACCGGCACGACATCGTAGTGCGCGTTGAAATGAATCGTTTTCGGGGCACCCACGTCCCATCGCGCGAGAATGTTGTAACGCGGAAAAGCAGTTTGATCGGGCAGTCGCTTTTTCAGTAAGTGGGCCGGGATTGGAAAACGCTGGGTCTTTAGCCCAAGCGCGTTGAGTTCATCGACTAAGATTTGTGAGAGCTCGTCGTAGTGTTCGCCCGGCGGGTTCACCGTCGGAACACGAATGATTTTCTGGAGGACGCGGATGAGGTCCGCGGAGTGGTGATCGAGCGAAATCGAATTGGAAGGCATAAATTTAGCGAGGCGCGAACGCGGCATTGTACACAAGTTTGAGGATCACAGCGGTCGCCATCGTAATGAACAGCGGTCGGACAAATCGCGCACCCCGTTTTACGACCAAGGCAGACCCATAGCGCGCACCGACAATCTGTCCTGCCGCCATCGTGCAACCCAGACCATAGAGCACTTTGCCACCTGCCATGAAGATGACCAAAGAAGATAGCCCGCTCGCAAAGTTCATGACCTTGGTGTGAGCCGTCGCGCGGGCAAAATTCTGTCCCTGGCAGATCACAAAGGCCAGAGCCCAAAACGTTCCCGTGCCGGGCCCAAAAAAGCCGTCATAAACGCCAAGACCTAAACCGAAGATCAGATAAAAAAGACGTATGCCCATCCGTGGTGGACGATCCTGTGCACCGATCTGCGGCTTAAAAATCGTATAGATGAGCAAGCCCGTTAGGACCACCGGGATAAATTTCTCGAGAAAATGATT
>WNFI01683767.1_pt1 | contig 25496 bp, 26 predicted proteins | sample 5400471 | NCBI WGS metagenome assembly WNFI01 (sample SAMN13153348, study PRJNA577476) | soil metagenome | isolation source: 100 cm saprolite on Douglas fir-dominated hillslope | place: USA:California | collected 2013-09-17 | reverse complement strand
CGAAAAAAGCGACTACATCAATAACCCGCCTTACTTTGCGGAGTTCTCCCTGGGGACTGGTGATATTTCCGATATCAACGGCGCGCGGCCTTTAGGGATTTTCGGTGACTCGGTAACGACGGATCATATTTCGCCGGCGGGCGCCATCAAACAGAGTTCTCCCGCGGGCCAATATTTGATCAGCCGGGGAATCAAGGCGGTGGATTTCAACAGTTACGGCAGCCGGCGCGGGAATGACCTCGTGATGACGCGAGGTACATTCGCGAACGTGCGGATCAAAAACCTGATGGTCCCAGGGGTCGAAGGAGGCGTGACCGTCCATTATCCGGATGGGGAACAAATGGCGATCTACGACGCCTCGGTTCGGTACCGGGAAAACGGGGTGCCGCTGGTGGTGATCGCTGGTCACGAGTATGGAACGGGTTCCAGTCGCGACTGGGCGGCGAAAGGCACGCTCTTACTGGGTGTGAAAGCGGTGATCGCCCAGAGCTTTGAGCGTATCCACCGGTCGAATCTTGTGGGAATGGGGGTGTTGCCGTTGCAGTTTGCCGATGGCGTCAGCGCTCAATCGTTAGGTTTAGATGGGTCGGAAACCTATAGTATTACCGGGCTAAGCAACCAGATTAAGCCGCGGCAAAAAGTGGCCCTGACGATCGAGCGAAAGAATGGGCGTTCGGAAACCCTGGAAGTGATCTTGCGGATCGATACTCCCGTCGAGGTGGACTATTATCGTCACGGCGGAATCTTGCCGTACGTGCTCAGAGGGTTAGTAAAAGCCGGCTAGATTATCTGTCCGTTAACGGATATCGAGTAGAATAACGTCCCACCGTTCGATGAAAAAGTTAGTCAAGTACCTTAGCTATTTGCCGGTGATCCTTTTAGGAATTGGGGGCACGGTCATCGTTGTCGACATGTGGAACATCACCAAAACGGGAAGAAAGAAGCCGGCACTCGTTAAGAATAAGCAGGAGCTGAGCGCGGAGGCGCTTGGGAAACCCAGCGCAGGCCCCTAGCCCGCAATTTATCTTTCAGGAGTCCGGCCTAGTTCGCCCCTACGTAAGTGTTGAAGTTGGCGAGCACGGCCCCAGTAGGATCCGAAGGATAAACCTGGATTGCCTTCGCGTTTTCATTCTCTCCGTTCTTGATAACCTGTCCCAAGGTAGCGCCCTGCATTCTCGGACTACTAATCGGGGCCAGATCCTGATACATGATCGGCGAAAGAATCGAGCTATCCAAAGTCGTGTGCGGGAAGATTCCGCCTGAGGGAAAAATCGCGGATAGAGCATTGGATTGCATCCCTTTCACCCCATGAGCCTGGCCCAGGTACCAGTTGGCTAGATCGGTCATCGTCGCGTTGCTATTCGGGTAGCAAAGACCGGTCGCCAGATAAACAGGAGTATTCGGGAAAGCATTGAAAAAGTCGTTGATTAGCGTTTTTGCCGCGTTTTCCCATAGTATGGCGCCGCTGCCAGATCCTCCGCCAGCGATCTGGTCAAGCTTCTTTGCATCCGTCTGGTTTTCCGCAAAAAAACATTCGATGCCAGTTCCACCGCACCACATCGTCACCGCGTGCACCAAGGACTGGCCGTCATACAGGGATCCCAGTTTTGTGATCATTGCCGACCATTTTGACTGCAGGGTGCTATTCCAGGGATACGGAGCAAACGCACCCGTTGTCGATGTCCATTGCGGAACTCCTTCATTGTAGAGCCATTTTGGCGCTTCTGAACCATCAACAGAGAGAACCAACCATTTGTTGTGCGTGGTGGCTAGCTGAATTCCGGTCGCGAAATAGCTCCAATTATACCCGCCGTCGCTTGGCTCAAGTTGCGACCAAAAAACTCGTAAGAGAACTCCGCGCACGTTAGCCTTTGTCCAGCATGCTTCGTTCTTTATGTTAGGATCGCTTGACGGCAAAGCGACCATCGAACCAAGGGGTGACGTTTTTTGTGCGAAACCGCTGTGAATCGCCGTCACCGCCAATGCGCTTGCGAGTAGTCTGGCAATCATCGGTCGTAATTCGTTGAGGCCGCATTATCTGCGTGGGCACTATTTATTGCAAGCCTAGTCGGGAGCAAACTTCATCAAGGCACAACTATCACCCGATAGATAGATAATACGCTTGCGCAAAATCATCGAGCGAACGAAACTTCTGCCTTCGCGAGGCCCCCGGCGGATTTCATTTGAGATCTGAGACTGCGTTTGTTTCTATGGCGTCACAAGTGATGGGTAACACGGGAAATTCGAAAATTGTTATCTGCGGGCTGGATTCAGCGACCTGGGACCTGGTCGGGCCGTGGGCGGCGAAAGGGTTACTACCCAATCTGTCTGCGTTGATCAGTAAGGGTGTCGCGGGTGATCTGGAGTCCGCTATTCCACCGCTGACGCCTCCAGCCTGGACTTCGTTCATGACCGGCCAGAATCCAGGCAAGCACGGTATTTTTTATTTTTTGGAACCGCAGCCGGGTAGCTATGCCATGCGGTACGCGAACGCGGGGTCGCGTCGATCCCGGACCTTCTTCGGACTCCTCTCGGAGGCCGGGTTCACGGTCGGCACGGTCAATATTCCGTTCACCTATCCGCCGGAACCGCTCAACGGCTTTCAGATTTCGGGAATGGATACGCCGTCGGAGAAGAGCGCATTCATCCATCCACCGGAGCTTCGTGCGGAACTTGAAAGGGTAGTAGGAAAGATTCGCTTCGATATTACGCACCTGGGGTTCATGTCGACTGATGATCGGCGCCAGCAAGTGTTGGCCGAGATGGCGGTAGTGGACGAACAATGGGCCAAGGCCGGCATGTATCTACTAGAGAAACATCCGGCCGATCTGATGATGTTCACGTTCATGTCGATCGACACCGTTCAACATCATTTTTGGCAGTACATGGATGCCAGGCATTTCCTATACGATGAAAAGGGGGCGCAGCGGTTTGGTGACGCGATTCTGCAGGTGTATCAGCGGCTCGACGGCATCCTGGGGAGATTTTTGGAGCGGTTGCCCGAGGACACTACCATCATGGTGGTGTCTGACCACGGCGGCGGTCCGGTGTCGGATCGGGTGATTTATCTCAATCGTTTCTTAGCGCAACTTGGATTGCTGAAGTATCGCACACAGAATAAATCGGGGTTTGACCGCGCCAAACAGCAAGTCATTCGAGCGCTGTATAAAAGGCTCCATGGTGCCCTCGGGCCGGCCCAAAAGAAGTTTCTGGCAGGATTATTGCCAGGAGTGCGCGAGCGGTTTGAAGGCGCCTACACTTCGTTTGCGAATATCGATTGGACGGCCACGAAGGCATATTGTAGCGAAATTCTCGCGTCTCCGCCCAGCATCTGGATCAACAAAAAGGGCGAAAAACCAGCTGGTCTCGTTTCAGAAGAGGAATATGAGCCGCTGCTAGAGCTGATCACCCAAAAACTTGGTGAATTGAAAGATCCGCGCACGAACCAGCCGGTGGTGGGGCGCGTTTATCGGCGGAGCGAGCTTTTCCACGGACCCTTTGCCAAGGAGGCGCCTGATCTAATCCTAGACTGGTGGAGTGAAAATGCGTTTTCCATCAAGCCGAGCTTCCCTGAAGATGGCGGTCAACCCGTTTTGCAGATCCGACCGCGCTCTTCAGCAAAGGAACCTGAGTGGGGCGGTACTCACCGGAAGAACGGCATCCTGGTGATGAAAGGCGGACCGTTCAAACAAGGGGCGCGGATCGCAGGCGCCAGGCTGATGGATGTGGCACCGACGATACTCTATCTGATGGGTCAGAAGATTCCGGAAGACATGGACGGGCGCGTATTGGTGGAAGCATTTGAACCGACCTTTGCCCAAGAGCATGCCGCTCAGTATGGAAAATCGTCCGGAAACGGAACGGGCGATGCCGAAAGTAGCTCCTATTCTACTGACGAAGCCGCTCAAATCGAGGCACGGCTGAAAGCCTTAGGATACATCGACTGATTTGGGCATGCGGTCATATTCGATAGCGATGGTGGCGGCTTGTCCGTTCCCGGTAAACTACGGCTCCCCGGGCGCGATCAGGGAATTATCGGAAACCCTGTCCGAGATGGGACACGATGTACACATCGTCACTTATCCCGATGGCGACAACCTTTCAGTGGGCTCCGCACGATTGCATCGGGTTTCTTACTGGCGGAAATCTGCAGGGCCTCAAGTTGGGCCGTCCGGAAACAAGCTTTTGATCGACGTTTTGCTGGTGGTCAAACTTTGTCAGGTGATCTGGCGTGAAAAGATCGAGATTATCCATGCTCATAACTATGAGGGGGGCCTCGCCGGAGTTCTTGCCAAATTCTGTACTTGGAAGCCCTTAATCTACAATGCGGTCAACCTGATGTCGGATGAACTCCATACATACGGAGTTATTAAACCCGCCTTCCTGGCCAAATGGTTGGCGGCGGTTCTTGACTGGTTCCTGCCGATCTTCCCGGATCATATCATCGCGATAACCCAACAGCTCTACGATTGGTATGTGAATCATGGGATTCCGGCGTCGCGCATTACGCTAGTGCCCTTAGGCGTCAAACCCGAGATGTTTGAGAAAGCTGACGGCGAAAAATTCCGGAGCAAATACGGTATCGGTTCACGCCCAGTTGTTATGTACACCGGTATCAACAACGCTTTCCAGCGAGTCGACTATCTCTTGCGGGCTTTTACGATTGTTTTAAGAGAGGAACCGTCTGCGCTTTTGATGATCGTAAGCCCGCTCGCAAACGAGGCAAATTATCCTGCGAACCTTGCCTTAGCCAAGGAGTTGGGCATTTCCGAGAGCGTTATTTTTGTTGGTCCCCATGCACTGGAGGACTTGCCGCATTACTTAGCTATGGCAACGGCTACCGTTGTACCTCGACCCGAGTGTCCCGGGCATCCGGTCAAGCTTTTAAACTACATGATGGCGGGCAAACCAACTATTTGCTTTGCCGGGTCCGCCAAAGGTGTTACCCATCTGCACGATGCGTTCATCGTGCCAAATCATGACTGGGCAGAGATGGGAAAAGCGATCTCGATCGTCTTACGCGACGCTGCACTCGCCAATAGATTGGGCGCGAACGCCAGGGAAACGGTCGTGAATAATTTCGATTGGAGGATCTTGGCGAAAAAAATCGAACTCATCTATGCCAGGTTGTATTCCGCAAACTAGAACTGGGTCACATCGGCGGAATCCTTTGGCTGCAAGCATATTTCTTGGAGGTTTTTTTTTTGCGACATCCCTTCCAGCTAGCCTTTACGCTGAGGGGCCAGCGATTCCGCGGGGGGTCTTTAGTTTGGCCGGTGTGGGTGAACCTGCTGATCCGAGTGTGTTGTCAGATCCGGACGTAGATGGGATCAGCGTTCGCTATCCCTGGCGAAAGCTCGAACCATCAAAGGGAGTTTACGACTGGACTTTTGTCGATTCAGAAATGGCGAGGGCAGCGAAAGCAGGCAAGATGGCTATTCTGCGTATTTTGTGTGAAGGACCCGCCAGTCCTCGTTGGGTCTTTAGTGAGGGCGTCGAGACATTCAGCTACGACAACCGGAACCGTTTTGGCCAGAGAAAGTCGGGCGAGATCGCAGTTTTCTGGGATCCTACGTATCTAAAAGAAAAGAAAGCGATGATCGAAGCGGCGGGAAAGCATCTCTCTGGCAATCCTGCGCTTCGCGTCGTGGCGGCGATTTGCGCGAGCTCGCACAGCGGAGATTGGGCGGTACCGCATACCAGGCCGGACGTCGACCACTGGTTCTCTGTAGGATACACGTCGGACAAACTGATCGATGTCTGCCGACAGATCATCGACGTCACGATGCAGAGTTATCCCAACCAATGCGTGACGCTAGCCATTGGGCGTAACGGGAGACTTGATCCTGATCCCGACTATGTCCCGCGTCAAGCAATTCGCTACGCGCGAGCTCACTATCCTGGCCGATTCATTGTGCAGAAAAACTCGCTTGCCGCTAATACGGAAATGCCGGGTTCACCGAAGCTCAAACATTTCCAACTTCTTTGGGATAGCCGCCCTGATGTCGCCGGACAAATGCTTTGGTTTTCTTACGGCGATCCGACCTGCCGCAACAACGGCCGCCGGGCGCCATGCGATCCCGAGGCCACCCTGCATCGAGCGATTGATATTGGTCTGGCCTACGGGATGAAATATATAGAGATTTACCAGCAAGATGTACTTCACCTACCCGCGGTAATCCGCTACGCGCATAACGCTTTGACCAAGTAACCTGCGCGGCAAAGGAAGATTCGCCCAAACCATGTTTACCCTATTGTTATGATTGATTCTGCGAAACTGCGGGATGTTCTGATGCGTCGATGGTTTGATATCCTATTAGGAATAGTCTTGACGTTTGTGGCGATGGCGGCAGCTGCTGTTACGGTGATCTACCTGGTTAAAAACGATTCAACCAAAGCTCGGCCTACCCTGCAGCCGATCCCTGTACAAACATTAGCAGCGAAGGTTACTACTCTTCACGATATAGTGGGTGCAAGTGGGGCGATGGCCGAAAGCCGGGACGCCTATTTGACTGACCGGGTTGTTGCCAAGGTAGTCGATGTGCCGGTTGAAGTCGGCACGGTAGTGAAGCAGGGCGCCCTGCTGGCCCAATTGGATGACACGCTTTTCAAAGCGGCTGTCGAATACGCCCGGACGAATCACGATCACACGACTCTCCAGCTCAAAAGAATGCTAACCCTACAGGAGAAAGGGTTTGCCTCGGCCGTTGAGGTGGAGCAAGCCCGCACCGCCGATACCCAGGCACAGGAACAGTTGGTTAACGCCGAATTCAATCTGGCGAATACCAAAATTACGGCGCCGGCGCCGGCTATCGTGCTGGCGCGGACTATTAATCCTGGGGAGATCACGACGGCCGGCGCAGCTGCCTTCAAGCTCGGGATTATCGAGCCCGTCTACATGGTGGCGCAGGTAGCGGAGGAAAAGATCGCCTCCGTACGTCTTGGGATGGAGGGGGAAGTGAGCACCGATGGATTTCCCGGGGTCATCTTCAAGGGCAAGGTGGTGAAGATCGATGGCAGCGTCAACGATGTGACGCGGACATTCGGAGTTTATATCAGCATCCCAAATGAAGACCTGCGCTTAATCCCCGGTATTACCGGCTATGCGCGGATACTGAACCAGCATATGGGGCTCGCCGTGCCTAGCACGGCCGTAATCGATCCGGTTGGAGATAAGGCGACGGTGTTCGTCATTGGCGAGGACGGCCGCTCCCATATCCGAACCGTGCGGCGTGGGTTGATGGCGGATGGCCTGACCGAATTGCTCGATGGCGTTCAGGAAGGTGAACAAGTCGTTACGTCCGGTCAGCAGGAGTTGCACGACAACGATCGCGTGAGCGTAAATCACTCTGGCCCGTGGAATCAATGAAAGCCGCAGCGTTCTTGTTGGTGATCAGTTGTCTTCCGATTTGTCCAGGCCCGGCACACGCCAAGGGCCGAGTGCTGACTGTGCATGACTGCATTGCTGAGTGCCTAATCCGAAATCCCGGGATCGCTGCCCGGCAATTGACGCTAGCCGCCGACAACGAGAATATCTGGAAAGCTCGGTCCGGGTTGTTACCGGATCTCAAAGGTTCCGCTTATCTGGGGGTGTACACTGGCAGCCCGATTGGCCCTTGGTCGATTTTAGGGGTAAACGATGTAGAGGAGACGGGAGTTGTTAACCAGGGCAGGCAGGGCCGGCAACCCTTCCGCGTAAGTTGGGGAACGGTCGGCGCCGGGTCACTCAGGTTAGATTACCCGCTTTACGCAAACGGAAGCATTTTTGGGCTGAACAATGCTCCCGTGGTAGCGACGGCGAAGGCTCGCTACCAGGCGCAAACCTTAACCATTCGACTGACCGAGCAGGATTTAATCGCGAACCTGGTTAGCACTTTCTACAATACGCTCGCCTACGAGCGTAAAACGGACCTGGATACGCGCGAGGTGGAGTTGGCTAAGAAGCGCGTAGAGATCGTAGAAGAGGAGCTTAGGCAAAACCTGATCCTTCCACAGTATCTTGAGGTGGCGAAAGAACAACTCGAAGCAAAAGAACAATCGCTGAAGACAAGCGAACAATGGGCTGCGGACAGCGAGCGGATGCTGGCGGAATTCTTAGGCCGATCGCCGAAGCGGAAACTCAACCTTAACAAAGCGGACCCGCACATTCCCGGGGTGCCTCCGTTGGAAACATTCCTCGATAAAGTCAGCTCGGACCACCCGGCGGTTGCAATACAGAAAACCAATATCGACATCGCTCAGCAACAATATCGCTTGGCGCAAACCGCGCTCTTTCCATCGGTCAATTTTAGTACCAGCTATGGCGGTGGTACTGCATTCGGGCCAAGGCCGCTAGACCAGTTTTTTGCCGGAGTTGGGGTGGATGTTCCCATTTTCGACTTCGGTCATAACCTTGCGGCAGAACATGAAAATCTCGACCTGCTAAAATCGGCCCAAGCACAATTGGACGAGATTCGGCTAGAGCTGCGCCAATCCATTCTCGGCGAGTTGGACAAGATCCATACTATTGAGAGCACCCTAGCGGATGCGGAACGTGCATACGTGATAGCAAAGACGAATCTGGATCTCGTGGCGTCGCAGCACGACCAGGGAATCAGTACCCAACTTGCTTTGGTCGATGCGAACACAGCGCTTGCAGAAGCGGAAGAAAATCTCCTCCTCTATCGGCTAACTTGGTGGGTCCAATACGCGCAGCTCCAGCGTCTTTCGGGCGGGCTATGGGTTTGGAATAAATGAAACAATCCCAACGCATTGTAAAGAATATCCTCGCCGGCGGTGTCGCGGTGGGTGTTGGCGGCTTGTTGCAGCTGGCGGCAGTCGTTTTGATTGCTCGCTCGGTCAGTGTGTCTGACTTCGGGATCTATTCGTTCATCTTGGCTTTGGCCGTCTTCTTTCAACTGCTCGCCGATTCCGGGCTGAGCAATATTTTGATGCGCGAACTTGCCAAGCAGCCGGAAAAAATGGCTGAGATATTGGGGGCCGCGCTTTCATTGATTTGGGCGCTTTCGATTGCGGTGGAGCTGATTATCCTGGCGATCGTTCCGTTTCTTAATTTTAACTTCGAAGTGAAACTGCTAACGCTGGCGATGGGCGCCGCCACGCTCTCGCTGTTTCACTGCGCTGGATATGGATCCGCTCTTCGTTCGCAAGAGGATAATGAGCTCCACGCGGCCGGCTTCCTGGTGCACAAGGTCCTCTTTTGTGCGCTAATCTTTCTCGGCCTGAAAATGGGTTTGGCGTTGGTTGGAATCGTCCTTGCTCATCTGATTCCGAATATTTTGTTGTGCTTCTACTACCGCTGGATGGTTGTGCGCCGCTACGCGCGTCCCAAGATCCGGATCGATTTCCCTATGTGGAAATATCTGCTAACAAACTCAATTCCAGTCGGCGGTGCGACAATGGTGAGGTTGTTGGCCCAGCAAGTGGATGTCATGATTTTGTCCTGGCTGAGCGACTTGCGGACCGTTGGCTTATTCAGCGGTCCTTATCGCATTTCCATGACCCTCCGATTTATCCCGCAGACCTTGGCCATTCCGCTTTATCCGATGTATGCCCGTTTGGCGGTGGATCCTGAAGCGAGACAGCGGCTACAAACCGCATACACGCGAAGCGTGAAATTCTTTGTGGTGGCTGGTTTTCCCGTGGCTACCGTTTTTTTTGTTTTTTCCGGCAGATTGATCACGTTGCTGCTGGGTGAGAAATATCTGGTGGCTCTCCCGGCAATGCAGTTATTGGGGGTAGCTTTCTTACCTTTTTTTGTTTCTAGCCCGTTTCCTTTTCTGCTCACCGCATTAGACAAACAGCGTTTCTTAATGGCGAGTTCGTTGTTCTCGCTGGCCCTGAGGGTAGGTTTAAATTTCTTACTGATCCCATTTTATGGATACATGGGACCATGCATCGCATTCTTTGCGAGCGAAACCGTAATACTGATCGTTTGGGCTAACAAGCTGAGGCGGCTCGGGTTCGCGCTGGGGCTGTTCCAGAGCACATGGCGTCCGCTGTTGGCGAGTTGCTGTATAGGTGGCGCGCTTTATTTCATAAAAGGTGTAATGCTGCTCTGGTTGGTGCCGGCCGCGCCGTTGGCGATGGCAATCTATCTTTTGATTCTATTAGCCCTTGGCACTTTTAGCAGCGGCGACCTCAAGTTAGCGAAAGAAGGCCTAGGCTTTTTGCAGCCGCTCTTGGCAAAATGGTCGCGGCAACCAGCTACGCCCAAATGAAGATGCTGGACTGGCTCATCGGAGTAGGACTGTGGATCGCGAGGTTAGCGGAAATAGTCTTGCTGTGGGTTCTAGCCAATTGGGCATATTTCGCGGGGCTCGTAGCAATGGCCCTGGTGTTAATTACTAACTGGGTTGCTCTTACACTGAGTGACCGGATGCGCGCCCTGCATTCCTCGATCTTTGGTTATTCACCGAACCATCCTGGTAACCCATTGCTTTCTTGGGGTGTTGCCGCGGCGCTGGTAATAGCCGTCGCGACGGTGACTTTTCAGCGCAAACATTGGCGGTTGCTCGGTTTAGCCGGCGCAACCTTGTTGCTGATGGGCCTAACTGGGCTTTTGCAGGTCGCGTTTGGGGAACCCGCTTTACTGAAAACGCTAGCAGACGAGCAGTCCCAATGGGTGGGCGTGCAGGAGTTTCAGAACAATTATTTGCCAACGTCGGTCCGCGAAGAGAGAAGTAATGCGAAGGGGCCAGCCATGGCCGCCTCGATCAATACGGTTTGGGACAGACTCGTCGCCGCGCGCTATTTTATGGGGCGCGCTTGGTATCTGACGGCTTTCTTGGGTTTGTGCTCTTTCTGCTACGCTGCAGGACATCTGTCGTCGCAGCGCGATCGGAATCGGCTGTTGGGCGGGACACTGGTGATCGCGATCTGTCTGGTAATCGGGTTTTCGACCCGGCCAATCATCGCCACGGTCATGGTGGTCCGGGGTCAGCAGGCAGAGGCCGAGGGTAATCCGGAGCTGGCTATTCAAAGGTATCGCAAAGCCATGCGGGTGGATGGTTGGTTTGCCGTTCACACCGATCTTTATGAGCGCATAGGTGCGATTGACTACAACTTTGGTCGTATCGGCACTTTAGAGTATGGGATTTTTAATAGCGAGCGGCTGTTTGCCGAAAGCGATTTTCCCGAAGCGATCGAGGCGTTACAAAGGGTAGAACCAAAAGCAGGAAAATTTTCCTGGGTCTTGCGCTCCCGTGAAGCCGATATGTGGACTGTTTATGGGAAAGCGCTCTACAAGAAAGGCGCCATTGCCGCCGCCATCCCCACCTGGGAGCATGCTCTGGCAAAGAATCCGTTCCAATGGGTCGCTGCGTTCTGCCTCGCCAGAGGGTATTTCGAGGTAACCCGTTATCAGGAGTCGATCACTGTACTTCAACAGATGATCAAAGGAATTCGCGACCCGTTTTTACGTGCCGGTCTGGACGATGATCTTGGCGATGACTACATGAGGTTGGGAGATCCGGCGGCTGCCAAGCTTGTATATCGGCACTCCTACCTGGTGGACTATGTTTTAAACTGGCGCGGGCTTAGCGATCTTATCGGTGCGCAAGGCGGCATCTATTTGCAGAACTCCGACTGAGTGGACGTGGAGGTTAGTTGCTCTTAGCCGGGCACTTCTCTACCACAAGATCTGACGCTAAAACGATCGAAACATAAATGGCCAACAACTCAAGCTTCTTACAATATCTGAAGACGAGGGAGGGGCGGTTCTCGCTGGTACTGGTTGTCGCTTGTGGAGTGGCTTTGGCTTTTTTTATCGGGACTACCTTTTTTGTTCGGCCGCCGGCTAGTTACCATCTTGATTTTGGCAAAGCCCAATGGATTGAACCGGCGGATCCCGGAACTCACGGTTACTACCGGAAGACGCTGTACTTGTCGGGACGGGTCGATCGGGCGTGGATCGAGCTCGCCGCGACGGACAACTACACACTGTACGTCAATGGATTACAGATCGACCTTTCGAGCTTCGCCAGTATTTGCGTGCAAGGTGTGTATGACCTTAAGAAAGCACTCCGCCCCGGCAAGAACGTCATCGCAATCTCCGTGGTTCGTGATTCGTTTCCTGGCGCTGGCCAATTGCGGGTCCGCGGTTTTTATGGACTCGTGGGTTCACCCCTTCAGGAATTCGTGTCCGAGGCTGGCGATAAATCGTGGAGGGCTTCTATCACGCCGGACGGAATTGTCGGAGGCTACGATTGGAACACCACTCAGCTGGACGATTCATCGTGGAAGTTGACCAAGATTGGCCAGGAGAGCGGGCGAGGGCCGATTACTGACTACGGGGGAATCGATCCTCGTCTACTGGAAAGCAAACCCGTGGGTAAATGGATCGCGCCACCACAGGGTGCAGCTAGCCAAGCTTCGTTTTCTTACGACTTCCCATTGCCGGCAAAACGCCGGGAGACATGGCTGGAAGTAGCTGCGACGGGAAACTACGATCTGTTCATCAACGGGCAGTACATTACGACGCAAGTTCTCCTAAAACTACCTGTCACCGGAATAGCTCCGTTGACCAACCTACAGCCGCTTGCCATCCAACCGACATTGTTGGCTTACAACATAACCCGTTGGCTGCACGCGGGTACGAACTCGATACGTGTCCGCGTGACTGCCGAATCCTTGCGCCAGGCGCTATTACTGGCCGATGGCTACACGGTGTTGCCCAACGGGAATCTGCGACGTTTCGCCACCGACGGAAATTGGAAGACGCTTCTGTTCTCAAATAATGTCAAGCCGGCGTTGGCAGTTGCTGACTATGGAGATCAGCCTTGGGGAGATTTGGTCCAACAGCCGGCGGCGCCTCTGCTGGCGCCTATCTCGGACCTGCGCGGGACTATCATCTGGTGTGCGGTGGTGGCTGCCGTTCTAGGCGGAGTGCTGGTTTTGTGGCTGCTCGCCTCTATGGTGGCGAGCCTTGTCACCGGTCTTCCTAGATCCAAGCTCTGGACCTGCGACGCGCTGTTTCATCTTTGCGTCCTGGTGTTGATGTTATTCCTTTGGCTGCTCTGTTCCGATGTTCGTCTGGAAAGTGATTGGTGCTTCAAACCGCTGATTGTGTACAGCCTGGTGGGACTCCTCTTGGCGGGCAAACTCCTGTTGTATCTGCCCAGGAAAAGTTCGTCACCTGCAGAGCTTAGTTCTCCATCCGCAGAGTTTAGTTCGGCGGCGACGGCCTCGCCAAACCGGTTTCGCCGCTATTGGCTGGCGCTCGCTCTGCTTTGTATCGTCTTCTTGGGATTCTATCTGCGGGTTCGCGATCTTACCTTCATGTCGCTCGATGTCGACGAATATGGGGTCATCCAATTCTCACAGGGCGTACAAGAGAAAGGCTATCCTTTCATTCGATTGGGGAGTTTTGACAAAGAGGTTACCACCTACGAACTGGTTTCCTACTCGATTGCTGTTCCCAGACAGTTTCTCGGTGAGACCGAAACGGCCTACCGAACCTGCGCGCTGATTTATTCAACTCTTACCATAGCGCTGATGGGGATAGCGGGCACTCGCATGATGGGGTGGCGCGTTGGGTTAGTTGCCGCCTTTATTTTCGCTACCTATCCCTCTGGGATTTTCTGGGGCCACAACGCGTTTTGGCCTTCCCAAGAGCAGTTGTTTTCGCTCGCCACAATTTGGTGCTTTTACGAGGCAACGCGTCCGGGGGGGCCGTTGCGACGTGGTTTCCTGAACGCTACCACTGTCTGTTTCATCCTGGCTTATTGGACCTGGGAAGGGGGAGGGTTCCTTCTTCCGACCATGTTTGCGCTCATGTACCTCAGGCGATGGGGTACTTACGATTGGATCAGGGACTGGCATCTGTGGAGATGCAGCGTGGTGATCGTTTTCGCAGTAGGCATCCAACTAACCCATCGGGAGGTTGCGTCGTTACCGCCCTTCATGCAAACGGGGATTAGTTTGTCGGATATCACGACGCCCCAACCGGTGTGGCTCGATATAACTCACTACTATCCTGCTTACTACTTTGCTCATGTTTTCTTCGCCGAAAATCATTTCATGATGACCCTGATGGCGATGTTTGGAATCGTGTTTTGCTGGCGCTATCCTGCTGTCCGCTATCTCTTTGTGGCGCTCGTCAGCATGGTGTTTTGGTACACTGAGTTTCTTCCGGCATATGCCATCCGATACGCTTTTGCTTCGGAAGGTCTCCTGATTCTCCTGAGTACCGGCATAGTGTTCAAGTTGGTAGACTGGGTTGCGAGCGTTAGAGTGACTAAATTGAGGTGGCTCCCAGCTGCCGGCTTACTGGGTATGTTTGTTTTAAGCACCAATGGGTTTGTGTTGCACAGCTATCGTCTTGCCCATTCCGGCTCCACTCCGTTCTACGGAGGCCGTGAAGGGATTTACCGGTGCGACTATCGCGGTGCGGCCAAATATGTTGCCGACCACTTTAAACCCGGGGACGGCCTGCTGGTGGCGATCCCTCATGTCTTTGAGTTCTATAGCGGGCTGAAAGCAAACTACTCCTTTAACACCATGCTCGATAAAAAGATCACATACAGCGGCGCTATGGACGTGCCGCATTATCTTGACAAGTTCAGCGGGCATCCCTGCGTTCGTAGTCTGGAAGAGTTGCAGGACCTGAGGGGGCGTTTCAAACGGATTTGGCTTGTGCAGGTACCGTTTGCTAACACTCAGAATCAAACCCCGTTGGTCGTAAAGTACCTCGCAGCGAATTCTAGGGTCGCCTATGAAAGTTATAGGGCCGTGGTAAATCTCATGGTGGCGACGCCGAACGCCAATCAGCCCCAGTATGGCCCACCGGCCTATACTCAAACGCCATGATTCTTCCGATGCTTGATTCAGAACAGGGCGAAACGAGTTTACCGAACAGAGCTGTCTTGTTTCTACATATCCACAAGACCGCTGGCACGACTTTGCATCGGATTATCGAGCAAGAGTATAACCCGTTTCAAATCTACACGATTGAGGGTGGCAGAATCGAATGGTCTATCGACCATCTTAGACGGCTGCCGCAGCATAGGCGATCTGCACTCCGGGTAGTTAAAGGGCATATGAGTTTTGGACTGCACGAATTTTTGCCGCAACCCTCGACGTATATCACCTTTCTGCGCGATCCCATCGAGCGCTGTATCTCCTCTTACGCCTATTCCAAGGGCAACCGGTTCAATCCTTTCTACCGGCGAATCAATAAAGATAACCTGGATCTCGCGCAATTCCTGGCGGTGGCACCTTGGAATAACAACCTACAATGCAAGGCAATCGCCGGCATTGACCGCCGCGAATACCGGCCGATTTCTCTCTTTCGGGAGATGACCGAACCTGGCGCGCCAGCGCCCGACCCGAGTGTGGATCGCTGGAGCAATCTTGAGACACTACGCCTGGCCAAAGAGAATCTGCGACAATACTTTAGCTTCGTGGGTCTAACCGAGCGCTTTACCGAGAGCTTAGTTGTGCTCAAGCATCTCTTTGGTTGGAAGCTGTCTTCCTACACTAGCTATCGAAAATCCCGGAACCGTCCAAAACGGGAAACATTTGATCCAGCCCTGCTTGCAGCGGTGGAGGCGCGCAACGAGTTCGATAAAGCGCTTTACGAATTTGGCAAAGGGATGTTTGATGATCTTGTGGGGCGGCTGGGTATCGATTTGGAACAAGAAGCAGCTGCTTTCCGAAATGGTTGCGGCAGCAGCCCACTTCAATCACTGGCTGACACTGGCTCGGTAGCTTGGCGAGCCGTCGCCAGCCGATTAGTTTCTTTGCTGTAAGCTCCGCTTATGAATCTAACCGCCGAGTCGGACATTGCTCAAAGCGACCGGGCGCTGATTTTCCTGCATTTGCCAAAATGCGGCGGCACGACGCTGAACCGGATCATTGAGTGGGAATATAATCCTCTACGGATCTTCAGTATCGATCCGATTTTATACCTTTGGTCTTACCAGAAACTGAATCGATGGCCGGCGAGCAGGCTGGCGAAGCTGCGAGTCCTGAAGGGCCACATGCCTTTTGGCATTCATCGGCGACTGCCGCAGCCTTTCACGTACATCACTTTCTTGCGTGACCCGGTCGAGCGGGTGATTTCGGCCTATTACTTCGCCAGGAATTATCTACTGCATCCAAAACATCGCTGGATTAGCGAGTTGACCTTGGAGGAGTACGTGCGCTTATCACCGAATCACAACGTGCAAACCAAATATCTCTCGGGCCGGGAATTTGTCGGGGATTATCACGCCGGCGATTGCACAGAAGAAATGTTGGCAATGGCCAAGGAGAATCTGGTCCGGCATTTCTCCTTGGTTGGCCTGACCGAACGCTTTGATGAGGGCTTGGCGATTCTAAAAATCATTTTCGGCTGGCAGATCAGCAAGTACGCGAAGTTTAACGTGACTAAGACCCGGCCCAAAAAGACGAGTCTGCCGGCCAGCACAGTCGATTTGATCAATGAGCGGAACAAATATGATGTGGATCTCTACGATTTCGGCGTCCCCATTTTCAACGAGACACGGGCCCGGTACGGAGACGAGGTGCAGAAACAAATCGATCTGGTCGCTCGAGCCCGGGCGCTTGGCAAACTGGAATCGATGTACTTTTTCGGCGCGTCTGCCGCTCGGAAGGCGATTAGCCGAGTGCATTCCGCCCTCTAGCAAGCTTTCCGAGCCCGAGCTAAAGTGTGAGCCGACACCAATTTTCTTCAAATAGAGGGTCAGTGACGTGGTTGTTTCTTGATTCCGGTAATGGCTCCTCTTTATCCTCGATGTTTTCGGTGCAATTCCAACCCATGCAAGGAACCAAATCAATAGTAGTTGGGTGTGTTAACCGGAGCCCCACTGCACTGTGGAGGGGCTCGAGTCTGGACTCAAGGGCGCGAGTTGGGCGGGCGAAATCGGCGTCGTCCACGAGTGGCCCTGATTTCCAGCATAGGACGATCACGTGGCGTTAAACTGGTGGAATCGGCGTCGACGACGGGTCATGGTGATCGGCCTTGACTGCGCCGAGCCGGAGCTCGTTTTCGAGCGTTGGTTAGATCGGTTGCCCAATATTCGTTCGGTCATCCAACAGGGCGCCTACGGGCCTCTGCGTTCGTGTGATCCACCGATCACCGTGCCGGCATGGGCAGTCATGACCTCGTCTAAGAAGCCAGGCACTCTCGGTGTGTACGGTTTTCGTAACCGAGCGGATCATTCATACGACAAACACGTGATCGCCAACTCAACGGCGATCAAAGTCGATCGCGTCTGGGATATTCTTTCTCGTCAGGGCAAAAAGGTGATTCTGGTAGGTATTCCTCAGACGTTCCCTCCGATGCCCGTTAACGGAATTTTGGTCGGCGATTTCTTAACGCCCGATATTACGGCCAACTATACTTACCCGACCGAATTCAAACATGAAATAGCCAAAGTCGTTGGGGAGTATCTATTGGATGTTCGGGAGTTCCGGTCTGACAAGAAGGAAGCCATCCTCAACGAGATCTTTGAAATGACGCGGAAGCGATTCGCGTTGGCGCGTTACCTCTTAACGGAAAAAGAGTGGGACTATTTTATGATGGTCGAGATCGGCGTGGACCGGATTCAACATGCGTTTTGGGCTTACATGGATAAGACCCATCGCAATTATTGTCCGGGCAATCCTTTCGAAAACGCCATTTTTGATTACTACCAATTTGTTGATGCTCAGATCGGTGAGTTGCTGAAGCTAGCCGACAAAGATACGACCGTCTTTATCGTGTCCGACCACGGAGCTCAAAAGATGGCGGGGTCGGTCTGTGTCAATGAGTGGTTGATCCGGGAGGGGTATCTCACACTGTTTGAACGACCTTCCGTTCCGACTCCGTTTGCCAAACTCAACGTTGACTGGTCAAAAACGAAAGCGTGGGGTGACGGTGGGTATTATTCTCGGATTTCGTTGAACGTGCGGGGTCGCGAACCGAGAGGGATTGTAGAACCGCCGGAATATGAGAGTCTTCGGACCGAGCTGATTGGTAAACTCGAAGCAATCCCGGATCAGAACGGTCAGCCGATTGGAACGAAAGTCTTCCGGCCAGAAGAGCTTTATCAAGTAAGAAACGGGGTGCCGCCGGATTTGATGGTTTATTTTGGGAATCTTGCTTGGCGTTCGGCGGGGACAGTGGGGCGCGGCTCGATCTACACCTTCGAGAATGATACGGGACCGGATGACGCAAATCATGGCCAATATGGTATATTTGTTGTGAGGCCGCCTGCCGCTAGGAATGGCCTGAAGCTGCAGGACTTGGAGATCCAAGATATCGCGCCCACTATTCTGAAAATCCTGGGTGTTCCCATTCCATCCGATATGGAAGGGAAGGTTATCGGCGAGGCCTGCTAGCCTTTAGCGAACCGCTTGCGTTAGGACGACGCGGGGTGGCCCGGCAGGATCGCCCCATTTTTTGCAACCTACCAAAATTTACAGGATTGTTGCAATTAAGCAGTCGCCCAATCCGAATTTGGCTGTCAGGCTCGCAGCGCATAACCCAAGCGAACGACATGTCCAAACATCTCCGGGCGATTGTCGCCTGCCTCGTTTTTGTCTTGCTATCCGTCGGAGCTTCGCGCGCGGGCGCTCAGGGTAGCGCCGGCATTCCGATCGAACATTTTATCTATATTATTCAAGAGAATCATTCGTTCGATAACTACTTTGGCACTTACCCGAACGCGAACGGGATTCCTGCAGTCGACTTGGACGACAGCGCGAGTCTTGAAGACATCATGAATGAAACTCCTGGACGTTAACGTTTTGGTTTATGCGCACCGCGAGGATGCTCCAGGTCACAACGAATACCGAAAGTGGTTGGAACGGCTTATCACCGGAGCTGAGCCGTTCGCGATCCCGGATCTGGTGTTCAGTGGTTTTTTACGCGTTGTAACCCACCCCAGAATTTTTGATCCACCAACAGATCCGAAGTTGGCCCTCTACTTTGTCGAAGCGGTTCGCGGATCTGCAAACCATGTCCTGATTGGTCCCGGACCCACGCATTGGTCGATTTTTGCGCGGCTTATTCGAGAATCGGGGTGTCGCGGTAATCTTATTCCTGACGCATTTGTGGCTGCGATCGCAATCGAGTCCGGTTGTATATGGATTACTACAGACCGGGACTATAGTAGATTCGGGGACCTCAATTGGCGTCACCCGCTAGATAGAGCTCCATAGAGTATACGCTCCTAACTTTTTGCGATCTTTAGCGGCTATTCTAATGATGCTGAATGGCTTCCTTCAACCGGCGAGCCCAACGGAATATTGCGATTCAGAAAATACGCCCACGCCCATTGCCGAGGGTTTACGAGGAGGACCTGGCGCCGGATGAACAACGAACATCGAACGGCGGTCGGATCACATCCCTCGTAAAAGTCGAGGTCTGGCCAAACGCTCTGCTCGGTGACTCGGAATACCTCTACTTTGGCAACACCACATTCATCGATTAACGCCGGAAACCTGCCCTGCCAGAAGATACGTCCTCGTACCAAGCCGTATGTGAAGAACTGGAGGTGCGGAATAGCACCGGGTAGCCTCCGAAAGACCGAGCGCCGCCTCAGGGTTCCATAGACCGCCAGAAGTTCAGGGTGATCGCCCCGCATCAATAAAGAGGCGCCGGATCGATCACTGGCCGTTGGCTGTTACCATTGTTTAACACATTTAGACCAGGGGAAGGGCCCTGCTGCGGATCTTGCGGCTGCGGTCCGGGCGAAACCAATGTAGAGGGGGATCCGCCAGGCCCGCCGGGTTCAGGCTCAGGCTTAGGATGATGAACGGGATGGACGACGTGATGCTGCGGTTGGGGGCGAACAAAGAAATTCTTAAGCGCGTCAAGCGGACCTGCCGTGGCTTTTTGGGACACGGCGGCGGCAGAAAAGAACAGGATCGCGGTTAGGAGAATGACTTTCATTTTCGGGGCTTAGTACACATTTTTTATCACAAAGACACAAAGGACACCGAGAGAGAGTTAAAAACCAATTTTCACATTTTTATCTTAGTGACCTCTGTGTCTTTGTGGTGAAATTGTCGGTTCTCCAGGCTAGGCGGAGGGTACAACCACAACCTCGCCATTCTCGTTTGCTTCCAGGACGACCTCACGAGCCCCCTGGTCTTTAGCCTGTAACATTTGGTTGGCCAGCATTTCGTCCAGGATCCGTTCAAGCTCTCGAATTCCGAAACGGCTCACCTTTTCGTTGGCAGCCAGCGCACGCATCAGTAACTCCGGCGCAACAAAGTGAACCCGGAGACGGTATTGCTCGGCGAGCTTGGTAATCTTTAGCAAAGCAATTTCGGCGATGATCATGCCGCTCAACGGCTGGAACACATAAACCCGATCGATGCGACCCACGATTTCGGGCCGGAACACTTTTGATTCGGCCAGATAGGTCTTAATCGAGTTCACCGACATCTGTTGATATGGGATTTAAAAAACGCCCAGTTCTAACGCTTTTTTCGTCAGGTTTCTTGGCGTTGCTAGCGCAGAGCAGTGCGAATGCATCGCTGCTGTTCCAGGACCGCCACCTCGGCCCAGACGGCGAGCAGGTCGTTTACAGGTTCGAAGCCAATGCTCAATCGGCGGCTGAAATGGTCGAGCAATCTAAAGCGATAAAGACAGCGGTGACTTGGGCGACGCAATATTACGGACTGGGCAGCGTGGCCGTCGCGACGGCACAAGAAAGAATTATGCCGACGCATTTTTGGTTGGTTGCTTTGACGGTGCCCGAGCGCGGGAAGAACGAAATTTACTACGCAGTTGTTTTACCCACCGGTTCCATGGTTGAGCCGAAGGTTTCACGGCAGAATCGCACAGGCGCTGCGAATCCCATCGATGTGAACAAAGATACCGATTTGAAATCGCGCGATAAAGGGCTGGAAATTCACGGGGAGATTGTTTTCCAATACGGCTTTGGAAAAGGGTTAAGATGTTATGGACCCTTTGTCCCGAGTCCCGTTTGGGACGGTCTGGCTGCGCCTCAGCATCCGGCGCCGTAGGGGTGCCGGTGGCTTTCGATCAATCCCTATGGGGCTCGTTCGGACTTTGTCCCGGAGGGACGCTCTTTCTCCTAGGGGGAAGAGCGATTTACAACTTTTTGACAACTTTTCATTTCGAAGGGCACAAAAAAGCGGGCGTGTGTCCGGCGATCCCTTAGTGGCGTCTCACGGCTTCCTTTGGATCGAACCCACCTAGATTAATCGGGGTTTGACCTATCTCTCGCATCGGCGGAATTTGCGCCTTTTCCTTCTGGCGCTGCTCGCGCTGAAAATAGATCTCGGTCTGAATCATGCCACAGGTCTTATAGACCTTTAGGACGGCTTTGGCATAGGTTTCTCGACCTTTACGCGATATCATAGCGCTTACGCTCTGCCGTCCGATACGTCCGTGGTACAACCGGGGCTATCCCATAGCCTCTTTTACCGCTAAGCGGCCTCGGTCTTCAATCCTGTAAGCGGGACCGGCGGCGCCGGCCGGCGATGCAGTGCCATGGCCCAATTTCCTTGAGGGGACGCGGACACTTCCAGGCGCCGGCAGAACTTTGCAAGCCCGACATTCGAAAGCCCGGCTTCTTTGGCAGCATGCATCATCGGCTTAGACGTCACACTAAATGCCTTTCAACCGGGTGAAGCCAAATCTCGTCCGCGACTAGGGAATCTTCCTCTAAATATTTTCAGTTGCAGGAAGAAAATCTCGGAATTCGAAATGGCCTCGGGTTCCTAAGTGATGCACCAGCTCAGCGGCACTTCGTCGAGCTGTTTCGCCTCCAGAGTTGACTGCTGTTAGCCAGTCGACTGTGGGCCGTCTACTCGCAGCGAGCGAGGATCTACCCACCAGTGAGTTCGTTTGCGACCTCTGAGATCGTGCAGCCTTCCAGAGTGAGACTGGCAGCCTTTTTGACTGAATCTGGCTTTTAGACATGATGCGTATTTCTGGCTTCCCGCGATAAAGGTCGATCAGTCCAGTAATCCTAATCCTCTTGCCCTGAAGCGACATGACTGATGGATCGGACGCTAGCGGTGTGCCGGCCGGAACCCAACCGGTGAGGCTTTGATTCGGGTAAACGCCTCCGAAATTAATGAACGTATTACCTTTTTTACTTGTGGAGACAGCCGTTACAAGGCCTTCGACGGTGACGCTCTGACCGATATAATGCGCAGCCGAAGAGACAAAAGCGCTCGCTCGAATAAGGTCAAGATTGGATCGACAGCCGGGCGGACAGGATCGAAGTGGTAATAAAGACCGCATGACGGCTATGAAGCAGCGCCCGCGCCTCTTTCGAACTCCTTCTGGGTGATCTCCGTTGGAGGAGGAGCGGGCCTTAAGGCTTCAGCTATGGATGGGCCGTCAAGAATCAATATTCCAGTCTGCCTTCTTTAACTCAGCCGCTGTTCTTTCATGTTTGTCCGCCTCGTCTCTTTCTACCTTGACGATGTAACGACAAGGCTCCCGGTAGCCGGAGTGAATAGTTGGGGGAAGCGTCCCGCGATAGAGGAAGTAGGCAAATCTGCCCATATGATTGGGAGTAGGTTCAGGACTGTCCCAAGCATCACAGGCGTGGGCAATACTCCAAATGACGTATTGACTTGCCGCCGGGTTAGGAATTAAGCTTCCGTCCTTTCCTGACCGCGCCTATGAAACGCAAAATCATTGTCTCCCTCGTCGCGGCCCTAGCCGCGGTTTTGCCAGTCCACCAATCGCAAGCCAAAGATTGCCGTGGAGTATATGAGATCACCCAAACCGATGAAACAAGTTTCGGTAGTTATCTCGCTTGGAACGATACCAACATCCACGGGATATTGATCAGAGAAACCTGGGCGCATGTCGAGCCGGCTAAAGACAGGTTCCATTGGACCGACATCACCAATACGCTGACAAACTACGCCCAAGTCTACAGCAAGACGGTAATCATCTCGATTGATTGCGGGATTTCGTTAGCGCCGAGTTGGATCTATACCGATGGCGCGGGGTCATTCACTCTGTCGGACGGCCAAACGATCGCGCCTTGGGATGCAACAGCTCAATCGTTTCTGACAAGCTTGTTCTCGCATCTCTCAAGCAAGTTCGACCGTGATACCACGGTTGTTGCCGTAACTATGTGGTGTGGAGGAACCGCGATCGAATGCAATTTCTGCGATCCGAACCAGCCGAGTGATAAAGCTAATCTTGATAATTTGGCCGGGGGAACAGGATTAGGTGGCAATTACTGGTTAGCAGGAGCCAAAGCGATCGTGCCGATGTACAGCGGATTCTTCAACACGACAATCTACTTGGCAACCGGGAACCCATACCCGGACAGCAATTCGACCATGCAGGCGCTCGTTCATTATTTCAATGGCTACTGGGGCGGTACGAATGGGCTGGGATTGCAGAGCAACGGTCTGACAATTACTCATCCAAGCCCGACCAGTCAGACCTTTCCGCATTGCAACACGACGGCATGCGATACTTATACGGGCAAAATTGGTTTTCAATCTGCGCATGCGTATTCGAATGTTCCTGGGGATGGCACTTGTGCGCAAAAACTGACCAATGCGCAGAATCATCACGCACGCTGGGTCGAAATTTACTCCGGCGACATCAACCAAGATGTCACCTCCAACAGCGAGAACGGGATAAAGAATTTCAACACTTACGCGGCCGGTCTTCCTTAAAAGTTGCTTTGCAGTTAGAAAGAGGCGGTCGGTCAAAAGTGCTCTAAACGTGTTTTACTTGGTCTTCCTCGACCATTATAACAAATTTTGGCCGGTAGAAAGAAAAACACTTAGTCCTAAGCACTAACCGCCACCAGATTCGTTTGTGTTGCTGGTCGGATGTTCCAGTACTTCTCTCGGCTTGGTCTGGGGTCACCAGCGCTGTCCCGATGATCAGGCGGCGATCTTCTGACGCGGCTTGGAAAAGACGGACGAACAGTGAACAGTTGCTTTGCCCCCGGATGGTTCGCAGGGATGACAGACGCCTCAAAACTGCTCAGCTATCATAGTCAGTCACGTCGTGAATCTGGTCTCGCCTGGGAACCGGATTGCGTTCGTTCGAGAGAAGAAAATTATCAATAATTGCGGCTTCACGAGACTCGGCTTGCTGAACATATTCTAGAATAAACTGGATATGCCCGTCACTGAGGCATTCGGACCAACTGCTTTCAGTTTGTATCGCGTCCATTACCGCCCCTTTCAGCGCGCCTTATATTTGCGCCAGCTTTTCTTTCCCTTGACACAACCACCAGCGGTGATTACGTCGGATAACAGATCCTGGATCTGCGGATCATAGCGCACTAGCGGATCAATTGCTATTACCTTATTAGCACGTCTCATCTAGGGAATTGGCTTCAGCTTTCTGGGCTTGCGAACCGCTTTCTTTTTCGGGTTAACCTTGCGTTTTACTTTGGTTTTGCTTGTCTTCATTTATTCCTGATTTGAGTTTGTAATGCTTGAATCTGCGCCTGCAGATTCCAAAGAAAGTCCCATATCTTCTTATTTTGTTTATCCAGAGCGGCCATTAGCCTGTCCATGGTATCTTCATTTACTGCCATAATTATTCCTTAGTGATTATTCCTGTCTCCCTCGGGAGACGGAGCAGGAATAGATTAAATGAATACGAGCGTTCGCTCGTGTTTCCCTCGAGGATTACTGTCTTTCCCTTCATTATTGAATATTTATTCAAGCCCTATCCGACCCAGACTCGCTCGTGGATTTCACGCCGTCAGGCGACGCCGTTGGCTATGGGGGGGTTAACAGGTGTTCCTACCCGGGTAGAGGTAGCCCCCCCAGCCGCTCTGGTACTTGATCCGCTGACATTCATAGACATTCTTATAAGTGTAAACTACTTATTACTGTAACCAACTAGCCTTCTTATTGCTGGTTACGCTTCTATTGATAGTCTTCAATAACATTATTTAAAAATGATTGACAGATGGCCAGCTCCTTTTGCCATTAAGAGTTCCTTCGCTGCCCTGCTAGGCTTTCTTTTCGGCTGGAACAAACGTGCAATAGTTCGCCATAGATTAGTTACACTTGTGAAATTGACCATTGCGGATGGTCGCCCTGGTGTGCGGAAAGAATTTCCGGCACTCCCCGAGTTCAACTCCGTTGAACACTGGATCGTTCAGAAAGTTTTGCCCCAGTCATTATATTACTTAAAACCATCCACTAGCTTAAACTTTTCCGCTTGTAGTCAGTGAACGCCCGAGTCATGGTTTGCTCGAAACTGCTTTCGAGCACTTCCTGAATTTGAGAAACTAAATCTTCCGAACCACCGGTAATGTTTAAGGTTGGCGAACCCATAATCAGCATCACGGCAACCCCGGTTATCGACCGCAATGCTGGCTCGAATGGACAGATATTTGTCGTGGCCTTGGAAACCGGCGGCCTGCTACACTATGATTACAAACTGCACGCCCTCGATCTAGTGCGGTGTATCATTGATTTCCGAAGTGAGCTATGCTAAGTTTGGATCGTGTTAACAAGACGCTTGAAATTGCCTCCTCACGAACGGCGAGTGCTTCGAAAAATGGTTCGCTCGCGCAAGATAAAAG
>WNFI01329063.1_pt1 | contig 25496 bp, 22 predicted proteins | sample 5400471 | NCBI WGS metagenome assembly WNFI01 (sample SAMN13153348, study PRJNA577476) | soil metagenome | isolation source: 100 cm saprolite on Douglas fir-dominated hillslope | place: USA:California | collected 2013-09-17 | reverse complement strand
TCGCCCCCATCGATGCCTTCGCCTCAGCAACCGCAATGCTTGATGCACTGAACAAGCGTCAGATCTCAGCCGTTGACTTGCTGGATCTGCATCTACGCCGCATCGAGCGGTACAATCCAGCACTCAACGCCATAGTTACCTTCGATTTAGAACACGCGCACCAGGTAGCTATCGCTGCCGACGAGGCGCGGGCGCAGGGTGAGAATGGTGCGTTATTGGGATTGCCGGTGACGATTAAGGATACGATTGATGTCAAGGGATTACCTGGTACAGCGGGCGTCGAGAGGTATAAGGACAGGCGCCCGAAGAAAGATGCTCCCCTGGTTGAGCGTGTACGAGCGGCAGGTGCCGTTATCATTGGCAAGACGAATGTGCCACCCTATGCCGGGGATTGGCAATCGGTTAACCATGTTTTCGGTCGCACGAATAACCCGTGGGATCTCTCACGCACACCGGGTGGCAGTACGGGCGGTGGAGCTGCTGCATTGTCGGCTGGTCTCAGTCCGCTTGAATTTGGCAGCGACATCGGTGGCTCCATTCGCATACCAGCAGCATTCTGTGGCATCTATGGACATAAACCAAGCGAAACAGCGGTGCCCCAAAGCGGGCACTTTCCAGGCACGTCCTTACCGAACGCCGCAACGGTATTGAGCGTTCTAGGACCGCTGGCACGTGACGCAAGCGACCTCGAACTGGCGCTAGACGTTATCGCCGGGCCAGATGCCGGTGAAGATACCGCCTGGCTTCTCCAGCTACCCCCTGCTCGTCACGAACGGCTTTCCGATTTTCGTGTAGCTGTATTGCCCTCACTCACATGGTTGCCAGTAGATGCCGAAATACTGGCGGCTCAGGAGGAATGCGTCAGCGCATTGAGGCATGCCGGATGCCGTGTAGAGACTGCAGCGCCCGAGGGTTTCGGCGATTTCAGTGACTGGTATGAACTGTACCTCAGACTCCTGTTTGTAATGATGTACATTGGCGAAACGACAAAAAAGCGCCTCCAGAATGCCGAACTGATGCGCGTCTTCGGTGATCGATTTCTAAATGCCAGCGCCAGTGGCATTATGGCCAGCGCATCAGACTATGTCCTCTGGCATAACCAGCGTGAAATATATCGTGCAATGTGGCGAACCTTCTTTCGCGAGTGGGATGTAGTGCTAACACCTACAAACATTGTTCCAGCTTTTCCGCACAATGATACCCCATTTCAAGAGCGCACATTCACTATCAATGACATTACCGTCCCCTACGCGCGGCAAAGCGCCTATGCGGGGATAGCTACATTGGGCGGACAACCCGCAACGGCATTCCCGTTTGCGCTGACACGCGCAGGCTTGCCTATTGGCTTACAGGCGATCGGTCCTTATCTGGAAGATCGCACGCCAATTCGCTTTGCAGCACTTGTTGCGCGTGAATGTGGCAAAATCCTCCGTCCTCGGGGTTATGATTAGAAATTCATTCTCCTCTACATCGTTGACGTAAGCACTCACAACTGGTATTATCAAGAATAGAAAAGACGTTGATGCGTTATTCCTGCGGCGGAGTTAAGATTTGCAAGAATCATCAACTTGGCGTGAACTGCTTGGCAAAGTTATTCAGGACCCACAAGAGAGACAACAAATCGCTGTCGAGTTGGGTATTAACACCGCTACTTTGATACGCTGGACGCATAACGAGTCCAACCCACGTCCGCAGAACCTCCATCAATTACTCAATGCCATACCTAACCAGTACCGCGCCTTGTTCTTGGAATTGGTTGAGGAAGAATTCAAAGATTTCTCTGCTGGACGAAAAGATTATCTTGTAACGAGCGAATCGCTAAGCATCCCTTCTGAGTTCTATACCCGTGTCTTTCATACTTATGGAACCCTCCCCAAAGCACTCCGCTTCTCGTCGCTGTGCGATCTCATTTTGCAACAGGCGCTTGAGCAACTCGACCCACAACGTTTGGGGATGGCGATCATCGTGGTGCGATTACTACCCCCATCACAGGGGAACAAAATTCGCAGCCTACGTGAGAGCATGGGGCGGGGAACCTCCCCATGGGAGAGCAATTTGGAACAGTATGCTATCTTGCTGGGGGCAGAGTCATTGGCTGGATATGCTGTCATGTTCTATCACCTGATTGTGAACCAGAATCTCAGAGAGGAGCAAAGTCGATTCCCTGGCTATCGCGGATTAGGGGAAGAGAGTGCAGTTGCTTGTCCAATCATACTAGAAGGCAATATTGCTGGGAGTCTACTCGTCTCTAGCACCCAGCCTAACTACTTTCTACCGCCTCGCCTCGCACTCATCGAGAGGTACACAGAATTGATCGCGTTGGCATTTGAGCCCGAGGAATTCTATGAGCCAGAGCGCATTGAACTCGGTATCGTGCCTCCGCAACATTTACAACAACCGTATTTGTCCAGGTTTCAGCATCGCTTCCTTGAAACCATGAGGCAGGCGGCAGGAAACCAGCATCCAATCAGTACCAACCAGGCAGAGCAGATGGTCTGGCAACAACTAGAAGAGGAGTTGTTACAAGTGGCAGCCCAGCTAGAGCGATAGGGATGTACGACTATACAAGGAAGACAAGGAGCTATACGATGACAGCAGCATCTGACTCAACCCAAGGCGACAATAGCTATTTCAATGACCCCGAGAGTGGAGCGGAAATGGCTCGCTTGACGGACCAAGATCGCCTGCTCACCAAGGGCATGGGTGGCTTGTTCCCAGAGCAATCCGATCTTTCCCCCATTCATCGCATCCTGGATATCGGTTGTGGACCTGGTGGCTGGGCGCTCGATGTGGCCTATGCGTATCCTGAGAAGGTAGTGGTGGGGTTCGACATCAGTGAACAAATGATTGATTATGCACGTGCTCGAGCGCGCGTGCAGGGATTGTACAATGCCAGTTTTCGTGTGATGGACGCTACCAAGCCGCTTGATTTTCCTGATGAGCACTTTGATCTGATCAATGCTCGAACCATCGGCTTTTTTCCCACCACAGTTTGGCCAAATCTCATGTACGCATGCAGGCGTATCTTACGGTCTGGAGGGATCATCCGCCTCACTGAAAGTGAATGGGGCTTCACCAACGGTCCCGCAACCGAGAAACTGCAAGGAATGTTCTATCAAGCATTGAAAGCAGGCGGACGAAGCTTTACTTTTGATGGGCGTCGTCATGGTATTACGACCATGTTAGCAGGGTTTTTGCGAGATGCCGGCTTTATCGACATCCAGCAAAAGGCTCATGTGATCGATTTTTCTACCGGAACAGAAGCCCATGCAGGTTTCTACAAAGATTGGAAAGTTGTCTACAAACTGTCACAGCCTTTCTTTATCAACATGGGTGTCACCACGCAAGAGGAGGTGGAGCAGGCCTATGAGCAGATGCTGGTCGAGATGATGCAGGATGATTTCCGCGGAATTATGTACTTGCTCACCGCATGGGGGACGAAGCCGTAGCGAGTTTGATGATGAAAAAGGCCCTTCCCTCGAAAGGGGGAAGGGCCTTTTTCACTTCAATTCCCCAAATGGGGCATGACAAGGTTTTCGCCCAAGGGTACACTGATTGGCATGAATTGAGCATGAATCAGTTGTGACAAGAAAGGAACCTTCGATACTATGTCAAAAGTACTTTTTTTCAGTCTCCCCTTGCAGGGTCATACCAATCCCTCACTGCCGCTGGTGAAAGAACTGGTCCGGCGAGGCGAGGAGGTGACGTACTATTCTCTTGAGCCACTGCGCTCAGCGATTGAGCAGACAGGCGCGACGTTTCGTAGCTATGGAGCGAGTTATGAGGCCCTCCGCCGCCTGACAACGCCTTCGACGGCATGAGCCGCGTCATTATTCACCGAAGCCCAAAGATTCTGGCACAACTTCTGCCAGAAGTCAGAGACTTCCAGCCAGACTATATCCTCCACGATGCCCTGGCCTTGTGGGGGAAGCAATTTGGACAGATTCTAGGGGCTCCGGCAGTCTGTTCAACGACCACTTTTGTCCTGGGAACACGTATGTGGCTCAGCGCGCCCTCGATGCTCCCCGAATTGCTCAAGGAGCGGTGGAGCGCGCGAAAACAGGTGTCCCTCGCCCGGAACGTTGCCCAGCAACTGCAGGAGACGTACCACGTCAAGAAGTCCAGCATCTACGAGGTGAACGTGAATTTTGGCGATTTGACCCTGGTATACACTTCAAAATTCTTTCACCCGTTCTCCAACACCTTCGACAGTAGCGTCAAATTTGTCGGGCCATCGATCCTTCCGCGCCCTGAGGCACCAGACTTTCCGTTTGATCAGTTGACGGGGAGTCCACTCATCTATGTCTCCCTGGGAACACTTTTCACCAATCACCTGGCATTCTTTCGCGCGTGCGTGGAAGCATTTGCTGAAAGCAGGTACCAGGTGGTGATGTCGATCGGAAACAATGTCTCTCTCGATGACCTGGGGCCTATCCCCGCCAACTTCATCGCGCGAAAATTCGTCCCCCAGTTGGAGATCCTCCAGCGGGCCAGCCTCTTCATCACGCATGGCGGCATGAACAGCGCGAGCGAGGCCATATATTACGGCGTCCCGCTGCTGGTCATTCCACAGGCACAGGATCAATTCTATGTCGCCAAACGTGTAACAAAATTGAAAGCGGGGAAGATGCTGTCGAGCCATGACTTCTCCGCCGCCCATGGCTATAGTAGATGGTGTGGACGATCATGTGACGACTATGGCAAGGTCGATGCGCCTCTCAATGAGTTCACCCGGCGCTTCTCTAGTATAAGGAAAGAAGAAATGGCAACCTTCTTGAAATCCCCCTTATGACGAGGGCGTGATCCGATTGACTTATCAGAAGAGGGGAAAAACACATGAAGAAATTGTATAGTCTACAAACCAGGAGACCAGCAGAGGTCCCAGTTCAAGGAAATGGCGAAAGCAGGGAAAGTCAGCGATGGATGCCCGCATCCACATTTTGAATAGCATCTGTCTACGACCTACTCCTGGCATACAACCAAAGAGCCAAAGCAGCCTCAGGATCAAAACGAAAATCTATTCGCGTCGCTTCCAGTGCCTCATCCAACATAAACGTCTGAACCCGTATCTCATCCTCAGCATCCATCTCCAACGGGTCCCATTCTAAATCATACGCCACCAGCAGATGAACCTTATAAGCAGCATAACCAGGGTGACTGTAGAAGTCCAGAAGCCTCTCTAGTCTGCCTGGACGATAACCAATCTCCTTACGCAACTCCTTCTTTGCCTGCTGCAATATTCCCTCAAGCGTTGGATCATCTACCATTCCCCCAGGTAACGTAAGTTGCCAACTCCCTGCACCCAGTTCGTATTTCTCAAGGAGCAGAACATTTTGCTTTTGACCTATTGGAAGCACGAGCGCACTTTCAGGGCGTTCAACAAATTCCCGCACAATCTCATCGCGATTTGGCAATTGCCATATATATTGATTTACAGTTAACTCTGGCCCTTGATACACTGTCTGTTTTGTAACAGCCGACTCTCGTTCAGGAAAACCATAGGTCATTCCAGAATCAGCTTGCAACGAACCGTACTGCTTTGGCAGCTAAATAAGCATCTTCCGTGCAATTATGAAATGCAAGCTGATATACTTGCTGGCTCCTACCGAGCATTTGATTATACTCACTTCGAGCTTCAGCAAAATCAAATAGCTCTTCATACCGGGCACAAGGTATAACCGCTTCTACGGGAATACCCAATTCAAAAGCCAGGTTGACAAAAAGCTGGTCAGCGCCTAATGCTAACGCGGAATAGACTACTATATCCTGTTCTTGTTCATGCGCTCGCTGCTGAAACCTGGCAAGAATCTCACGTAGCTGCTGAGAAACAAACCCGATAGTGGTCTCATCGCCAATTTGTTGATGACCACTGATGCCGATACGAAGTGTTGGTCCAGCCATGGTAAATTGCCATTCCTTTTTCATTAATCTGCACTCATTATAGTATACGCTAACAATGCTCTCCCTGCGTTGCTGAACCAACCATTGCATGAGGTGCCCGATGCGAGGAGATTTCCCCTACATCCTCATTATCCTCCTCTTAAAATCAAAGCAAATCTTACCGTCTAAAAAACATTCATACTAAAGCCGCTCTGAATATGCCTTGTGATTGCCGACACATTGCCGGGAAAAGGACCTTTTTTTCTCTTGACTCTCAGGCAAGACGCGAATTCCAATGTCACGGTAATCGTAGGAAGTAAAGATGGTACTGAGGCACAGCTCCTTGGTCAGATGTACGCGTTGATTCTAGAGCATCAAGGCTATCACGTCATTGAAAAACTGAAGCTGGGAGGTAACGAGATTACGTTCAATGCTCTGAGCGGCGGAGCTATCGATCTCTATCCAGAGTTCACTGCTACTGGTCTGGCCAAACTTGGTTTACACACAGTGCACGATGTGCAGAAAGATTACCAGACCGTCAAAGACGGCTTTGAGAAACAGTACAAGATCACATGGCTGGAGTTATCGCCGCTGAACGATACGTATGGCATCTGCACAACAAAAGCGAATGCCGCCAAGTATAATGTGACGAAAATATCAAATCTCGCGCCTATCGCCTCAAAACTCGTTCTCTCTACTCCCCCCGATGGACAGAGCGATCCCAGTGTTCTACCAGCCGTGAAACCCGCGTATGACTTCAGCTTCAAACAGGTGAACGTGCTTGATGAAGCGATTACGTACGAGGCGGTATTGCAAGGAAAAGCGGATTTCAACATCTGCTATACGACGAGCGCATTGATCACAAAGAACAATTTTATTCTTCTCAAGGATGATAAGAATCTGTTCCCGATCTATCAGCCAGCTCCTATTGTGCGTGATGATACGCTGCAGAAGGCTCCTGGTATCGCTCCGGCCCTCGATAAACTGGCACCTTATCTGACGTCAAGTCTCAGTAGCCAGTTACAGTTGCAGGTCCTCAACGGGAAGACTGTTCGCGAGGTAGCTGTACAGTATTTGCAGCAGCAACATCTGATCTAAGGTACGCGTGCTATCCATACATTTATACGCAGCCATATCCCGGCTGTTTCCCACGGGATGCGCAGCGAGATGCGAGTAAACTAGCTAGCTAGCAGTTTTTTCTTACGAGTAGTTTGGACATACGAAATCATTTACACTAATCACCCCTATCCTTTGCCGGTTTCAACAACACATTCCTTACACTGCTCACTTCCTGCTATGAGTAACTCATCTATATGTTAAAATAATCTCATCTATAAACTTTAAATGTTACATAATTTTAACTGAATTTGTAAATTCATAATCGTTTCTTTACCAATTCACAACCTTCTCGTAACCGCCGCATTGTTAAATAGAAAAGGCTTAACTCACATTTCACTATCAATCGGAACTTTCCTTATTTGACATCAGAATTGGAGAAAAGCCAGGTTCTTCGTTAGCATTGTAAATCGCACGTTCGGGCCTAACTATCCTATGTGGGGGAGTCCCATAGAGCATGTGCTCCAGGTGGACTCAGCCACAATCAGGCGAAGATTATGGAACAGAACGCGCAACATTCAGAGGAGGAAATAATCATGGAACAAAATGCACAACCATCGAAAGCTTCTAGCAGCCGCCGTTCCTTTTTGCGCAAGGGACTGGCGGTAGGAGGAGCAGGAGCCATCGGCACCGGGCTATTGACCAATGGGTTATCGTTACCAGCCTTCGCCGAAGCAGGAAGTGACAGTCTCTCAAAGGGAGACGTAGCAATTCTCAGATTCCTGGCTGCGGTCGAAATCATCGAAACCGATCTATGGCAACAATATAACGAACTCGGAGGCATCCAGGACCACGAAGTAATCGACGGCGAAGTAGTCTCGGGGGGGAGCGGGAATGCAGCCTACACCGCTGCCCTTCTAGTGCTGGATAGTGATATGTCCCAGTACATCCACGACAATACCGAGGATGAGATCAGCCACTTCATGTTCCTCAACGAGTTCCTGGAATCGAAAGGTGCAGATCCCGTCAATCTGGATAAGTTTCGCACGTTGAAGGGCAGTCAAGCGAGAGGCGCAGACAAGGACAAGCTACGGCTCACCAATCTCATGCAGCTCACGGTGGACACCAGTTGGTGGACGCGCTACCGCAGCCGTACGGAGAACCCCGATTTCGGGGACACGTTCCGTCAAGCAATCCCGGGTTTGAGTAAAGGGCAGCATCCGGCGATTCCCAGGCACGATGAGGATACGGAGGGCTTTGAACCGGCGACTAAGAAGACTCCCCCACACATCCCTGATCACATTCAAGCGATCGCCAACACAGCGGGATTCCATTTTGGGTTTATCGAGCAAGGTGGCACCAGCCTCTACCCAACGCTGGCTCAGGGAGTCACCAATCTGGAAGTGTTGCGCATCTTGCTCAGTATTGGCCCAACCGAGACAATGCACTTTCAGGTATGGCACGACAAGGCGGGCAATGCGCCTCCTCTGACTGACCGTATTACTGGGTTAGTCTTTCCAGACCTCAACGCCCCTCCTTTTGACACGCAGAACTTCCAGACCAACCTGATCATGCCCGAGCCAACCATATTTCTCGACCGAAAGTTCCCGGCCGTTTCAATCATTCGCCCTACCCAGATAGCGGGGAGTGGGGGTGCAGTGGCCACCATCGAGGCTTTTACAGACGATGGGCTTTTCATCGGCCAATCGAAGGAGTTCTTGGCAGTCGTACGCGACCTGGCAGAGCAAGCAGATGAAGTCCGACGCGGGTAATACCGCGACGAGAGATTCAGCCGTTAGCGCACGGGCGAACGATGATGCTGGAGCAGACCATGGACTGCGCTCTGAATGATCCAACGCCAAAAGCGTGAGCGGGCAGGCAGGTTCGGGCAGGGGGATTCCGCAGCCCTGCCCGAACCTGCCTGCCCGCTCAACCAAGAACTCTCTTCTTTTGGGTGGGCCGATTGTGACTCTGACGGATCAGGGTATCTCTGTTTGCGAATCTCCTGGGTGAGTCGATTTAGTATGTCGTTAAACGACAATCGGTATGGTGTCCAAACCCCAGGAAGCCTTGCTCAGCATATGCGTGGTAAGGGATCCCCAACTAACATATCCAATACCCGCATGCCGCCAATATCAGTACGCAAGAAGACCATCCCGGCAGGCTCTGCTTGAACCGCGCCTATGATCACAGCCTCGCGTCCTAGAGGGTGGGCACGCATGGCTGCGAGTGCAGCATCCGCCATCTCTGGTGCGACGATTGCCAGTAACTTGCCCTCGTTGGCAATTGTCAGCGGGTCCAGGCCCAGCAATTCGCATGCCCCCCGTACGCCGGGATGCACGGGGATGGTGTGCTCATCGAGCGCGACGGAAACCTCCGAGCCCAGGGCCATCTCGTTCAACGCGGTTGCAACACCTCCCCGTGTGGGGTCCTTCATACAATGTACACCTTCCCCTGCTACTGCCAAGAGTGCAGCTACCAGGGAATGGAGTGGCGCAGTGTCGCTCTGTACATCGGTTTCTATGTCCAGCTCTTCGCGAACAAGCATGATCGCGATGCCGTGATCTCCGATGGGGCCGCTCAGCAAAACTTTGTCTCCTGGCTGCAATTGTGTCTGTCCAAGTGGCCAGGTAGTACGTATGAGACCTAAACCAGCCGTGTTAATGAACAACCCATCTGCCTTGCCGCGTTGGACGACCTTGGTATCACCAGTAACGATAGCGACACCGGCCTCAGTAGCCGCTTTCGCCATAGATGCGACGATACGGCGCAAGTCAGCGATTGGGAAGCCCTCCTCGAGGATAAAGCCTGCCGAGAGATAGAGGGGCTCCGCGCCCGCCATCGCCAGGTCGTTGATGGTACCGTGGACGGCCAATTTCCCAATATCTCCGCCCGGGAAGAAAAGCGGGCTGACTACGTAGGTGTCGGTCGTGAAGGCCAGGCGCTGGCCTGTCCCGTTGACCGCAAAGGTCGCCGCATCGTCCATAGCGTCAAGCAACGGATTCGAGAAAGCCGGAGCAAAAACACCCTCAATCAGGTTGTGGGTAGCCTTGCCACCACTGCCATGGCTCAGTGTAATCTTCTCATCGCGCAAATAGAACTTATGACGGCGAGCCTGCCTTGTGCGCTCGATCTTTTGCAATACGCTTTCAACGCGTGTTGTATCATGAGAAGTAGATGCATCCATGGACACCTCCTTGCACACGTCCTGAGCGAAGCTAGACGCGCTAGCGTCGTTGGATATGTATCTCTAAAATCCTTCCTCCTACGGGCTATATGGCTTTGACGCTTTCATTTGGAAGAATATTCAGTCGATTGCGCTCGGCAGCCATTGAATAGCGTCCGAAACTATAGTAGGCAGCGCAAGCTCCCTCCGGCGATACCATGCAGGTACCGATGGGAGTCTCGGGCGTGCAGGCGGTACCAAAGACCTTGCACTCCCAGGGCTTGATAACACCCTTGAGTACCTCACCACACTGGCAGGCCTTAGGGTCAGCCACACGCAGCCCGGGTACCTCAAAGCGCAACTCGGCGTCCCAGTCGGCGAACTCTGAACGCAGCTTCAAGGCGCTATGCGTGATGAAGCCGAGGCCACGCCACTCGAAGAAAGGCCGCAGTTCCATAGTGCGCGCCATCGACTCAAGGGCTTTGACATTCCCCTCCGGACGCACAACGCGGGTGTACTGGTTCTCGACCTCCGCTCGACCCTCGCTGATCTGCTTCACGATCATATAAATAGACTGGATAATATCGAGCGGCTCGAAGCCGGCAATCACCACGGGCTTGTGGTGTTCGCGAGCAACGAAGTTGTAGGGCCGCATCCCGATGACCATGCTGACATGGCCCGGGCCAATGAAACCATCCAGGCGCAGATCGGGTGAGTCCAGAATAGCTTTCATCGCAGGAATAATGGTCACATGGTTGCAGAAGACCGAGAAATTCGTAACACCTTCAGCCTTTGCCCTCAGGAGCGTGACGGCTGTCGAGGGCGCGGTCGTCTCAAAGCCGATAGCGAAGAAGACGACCTGGCGGTCGGGATGCTGGCGAGCAAGTTTGAAGGCATCCAGCGGTGAGTAGACGAAGCGTACATCGGCACCCTCTGCTTTAGCATCCAGGAGACTCCCTTTCGAACCTGGTACACGCATCATATCACCGAAGGTGGTGAATATCACTCCATCCATGCGGGCGATGGCAATGGCATCGTCGATGCGGCCCATTGGCAGGACACAGACAGGGCAACCCGGTCCATGGATGAGGTCAATGTTTCGCGGCAGTACATCCTCAACCCCATGCTTGTATATAGTATGGGTATGACCGCCGCAGACCTCCATCAGCTTGAGAGGTTGGTTTGCACTCAGTTTCGCAATCTCTTTAGAAATGCGCTTCGCCAGGTCGGGATCACGATATTCATCAACATATTTCATCTGGGTTCTCCTTCTTGAGAATTGCATGGATGACTTCGAGAAGCGCGTGATAAACCGTGGCCTGCGCCTCCTGGATGCGCGGGATATGATCACTGGGTGAATTGATGCAGAAATCCAGGGCTTTGGAATGCATCATCTTTCCGCCATCGTAACCAGCCAGTCCAACAGTCAGTAGCTCCTGCTTCTTTGCCTGCTCAAGGGCCACCAGTACATTGGTCGAATTGCCACTTGTCGAGATGCCCAGGGCGATATCACCTGGTCGTCCAAAAGCAATGACCTGGCGAGCATACACATTGTCAAATCCGACGTCATTGGCGACTGCCGTTACCACTGCAATATCATTGGTCAGCGCAATTGCTGGCAGAGGTAGCCAGCCGGAAAATGGAGGGTTGAGTAATTCTGCTACCAGGTCTTGCGCATCGGTGGTGCTGCCGCCATTGCCGAAAGCCAGCAGGGTAGCCCCGATCGCGAAGGCTCGCGCCATCGCCCGACCTGCCGCAATCACCTGGTCGACGCCACGGGCCAGCGCAGAACGCAGGACCAGCCGACCAATACGTCCAAATCCATTGATGCCAATCTTCATACCACTGCTCCTTTCGAAGGCGTACTCAGTAAGGCCAGCGCTCGCGTGACCACGTTCTCAACGGTAAAGCCGTAGTGCCGCAAAATCTCACTCCCGGGAGCCGAAGCAACAAAACGTTTGATGCCCAGCATCGCGCCTCGCTCTCCGGTATAACGGAGCCAGCTCAGGTCGCCATCGCTGACCAGCCCGTAGGTGTAGTGGTCAACGAGCGGGTAACCGGGCCGATTAAAGTGCGCGGCCAGGAAGCGCTCAGCAATCGCCAGGCCCACGCCATTGGCAAAGCCCTGCCCGAGCGGCCCGGTGGTCGTCTCCACTCCTGGCGTCACTCCCCGTTCCGGGTGGCCTGGAGCATGGCTGCCCCACTGTCGGAAGCGTGTGAGTTCGTCCAGGGAGAGCTCGTAACCGGTGAGGTACAGCAAGCCGTAGAGCAGCATCGAGCCATGCCCAGCCGAGAGGACGAAACGGTCGCGATTGGACCATGACGGATTGGCCGGGTTGTGTCGCAGATAACGCGTCCAGAGCACATATGCCATGGGTGCCGCACCCAGCGGCAGGCCCGGATGGCCAGAGTTCGCCTGTTGTACGGCGTCCATGGCCAGGATGCGCAGTGCGTTGATGCATAGCTGGTCAAGAACCTGCTCTGAATCGTCGGTGGTCTGGGGTAGAGGGACTGCCTCTGGATGATTCATTACGCTTCGACCTCCTCGCGTTGCTTTGCGCGGAGCAAGTGATACACCAGGAGCAGCTGGGTCAATGCGAGTGGGTGGCTCCGCTCGGATCGGGAGTCGGAATACTGACCAAGGTCTGTCAGCGAGGCGGCTCCGCACTCGTCCAGGTGATCGAGAATACAGCGCTCGAGCGCAGCGGCTGGTTCGTCAGGGATAGCGCCGTCGATTTCCAGGTATTCAACGGCCCGTCCACCCTCGCGGCCCAAGGTCGCACGCACACAGCCCGACCGATCTTCGGCGATAACCTCGCTCAGATCCGGATGAGGCAGTGTGCCATAGAGGGTCAGGCGCACATTGAGATGCGCGTCATCGCCCTGCTCAGACCGGGACGCTGTACCAGGATAGAAGGACACCACGACGTCAGCGTGATGCTGCTGTGGCCGGATATAGGCCGCCGAATCCGGCTCGCGGATGTCCAGTTCGCGCAGTACCTCTGTTTCTGTATACCCGCGCTGCATGGTATCGCGCCGGATCTTCCAGCGCCGCCTCAACTCCTCGGGTGGATTGAGAAAGACGCGCACACTGTAGGCGTTGCGCATCTCCTGCCGGTACATACCGAGCAACCCCTCAACGATCAGGAAGGACTGGGGGATGATGTACTGTGGTGGTCCAAAGTCGCCCCGTTTATGGTCGTAGTGCGGCTTGAGGATGGGCTCGCCGGCACGCAGCAGTTGCAGATGCTGCGCCATCACATCGAGGTAATTGCACGCAGGGTTCAGGGGTGTGATGCCCAACTCCTTGCGCTGCAGCCGGTTATAGCGATGGTAGTCGTCCGTGCAGAGCACCGACACATCCCCAGGGCCCAAAATCTGGGCGATGCCTCGACTGAGTGTCGTCTTGCCAGCGGCGCTGTCTCCCACAATCCCCAGGATGATAGGGCGTATGCTCGTTCCAAATGGTACAGCCATAGCGTTCTCCAACCTCCGTGTGTCCCTGGTCGGTCACCTGGTGTGATGGTTTCTCTTATCTTGGTCTATGGACCCGCCTTGCCAGGTGCTTATGTGAGCGCGTGGCGGGCGTTTCCGGGGTCAAATATGGTTTGGGGTGGAGCATATCCCCACGCTCCATTACAGGTCATCTTGTCTGGGCGGTGCCCATGTATGATAGAATGATACGTAGAATAATCTATAAGAACAAGGCACAATTTGCTATACCTTGCATAGATTGGAGCCTATATATGAGGTTACCGCGTCTCGACAGTCTCACCATCCGCCAACTGCAGGTCTTCTGTACAGTCGCACGCCTCCTGAGCTATACACGAGCCGCCGAGGAACTGGGCTGCCAGCAGCCCACTGTCTCAGCACTGGTGGCGGAGCTGGAACGAGCAGCACAGTTGATCCTGCTGGAGAAGCGGGGCAAGTACCTCGCGCTGACGGATGAAGGGCGCGAGCTGTACGCTCATGCACAGCAAGTGGTCGCGGCAGCGGACGAAGCATGGTGGGCCATGGCAGAGCGACGTGGGAGTATGACGACGGTGAGCAGGCCGCTGCGGGTCGCCGCCGATACGACAGTGGGGACCTACGTCCTGCCCCGTCTTTTGGGTGCTTTTCACCGGCGGCATCCCAATGTATCGCTCCATCTGTGTATTGCCAACCGCGCTGCCGTTCGTGCCAGCCTCCTAGCAGGGGAGGTCGACCTGGTCATCGCTGGGCGACCTCCAGAGGTCGAGGGACTGGTGGCTGAGCCCTTCCTGGCGAACCCGTTAGTGGCGGTTGCCTCCCCTGAGCATGTCCTGGTCGGGCAGAGCCAGGTATCGCTGGCTCGCCTGGCCGAGGAAGTGTTCCTGCTGCGCGAGGAGGGATCAGGAACGCGGGCCGCGGTGGAAGAAGTGTTTGAGGTTGCCGGGATATCACTCAAAGTTGGCATGGTGCTTGGGCATAGGAAGCTAGTGGGACTCAGTCCTGCTTTGCAGGAGGAGCTGCCGGAGTGCGTTCGCCGCCAGCGACAGCCTTCTGTCCCTGACATGCACTATATTCCACTGCCGTTGCAGCGGAAAGCCTTGCACACCCAGCACGACCAGATCGCCGCTGGCGAGTTCGAGCGCAACGGACTCGCGGGGGAGTACAGCAATCCCTAACTCGGCGGCTACCCCCTCTTTGGTCGCTTCGATGTTGCCTAATTCCAGGCTGGCCGGGATAGGCACCCCTGCCTGAGCAAAATGCAACTCGGTAGCCAGCCTGGTGACGGACTCTGGCTCGCGCATCAGCAGCGTCTCCTCTTGCAGATCATGAAGCGAGATGGCGGAGCATCCCGCCAGCCGGTGAAACGGCGAGGCCACCATCAACAGTTCGTAAGGTCTCAACAATTCGACGACGAAGCGCTCCCGCCGCTCGATGAAACTCATCACTCCCAGGTCTATCTTATGGGTGAGTAGGTCCTCTTCAATAGAGCGACGGTGTGCCACCATGAGCGTGATGTGGACCCCTGGGTAGCGTGCGTGGAAAGCACCGAGCAATGGAGGAACGACGTAGGTCCCCGCACTGATGCTTGCACCTATCACCACGCTCCCGCGCCTAAGCGTGTGAATCTCATGCACGACAGGAGTCGTTTCAGCGAGGAGTGTGAGGAACCGTTCAGCATGGCTTAGGAACTCCTGGCCCGCAGGAGTCAGCACAATCCCTCTACCCCTGCGAGCGAAGAGGCGCAGACCCAGCAGCTGCTCGAGCGTCTTGACCTGTTGTGCGACGGCGGGCTGAGAGAGATAGAGGGTCTCGGCGGCTCTCGTATAGCTGAGGTGCTGCGCCACGGTGCGAAATACCGTGAGCTGATGCACCGTGAAATCAGGCGGCCCATTTCCTGGAGCAGGGGGAATCCAGTTCCGTTCAGACATGCAAACCCTCCCATGGTGTGCTTGTTGCGTTCAACCACCAGTCTGCTTCGCTCTCCTCGCGAAAAGTAGCGAGGTTTGTTCCAGCACTAACAGGTCCGTGTGTTTTTCCCTTCTCACCACCACAGGAACACTCCTGCTCGCGCTCCTCTGCATGCAGATGTGCAGGTCATCCTGCAGTCCGACCTGGATCACTTCCTGCGCTGCTTCCCAGTGTTCGAAGCCACCGAGCGGCTCATACGCCCGATACAGCGTGAGGGCTGCGCGTGCCGCCACTGATTTTGCGCGCAATGACGAGCGGGCGTACACTGCGTTCCGCTGTTGTACTCAGCATTATGCCACCGCTTTCTTGCTCTTCCCCGCCTTCACGGAACGTTCATGCCGCAATCGTGGGTCGGCGATCTCATCGATGCCGAAGTTGATGAGTGACAGGCCAGCACCAAGAATGGCGATACATGCACCGGGTGGGATAAACCACCACCAGAGTCCTCCACCTAAGGCGCCGGCTTGCTGCGCCCAGTACAGAATGCTGCCCCAACTGGGGATAGACCCGTCGCCCAGGCCGAGAAATTCCAGCGCCGCCCAGGTGAGTACGACATAAATGGTGGTGCTCACAAAGCCCGCTACCACCAGCCCGATCTCATTGGGAAAAATCTCAAAGAAGATGATGCGCCAGGCGTGCTCTCCGCTCGCACGCGCCGCCGTAACAAACTCGCGGCTCCGCATGGACAGTGTTTGCGAACGCAGCACACGCGCTTGCCAGGCCCAGTTCGTAAACACAATCACCAGAGAGATCGTCAATGGGCCGCGTGGGAAGTAGGCCGCGAGCACAATCGCTAAAGGGAGCGCGGGAAGCACCAGTGAGACATTGGTCAGTAAAGTCAACAGATCCTCTTTCCAGCCCCCAAAGTAGCCACTAACCAGTCCAACCACAACTGAGAGCAGCGTCACCAGCAGCCCGGTACCCAGGCCCCAGAAGACACTGGTCCGCGTGCCATAGATCAACTGGCTGAAGATATCCTCCCCAACGACCGTTGTGCCTAGCAAATGTGACGGGGAAGGAGGGGCGATGAACAGGTGTGATGTCGCATTGGGGTCAATCGTCATGAAAAATGGTCCAAAGAGGCCAACCACGATGAAGAAGCCAACGATTGCGCTGCCAACCGCCACCTTGCGGCTTGTCGTCATTGTTCGCCAGATTACCAGCAGCACACTTAGAAGGCGAGCAAGCAGTGCATCGCCAGGTAGGAGAGCAAGCGGAGCAGTTCTCGCAGGGTGAGGTACTTCCTGGGTTTTCATCCTACGGACTCCTTTCCACACGCACACGAGGATCGAGGAAAGCATACAGCATATCGGCCAGGAAGTTAGCTCCCAGCACAGCCAGAGTAATAATCAGGAAGATGCTTTGTACCATCGCATAATCTTGCTCGTTCACAGCCTGGAGTAGCGCATATCCGATACCAGGATACGAGAACACCATTTCGGTGAGTAGTTGACCGCCAACAATCGCGCCGATTGCGATAGCGAAACCAGTAATATTGGGTAAGACCGCATTACGGGCCGCATACCAGAACATCACACGGCCCTCGCTCAAACCTTTCGCCTTCGCCATCAACACATAATCTTCCGAAAGTGTCGTAATCATCGAGTTGCGCATCGTCAGCATCCAGCCTGCCAGCGAAGAGATTACTAGCGTCAAAGCAGGCAGAAAGGCATGTTGTATGACACTACCGATAAAATCAAGCGACCAACCTGGATCGATATTCGCCGAATCATAGCCGCCAGAGAGGGGGAACCAGTTGAGCAAATACGAGAAGAGAAAGAGAGAAAGCAATGCCAGCCAAAAGTAAGGAATAGCAGACAGGAAATTCATGGCGGGCGAGAGAACAGTATCAAGTGCAGAGCCGCGCTTCCACGCAGAGATTATGCCGAGCAAGCAGCCAAAGGTGAAGCTAATGACAACGGCGACACCTCCGAGCATAACGGACCAGCCGATGTCCTGCGCAATGATTTGTATGACGGGAGTGGGAAAATATTGGATGGAATTTCCTAAGTTTCCGTGCAGCAGGTTGCCGAGATACTTAAAGTATTGCACCCATATGGGATCACGCGTATTTAGACCAAACATGACCGAGAGAGTTTGTTGCATTTCAGGGGTAACATAGCCCTTTGTTGACATCTTACCAACGAGCGCCGCGACGGGATCACCGGGAGCCAGGCGAGGGATAAAAAAATCTAGCGTAATAGCTACCCAAACAGCGCAAACATAGAACAAAATGCGGCGGAGTACATGACGCACCTGGTTACTCCTTCTTCACAACGGGCATTCGCCCTGAAGGTCGACTTGTTCAGATCCCTTATATTGTACGCTTATTTCCTGCGGAAATGTGGGGATGATTGTTCAAATCATCCCCACAGATGTGTCACCTGACTACGACGGGTAGACGGCAGAGCTTTCTAGGAAACGGGTTGCAGATGCAGGATTACCTGCTCGTAATCAGGGGCAGTGTTGGGACTGCCACTGGAATACGGGTTGCTCTGATCGGGCCAACCGGTGAAGTTCCTGGTGGAGTACTCGTCGTAGTCAGCACCGGTCCACAGGGGAATGAAGGGCTGGTTCTCGACGAAGACCTTCTCGATATTCTGGATAGCCTGCTTTTGCGCAGCGGTATCGGTGGTCGAGGCATACATATTCAGGAACTTGTCGGTTGTGGGGTCGTTCCAGGCCACGAAGTTGAACTTGCCCTGGCCGATCTGAGCGCTGTTCAGGTATTGATTGTACAGGTAGTACGGAGTGGGGCCACCAACCATACCACAGAACATTAACTGGTAGTCATACTTGCCATCTGTGCGCAGGGTGTAGTAGTTGTCCTCACCAACCGTCACGTTTTTGATCTCGATTCCAACAGCCTTGGCCTGGTCGGCGATCAGTTTTGCCGCCGCATTCCAGTCAGAGTAGGTGTCAACACTTCTCAGGGTGAAGGAGAGACGCTGACCATTCTTCTGGAAGATGCCATCAGGGCCTTTGGTGAAGCCGACGCCGGTCAGGTACTTCTCAGCCACGGCGGTATCGGCAGTCATCGGCAGGTTGGCATACTGTGGGTCCAGCCAGCTTTGCGCGGTTGGGAGCACGAGGCCAGTAATACTTCCTGGAGGTTCCAGGCCCGCTGTAGCCTGTGCAGCTATGGCATTGCGGTCCAGCGCGTAGCTGAGTGCCAGGCGAACCGGCAGGCCGACCTGCCCACCAAGTAGAGGATTTTGTTGGTTTACGCATATCGAGTACAGGTTAATGGCATCCATGAAGATGTGGTTGTGTGCCGGGTCCTTAGCAATGAAGTCCTGCTGGAGAGTAGGCGAGAAGTACCCGGCCCAATCAACGTCACCCTTTGGCAGCGCCAACTCCAGAGTCGAGTTGTCCTTATACTCAGGAAAGCGGATCTCGTCAACTTTCACCTTGTCGGCCTGCCAGTAATTCGGATTCTTATCATACACTGCTACGTCCGGCTGGTACCTGGTCAACTTGAAAGGACCCGTACCTACTGGATTGCCGGTGAGATACTTGGTCGGGTCGCCAACCGTGGCAAAGACGTGCTTTGGAATGATATACACTTTCCCGGCAATGTTCACCAGCACAGGGGGGTAAGCCTTCTGGAAGGTCATCACGACCGTATTGGGGTCAGGTGCGGTGACATCTTTGAGGAAGCTCCAAACGCCTAAACCATCTGCCGCCGGATACTGTTTCATAAGGTTGAAGGTAAATGCAACATCGTCTGCTGTGAACGGCTGACTATCGTTCCATTTCACATTCTGGCGAATAGTGAACGTTACCTGCGTGTTTTCACTATTCCACTGGTAACCAGTTGCCAGCATCGGTGTGAACGAGCCGTCATTCACATTCACAAAATACAATGTCTCATAGACCAGGCCCAGGACACCTGCATTTGGATGACCGTTATAGGGGTTAAAACCAGCTTGAGCGAAATCATAGGATTGGGTAGCAATTTTAAGAATTGTCTTGCTATTGGCCTGGTTGTTCTGAGCGTTACCACCGCCACAGGCGGAGAGCAGCATGGTGAAAATAACCAGGAAAGTGAACAAAGCTCCGGTAGCCTTGGTTTTCACCCTCGAAGATAGCGAGGGGAAAGAGTTGGGAGTCATAGAAACCTCCTAGCGCCGGATAAACGATTCTTTCGCTAATCCAAAAATTATTCCCAAAGGTTTTACTCTTGAAGCACCTGAACTGATTGCAAGTTTTCTTTCGTCGACCCCTCCTTTCCAATATCAATACATCTCGAGGAGACATAGTACGCTTGTTAAGGGGAATTCAAGATCAGTTTATAAGAAATACTCTACCTTGTTCTGGTTTATTTGTCAAGTCAACTAGACCACTATACAGGATTTGCTATAACTATTCGGATCTCTCCTCTTTTTGACTCCTCACTGCCTACGGCAGTTCGCTAGGGGTAGGGAGTGAGTGCGGGCGGTGCCGCCGCAGGCGGCAATGCCCGCACCCGCTCCCTACCTGGGTGAGCCAGCGCAGGCGGCGAGAAGCCCTGAATAGTCATAAAAGACTCAAGGCTGAAAGGCGTTCGCGCCACTCTTTGGTTGCGAATGCAACTGCTCCCCGGCAGATGGTGGCCTGGAGTGCCAGTGAGTGGTTGAAGATAAGCAAATCGGCGTCGTAGCCGACCTGCAAGCGCCCTTTACGATGCGAAACTTGCGCGGCATGAGCAGGATTGAGCGTCAACATGCCAACAGCCTGCTGGAGAGAGACTTCTGTCATCTGGAGCACGTTTCGCAGCGCCTGGTCCATGGTTAATACACTGCCGGTAATCGTGCCATCAGACAGGCGAGCGGCTCCACGAACCACTCGTGCGGGCTGACCAGCGAAATCGAAGTCAACGTTGGGAACGCCTGCTGCGGCGAGAGCATCAGTGATCACAATAGTTCGCTCCGCTCCTAGCAGCTTTACCAACGCGTCCATAGCCGCCGGGTGTACATGCACACCGTCCGCGATTAGTTCTCCACGAACTTGTTGGGCCTGAGCGATAGCGGCGAGTGGGCCCGGCGAGCGATGAAGCAGCGGGCGCATGGCATTGAAACAATGGGTTGCATGTGTGACGCCCAGTTGTATCGCTTCCTTCGCCTTCTCATAGTTTGCATCGGTATGACCCATGCTCACGGTGATGCCTGCATCTACAAACCGGCGGATCATAGCTGAAGCTCCCGGCAGCTCAGGCGCCAGTGTAATCAGGCGCAGATGCCCATCCGTTAATGCAAGCAATTGCTCTGTCTCGTTCTCATCAGGCATACGCAGCCACGATGGTTGATGTGCTCCACGCCTCGCCACGCTGATATATGGTCCTTCAAGGTGAATTCCCAGCGGTTCGGCTCCGATTACCCGATCATTCAGCACTTCGATGGCAGCCCTTAACTGCTGTTCCGGTATTGAGCCAGACACGCCAACTATGGCTATAAGAAATGAGGTAACACCTGTTTCAGGTACCCAGCGTGCGTATCCTCGGATTTCGTTGGCATCCGTGGTGTGCAGATTATAGCCGCCTCCCCCGTGTGTATGCACATCGATGAACCCGGGCATCACTATCATGTCCATTACGTCGATGATGCTATCCTGCTGACCAGGCGAGTATTCCGGGTATTCGACAGCCTGGATGTGCATCCCATCAATGGTAATAGCACCACGAGCAATATCTGTTGTGGCATCTATGAGGTGAGCATCACGTAATGTAATCCGCATTGATCCTGTTTACCTTCCTTGCGTGAACTACTATGGACTGTCTGATCTGGAATCCCCGGCTTACTCTCATTTTGTAGACTTGACAGACACGAAAAAGTATGTGATTATTATAATCAAGTATAGTGGTATATACAATATACCAATTATACCACCTGTCTAAACTAGTACCATATTTGAGAAAGGAAAGCAAGAGGATATGTGGTAGGGGCGGTGCAGATGTGCCCATATTATGCATTTAATGAGTATTATGAAGTGATATCTCTGGTATCATTAAGGTAGATGTACGCTTTGTGTGTACATCTGATAAGATTGGGGAACGTACATGAGTGCTATTTACAGAAACAGTCCTTTGCCTCGCTACTATCAGCTGAAAGAGATCATACGGGAAAGGATTCGTTCTGGTGAATGGAAGCCGGGTGAACTTATTCCATCCGAGCGAGAGTTGAGCGAAAAGTATGGGATCAGCCGCATGACGGCCCGCCAGGCCATCACGGAACTGGTAAATGAGGGGCTGTTTTATCGAGAGCAAGGGAAAGGGACCTTTGTAAGCCAGCGTAAAATCACCCAACAGTTGATACATCTCACCGGATTCACAGAAGATATCCGAGCGCGTGGGCAACGACCCGGCACGAAAGTACTTTCAGCTGCGATGCATCCGGCCGACGAGGAAACCGCTGAAAAACTGCGCATCAATCCAGGAGCGCTCATTTTTCGCCTGCAACGCTTACGACTTGCAGATGGCGAACCTCTTGCCATTGAATTATCCCAGATTAATTTCAAGGGCTGCGAGAGGCTATTAGAAGAGGACCTGGAAAAGAATTCACTCTACCGGGTGTTAGAGACAAAATACGGGATACTTCTCATGGAGGCTGACCAGGAGTTAGAGGCAGGCCTGGCAGGCAAAGATGCGCAACTCCTGAAAATCTCCGTTGGCAGCCCGGTACTTTTCACACGCCGTATTACATATACCGAACGCAACCAGCCGATTGAGTACGCCAAAGCTGTGTATTGCGGGAACAAGTACACGTTCTATACACACATGAAGCGTGAGCAACTGATGCCGTAATCCACCTTACAGGTGGCATAGACCTGAGGCGAGCGAAATACATGGATGCATTCATCGAACACCCCTTAAGCGTATTGGATACCGAAAAGGTAAACCCGGCAACAATCGAAATCGACCGTATGAGTCCCCTGGAAATTGTGCAGGTAATCAACGACGAGGATGCGAAGGTAGCACAGGCTGTCAAGCAAGTACTGCCACACATTGCCAGAGCGATTGAAGAGATAGCTGCAAGGCTACGTGGTGGGCGGCTCGTCTATTTCGGAGCAGGTACCTCTGGTCGTCTCGGAGCTTTAGATGCCTTTGAATGCCCACCAACCTTCAACGTTCCTCAAGAAATGGTGATAGCTTGCATTGCAGGCGGTCCGCAAGCACTAGCTCAGGCACACGAAGACTTCGAAGACAGTTCGGAGGCGGGACAGGCCGATGCGGCAAGGCTTGGTGTCTGTGAGAAAGATGCGGTGATCGGCATAACCGCCAGTGGGCGAACGCCTTATGTACGTGGCGCTATTGCCTATGCGAAAGATCGAGGTGCATTGACAATTGGTCTTGCCTGTAACACGAACACGCCACTTGAGCGAGAGGTCGAGATCATGATCACGCCATTGGTTGGGCCCGAGGTGATTACTGGTTCAACACGGCTGAAAGCGGGGACGGCACAGAAAATGGTGCTGAATATGCTCAGTACAGGCACAATGATACTGCTGGGGAAAACCCTGGGGAATCTGATGGTAGATGTGCAGGCAACAAACTACAAATTGCAACAACGCGCCCTGTCAATCGTACGGCAGGCTACCGGACTGAATGATGATGCCGCGAGAATGCTTTTAGAGACTTCAGGAGGCGAAGTCAAAACTGCTATCCTGGTAGCCCGAGCCAATATTCCACCGGAGCAGGCCAGGGAGAGGCTCGCAGAGCATGGTTATGTTCTCCGGGCTGCATTGGAAGCCGCGCAATAATAAGGAAAGGCGAATACTTGGTCAACTATACCAATGGAATGACCCTGGAAGAGCAGATTGGTCAATTGCTGATGGTTGGCTTCTGGGGAAGTACTCCCTCGCAAGAAATCATCGATCTGATTCAGCGCTACCATGTCGGGAACATTCTCCTGTTTTCGCGCAATGTTCGTGATACCCGGCAAGTTCTTGAGCTTACCCAGAGTTTGCAGACGATTGCGAAGGAGGCAGGACAGCGCTATCCGCTGCTCATTGCCATTGACCAGGAAAACGGCATTGTGCAGCGACTTGGGGAGGCAGCAACCATATTTCCAGGCAACATGGCGTTGGGGGCTATCGGTTCAGAGGAGATTGCGTTCCAGGTAGCGCAGGCGACAGGACACGAACTCAAGGCGCTCGGTATCAATATGAACCTGGCTCCGGTGGTTGATGTTAATAACAATCCGGCTAATCCGGTTGTCGGCGTACGCTCGTTTGGTGAAGACCCGCAACAGGTTGCTCGTCTGGGCGGTGCGATGGTTAAAGGATATCATGCAGCAGGAGTGCTTTCCTGTTTGAAGCATTTTCCCGGTCATGGTGATACTGCTGTAGATTCACACCTGGCACTGCCCACGATTCCTTATACTCTCGAACGGCTGGAAACACTGGAACTGGTGCCATTCAGAGGCGGGATCAAGGCCGGGGCCGAAAGCGTGATGATAGCACATGTCTCCTTCCCTGCTCTGACCCAGCATGATATGTTTCCCGCCACTCTATCTTCTGATATCGTACAGGGGCTGCTCCGTGAGCAACTGGGCTTCAACGGCCTTATTCTCTCTGATTGCCTGGAGATGAAGGCCATTTCAGAAACGTTCGGCACAGAGCGAGCAGCAGTTAAAGCGCTGCGGGCCGGTATTGACCTGGTGCTGGTGTCTCACCACTACATGCGACAACAAGGAAGCATTGAGGCGATACGGGTGGCAGTGCAGACACATGAACTTTCCTCGCAAGCGGTTCAACTGGCAGCAGAACATATGCTGAGACTCAAGGCAAACTATCTTGCCTGGAAAGAAATAGCTACCTCAGCAACACTTCCTGCGTGCATTGGATGCGAGGCTCACCTACAACTACAGGACCAGGCTTATGAGCTATCAACTACCCTGGTACGAAACGAAGACGCGCTCCTGCCCTTGCACCTGGATGCGGGGGAGCGTATCGTGGTACTCTCTCCACGCAGAAACAGCATATCCATGGTGGAAGATCGATATTACGCTGATGATGCATTGACAGATATCATAGGCCAGTATCATACTAATGTGAAAACTCTGTCTATTGCTTCGGGTGCGGTGGAAAACGCTTGTAGGAACCTATTACAAACAACCAGTGAATCTGATATTTTCATCATAGCGACGGTGAATGCACACCTGGATGAGCGACAGGCAGAGATTGTGCGATACCTTGTATCGTCAGGTCGGCGCATTATTGTAATTGCCGTGCGTAATCCGTATGACCTGCAGGCTTTTCCGCAGCTTCGCACGTACCTTGTTACCTATGAATATACTCGACCAGCCCTTGTTGCAGCAGTACGTGTACTTTTTGGTGAGAGACAGGCGCGGGGGCATTTGCCTGTTGGTATTCCTGGTCTGAGTTCTTGAGTGCCTCCCAACTCACGCTGCCTTCTCACCCCAGGCCTCTCCTATGCACTGCGTCCCGCGAAAGGACTCGCCGCTTGCATCAAGCTCCATTTGTCTGAGGAGTGCCTCGAACTCCTCAGGTGTGGTCAACCCTTGCTTAAGCAGGGATGGTTCCATCAGGTACAACACTGTGCGCAGCAGGTTCATGATAGGATGTAAACTGACCAGGCCAGTCGTAAAGGGGACCTCATACGTCTGGCTTTGGAGCTGTGCGAGCCCGGCATCGCGCAGAAGTGGCACGAGCACCGCTATCGTGCCGAGGTGCTGCCCATCGGGGCTGTAGCTTAGACCAATCTGCTGCAGCGCCTGAATGACGATCCTGCCAAGGTGCTGGACAGCCGAACTATTGGTGAGCGGCCATTCAGCTTCAATGAGCCGTATGATGCCACCGGGGCGCAGGATGCGCTTGCATTCTGCGAGTAAGCCTGGCCACTCCCCAGGAGAGAGGGAAGTGACGAGAAAGCGTGCTTGAATGAAATCAAAGGAGTCTTCATCGAAGTTGAGCGGCTTGCGGATATCCATGAACTCATAGAATGCGTTATCCAGTC